>Ga0070729_10002454_pt1 | contig 23893 bp, 14 predicted proteins | sample tdDd472_FD_66725 | JGI IMG/M metagenome (GOLD analysis project Ga0070729, IMG submission 66725) | Marine sediment microbial communities from the Atlantic coast under amendment with organic carbon and nitrate - tdDd47.2 | ecosystem: Environmental > Aquatic > Marine > Coastal > Sediment | place... | reverse complement strand
CGTCGGCTGGAGCATCGCTGCTAAACGTGTCCTCACGCACGACGCACCCCGTTGCCGGGGCGCTCAGCTGAGCGCGGAGCGCGTCGGCTGCAGCGGCCCCGAGCGCCCAGGGAACTTGGTCGCGGGCGACGCCGGCAACGCCCGCACAGTCCCCGTTACAGCGTCTCCGCCGGGAGCGCGCTCCCGGCAGCGTATCCGGCACGATCCCGCGGCAGCGGCTGCTCTCTCGAGGCCCTGGACGGACCTACGCGGCCCTGCAAGCGAAGATCAGGTACGGGGCGTCAGAATCCCACGGGACCGCCTTGAAATGCGCTAGAGAGCGTCGTGACGGCGAATCTGCTGATTGCCAGCCGCAAACCGCCGCATCGTGAACGCTGGAAGCAGCGCGCGGGAGACCGTCCACACCAGAGTGCGGCGCGGAGCGGCGCGCATAGGCAGTAGGCGGTCGCAGCCAGCGTCGGGCGGGCGCGGGAGGCCCGCTACACCAGAGTGAGTCGCGGAGAGGCGCGCGTAGGCAGTAGACGGTTGGCAGTAGGCGGTCGCAGCCAGCGAAGGGCGCGCGCGGGAGGCCCGCTACACCAGCGTGAGTCGCGGAGCGGCGCGCGTAGGCAGTAGACGGTTGGCAGTAGGCGGTCGCAGCCAGCGTCGGGAAGGCATCGGGAGGCTCTCTGGGCGCTGGGCGCTCGCGGTCGTTCTACCGCCTACCGCCTACCGCCTACCGCCTACCGCCTACCGCCTACCGCCTACCGCCTACCGCCTACCGCCTACCGCCTACTGCGTACCGCCCGCCCGACTCGCCTTCGGGCTCTCGGACGCCTTCACGACGAGGAAGGAGATATCGTCGTCGAGGCGTCCGCCGGCGTACTTGGTGATCGTGTTCGTCAGGGAATCGACAATGCGGGGAGCGCTCCGATCGTGGACCTCGGCGAACGCCTGCTTGAGTCGCTCGATCCCGTACATCTCGGACTGCTTGCCCTTCGCCTCCGTGGCGCCATCCGTGTAGAGCAGCACCGCATCCTCGCCGGCCAACGGGGGCACGACGGTGCAGACCTCGTAGACCGCGTCGTCGACGATGCCCAACGCGGGCCCGGTGGCCTCCAACTCTTCGAATGTGCCGGACGCAGCGCGATACACGATGGACGCCGTGTGACCGGCCGAAGCGTAGCTGAGCTCTCCGGTGCGCAGGTTCAGGTCGCCGAGGAAGAGCGACATGAACGAGCCCGGCGGCATGTCCCGCACGAGGGCGCGATTCACCTCGTCCAGCACCGCCGCCATGTCCCTGAGACGCGGGAGGAACGTGCGCAGCAGCGAGCGAGCCGCGGCCATGAAGAGCGCGGATCCGACGCCGTGTCCGGCCACATCGCCGATCACGATCGCGACCCGATCGTTGCCGAGATGGATGTAGTCGAAGTAGTCCCCGCCGGCCTCCTCGCAGGGGCGGTTGAAGCCGGCAATCTCGAGTCGGCTGCTGGAGACCGAGCGGCGGGGCAGCATCGCCTGCTGCAGCTGTTTCGCCTCCGTCAGCTCCGCCGCCATGCGACGCTGCTCCGATTGCACCTTCTTCATGCGCGCGCGCTCGAGGAGCGCTCCGCTCTGCGCCGCCAGGGTTTCGATCAGCTCAAGGTCCTCGCGGCCGAAGCCTTGGGCCGAGATTCGACTGTCCGCGTAGAGCACGCCGAGGATCTTGCCTCCCACGCGCAGCGGTGTGCAGACGGCCTGGCGGAGTCGAAGTTCCACGACCGAGCCGCCATCGCCGAACTCGTCGACGACCTGCGCCCGGTCCTCGGCGTCGATCATCGCCTCCGTCTGGCCGCCCTCGAGTACCCGGCTCACGATCGATGTGGAGTACCGGGCGCTACGCGGCAGCTCCTTGCCGCCCCGCGCACGCGCAACGCGCGTGTGCAGTTCGCCCGCATTATCCCTCAGGATCATCAGTCCGCGCTCCGCGCCCACGAGCCCGAGGGCCTTGTCGACCAGAGAGGCGAGCCCCTGTTCCAGGTTCTCCTTGAGAGCCGAAGCGCGCACCGCCCCATCGAGCACCGCCACCTTGCGGGCCGTGCGTGTGCGGGCGCGAATCCGGGCGAGCAACTCCCCGAGTCCGAACGGCTTTCCGATGAAGTCGTCCGCACCGAGCCGCAGTCCCTCGACGCGGTCACTCTCGGCGTCGCGGGCGGACATCAGGATGACCGGTGTCCGGTCCCCGGCCGCGCGGATATCGCGCAGCACATCGAATCCGCTGCGCTTCGGCAGCATCAGGTCCAGGAGGACCAGGTCGAAGCGGGCATCCTGCGCACGCTGCAACCCCGCGTCGCCATCCTCGGCGTGCACGACGTCGTAGCCCTCGGCTTCGAGGTTGTAGCGCAGGCCATGGGCCATGCCACGGTCGTCTTCGATTAGCAGGATGCGACGCATCTACCTCTATAGACGCATCTCGACCCCTGTTCGATCGTCAGGAAATTGTCACTTTTCCGTCCGCATCACGGGCCGCGGTCGCCCGCGCACGGGATTCGCGGTCCGGGCGCGCTACTTCTTGATCGAGGAGGGCTCCCGGGCAGCGGCTGCGGACACCGCCTCCGCGCGCTCCTTGCGGAGCGTGCTCTTCAGCAGCACCTTGCCCTCGGACTGGATGATCTCGATCTTGCCGTTCGCGATGATGGCACCGTTCACGGTGAAACTGCCCGCGATATCGATCAGAACGAAACGCTGCATATCGATGTCGAAGCGCGCGTCCCCGGCGAGAATCGCCTTGGTGTAGAGCTGCTTGTCGCGCATGCCCTGGACTTCCCAGTCGATATAGAGGCGCGCGATGCGCTTCCCATCCGTCACGTCGACGCCCTCAAACCGAATCGTCATGATCGAGCGGCTGCCGCTGTCGAGATAGGGCGCGATGCGACGCGCCACAGACTCCGCATCCGCTTCCCACGCATCGCCGATCGCAACCGATTCGCGCGGCAGCACGTCGCGCCAGTCGATCTCCATCCCGACCGTCTTCCGCACGAAGGGCGGAATGGTGAGTCCGGACACCGACCGGATGGAACGCCGGCGACGCTTCTCCGTGATCCGCACGGTGGAACCCTGCAGAGGGCTCTGATCCACGTCGGGCCGCTCCCGCTCCGACGTCCGAACCTTCGTGAAAAGCCGCTGGTATTCGCGATCGAGCTCCAGCAGCCCGCGCCCCGAGAAGCGCTTCACATGGTCGCGGAAACGCTCGGTCCGCTCGACGGATTCCTCGGACGAGGTCTCTTTCTTGTTATTGGTCCGCACGGTGGTCTTGAGGCTGAAAGCGACGGTGTTGGAGCCGATGTAGCGCGCGCCTTCCCGCATGCCGTAGCGCAGCGTGTACCGCTTCGGAGCAGGCTTCGCCTCCGGGGCAGGCTTCGCCTCCGGGGCGGACTTCGCCTTCGGAGCGCGTTCGGCCTCCGCTTCGGGCTTCGGCTTGGGAGCCGGCGCCGGTTCGGAGTTTTCGTCTGCGACGACAATCGTCGCCAGGAAGAGGATCGAGATCAGGGCCCACCGCATGTTCTTGTATCGACGCTCCGGCTCCTGACGCTCCTGAGGGAAACCGGATTGTGTGTCTCAGGTTTGGACACCGCCGGAACGCGAGCCCCCGATCCGGTAGCATCGGCGGCGTGCAGGACCGCAAACATCAGCCGGGCCGGGCCTTTTGCCCCGATTGTGGCCAGAAGTACGCGGTCCCCGAAGACGAGCTAAAGAGGCGTGCGGGGCTCCGTTTCCGGGCCACGTGCCGCGCTTGCACGACCCCGTTCAGCGTCATGTGGAACGGCGATGAGCTCGTCACGGAGCGTGAGGAGATTCTCAAGACCGACGACGAGAACGAACGCGACGTCCTGCGGCAGGGATTGCGCATCGGCAAATACGAGATCGAGGAGCCGCTATCCTCCGGCGGATCCTCCACCGTGTATCGCGCGTTCGAGCTGGGTGCCAACCGCACGGTGGCGCTGAAGGTGCTGCACCAGGAACCCGATTCGGATTACGGCGTGCGCTTCCGGCGGGAAGTCGAGGTGCAGGGCAACCTGAAGCACCCGAACCTGATGCCGATCTTCGACCAGGGCGTCGTGGAAGGCAAGCCGTTCTACACGATGGAACTGCTGCACAAGCCGGTCACCATGGACGCCATCATTCGGCTGTTCCGCGGCAACCGGCTCGGCTACAACCCGTCGCTCCGCACGCTCAACTCGCTCGACGCGATCCTGCGCCAGATCCTGCTTCCGGTGACGCGCGCGATTGCCTTCGCCAATGCGAACGGCATCATCCACCGCGACCTCAAGCCGACCAACGTGCTGATCGACGGCCGGACGCTGCGCGTCTACGTGATTGACTTCGGCATCTGCCACGTGTTCCGCTCCACCGGCACGCGCCTCGTGCTGCGGGCCAGCGACGGCGGCAAGCCCGACCCGGATTCGAAATCCCACTTGATGGGGACGCTGCGGCTCATGCCGCCCGAACAGGCGCGCGGGGAGGTCTCCGCGCGCGGCGACGTTTGGGCGCTCGGCACCCTGCTCTACTACATCCTGGCCGGCGACGCGCCCATCGCACCGGCCATCGACCTGCGCAAGGTGGGACTCGACAAGCGGGTCCTGAACCTGCAGAAGATCGCCAATTCCTGCCGCGAGGCGGGCGACCTCGAGGAGGCTGCGTTTTACGAGCAGCGCGTCGAGGAATTGCGCAGCGGCTCGCTCCGGTCGATGCGCAACCTGCTGCGCGATGCCGTCGATGGCAATTACCAGCCGCTGCCGCAGGAGGCCGATCCGGGACTCGCGGCCATCGCGGCGAAGGCGATGAAGGTCGATCCGGACGAACGCTACGCCGACGCCGACGCGTTCGCGGCGGACATCCACGCGTGGATGTCCGGCCGTCCGGTGCGCGCCTATGCCCAACAGCTCCACTCGCTCCGCAGCGTCGGCTACCGCGCGCGCCTGTTCATCGCCCGCAACAAGACGCCGGTGGTCACGCTCGCGACGCTCTTGATCCTCGCCAGCATCGTGGCGGTCGCCTGGTCCTTCCGCGCCGCCAGTCGCGAGGAAGCGCAGCTCGCGCGATGGCTCGACACGGCGCGCACCACCGACGATCCGGAGGTCCAGGAGGATCGCCTGGTCAAGTACCTCGCGCTTCGCCCCGGCAACGCCGAGGCGCAGTCCCTGTTGGCCAACGCCCGCACGTTCAAGCCCATCGTGAAGCGCATCCGCGAGGCATGGGACACGCGCCGCCGCGTCGCCGAGTTGCGCCGCCGGGGTGAAACCGAGCGCGCCGCCCAACTCGCGTCGGACGGCGCGGCCGTCCTCGAGGGGAGTGTTCTCCTTGATTTGCTCGCGCTGCCGGAATCCTATGGCGGCCGCGAGCGTGAGAAGGAGGTGCGCGAACTCGCGAGCTTCCTGCGCGGCCAGCGGCTGGTCGAACTGCGCGACGTGCCGGAAGGCGCCACGGTGCACCTCGTGTTTCCCGTCACGCGCGGCGGCACCGAACTCGACTGGGAGAAACCGAAGAAGATCAGCGACGGCCCGCCCGACGAGATGCTCCTGCTGGATGCAGGGTCGTACGTGTTTGTCGTCGAGCGCGAGGGGCGCGCGGTGCACATGCCCGTTCAGCTCACGATGGACTCGGCGCGGCTGCTGCGCGCCCATTGCCCAATCGATCCGGCGCTCGTGCCCCCGGGCATGGAGATCGTCAGTGGCGGCAAGGACCTGAAGTTCGGAGACCTCCGCTACCAGGCGGAGACCTACCGTCGCACCGTCCAGCCGTTTCTCATCGACGTCGACGAAGTCACCAACGAGGAGTACGCCCGGTTTCTGAATTCGCTTCCGGTCGAGGAGCGCACGGTGCGAGCGCCTCGCCGCATGGTCGGGGCCACGGAGGATCGGACGACGCCGCTGTGGGACGTCGGCCCCGATGGCAGCTACAACCCGCCCCAGGACATGGCGCGACATCCGGTGGTCGGCATCTCGCTGGTCGACGCCGAGGCCTACGCCGCGTGGGCCGGCAAGCGATTGCCGACGCGCGAGGAGTGGGAGCTCGCCGCGCGTGGCGTCGATCGCCGCGACTTCCCGTTCGGTAACCGGCTCGACCGCGAGGCATGCAACGCGGCAACCGGATTCCCGCGTGCGGTGCGCTCGTATCGCACGGACCGCTCGCCCTTCGGCCTGTGGGACATGGGCGGCAACGTGGCCGAATGGATCGCGGGCACCGGCACCACCGGCATCGTGAAGGGCGGCTCGTTCGATCTTCCGCGCTATCGCGCGAGCGTCTCGGCCATCGGCAAGCGACCGTCCGACCGCCCCGGAGCCGATCTCGGGTTCCGCTGCGCGCAGGATCTGAAATAGCGCGCGGAGCGCTAGCGGACGACGGCGCGGACGGGGATCAGGATCTTCGGAACGTCGGGATCACTGGTTTCGACGATCACCTGATCGCGGTAGACCCCTTTGTCGGCCAGGGCCGGCAAGGCCACAACGATCTGCCACGGCGTACCCGTCATGTGTTTCGCGACGCGAACGTGGACGTGGCCCTGCTGCGAGCGCGCCCCCGTCACCTCGAACTTGCGATCCCCGAGCGCCACGATCTGCACCTGACGCTCCAGCGCCTTGTCGAGCGAATCGCGGGAGACGGTTCCAAAGTCGAGGTTGGCCGGCTGCGCGTTGACCGGCGGCAGCAGGCGAAGCGCGTAGGGCCACTTCAGCGTAACGAGCGCGGGTTCGATCGAGATGCGCAGCGCGCCGCGCAGCAATTCGGACCCCGAGGGCGCATCCTTCCGGATGCGAAGCGCAATCGATTGCTCCGTGGCAGCCTCGGTGGACAGCGGCTGCCTCAGTTCGAAGAGAGGATCGAGGCCGTTGACGTCGGCAACGACGAACGGCGCCACGCCTTCCGCCGCCCGGACCTTCAGCGTGTACTCGTTCTTCTGCGTCACGTACGCGGTGCGGATGGGAAGCGCTGCCGGCGAGATGTCGTAGTCGGGACGAACCGTCGCCGACAAGTTGACGATCAGGACCTTGCCGTTGTCAGCGTCGGACTGCACATCGATGCGCGAGCCGAACTGCTTGCCCTGCACGGTGATGCGAGCTTCGCCCGCAACCCGCTTGCGCTCGCCGGGGCCGAGGATCAGCCCAGCCACGGACTGGAGCATCGTCACGGCCTTGGCGTCGCGCGGCTCGATCCCGTCGATCGTGATCGGCTGGTCCCCGAAGTTGACCAGCTCGAACGTGAACGACTTCTTCTCCCCCACGCGCGCCGGGCCGAGATCGATGCCGGACGGCACCATGCGCAGATACTTGCCGCGGAGCAGCTTGTCGACCTTGGTGCCCTTCACCTCGTACGTGAAGGTCCAATCGGGCAGTTCATCGGCGAACAGCTCGATCTTTGCCAGGAAGGGCCCCAGGCGCGAAGGCAGGCCGATGCTCAGCCGCATGGTCTGGCTGTCGGTCGGCCGGATCGGATCGGCGCTCGACAGGCTCACCGTCGTGCCGTCGGTGCTCCCCTCGCCAAGCCGCGCCTTGATGGTCACGGTCTCCTTGGTCCTTGAGCGCCCGGTGAGGTTGTAGATCAGCGAGCCGGTCCGCACCGTAATCTCGCCCTCGTCGATGACCGTCTGGCCCGGCGGCAAGGTAGTGATTTCAAATTCGATCGGTTGCTCGGCCGCCCCACCGCGCGACAAGAGCAGGACGCCGGCCGCGAGCGCGGCAATCAGCAGGAGCAGGACTACGAATCGGATCACGCTGCAATCCTACCGGCGTCCGTGCCCATCTCACGAAAATCCGAACGCGGGCGGGCAGGCGGGGCCGGACCCGGGATGGGATTGGGCGCCCATCCAGCGGCTACCCCCGGAATGGGATTGGGCGCCCATCCATTGGCTACCCCCTGGATGGGTTGGGGCGCCCATCCAGCGGCTACACCGGGCGCCCATCCAGCGGCAACACCGGGCGCCCATCCAGCGGCTACACCGGGCGCCCATCCAGCGGCAATACCGGCTACGTGCCCTTGACGACGACCATCGTGAGGTCGTCCTCGAAGACATCCCGCTTGGTGAACTCGGTAATCGCCCGCACCATCTGCGCGATGATCTCTTCCGGCGGCCGCTCCTGGAGACCGGCCAACAGCGTCTTGACCCGCTCCATGCCGAACATCTCCTTGTCCGCGCTCATCGCCTCGGGCAGTCCGTCCGTGTAGAGGAACAGCAAGTCACCATCACCGAGCGGCTCCGTGGTCCCGATCGTGTAGCTCGCGCCTTCGATCAGGCCCAGCGCAGGCCCGGTCTTCAGCAATTCCTCGAACTTCCCGGCGGACTTGCGGAACAGGATGATCTCGTTGTGGCCCGCGGACGCGAATCGGAGATCCCGGGTCTTCGTATTCACCTCGCCGTAGAACAGCGACATGAAGTGGCCTGCCGGCATGTCGCGTTCGAGCAACAGATTCGTCTTGGCGAGCACCTTGGCAGGATCCGATGCGTCGAGGGTGAACGCGCGCAGAAGCGCCCGTGCCGTCGTGACGAACAGCGCGGCCCCGATTCCGTGACCGCTGACATCGCCGATCACCACCCCCATGCGCTGATCCGCCATCGGGATGTAGTCGAAATAGTCGCCGCCGGTCTCCTCGCACGGACGGTTGAACCCGGCGATCTCGATGCGCGGGCGTTCGATCGAACCGCGCGGCAACATGCCTTGCTGGATGTCCTTGGCAACGTGGAGCGCGGCCTGCATGCGCTGCTGGTCCAGGTAGGCCTGCACCAACTTGGCGTTCTTGATGGCGAGCCCGCACTGGCTCCCGAGCGTCGTGAACAACTCGAGATCACCCTTGGTGAAGCCCTTGGCGGACGCGCGGCTATCGATGTACAGCACGCCGATCGTCTCTTCGGCCGTCTTGAGCGGAGCGCACATGACGCTGACGAGGCGCAGGTCGAGAATCGACTGGCCCAGCGCAATGTCCCCACCGCCGGCGGCGTCCATCAGTGTCTCTGCCTTGCCGCTCTCGAAGACCTTGGCGGGAATCGACGTGGAGAACTTCACGTTGGCCGGCAACGGGCTACCGAGCTTGTCGCGGGCCACGCGAACCGCCAGCTGACCGGTTTCCTCGTCAGGAAGCAGCAGGATGCCGCGATCGGCGCTGGCGATGTGGATCGCCTTGTCCACGACCGAACGCAGCAGCGTATCGAGGTCGCCCTCGCCGCTCACCGCCGCGATCGTGTCGAGCAGGATCGCGACGTTGCGCGCGTCCTTTTCCTTGTCGCCGGTCAAAAAGCGCGTCTGGGTGGATGCCCAATCCGCAGCTTTGCCCGAGTCCATGTTTCCCGATCCGCTCACAGTGGCCTCGACTTCGATACGACCGTCCGCGTGCCGCGGTCCGGATCCCAGGAAATGTCCATGGTGTCCATGAAGCGCTTGATAAGGAACAGGCCCCGGCCCCGGGGCTGCTCGATGTCCGGCATCTGATCCGCGCGCCGCAACGCACGTTCGGCGAACACCGCCCCTCCCATGCCGGGGTCAATGACTTCAAACCGGAACTCAGCCCCGGAAATGCGCAGCGTCACGCCAATCTCGTCATCCGGGCCGTTCGACCCGTGTTCAATACAGTTGTTCAGGATTTCCGTGGCGACGAGCTGGATCTCTTCCGACTCCTCGTCGTCGTACTCCGCCAGCTTGCAGAGCGCGTGGATGAAGTGACGCACCGGCCGCACATATTGCATGTTCGCGGAAAACGAGAGCTCTACCGAGCCATCGGTGTGCGCCTCAATCGGTTGATTCATCACGGCGGAAACTGCGCGAATCCTAGCGATACCGCAATTCCGGGGCAAGCCCGCATCGCGGAGCGGGTGCCCGACTCGGGGCTATGGGTGCGGGATCCTCCGACCTTCTATTCGGGGGCGCGGTAGCCGCGCGCCTCCAGGCGGGCAGCACAACGGGCTGCTGCGCGCGCATATCCGGCGGAACGGCGGGGATTCGACCGCGAAAGCCCGCGAGCCAAAACCACGAGCAATCGCCACGGTTCGCCGCCGACATCGACCCGCCGGGTGTAGACCCGTGCGACCCGGTGGGCACGGGCCGCCCCCTCCGCCTCCCGGCCCGCACGCAGATCGAGTTCCAGGAGCACCCGCTCCGCCGCGGCCGCCTCGAGCAGCGCACCAGCCTCGTGGGCGAACGCCAGCGCGGTTTCGGCGTCGCGGCGCGCCGCCGGCAACTCTCCGCGACGCAGCGCAATCTCGGCGGAAATGCGGTGCGCGACGATCCGGGCGCCGTGTCCCGTCGTACGTGCGGCATGCCGCCTCGCCCGAGCCGCCTGGACGCCGGCCATACGCAGATCACCGCGTCCGAGGGCGAGCCGCGCCCGCAGCGCCCGGCTGATTACGCGATAGGCGCGACGCTCGTATCCGGGCGGCCACGCGCGATCCGCGCGGGCGAGCGCGAGGCGGGCCGGGCGATCGGCGTTCGACTCGGTCAGCACGATGGCGAGATCGGCCAGCGCCGCGGCACGCGCGGGATGGCGCAACTGCGTGAACAACTCCGCCGCTGCCGCCAGATCCCCGATCGCGGATGTCGTTCGGGCGCGCATGCGCAGCACGTTGCCGGAATGATAGAGCGCCCACGCCTCGCCTTCCGGCTTGCCGATCTCGCGGAACACCCGCAGCGCACGCCGGTAGTTGTAGAGCGCCAGATCACTGCGTCCGGACTCGCGCTGCACTTCGCCCAGCGAAACGAGCGCGTCGCCGAGCCCCGCGCGGTCTCCCATCAGCGCATGCAACTCGATCGCCTCGCGCAGATGATCGCGCGCCTGGGATACGTAGCCCGTCGACAACTCGACCTGGCCGAGGCCGCGCAGGGACTGCGCACGACGACGGCGATCGCCCAGCTCGGCCGCCCGCTGCTCGGCTTCGCGGAACACCTTGCGCGCCGTGCCGAACGACTGTGCACGGAGCAGCCAGCGCCCCTCAAGGATCTGCGCCTGAATCGCGGCACCTTCGTTTCCGCTCTCCGCGCTGAGCGAACGCGCGCGACGAATCGCATCCTCGGCCGCATCCTGCTCGCCGCGCTCGAGCGCCAGCTCACCCAGGCTGCATTCGATGAAGGCCAACGCGCGGAAGTCCTCGACCGCCTCCAGAATGGAACGCGCGCGCTGGAGTGCGCGCTTCGCCTGGTGGTACTCGCCCCGGGCACGATGGACGTTTCCCAATCGCCGGTAGGCACGCGCCACGTCGCGCCGTCGGAACCCACCCAATCGACCCGCGCGACTCACGAAGTGCTCCAGCGAGAGGAGCGCCTCCTCGTAGTGGCCGGTGTCGTCGCACGCGATGCCGTAGAGCAACTCGAAACGCGCGCGCGTCTTTTCGTTGGTGGACTCACGCTCCACGATCGGACGGACCACCGCGAGCAGATGGCGGGCGCGCGACGACAGCGCCAGGCCGATCAAGCGGCGACACCCACGAAGGGTGTAGGTCAACGCATCCCAATCCCGACCCGCCGCGCGCAGATGGCGCGCGATCGCCAGCGCCCGCCGCGTTCGCCCCTCCTCGTCCGGGTGCACCGCCAGGATCGCCTCGGCGACGTCGCCGTGGAGTCGACGCAGGAGCGCGGGATCCTTGTCGCCCAGCATCCTCTCGATGACGGGAGGAACCACCACGGACCAGAATCGATAGCGATCGACCAGCGAGTCCGCCGAGCGCACCAGACCGCGCTCTTCCCACTCGCCCAACATCGTCTCGAGGGTGTCGGAATTCGGCACGGCAGCGCGCAACACGTCCGTTTCGAACTCTTCACCGATCAGGGCCGCGGTCGCGAGGAGGCGGAAAGACTCGGGAGGCAGCGACTGCAGTCGAGCACGCACGGATTCATCGAGAGCCTTCGGCACCAGAGCGCGGAGGCGCTCCCGGTCGAGCGCCGGAGAGAGTCGCCAGGTGTCCCCTTCCGGTGCCACAAGTGCGTCGTCCCCTCGGCGAAGTTGGCGCAACACTTCCGACACGTGTTCCGGGTTGCCCTCGGTCGTCGTGAACAGGGTGGGAATGAACCACGCCGCTTCCTCGGCGAAGGCGTTGCCCGGAAACACAGCATCGACGAGCGCAGTCACGTCCCCCACGGTGAGCAAGGACAGCTCCCGCGCCTCGACCCGCAGTCCCCGCCGCTTCCAGAGGGCGAGCCGGTCTCGAATGCCCTCGACGCGCACCTGCGTTTCCGAGTCCTCTCCGTCTGTCGCGACCGTAGCGACGAGCAGGACCGGGAGGCCCTGTTCCTGCGCACGCGCCGCGATCTCGAAGCAGATGCGCGCCACCGCGTCGTCGGCGCGGTGCAGGTTGTCGAACAGCAACACGATCGGGCCCTGGCTCGCCGCCGCGCTCACGAGCGTGAACCAGTGCTGCACGACCGGACCCTCCGTGTCGACAGGAAGCCCTCCCAACAGGATCTCCGCGAAATAGCGCGCGGCAGCCGGATGATCGCCGAGCAGCGAGTTCACGGCCGCTCGCACGCTCAGCGCGGTGCCCTCGGAAAGCGCCATCAGCTCCCGCGCGGTCTCGTGAAGCAGACGCATCGGCCGCTCGCCCTGCACGCCCGCACGGCTGTGAATGCTGCGCACGTTCGCGGACCCGGTCAGGCGCTCGCACTCCCGCAGCATGCGGGACCGTCCCGACCCGTGCGGACCGAGGAAGAGGAGCATCCCGCCCGTGCCTGCCGCGACGTCGTCGACGGCAGTGCGCAGCGCGGCGACCTCTTCGTCACGACCGACCAACGGCTGATGAAAGGCGAAGGCCACTTCAATGTCGACCGGCGCGACCGAGTGGACGACCTCTTCTTTGGGACCGCGCACCGTGAGCAGGCTCGGTCCCAGTCGAAAGCTCCCTTCGCGGACGCCGACCGCGCGCAGGCGCAGCGTTACGTCCGCGGTTCCGCCCACATCGACGCGCAGGACCTCTCGGCGCCGCGGCGTCAGCACCTCGATCCCCTCGATCACGGGGCAGTCCCAGATGACCTCGACCGGTCCGGGGCCCAAATCTCCCCGCACCTGGAGCTCAAGGGCGAACGGCTCCCCGGCGTTGGGACGCCGCGGGCGCAAGCGCGGATCCTCCACGACGAGCGAACTCGGCCCGCGTGCCGCTGCGATCGTCTGCGGATCGATGTGCCAGTCGTAGTCGATCTTGCGGGCGACCGCCGCCAACGTGGCAAGTACCTCCTCGAAGTCGCGCGGGCGTTCGTCCGGGTCCTTCGCGCAACATCGCGTGACCAGCGCGCGCAAGCCGTCGGGCACATCGGCAAGCGGAGGCGGCACGTCATTCAGGATGCGCCGGATCTGATCCGGCACCGTGTCCGCCTCAAGCGGGTTCCGCCCGATCAACATCTCGTACAGCGTGAGGCCGAACGAATAGATGTCCGCACGGCGGTCGACGGCGTCGGCGTCGCGCAGCTGCTCCGGCGCCATGTAGGCCAACGTGCCGGCGACGGACGCCTCGGCGCCCGACACCCGCATCTGCTCGCGAAACACGCGGGCCAATCCGAAGTCGGTCACCTTCAGCGTGTCGTCGGCGGCGACCAGCAGATTGCTCGGCTTGAGATCGCGGTGGATGACCCCCACCCCGCCGGGCACCGGCCGCGCGTGGGCGTAGGCCATGCCAGCAGAGCACTGCATCGCGAAATCGACGGCGCGGCCCACAGAAAGTGCCCCTTCCCGGAGCAGCGACTCGAGGTCCCCGCCTTCGACCCACTCCAGCACCAGGAACGGCGCCGGCTCTTCATCCACCATCCACAGCGCGTGAACCAGGTTGTTGTGGGCATCGAGCGCGATCCAGGTCTCCGCCTCGCGCGCGAACGCATCGTGGACGCCGCTCTCCCCGGCCAGCTCGGGGCGGATCGTCTTCACCGCGTAGCGACGTCCCGTCTGAACGTCCGTGACCGGCCACAGCAGCCCCATGCCACCACGCAGAACCGCATCGATGCGGAATCGCTCGAGAAGCCGATCCCCCGGCTTCAGGTTGAGCAGATCGCGGGTCATGAAACTGGGTTATCCTGCTGCGTTGCAAGCGATTACGGCAAGGGGTTGCCGGTTGTCGCGGAGGATAACGTTCCCCCATGCCCCGGTCCAACAACCATGTCGTTCTCGGCATCAATGCTTACAGCCACGACGCCGGCGCCGCGCTGTTTGTGGACGGAAAGCTCGTGTTTGCCGCCGAGCAGGAGCGTTACGACCGCGTCAAACATAGCCCCGCCTTTCCGCGCGGCGCGATCGAAGCCGCACTCCGGCACGCCGGCCTGACCCCGGACGATGTGGGCCACGTGGCCTTCTGCTGGCGGCGCGACATGGCGATTCGAAACAAGTTGGGATACTTCCTCGCCGGGTTCCCGCGCACCCTCCCCTTCTTGCTGGAGCGACCGGACGGCCTCCCGGGACGCGTAGGCTACCTGCAGGCGGTTCGCTCCCTGCCAAGAGATCTTAAAGACGCCGCGATTTCGGCACCGATCACCTATGTCGAACATCACCGCGCGCACGCGGCCCAAGCCTGGCGTCTGGGTGACGCGGCGCAGACCGACATCGTCGTCGCCGACGGCATGGGCGAATGGGACACCACCACCTGGTGGCACGCGGCGAACGGCGTCCTGGAGCGCGGCGGTGCGCGCACCTATCCGCAGAGCCTCGGCAAGTTCTACGCCGCAGTGACGCAGCACCTGGGCTTCCGACCCGAGAGCGGCGAGGGCAAGACCATGGGACTCGCGCCGTTCGGGAACGACACGCTGGTCGAGCCGCTGCGCGAACTCGTCGTGCCCCGGTTGCGCGTGAGCGAGTTCGGATTCGCGCACGGACGGACGTGCATGGCGGGCCCCGCGTTCGAGCGACGCTTCGGTCCCCCCCGCGCGCCGGACGCGCCGATCGAGCAACGCCACCAGGACCTCGCGCGCGCGGCGCAGGTCGCACTGGAGGACGCGATCCTCGAGCTGCTGCCGCAACGCCGTTCCGACCGCCTGGCGCTGGCGGGCGGCGTCTTTCTGAACTGCGTGCTCAACGGACGCCTGCGGCGCGAGGCAGGCTACGAGTCGGTCTCCGTTTTTCCCGCGGCGGGCGATGCCGGGGCTGCGGCCGGCGCCGCCGCCGAGGTCCTCGACCTGCAGCCGCAGGGCATCGAGCACGCCTATTGGGGTGACGGCTTCGACGGCCCGACCGTGCAAGGGGCCATCGACTCGCACGCGGGCGACTTTGATGTCGAACGGGTCGAGGATCCCGCCGATGTTGCGGCCGAGGCTCTCGCTGCGGGAGCCCTCGTCGGTTGGTTCTCGGGGCGGATGGAGTTCGGCCCGCGCGCGCTGGGCGCTCGATCGATCTTGGCGGACCCGCGCCTGCCTGATGTCCAACTTCGCATCAATCGCGATGTGAAGTTCCGCGAGGATTTCCGCCCCTTCGCGCCCGCGATCCTGAGCGAGAAGGCTGACGAGTGGTTCGAAGGAGCGGCCGCATCGCCCTTCATGCTGTTCACTTTTCCGGTTCGCGAGTCTCGCCGAGAGCGGATCCCCGGCGTGGTGCATGTGGATGGGAGCGCGAGGGTCCAGACGGTGGACGACCGGACCGGCCACGAGGCTTTTCGCAGCGTGCTGGAGTCGTTCGAGCGCCGAACCGGCTTGCCGCTCCTGCTGAACACGTCGTTCAATGTGCGCGGCGAACCGATCGTCCGCACGCCGCAGGAAGCGCTGTCCGTATTCGCACGTGGCGCGCTGGACGTCCTGATTCTGGAGGACCGAGTGGTCCGGAAGCGAAATCCCTCACCGCTTCCTGCTTGACGCCTCACGCGATCCCGCTTAACTCAGAATCTGTCGTGTCGATGCAGGAGTGGATCACCCTCGCAGTTCTGGTGGGAGCCATGGTCCTGTTCGTGAGCGAATTGATCCCCGTCGGCGTGACCGGGCTCTGCATCGTCGCGACTCTCGGCCTCGCCGGCGTTCTCGACAACAGCCAGACGATGCTGGCGTTCTCAAACCCCGCCGTCGTTCTCGTCGCCTCCCTCTATGTCGTCTCCGCCAGCCTGATCCGGACCGGCGTGGTCGAGTTCATGGAGACGCGACTGCTGCGTCTCGGCTCGGGATCCCCGCGACGCCTGCTGGTCATGTCGACGCTGGGCGCGCTCGTGGCATCGACGCTGCTCAACAACACTTCGGTCGTCGTTCTGATGCTCCCGATCGTGTTGAACGCCGCCCAGAAGCTGGAGATCCCGCCGAGCAAGGTGCTCATGCCGCTCAGCTACGCGGCCATCCTGGGAGGCACCCTGACCCTGATTGGAACGTCCACCAACGTGCTCGTCAGCGGACTGGTCTATCCGGACATCCGCATCGAGTTTCTGGACTTCCTGCCGGTCGGAGCCGGATTCGCACTGATCGGCCTCGCGTACCTGTGGACGATCGGGAGCAAACTGCTGCCGGCCCGACAGACCGTCTCCTCGATCACGCGTGGGCGACTGTTCGAGTACGTCACCGAGTTGCACGTGCCGGAGGGCTCCCAGGCGGTCGGACTGTCGATCAAGGCCGTCAAGGAGCGCGGAGGGGATCGCATCCGCCTGCTGCAGGTTGTGCGCGGGGAGGAAGTGCACAAGGCCACCGAAGACACTCTTGAGATCGCCGACGGGGACCTGCTGGTCCTGCGCGGACTGCCCGAGGACATCGTGGAGTTTCGGCGCGGCCTCGCTCTCGATGCGTTGCGCGGAGCGATGCGGGAAGACGACGCGGAGCCGCGCGGCAAAACCTTCGCCGAGCTGGTCGTCACGCCCGCTTCCGAACTCGTCGGCACCAATCTCGCCAGCGTTGGACTCCACCGGCGCTATGGGGTGCTGGCCGTCGCGTTCCAGCGGCGCGGCGCGCATCTGCGGCACGGAATCACGCAGCTCCCGCTCCTCGCGGGCGACGTCATCCTGGTGCAGGGCACGCCGCAAGCGGTCCAGAACCTGCGCGAGATCGCGGGCTTCATCCTGCTGACCGGCGTCGAAGAGAAGTTTGTCATCCGCCGGCGAGCCCCGGTCGCGGCCACCATCATGGCGGCCTTCGTGATCGGCGCGGCGTCCGGCATGTTCGCGCTGCCGCTGCTGGCGCTGGCTGCGTTTGCGGCGTGTCTCGTCACGGGGTGCATCACCCTGCGCAACGCGATCGACGTCATCAATTGGAACGTGCTGCTGCTGCTGGCCGGCGCCATCGCGCTGGGCCTCGCGATTCACGAGAGCGGACTGGCCATGCGGATTGCGCACTCCGCGCTTTCGGCCGCGGGCGAACTCGGACCATACGGCGTTCTCGCGGTGCTCTACCTCCTGACATCGATCTTCACGGAGCTCGTTTCCAACGCGGGAGCGGCGGCGCTTATGGTCCCCATTGCACTCGCCACGGCACACGAGGGCGGATGGGACCCGCACCCGTTCATCTTCGGCGTTGCCTACGCCGCATCCGCCAGCTTCTCCACGCCGATCGGGTATCAGACCAACGCGTTCGTCTACGGCCCCGCCGGCTACCGCTTCCTTGACTACACGCGCGTCGGCCTGCCGCTGCAGTTGATCCTGTGGGTGTTCGCCGTCTTCGCGTTGCCCCAGGTCTTCCCGTTCTAACGCAGGAACTTCCGCATGGTCTCGAACCGGGCGGGCAGGAGGAGCTTGCCCTCAAGCTTGCCCTCTTTCGAGTAGCGACGAAGCTCGCTGCGTTTCGCACCGGGAACGAAGTACTGCGAGTAGCCGTCGAACTTGACCGGGATGAGATCGCAGTCGAGTCCTTCGGTGTCCGCGTCCTTCAGGTGGAGCACGACCAAAGGACGCCCCTCGCGCTGCGCACACACGGCGGGATCGCTGTGCAGCGCATGGAACACGTGCGTGGCCAGCCGAACGGCGATGACATTGCCAGGCGCGATCTTGCCCTCATACTTCGCGCCGCACGCCTCGAAGAGCCCGTCCACGCCGAGTGACTTGTTGCGCACGCGCACGGAGTAACGTCGATAACTGCGCCACTTTCGATCGAGCCCCTCGAAGATGGCCGTGCCCGGGATCTCCCATCGGGGATACGCCGCGTTTGCGGGAAGCATGATCGGGCAGAGCGACTCCGGCTCCACATCGAAACGCAGCGTCTTTCCGTCGAACTCGAGGTCGACGGTTGCCTTGAGCTCAGCGACGCGCAGTTCGAACTTGTCGCGGCGGATCCTCCACTCCCCCGGCGCCCCCTCGACATTGATTCCCAGGTCCTGCAGAAACCCGAGACCGACGATCAACTCGCGAACCGGCGCGCGATCCGCGATCACGTCCCCGGGAATGTGATCCTCGATCCGGAAGACGAAGCGATGCTGCGCCTTCGGGTGCTTCTTCTCCGCCCAGGCGAGGGCATCGTCCAGCTTGCCCGCGGCCTTGACGGTGCCGCCCGCGACGACCGCGAACTTGCCCTTCCAGCTCTTCCACACCTCGTCATCCACGGCCTTGAGGGCAGCCATGTTGGCCGCGCGCTCGACATCGACGGTGGACGGCGCCTCTTCCGTCATCCGGGGCGGCGCAACGCTGTCGTCGCGCGGGATCATGAAGACGAGCACAACCGCCGCGGCGGCGGCGGCAGCAACCCACCCGAGCGTCGTCCAAGGCGAACGCGGGGCAGCGGAGGGAGTCGCCTCCAACGCGTGCCTCACCCACTCATCGCTTTGACCGGAGTCGGGGCCGTCATCGCGCAGCAGCGTCTTCAGTTCGTTCTCGAGGTTCATGACTCATCCTCCAAACGGGAGCGCAGGATTGCGAGTGCGCGGCGGACGCGGCGGCTCACCGTCCCGGTGCCCACGCCCAACAGCGCCGCGATCTCGCGATAGGAAAGGCCTTCGGCGAAGTGCAGGAACACCGGCTCGCGCAGCCGCAGCGAAAGGCGCGCTACGGCACTGCGCACTTGTTGGGTGCGCTCGGCTGCAACGAGCAGGTCGATCGGACCGGGGGCCGTGTCCGCGCGGTCCGGAAGCGGAGCCGAATCCCGTGGAGCGGCGCTCGCGGCACAGCGTGTCGTGATGCGGTAGAGCCAATGGGGAAACGCCTGCGCATCGCGCAACGTGTGGATGCGCGCGGCCACGCGAACGAGCGCGTCCGCTACGGCGGCGTCGGCCGCCTGCGAGTTTCCGAGGCGGGCTCGCGCGACCGAGTGCGCAGGCCCCACACTTGCGCGCAGCAGGTGCTCCAGCGCCTCGCGGTCGCCGGCCTGTGCGCGCTTGGCCAGGGAAACGAGCCCATCCATCACAACAGAGGACCATTCTGCCCCCCGGCGCGTTCCGGAAAAATCGCTACCGCGTGGGAATCCGGCCCCGGAAGTGGGCGAAGAGCGACTGGTAGGCTTCGCACGGGGTCCAGCAGCCGGGGCAAGCTTCGGCGACGACCGCCTCGCGGGCGGCAGCGGCCTCGGGCTCGCCGAGTACGGCGCTCAACTGGTAGTCATGCTCGCGCAGGCCACCGAGCGGGCGACTGTAGATGCTGCACGGATAGACGACGCCCTGCGCGTCGATGAACACGCTGGCGCGGAGGGCGGCGCACGGAACCGGCGATTTGCCCGTCTCAAGAAACTGCCGCACGCGCTTCTGGTACTCCTTCTCGAGCATCGAGATCGGATCGATTCCACGCCGCAGATGCGGGGCCATCGAATCCAGCGCCGCCAACGGAGGCCGGGTTCCGGCGCCCTCGTTGCGGTAGTAGTGTCCGCTTTCCATGCCGATGTTGAAGTGGAAGTCGTCGTCGACCAGATCGGGAATCGCATCGCGCGCGGCGGCCTTCGTCGCTTCGATCGTCTGGTGGTTCTCCGGCAGAATCGTCATGCCGAAGAACGCTTTCACGCGCGGCAATCCCGCGGCGCGAATGGCGCGCATGGCATCCATCGCCTTCTGATGGGCTCCCTCACGACCGCGCAGTCGATCGTGCACATCCGGCGGACCGTCGAGACTGACGGTGACGAGCACGCGCCGGACACCGCCCTCCACGAGGCGCTCGCAGGCGCTGAGGGCGCGCTCCGGATACCAACCGGTCGTCGGGAAGTCGACCAGGTAGAGATCGGGCATTTGGCGAACGAGCGCGTCGACGATGTCATCGACATCGGTGCGCTGAAAGATCTCGCCTCCGCTCAGGTTGGCCCACACCGTGTTCGGCGCCGAGGCAAACACGCGCTCCCACTCGTCGGGGCGCATCTCGTCCGGAGACGGCGTCTTCCAGATCGAGCAGAACGTGCATCGCGTCGGACAGTTGCCGTTCAGGATCAGTGTCAGCTTGTACGGCAGGCCGTCGGAGGCCACGCCCCGCCGCAACGCGTTGCCGAGAGTGATCAGCCGCGGGAGCCGCATGCCGCCAGTTCCGACGTGATCAGGTTCTTGAGCTCGCCCGGAATCGCCACTTTCTTCCGTTTGATCTCGGCCTCGACCTGCTGCAGAAGTTTGAACCCGGCACGACCGGTTTCCGTGTCCTTGAACACGCGTCCCTCGATGCACTTCGCGCGGGCGGCGTAGAACAGGCCCCAGTAGCGGAAGCCCGGAATTTCCTCGGCTGCCTGCGCGTACAGCTGTGCGGCGCGCTGCAATTGCGAACGATCGAACGGCCGGTCGCGCAGAAGCGAACGGTAGTGGAAGCACTGGGCGCGCAGGAAGCTCAGACCAGCGACTCCTTGCTCTTCGTAGTGGTCCAACGCCTTGAGCACCTGATCGAATCCCGCACGTGCCTTCTCGGGATCCTCGGCGCGAATCCGCACCGCCTTGGCGAGGACGAGGCGGGCCATCTGGAGGTCGGTGTCGATCCCGAATTGGGAACGGAGGAACTGGAACGCGCGCATGCCCTCCTGAATCGTTCGATCGATCTCGGGATTGCGCATGTCCGCCAACCGCGTTGCGATCTCCCCCACCATGGTGGCGGCGCGAATGACCTCCTCCTCGATCACGCGCCCCTGTCCTGCCAGCTGCTGCTGCCACGCCTGCCGATAAAAGCGGAAGGCCGCGGAGTAGCTGCGTACGTACTCTTCCTGGCGGTCGATCGACTCGGTGAACTTCGCCCAGCCGAGCTGAAGTTCAGCAGCCTCCATCCAGACCTGGATCGGAACGTGGCGAACGTTTTTCAGGAGCAACGCGTACAGCTCGTTGGCCCGCTTGAAGTGCGCGACCGCCTCCGTGGGGCGATCCTTGGCCAGCAGCTCGAGAGTGCGGCGGGCGTTGTACGACGCGTCGGCCCAGAGCAGCTCTTTGCTCTTCGGATTCACGCGACGCCACGCCGCCAGCAACTGCCCGTCGTTGTTCCAGTCCCCGATGCGCTGGAAGGTGAGGGCGGAGAGCAGGACGAGCCCCGCGAGCGCAACGCGCAGCGAGGGGCGCGGCCAACGCTGGCACGCCTCCCCGACAAACAGCATGGCCCCCATCAGCGGCAAGTAGAGAAAGCGATCGGCCGTCGGGATCTTGAGGGTGACGATCACGTTGCTGGCGGGAACCAGCGCCATCAGGAACCACGCGGCGCCGAAGCGGGTTCGCGCCGGACCGCGAAAGACCCCGAAAATCGTCACGCCGAGGGCCAACAGTCCCAACACAACGGGTCCTGTCAGCGACGTCTGAATGGGCACGCGCGCATCCACCGTGGAGCCGAAGGGGAAAAGGATCGTCGAAATGTAGAAACCGAAGCCCGACAACATCGTCAGGATCGCGTTGCCGTGCGAGCCGCCGAGCGGTTCGGAAACCTGATTCATGCGTGCACCGAGAATGGCGCCGCGCACGATCAGGAAGCAGAGGACGACGGCCAGGCCGGGCACCGCGCCTCGCAGCGCCCCCGCCCGGGTCTCATCCCTTCGGAAAAAGTAGTCCCAAGCCAACCAGATGCCCGGCACTACGACAGCCGCTTCCTTGGCGAACAACGCGACCGTCAGCAGCACCAGCGCGAGCATTCGGCGCCGATCGATGTAGGCGAGCAGCGACAGCAGGCTGAAGCACCCGCACATCAGGTCGCCGAGCGAGCAGATCCAGGCGGTCGACTCCACCATGACCGGGTGCACGGCCCAAGCCAGCGCCCCCGCCAGTGCGGGCCAGTACGACAGGCCGGTTCGCAGGAAGACGAGCGACAGCAGCCCCGCCGTGAGGGCGTGAAACAGCAGCGACGTCATGTGGAACGCGGTCGGGCTCTTGCCGGCGATGCTGGTCAGGACCGCGTAGCTGAACGTGCGGAGCGGTCGATAGATATCCTCGGTCGGCGCGTCGGCGGAGGCGGTCGTCGAGAGATCGCTGAAGAACGACGGCGTGTTGGCGAGACTCTCGATCGACTCGTTGCGAACGATGAACCGTGCGTCGTCGTAGAACAGGAATTCGCCGTTCACGACGGTGGCGTGCACCAGCAGCGTCACCACCATGGCGGCGAAGAACACGCGGGTCGCGTTCACGCCGTGCGCTCCGACGAACGGTGCGCAACCCCCTTCACGTGCGCGAGAGCGGCGGCGATCACTGCGTCCGCGGGAATCGCCTGAATGCACACGGGATTGAGGCAGCGGCTCGTCTTGTGGTTGAAGTTCGTGATGCACGGACTGCACGGGGGCGCGTCGTAGAACGCACGGCTGCCCGCGGAGAGCGGACCATACAGACGCGGCGTGTTCGGGCCGTAGAGCGCGTAGACCGGCGTCGACAGCGCCGATGCGAGATGAACCGGACCGGTGTCGTTGGAGACCAGGAGATCCGCGCCATCCAGCAGGGCCACCAGCTCGTCCAGCGACAGATTCCCGGCGCAGTCGAACAGCGGGCGCTGCGCTGCCGCGACGACAGCGTCCACGATGCCGCGCTCATGCGCGCTGCCGGTAATGGCAACGCGGGCCCCCGCATCGACCAGTCGCCTCGCCAGCTCACCGAAGCGCTCCGCGGGCCAGCGGCGACCGGGGAAGTTGTCGCCCGAGCCGGGGTGGAGCACCACGACGGCGCTCTCGCCGCTGGTCAGGGGCGACGGCACGCGCGCGCGCAGGCCGCCCGGCGTGTATCGCTCGCCGGTGACGCCGACGGAACGCGCAAGGTCGAGAAAGCTCTCCCCCATGTGCCGATGGTCGTCGTACGGAACCCGGATGTCTGCCAGCGTGGCGCGGCCGAGACCCGGAGTGTCGAACGCGATCACCTGGCGGGCGCGAGCGAGAAACAGGACGAGTTGACTCGTGCGCACGAACTGTTCCATGTCGAGCGCCAGATCGATGCGATCGCGACGCAGGCGCCACGCCACGCGAATCAGATCGAACAGCGCGCGCGGAAACGGACGTAGGCGTACCGTCAGGATGCGATCGGCGGCGTCGCGGTAGATCGGCGCGATGTGCGCCAGCGTGACGACGGTGAGGCGCGCACCGGGGTATCGCTGGCGCAGGCGGCCGAGCACCGGGAGGAGCAGCGCCGCGTTCCCGACGCCCCAGAACTTCACGACGGCGATTTCGCGCACATCGCGGAGCGGCTCGTCCGACGCGAACCCGTCGCGCAGCAGCCTCCACGGAACGAGCAGACGGTGCAGCAGCGCTCCCGCACCGCGGTCGAGCGCTTTGAGAAACCCGAGCCGGATCCTCATGACGATCCGCCCAGCTTCTGCAGCGCCAGGTCCATTTCGGTGTGGCAGTTCCAAAAGCAGGCGCGGCATCCGCGCAGGGACTCGCGCGCACGGGTGTAGGTCTCCGAGCGCCACACCTCGCGGACATCGCCCCGCGCGACTTCCTGGTTCACGGAATTGAGGGGCACGCACGGGAAGACGGCGCCGTAGCAATCGACCACCACCGACGTGCGCGGCGCGCTGCAAGCGATCGGGCGCTCCTCTCCCCGGAACGCGCTATCGAACAACCTCAGGTAGGCGCGGCTGTTGTCGAGCAGCGGGTCCTTGGTGCTGCGATCCAGGAGCCGTTGCGCCGCGGCACTGACCGGGGAAGACGCGGGGGCCACGCGATTGGCCGGGAAGTCGTGGATCGGG
>Ga0070729_10002446_pt1 | contig 23982 bp, 20 predicted proteins | sample tdDd472_FD_66725 | JGI IMG/M metagenome (GOLD analysis project Ga0070729, IMG submission 66725) | Marine sediment microbial communities from the Atlantic coast under amendment with organic carbon and nitrate - tdDd47.2 | ecosystem: Environmental > Aquatic > Marine > Coastal > Sediment | place... | reverse complement strand
GCCCGGCGTCTCGGACAGCCGGGGCAGGACGCCGGGAACGATCACCTCGCCGACGCCGGGAACCTCGACCGGCACCAGGTTTCCGCGCGCCTTGAATTGAGGATCGGCGAAGATATCGGCGATGGAATTGATCGGGCCACAGGGCACCTCGCCCTCCATGCAGGCCCGCATCACCTCGTCGCGGGTCCGCGCCCCGGTCCAGTCGCCGACGATCCCGTCGACTTCCTCGCGCGCCGGATAGCGCGTGTCGATGGTGCCGAACCGGTCGGGATCGGCGAGCTCGGGCCGGCCCATCACCTTGGCCAGGCGGGCGAACATCTTGTCGTTGGTGCAAGCGATCGCCACCCAATGCCCGTCGCCGGTCTGGTAATGGCTGTGGGGACAGACATTGACGGTGGCGGCCCCCAGCCGCTCGCGGACGAAGCCGGTCATGGCGTAGGCCGGCGCGATCTCGTCCAGCGCCCGGAAAATCGATTCATAGAGGGCGAGATCGACGAACTGTCCCTTGCCGGTCTTGTCGCGGGATTTCAAGGCCATCATCACGCCGATGGCGCCATACATGCCCGACATGTAGTCGGCGAGGCTGGTCGATCCGGGCACCACCGGCGGCCCGTCGGGCTCGCCCGACAGATAGGTCAGGCCGCCGACAGCATGGGCGATCCGGGCGAAGCCGGGCCGGTCCTTGTAGGGGCCGTCCTGCCCATAGCCGGTGACCCGCAGCATGACCAGGCCCGGATTGACGGCGGCGAGCGCCTCGTAGCCCAGTCCCCATTTCTCCATGGTGCCGGGGCGGAAGTTCTCGCACACCACGTCGGACATCTCGGTCAGGCGCCTGAACAGCTCGGCGCCCTTGGGATGGCGCAGATCGAGGGTGATCGAGCGCTTATTCCGCGCCTCGCTCAGCCAGACCAGCGTGTCGCCGCGCCCGCCCTCGCTGGAAACCCGCGGGGTCGGGGTGCCGAAATTGCGCATCGAATCGCCGGCCCCCGGCTGTTCGATTTTGATCACGTCGGCGCCGAACTCGCCCAGGATACAGGCGCAATAGGGCCCGGCGATGAAGGTCGCCGCGTCCAGCACCCGCACCCCGTCCAGCGGGCGCATGCCCGACGTCGTTTCCTCGCTCATGGATGTCCTCCCATTTGTTTCCGGGAAGGCTAGCTCATTTTCCGGTCGAGTCGAACCGCCGTCGGGCGACGCCTCGGTTGCCCACATCCCGCGTAGGGGCGTATGATCGGCGAAACGTGCGGAAGCCGACCACGCCGCGCGACAGAAAAGTGGAGGACATCCATGACGGTCACGGTTACGCCCCTCAACGATGCCCTCGGCGCCGAAATCGGCGGCGTCGACATCACCCGCCCGATCGATCCGGCGGATTTCGCGGTTGTCCGCCAGGCCTTTATCGATCATGGAGTCGTGCTGTTCCGCGACCAGCCTCTGGACGCCTTACAGCTCGCGGCCTTCGCCCGCCATTTTGGCGACCTCCAGCCGCACGTGCAGAAAAAGTACCATCACCCGGACGAGCCGAACGTGGTCTACATGACCAACGTGGACGAGAAGGGCAATTTCGACCCCGTCGCCGCCGCCCGCGGCGCGGTGGAGAAGACGATCACCGGCTGGCACTCGGATCTCTGCTATGACGAAATCCCTTGCTGGGCGACCTTCCTGCACGCGCTGGAGATCCCGTCGGTCGGCGGGCCCACCTGCTTCGCCAACACCAACAAGGCGTTCGAGGCCCTGCCCCAACGGATCAAGGACAAGCTGGTCGGCAAGATGGGCACCTTCATCTATGGCGGTAAGCCAGGAAGCTTCGTCGCCAAGGCGGCCTCGACCCTGCCGGCGGGCGTCGACGCGCCGGACCCGGTCGAACATCCGATCGTCGCCCGCCATCCGCTGAACGGCCGGCCGGCGATCTATGCCAATCCGGGCCTCTGCCAAGGCATCGTCGGCATGGACGCGGCGGAAAGCGAGGCGCTGCTGCAGGAAGTCTACGAGGTGATCGACCGGCCGGAATTCCGCTACGAGCATGCCTGGCGCCTGGGCGACACGGTGATCTGGGACAATCTGGGCGGCATCATGCATGTGGGCCGCGCCGACTACCCCAAGAACGAAAAGCGTATCCTGATCCGGACCACGGTGCGCGGCCAGCGCATCGAGATGTACGACGCCGCCTGAGCCGGGCGGCCGTCGCGCCCCGGCCGGGGCATCGTCAGGACGCGGGATACAGCCCCGCCGCCCGCGCGCGGCGCGTCACCAGGGCATGCACGGTCTGGATGATCGGCGCGTCGACGCCGACGGTCTCGGCCAGTTCCAGAACCGCAGTCACGATCCCATCGATCTCCATCGGCCGGCCGAGGCGCAGGTCCTGCAACATGGAAGTGATCTGCGGCGGGTTGGTAGCGAGCTTCGCCAACCTCTCCTCCATATCGATGGTGATCCGGGCGCCCAGCGCCCCGGCCACCGCGCGGGCCTCGGTCATCATGCGATCGACCAGGGTGCGAATGCCGGCATCGCCGCCCAGCGCGTCGGAGGCCGACTCGGTCAGGGCGCTGATCGGATTGAAGCAGAGATTGACCAGCAGCTTGTTCCAGATCTCGTCGCGGATGTTCTCGCAGGCCGGCGCCTCGATGCCGCCCGCCTGCAAGGCCGCGTGAACCGCGCGCAGCCGGTCGGTGACGCCGCCCGCCGGCTCGCCCATATAGAGGGTCGCGTAGGGGCTGGTATGCTTCAGGATCCCGGGCTCGACCGCCTCGACCCCGAGCTTGATCACCGTGCCCAGAACGCGCTCCGGCCCGATCTCGCGCAACAGCGCGCCACCCGGGTCGACGGTCTCGACCGGCCGCCCCGCCCAAGGGCCCTCCAGCCCATGGAAATACCAGAAGGGAATGCCGTTGACCGCCACCGCGACCAGCGTGTCCGGGCCCAGCAAGGGCCGGATCGCCGGCAGCGCCGGGGCGATCTGATGCCCCTTGAGAGTCAGAAGAAGAAGGTCCGGCGGCGGCCCCACTTCCTCGGCCGCCGCGCAGGCGGGCCGGGCCTCGAAATCCTCCAGGCCGGGATATTCCCGCACCCGCACGCCGTTCGCCCGCATCGCCGCCAGATGCGGGCCGCGGGCCACCAGGGTCACGTCGCGGCCCGCACGGGCGAGACAGGCCCCCACATAGGCGCCGATGGCGCCGGCGCCGAAAATACAGATTCGCATGGGTCCTCCCCCTTTTTCTTCTTCCCACCGTCAGGCGCGCGCACGGCGCGGCCATAGGAATATCATGCCGATCAGCGCCGCCGGCACCGCGGCGGCGACGAACCCGACGAAATAGCTGCCGGTCGCCGCCAGGATGGCGCTGAAGACCGCCGGATAGATCATCGAGCCGGTATAGGAATAGGCGATCACCCCGCCGGTGACGGCGCCGACGGATTCCGCCGGCGCGGCCAGCGCGACCTCGGCGAGGAAGACTCCGTTCCAGCCGATGGTGGCGGCGCCCATCACGACCGCGAGCGCGACCATGACGGGCGTCGGCAATCCGGCGTCCAGCGATCCGAAAAAGATGTTGGCGGCCGCCATCGCCAGACCAAGCAGCCCGAGAACGACGCGCGGCGAGCGGTACCGGCCGGCGAGCCATCCCCAGACAACCCGCCCGACCATCGCCGCGCCCTGTAGCACTGCGAACAGGAACCCCGCCCCCGCAAGATCGTAATCGAGGCGTTCGACCAGGAAAGTCACATAGAAGGCGATGACGATGATCTGCATGCCGCCGAACACGAAGGACGCGGCGGCGAGCGCGCGCAGATTGGAATCCCGTGCCACGAAGATCAGGTTCGAGAAGGCCTGGCGCGCCGAGATCGGATGGTCGGGCTGGCGATCCCGATCGAACCGCGACCGCAACGGAAAGACGAGCACCGCCATCGCCAGGCAGGCCACCATGGCAACGACAAAGGCCCCGCGCCAGCCGAAGGCGAGCGCCGCCGCCGGCATCGCGGCGCCGGCGATGATCCCACCCAGCGGTACCCCGGTCTGCTTGATCGAGAAGACCAGCGGGGCAAGGCGGGGCGGCGCGTGCTTGGCCAGGATATGCGAAGCCGACGGGGTAAGCGGGCCGTAGCCGCAGGCGAGAAGGACGGCGCTGGCGGCGAACACGACCATGCCGCCCGGCAGGGCGAGGCCGAGCCCGGCGACGACCAGCAAAAGGCCGATCTGGCTGACCCGCACGCCGCCATAGCGCATCACGAACGCCCCGCTCAGCACCGAGGTGACGATCGAAGCGGCGTGCAGGACCGCGATATAGACGCCGATGAAACTCGGATCGAGCCCCAGATCCGCGGCGACGTTGGGCGCCACGACCGGCATGACGACCAGGCTCATCTGGCCCAGCGCCTGCTGCGCCAAGGTGGCAACGACCGCCAGGATCAGAAGCTGCATGGATCGGCTACGTCGATTTTCCGGCGGCGGGTTGTTATTTTTTTCCGATCATGTCTCGCGATCGGACGTGTCTCGGCCGGGCCGCCCCCGTCCCGCCGGCGCCGCCAGTCTAGCAGACCGGGCGCGAACCGCCCTATGCTAATGCGCGGTCCGGACCTTCGGGCCGATCAGACCCCATCCAAGAGAGGACCCTCCCCATGCCTTCCTTCGACGTCGTCTCGCGGACCGATCTGGCGGAAGTCGACAACGCGCTGAACGCCCTGCGCCGCGAGATCGACCAACGCTTCGATTTCAAGGGCAGCAAGGTGTCGATCGAGCGGCAGGACGACACGCTCACCATCCTCGCCGACGACGACATGAAGCTGCGCCAAATGCATGAACTGCTGAAAGGCCATCTGACGCGCCGCAAGGTGGATGCCGAGGCGCTCGACTTCACACCGCCGGAGAAGGCCGCCGGCGCGTCGCTGCGCCAGACGGTCGTCGTCCGCCAAGGGGTCGAAAGCGTGCTCGCCAAGCGGCTGGTCAAGGAGATCAAGGCGCGCAAGCTCAAGGTCCAGGTCGCCATCCAGGGCGACGAGCTCAGGGTCTCGGGCAAGAAGCGCGACGATCTGCAGGCCGCGATCCAGGCGATCAAGGACGCGAAGCCGGACCAGCCCCTGCAATATGTGAATTTCCGCGACTAGCGCGGCCGGAGACGACGCGGCCGGGCCTAGGCGGCGATATCGGAAAGCTCGCCCAGCTTGCGCAGCAGATAATCGAGATTGTCGGCGCCGACCTCTTCGCATTGGGTCAGGATGCGCTCGATCATGCGCCGGGTGTAGCGCTCCCGGTCATGGGCGTTGCCGTCGTAATCGGTTTCGGCGGCGACATCGAGGGCGATGCGGACGGCGGGCTTGAGCGCCGGCGGCAGGTCGGCGCGCGCATAGACGGCGTCCAGCCCCAGCGCGCCGACATCGTGGATCAGCTTGCGGGCGTTGATCAGCGGCACCTGGGCACGGGCCGCCACCGCCGATTCGAAGAAGCGAAGATCGCCCAGGAACAGAGCGCGAAGGACGATGGTCGGTGTCAGCCGGTCGTTGGCCGCCAGGTGACGGACCAGCTCGTCGACATCCATGCGGGCCGCGCCGTCCGGCAACAGGCCGAGGGTCGCGCGCTCGCGGCTGTGGAGAACCGCGTCCTCGACGACCGAGGGCGAAATCCGATGATGGGCGATCAACTGATCCCGCAGCCGGTCGGACACCAGGGTCACCAGCCGCTCGGCGGCGGCGATCGGCAAGTCGCGGCGGCCCATCAAGGGCGCCTGGACGGCCTCGCTGTCGCCGAACCGGTCCATGACCTTGTCGAAGGTCGCGTCGCCGATCTCCGCGCCCTCGTTTTCGACCAGGGCCGAGACGACACTCTCGTCGCCCTTCTCCACCAGCGCGTCGGAAACGACACCGGAGACCTGGGCGCGCCGGGCGATCGCCGACTGGGTCGCCGCGTTCTGTCGGTCGACGACCGCCATCAGGTCCGCGTCGGTCAGAACATCGGAGAATTCGAGAACCGGAACCGCGACCTCCTCGACATCGCGGCTCAAGCTCAGGGCCACGTCGTGGGGAAGATCGGCGCAGGACTTCAGATAGGTGGACAGGGCCTGACGGACCTGGACCTCGACATCCTGGGCGGCGACACGAAAGATATCCTCGGCGATGGACCGCTCGTTGCCCGTCAGCGCGCCCTGATCGAACGCCCGCGCGATCTTGGTGATCGAATCGCGGCGCGCTTCCGGAGACGCCGCTTCTCGAAGCTGCGCGACATCCGCATTTGACAACCGATTGTCCATCCGATTTCCGTATGTCCTCGCATTGCCGGCGCCGGCATCCCGTCGGAGCCGTTCATCCGACGGGAAAGCAAGCACGGGTCCGGCTTGCCTAAATCTAGGTGCCGGGCCTTAAGACAGGGTTAACCGCCGGCGGTCAGGGCGGTTGACGGCGACTAGCGAATGACCATAATGCGCGCGGCCCTGGAGCGACGACGTTCCGGCGGTTACGCGGGGTTCTATCCAGAGCGGGAGACGAGGATGCGATTCAAGGTCATTTTGGCGGTCGGAGCGGCGTTGGCCATGCTCGGCGCTGCCGACCTCGCCCAAGCGGGCGACGCCAAGAAGGGCGAAAAGGTTTTCAGGAAATGCAAGGCCTGCCACACGCTGGAAGCGGGGAAGCACAAGGTCGGCCCCAGCCTCGCCGGCGTGATCGGCCGCGAAGCCGGACAGGCCGAGGGCTTCAAGTATTCCAGCGCCATGCAGGAATCCGGCATTACCTGGACGGAAGAGAATCTCGACAAGTATCTGGAAAAGCCGAAGAAGTTCGTCAAGGGCACGCGCATGGCCTTCGCCGGCTTGAAAAAGAAGTCGCAGCGCGACGACGTCATCGCCTACATCAAGGCGAACGGCCGCGCCAAGTAACCGCGCACGCCTTATAGACAAGCGAAACGGGCGCCGCCCCCTCGGGGCGGCGCCCTTTCCTTTCCCGCCGGCGGTCAGGCGCGCGCCGCTTCCACGGCGCGGATCTGGTCCTCGACCGAGATCGGCAGCTCCGAGATCACCTCCAATTCCCGATCCTCGAACGGATCGCGGTCGGGATGCGCGGCGCGCCACCGCGCCAGCCCGTCATCGCGGTCGCGCAGCAAGGCCGCGATCTGCGGGCGGAACAGCTTGATCATCGCGGTGATCCAGCGATTGACCGGCCAGGACGGCCGCGCATGGTCGATCTCGAACAAATCCAGCATCCGCAGCACGTCCGCGCAGGCGTACCAATTGTCCGCCGTCACCCAGCGGTTGGTGGTGAACAGCGATATCGGAAAGCCGTAGGAATCCATCGAAATCGCGATCAGGTGGGACAGCGAATCGTCGCGCTGATGCATGTAGTCGGCGTCGGATTGAGCCACCGGCGCCATCCCCGCGGGCATTCCCTTCTGGCGCAGGAAGGTATGGAAATGCCCATGCTCGCCGTCCCGGTGCGCGTGATAGTAATATTGGGCGCCGCTGTCCGCATCGTAGACGTCGCCGTCGGGAAAGTGGTTCAACTCGACGAACGCGCCCTGGTCGCGCAGGATCTCGCCGACGATATTGTCGCCGGTCTTGGCGAGCACCCGGTAGCATTCCAGAATTTCGGCCCCGGCCGCCGCCATCTCCGCCAGCCGTTCGCCGGTCAGCCCGGTGGGATCGAACGCGGCTCCATTTCCTTGCCGTTCGGTCATCTTTTCGCCTCGGCCACGAGCCTAAACCCGATCAGGATATGTTTCAGTTCACGATCCCGCGAATGCCGGGCGGCGGGCCGGCAGACGCCGCAGCCCTTGTCGTCCCAGGAGCCACCCTTGACGATATAGCGGCCCGCCGTCGCCGGCGTCGAGGTCCATTCGAAGACCTGGCCGGCGCCGTCGAGCAGCCCGAAGGGACCGGCGCCGTCCGGGAACCGGCCCACCGGCAACGTGTCGAAGGGGCCGGCATCGGCGCTGTTCAGCCGCGCCGGGTCGAAAACGTCGCCCCAGGGAAAGCGTCGGCCGTCGGTCCCCCGCACCGCCTTCTCCCATTCCGCCTCGCTGGGCAGACGCCAGACGCGCCCGGTCGCGCCCGACAGCCAGGCGGCATAGGCGCGGGCATCGTCATGGGACACCAGCACCACCGGGTGATCGGCCCGGCCCGTCGGCGGCGCCGGCCCGTCCCAGGCATGGCGGCGGGTGCGGGTATAGGGATGGGCCAGCCCCCGGCGCCGCCAGGTCGCGCGGTCGACGTCGGGCGGCGGATGGCCGGTGGCGCGCAGAAAGGCGGCATATTGGGCGTTGGTCACCGGAGCGCGCATGATCGCGAAGGCGCCGGTGGCGTCGATCCGGCGCGGGCGTTCACCGGCATACCAGCCTTCCCTGCGGGTGGCGTCGTGGCCATAGCCGGCTTCGTCCAGGCGATAGGCCGCCGCGCGCTCGGCCGCGTCGGAGCCCCTGACGAAGGCGCCCGCCGGGATATCGACCAGCGCCGGCGCCGGCGCCGCGCCGCCCGCCCCCGCCGAATCGCCCAGGAACAGGAGAAGGACCGCCGCGGCCAGGCGCCCGGCGCGGCTCACGCGGCTTCGTCCGCCGTCCGCGCCGCCCGATGGCGGACGAGAAAGAGCACCGCGATGGCGGCCGCCGGCAATGCCGCGAGCTGGAAGCCGATCGCGTAGCTGCCGGTGACGGTCAGCAGGACACCGAACAGGGCCGGATAGATGAGCTGCGCGGCGCCGGTGAAGGCCATCACCCCGCCGGTGACCCGGCCGACCTGACCCGGCGGCGCGTGGCGGGCGACCTCGGACAGATAGACCCCATGCCAACTAATCGCGGTCGCCGAATAGACGGCCGCCACCAGGGCGATCGCCGCGACCGGCCAGTCGGCGTGGAACAGGCCGGTGACGACCGCCGCCACCGCCATCACCACGCCCAAAGCGGCCAGCATCAGTCGCGGCGCGACAACGTTGCCGGCCAACCAGCCCCACAGGATGCGGGCCGGAATCGCGACCGCCTGGGACAGCGAGAACACCCAGCCGGCGCTGGCCAGGCCATGGCCCAGACCCTCGACCATATAGAGGACGAAGAAGGCCGCGAAGATCACCTGTAGCCCGACGAAGGCGAAAGACGCGAGCCCGAGCTCGACCAGTTCGCGCTTGGCGAAGACGATCCGGTAGGTGGCGACGATCTCGGTCGGCGATATCCGCTTGCCGGGCTGGCGGTCGTCGTCGAACCGCGCCCGCAGGGGCTGCAACGCCAGGCCGGTGACGACGCAGATCGCCGCCGCCGCGAGGAAGGCGCCCGGCCAACCCGTCGCGCCGACGAAGAAGGGCACCATCAACCCGGCGAGGATGCCGCCCATCGGCACCCCCGTCTGCTTGATCGAGAAAGCCAGCGGCGCTTGGCGGGGCGTCGCATATCTGGCCAGTACATGCGACCCCGCGGGCGCGCCATACGCCGTCCCGGCGCCGACCAGGAAGGCCGAGACGGCGAACAAGGCGAGCGCGCCGCTCGCCGGCAGAGCCAGCCCGAGGGCCATCGAGGCCAGCGCGATCTGGGACATGCGCAAGGCCCCGAACCGCTCGATGAAGGGGCCGCAATTGACCGACGACATCACCGACGCGGTGAACAGGATCCCCGAATAGGCGCCCACCAGGGCGGGGTCGAGATCGAGGTCGCGGGCGATCGCCGGCGCCGCGACCGGCAGCACCAAGGTCGCCATATAGGCGAAGCTCTGCTGCACCAGCATGGTCACGACGGCGATGGGGAGGATACGCCGCGTCCAGCCTTCCGCCTCGGGCGCCCGGCCGCTCACGCGGGGCCGTTCTCGGCGGCGACCGCGCCCCGCCGTCGCAGGAAACCGAGGGCGACGACCAGGGCGGGAATGCTGGCCACGACATAGCCGATGCCGAAAGAGCCGGTGGCGGCGAGGATGCCGCCGAAGGTCAGCGGATAGACGACCTGGCAAAATCCGGCGAAGAAGGTCGCGACCCCGGTCGCCGGCCCCGCCTCGCCGGGCGGCGCGAGACGGGCGATCTCGGAAAACAGCACCCCGTGCCAGCTGACCGCGGTGGCGCTGAAGAGGATCGCGACGGCGGTGATCGCGGCCGGGTTCCAGCTCGCCGAGATCAGCCCCGTCAGGACTCCCGCCGCCGCCATCAAGATGCCGAGGATGGCGAGCAACAGCCGCGCGGCGACGAACCGCCCCCCGACCCAGCCCCACAGAATGCGGGCGGCGATGGCGACGCTCAGCGCCGTCGAATAGACGATGCCCGCCTCGACCAGCGCCATGCCGACGGCCTTGACCATGAAGGTCACGAAGAAGCCGGTAAAACAGGTCTGAATGCCGACGAAGGCGACCATCGCGAAGCACAGCTCGCGCAGACCCGGATCGGCCATGACGCTGCGAAAGCTCGCGGTGACGGCGCCCAGGCTCAGGGGCCGGCCCGGCTGGCGGTCGGTGTCGAAGGCGGCGCGAAAGGGCTGCAGCAGGATCGCCGCGGCCAGGCAGATGCCGGCGACCACCAGGAAGGTGCCGCGCCAGCCGACGGCCAGGATCAGAAACGGGATCAACAGCCCCGCCAACATGGCGCCGAGCGGCACGCCGGTCTGCTTGACCGAGAAGACCAGCGGCGCGACCTTGGGCGTCGAGAAGCGGGCCAGGATATGGGAGCTGGCCGGCGTCGAGGGCAGGGTTCCCACCCCGATCACGACCGCCGCCAGGGGCATCAGCCACAACCAGCCTGGACCGATGAAGGCCAGCCCCGCGGCCATGATCAGCAACAGCACCTGGCTCACCCGCCAACCGCCGAAGCGCAGAATGAACGCGCCGCAGGCCAGCGACGCGACCATGCCGGCACTGTAGGCGATCCCGTAATAGACGCCGAGCAGCGCCGGATCGACGCCCAGGCCCTCGGCCAACGCCGGCGCGGCGACGGGAACGGCGAGGGTCGCGAGATGGGCGATGGTCTGTTGCAACAGCATCGCCACCACCGCCGCGATCAGCATCCCCTTGTTGGGCACGGCGCCGGGCAAGTCGGTGGCGGCCGGCGCGCTCATGCCGGCTCCTCGCCGACCCTCGCCGCGCCGCCGGGCGACAGCAGGAACAATCCGGCGACCAGCGCCGGCACGGCGGCGATATAGAAGCCCAGGCTGTAGCTTCCCGTGACCCCCAGAACCACGCCGAACAGCGCCGGATAGGCCATGGCGCTGAGGCTGCCGAAGGACAGCACGCCGCCGGCCATGCCGCCGACTTCCTCCGGCGGCGCCATGCGCGACACCTCGCCCAGGACCAGGCCGTGCCAGCCCATCGCCGTCGTCGCGATCACGACGCCGACGGCGGCGATCCCGGCCAACGGCCAGGCGGCGGAGAACAGCGTCAGGGCCACCGCCCCGCCGCTCATGAACAGGCCGAGAAGGGCGAGGAGGAGCCGCGCGGAGACCAATCCGCTGCCCAGCCAGCCCCACAAGATCCGGGCGAAGATCGCGACTCCCTGGGACAGCGAGAAGACCAGCCCCGCGTCCTGAAGCGAGACCCCGACCCGGTCGACAAGATAGAGGACGAAATAGGTGGCGAAGCTGGTCTGGACGCCGACGAAGGCGAAGACGGTGATCGCCAACAGACGCAGCCGGCGGTCCCGCAGGACCCGACGGAACATGGTCTGGAAACCGGCCATCGATTGCCGGTGGGCCGGATCGCGGTCGGAATCGAAGCCTGCCCGAAAGGGCTGCAACGCGAAGGTATAGGCAACGCACAGCCCGCCCATCACCAGAAAGGCGCTCTCCCACCCGTCGCGGAGAACCAGGAACGGGACCGCTACCCCGGCCAGGATTCCGCCCAGCGGCACGCCCGTCTGCTTGATCGAGAAGATCAGCGGCGCCAGGCGCGGCGGGCTGAACCGGGCCAGGATATGGGTGCTGGTCGGCGTGCACAGGGCATAGGCCGCGCCGAGGATGGGCGCGGACAGCATGATCAGGGCGATCGACCCGCTGGCCGACAGGATCAAACACAGGCCCGGAACGATCAAGGAGAACTGGCCGACGCGCAGCCCGCCGAAGCGGCGAATGAACCCGCCGCAGCTCATCGCCGAGAAGAAGGCCGGCAGGAAGAGGAGGCCCGAATAGAGCCCGACGAAGGCGGGATCGAGGTCCAGCTCCTCGATCATCACCGGCGCCGCCAGGGGCAGCACCAGCGTGGTCATGAAGCCCAGCGTCTGCAAGACCGGAAGGGTCAGGATGGCGGCAACGAGCGGCGTCATCGGCGCGGGGACGTGTCCTCTCCCTGTCGTGGCGCTCCATGGCGCGGGCGCCTTATCGTTGGCACCATCCTAGGTGAAAAGCCCGACGCGGGACATGCGCCAGACGAACAGTAGCCATGCGTCGAACGCAAGGCTAATCTGCCGCGCGGGCGGACGCGGCGGCGCTCGGGCCGGGACCGCTAGTCGCGCACGACGAGCACCGACCGGTCGCAATGGCGGACGACGCGGGCCGCGTTGGGGCCGAGCAGATAGTCGCCCAGCTCGGGGCGGTGGGACGCCATGACGATCAAGTCGGCGTCGAGCTCGCCGGCAACGCGCAGAATTTCCTCATAAACATTGCCGTAGGTCGTCCGCGCCACGGGCGCGATCTCGGCGGGGATCTCCCTCTCGCACAACGCCTTCAATTCGGCGTCGGCCTTGCGGACCGTTTCCTGCTCGAACCCCTCGGGAAAATATTGGGCGAGGACCTTGGCGGGAATCTCCGGCACCACGGTCAGCACATGCAGGGCGGCATCGAAGCTGCCGGCCAGCGCCACCGCCGCCGGCATGGCCTTGCGCCAGGAGGATTCCTCGTTCAGGTCGATGGCCAACAGGATCTTCTTGTACATGCCCCTCCCCCGGATCAGGCCGCCCGCGCCGCCGGATCGGCGGCGCCGCCGCGCGGCCGGCGGCCAAGCTGCAACAATATCACAAGACCGAGCAACGCCAGGGCGATGGGATAGATCCATTCCTTCGCCGGCCGGTCGAGCTGTTCGACATCGACGGCCGTCACATAGTCGCCGAAGGCGATACCCGCCTTCTCCGCCTGGCCCTGGAAGGCGAGGTCGGTAACGGCGTAGCGGTCGCCCTCGGGCTCCAGCGCGACGCCGAAGGGCGGTCCCTCGACGGCCTTGTCCGCTGGCGGCGCCTCCAGAACAAACAGCTTGAACCGGTCGCCATAGTTGGTCTCGCGCACCACATGCAGGCGCAGCTTGCGTCCGGGCTCGATCATCGTCTCGCCGGCGGCGAACCGCGCCATGTCGAGCTCGGCAAAGGCCGGGTAGACTTGGTTCATGATGAAGTCGGGCCGGAACAGCCCGACGCAGACGACGGCCAATATCGCGGATTCGTAGATGCGCGAGCGCACGATCATCCATCCCTGGGTGATCGAGCTGAAGGTCAATATCGCGATCAGGGAGACGACGAAGACGGTGATCCCGTGCCAAACGCTCTTCACGCCGATCAGCAGAAGCTCGGTGTTGAAGATGAAGACCAGCGGCAGGATCGAGGTGCGGATGTCGTACAGGAAGGACTGCACGCCGGTCCGCAACGGGTCCGCCCGCGATATGGCGGACGCGGCGAAGGCCGCGAGGCAGACGGGCGGCGTCGAATCGGCCATCAGCCCGAAATAGAACACATACAGATGCACCGCGATCAGCGGCAGGGCGAGGCCGGCGGCGTTGCCGAGCTCGACCAGCACCCCGGCGAGCAACGAGGCGACGACCAGATAGTTGGCGGTCGTCGGCAACCCCATGCCGAGGACGATGCACAGGACGGCGGTCAGGATCAGCAGGATGTAGATATTGCCCCCCGACAGGGCCTCGACGACGCCGACCATGGCGTTGTTGAGCCCGGTCGAGGACACCGCGCCGACGATGATGCCGGCGGTGGCGACCGCGATGGCGATGCTGATCATGTTCCGCGCCCCGCCGATCAGCCCGCCATAGATGTCCAGGAGCCCCTCGACGACGCCGCGCCCGAGCGAGCCCTCGGCCGTGCGCATCGACCGCACGACCTTCTGGAGAATGATGATCGCCATCATCGACAGGATCGAATAGAAGACCGCGCTGCCCGCCGTCCAACGCTCGACCATCAGCAGATAGACGAGGATGACGATGGGAATCAGGTAATGCACGCCGCGAAGGAAAGTTTCGCGCAAGGGCGGGATCTCGGCCGGGGGCAGGCCCCGCAGGTTCAGCTTCATCGCCTCCAGATGGGAGATGTAGAGCAAGGCGATATAGCTGATCACCGCCGGGATCACGGCGGCGACGATGACGTCGAAATAGGAAACGCCGATCAGTTCGGCGATGACGAAGGCGGCGGCGCCCATCACCGGCGGCATGATCTGGCCGTTGGTCGAGGCCGCGACCTCGATGGCGCCCGCCTTCACCGCCGGGATGCCGATCCGGCGCATGACCGGGATCGTGAAGGTGCCGGTGGTGACGACATTCGCGATCGACGAGCCGGAGATCGCCCCGGTCATGCCCGACGCCAGGATCGCCGCCTTGGCGGGCCCGCCCCGGTATTTCCCGACCATGGCGAAGGCGAGGTCGAGGAAATACTGGCCGGCGCCGGCGCGCTCGAGCAGGGCCCCGAACAGAACGAACAGAAACACGAAGCTCACCGACACGTCGATCGGGATGCCGAAGATCGCCTCGCCGGTCAGCCAGTGATAGCCGATCAACCGCTCCAGCGAGACGCCGCGATGGGAGATGATCTCGGGCATCGACTGGCCGAAGATCGAATAGATCAGGAAGATCGAGGCGACGATCACCAGCGGGATGCCGATCGAGCGCCGGGTCGCTTCCAGGAGAAGGAGGATTCCGATACCGCCGAGGACCGCCTCGAAGGGAAAGGTGAACCCGAAGATATCGTAGGTCAGCAGCACCCCCAGGCGCCGCGACAGCCCCTCATAGGCGAGATACAGATAGAAGGCGGCGCCGGCGGCGAGCAGGGCGAGGACCAGATCGGTAAGCGGGATCCGCCCCGACGCCCGGCTGCGCCGGGCCGGAAAAATCAAAAAGCAAAGCAGCAGCCCAAAGGCGAGATGAATCCCCCGCGCGGGCACGTCGACGATGATGCCGATATCGAAAATGAAGGGCAGCGGCGAGGCGATCCAAAGCTGGAACAGGGACCATATCGCGCCGATCGCGCTGATCACGACGGCGGTGCGCGGCCCGTGCGCGCGGCCGGTGTAATCGATTTCCTTGAGAGTCTCCTCCAACTCTTCCGGCGACAGGTCGCCGTTCGCCGTATTCGCCTCCGTCATCGGCACGCCCCCTCGATTGAACCGAACAGCGGACGGGATGGGGAACGGAAGGGCAATGCCGCCCCTCCGTTCCCCAAGGGACTACATCCAGCCCTTCTCCTTGTAGTATTTGGCGGCCCCGTCATGCAGCGGCGCCGACAAGCCGTTCTTGATCATCATCTTGGGATCGAGATTCCGGAAAGCGGGATGCAGCTTGCGGAAATCGTCGATATTTTCCATTACCGCGCGGGTGACTTCGTAGACCACGTCCTCGGGCACGTCGGCGCTGGTGACGAAGGTCGCCATCACGCCCCAGGTCGTAACATCCGAATCGGTGGTCTTGTAGGTGCCCTTGGGGATCGTCGCCCAGGCATAGTAGGGCCGTTCCGACGTCACCAGGCTCTTGGCGAGCTTGTTGTCGAAATTGACGATCTTGGCGCCGCAGCCGTCGGTCGCCACCGCGACCCCGGCGTTGGGCACGCCGACGGTATAGACATAGGCGTCGATCTTGCCGTCGCACAGCGCCTTGGACTGCTCGGTCGAGGTCAGCTCGGACGCGAGGGCGAAATCGTCCTTCGTCCAGCCATATTCCTTCATCAGGAAGTCCATGGTCCCGCGCTGGCCGGATCCGGGATTGCCGATATTGACCCGCTTGCCCTTCAGATCGTCCCAGCCCTCGATGCCGGAATCCTTGCCGACGATGATCTGCAGGGGCTCGGGATGGACAGAGAAAACGGCGCGGAGCTTGCCGAACTTCTTGCCTTCCCAGACGCTGGACCCGTTATGGGCGTGATACTGCCAGTCGGACTGGGCGACGCCGAAATCGAGCTCGCCCTCCTTGATCTGGCCGATATTGTAGTTGGACCCGCCGGTCGACGGCGCCGAACAGCGGATGCCGTGCTTGCGCCCGGATTTGCGGCCCTCGGCCGCCTCCTTGTGGACCAAGCGGCAGATGGCGTTGCCGGTGGCGAAATAGACGCCCGTCGGCCCGCCCGTCCCGATCGCGATGAAGCGCCGCTCCCCCGCCGCCTCGCCGTCGGTCGGCGCCAGCGCGCCGACCAGGAACGCCGCCCCCGCCAGAAGCAGGGGCACGCCCAGGATTCGTTTGCTAATCATGATCAGTCTACCTCCTCCTTGAACCGTTTCCGTACGCGTCTTCCCGGCGCCCGAACGGGTGCGGTGCGCCGGATTCCTCAGGGGCGGAGACCGGCTCCGCGCCTTCCCTGATCGCTGTGAAGGGGGACGTCCGCCGGGTCATGCGTTTCCTCCGGCAAGCGCCGCGTCCACGGCTTCGCTCAACTTGTCGACGATCTCGCCGATCTGGTCGGCGTCGAGGATGAAAGGCGGCGCCAGCAACACATGATCGCCGCGCCGGCCGTCCGCGGTCCCGCCGCCCGGATAGCAGATCAGCCCCCGATCCATGGCCGCCCATTTGATCCGCTCATGCAGGCGGAAGGCGGGGTCGAACGGTTCCTTGCGCGACCGGTCGGCGACGAACTCCAGCGCCCGGAACATCCCCCGGCCACGAATATCGCCGACATGGGCATGGTTGCCGAAGCGCGCCCTCAACGCCCGATCCAGCGCCGCGCCCTGGCGCCGCACATTGGCGAGCAGGTCGCGCCCGCGGATCGCGCGCTGCACCGCCAGCGCCGCCGCGCAGGCGGTCGCGTGCCCCATATAGGTGTGGCCGTGGCGAAAGACGCCGGACCCGTCCCGGACCGCGGCGAAGATGTCCGCCGAGACCAGGACCGCGCCGATCGGCTGATAGCCGGCGCCCAGCCCCTTGGCGACCGCGAGAAGGTCGGGCGCGACGCCGTCCGCCTCGCAGGCATACATATGCCCGGTCCGGCCCATCCCGCACATGACCTCGTCGAGAATCAGAAGAACGCCGTAGCGGTCGCAAATCTCGCGGATACGCCGGAAATAGCCGGGCACGGCGGGCACCGCGCCGGCGGTCGCGCCGACGACCGGCTCGGCGATGAAGGCGGCGACGGTCTCCGGGCCGAGCCGCAGGATCGCCTCTTCCAACTCGTCGGCGACGCGGCGACCATATGCCTCCTCGCTTTCGTCCGGCGCGCGGCCACGATAGGCGAAGCAGGGCGCGATATGGGTCACGTCGGTGAGCAGCGGCGCGAACATCTCCCGGCGCCATTCATTGCCGCCGGCGGCCAAGGCGCCCAGGGTGTTGCCGTGATAGCTCTGCCGCCGGGCGACGATCCGAAAACGTTCCGGCGCCCCGCGCTCGACGAAATATTGACGCGCCAGCTTGACCGCAGCCTCCACCGCCTCGGAGCCGCCGGACACGAAATACGCCTTGTCCAGATCGCCCGGCGCCGACTCGACCAGCACATCCGCGAGGCGTTCCATGGCATCGGTGGTGAAGAAGGCGCTATGGGCGAAGGCCAGACGACCGATCTGGTCGCGGATGGCGTCGAGCACCTCGGGGTCGCTGTGCCCGAGGCAGGACACGGCGGCGCCGCCCGAGGCGTCGAGATAGCGCTTCCCGTCGGCGTCCACCAGATAGGCGCCGTCGCCGCGAACCGCGGTCGGCAGGGCTCGCAAGGGCTGGCGATGGAACACATGGGTCACGACGGCACCCTTGCTTCGGCGCCGGTCGCCGGCCAATAGGCGCCGAAGCGCTCGAGCTGGCTCTCGCTGTTCTCCAACGCCGCGACGGCCTCCCTGCCGCCGCGCGCGACGAGCAGCGCGACCAGGGCCTGCGCCGCCGCCAAGGCCCCGGCGAGCGACTGGAACAGGGACGGGCTTCGATTGGCGACGATCAGGGCCTCGGCGGCGTCGATGCCGATCGGCGATACCGCGCTGTCGGTGATCGCGACCACCGCCGCCCCTTGCCCGCGACCGAACCGCGCCGCCAGCACCGTCTCGCGCGCGTAGGGCTCGAAACCGACCGCCAGCAAGGCGTCCTTGCGGCCGATTCCGCGAATGCCGTCGGCGAACGCCCCGCCCGTTCCCTCGATCAGATGGACGGTGTCCCGGAACATGCGGCAGGCGTAATGAAAATAGTAGGCGATCGAGAAGCTGCTGCGCGACCCCACCACGTAGATTCGCCGCGCGCCCGCGAGAATCCGGCTGGCGCGGATCAGTCGGTCGGCGCCGATGCCCCGCGCCGTCACCTGGAGGTTGTCGATGTCCAGAGCCAGGAGTTCGTCCAGGAGCGCCGATTTTCCGTCGTCAAGGGCCTGCAGGCCGCGGGCACGGGCGGCATAGCGCGCCGGGCCGTCGCGCAGATGCTGGCGATAGGGTTCGCGCAGCGCGTCATAGCCCGAAAGGTCCAATGTCTTGGCGAGGCGGACCATGGTCGACGGATGGACGCCGGCCTGGCGGGCCAACTGGCGCATGGAGTTGAGCGCCACCTCCTCCGGATGGTCCAGGACGTGGCGCGCGGCCTTGCGCAATTGCGGACTGAAGCGCGGAAACGCCGCCTTCAGCCGTTCATTGACCTGGAGATACTCCATGTCCTCCATCTTCGTCGCGGCACCCGCCAAGTCCTCTCGAGCTTGCGCGACTCTAGCGCCAGGAGGGCGAATCGCCAACAAATGTTTTAATCCATGGTGTGACTGAAACAGTTGCTTTCACGCTCCTTTGGTAGCAGGTCGGAGCTTAGAATTAACCATTTGGTTACGGTCGCCGAAGATACTCGCAGGCTGGTGAAACGAGCGGATTGCCGACCGAATCGCGGGCAACCATGGCCAACTCCACGAGTCCGTTTTCTCGGCGGACGACACGCATACGCAACGCTGAAGCAGGCCACGGCCCGGCGCCGACGGGTGCCCGGGGCGGGGGCGGCCGCGACGGCGCCGATCTTCGTCCCGGTCTTCGCCGGGGCCGTCGATGACCTTCTCCCCGACCACCGCCATTCTGACGGCGATGCTGGCCTCGGCCGTCCTCACCATGGTCCTGGTCCGCCTGGCGATCCTCTTGCCCGAACAGCCGGCGATGCGCTGGTGGAGCGCGGCGTTCGCGGTCAACACCCTGCGCTTCGCCGCCGGCGCCTTCCTGCCCGAAATCGACCGCCAGGCGACAATCTTCACGGCCGAATCCCTGAACGCGGTCAACGCGATCCTTCTGTTCGCGGGCACCATGCGCTTTGTCGACCGTCCGGTACGTGCAAGCTGGGTCGCGGCGGCGATTTCGATGGCGGTCGGATGGGCGGCGTACACGACATTCTCGGTCCCGAATTTCCTCCTGCGAACCGCCCCGCTCTACCTGTTCGCGGGAATCGCCATGCTCATGACCGGCTGGGCGTTCATTCGCGAAGGCCGGCGCGACCCCAATCTCGGCTTCAAGGCCGTGGGCGTCATCTTCCTGCTGTGGGGCCTGCACAAGTTCGACTATCCGCTGTTGCGCCCGATCGAATGGTTCGCGCCGTTCGGGTTCATGATCGCCCAAGCCTTCATGCTGTTCATCGCCACCGGACTGATCGTCGCCGTCCTCCGCCGCCAGGCGAAGATCGCCTCGGACCTCGGCGCCCAGATGGAGGCGTCCCGCCAGGAACTGCATGACAGCGAAACGCGTTTTCGCGATTTCGCCGAGGCGGCCGGCGATTGGCTGTGGGAAACGGACCCGGTCCAGACCCTCGTCTACGCCTCGGGACAGGTCGCCGACATTCTCGGCGTTCCGGCCGAGGACCTGACCGGCAAGCCCTTCGCCGACGGGCTGGGCGCGCGGACCGCCGACCCCGAGCAATGGGCACAGGTCGGCGCCGCCATGCGCGAAAAGCGCGCGTTCCAAGACGTACCGCTACACTGCCTGGCCGCGACCGGCGAGACGCGGGTCGTCCGCCTCAGCGGCAAACCCGTCTATGACCGCGACGGCGGATTCCTGGGGTACCGGGGAACCGCAACCGGCATCACGGCGGAATGGCGGGCGTCGCAATCGGCGAAGGTCCTGCGCGATTCGATCGAGAACCTGGCCACCGGGCTCAGCGTCTTCGATGCCGAACGGCATCTCGTCGTCATGAACCGGATCGGCGCCGAACTTCTGGCGCTGCCCCAGGAAATGACCGTCCCAGGCACCCTGTTCGACGACATGATCCGCCATATGGCGCGGCGCGGCAGCCTGGGCAAGGGGACGGAGGAAGACCATGTGCGCGGCGAGGTCGGCCTGTTCACCCACCTGATTCCGAGCCGGTTCGAGCATGTGCGCACCGACGGCCGCGTCATCGAGGTGAACCGCCGGCGGCTGCCCGGCGGCGGCGTGATCAGCACCTACGCCGACGTTACCGACCGCAAGCGGGTCGAGGACGCGCTGAAGGTCAGCGAACAGCGTTTCCGCGACTTCGCCGAGGCGAGCGCCGACTGGCAGTGGGAAACCGACATGGCGGGCTCCTTCACCTTCGTCTCGCCGCCCAACCGGCTGATCGCCGGTCACCCCGCCTCGTTGCTCGTCGGCAAGACCTGGCATCAATTCCTGTCGACCATCGGCGCGGACCCGGCCACGGCGGATACGATTCTGGAGAATATCGAAAACCACCGGCGGTTCCGCGACCTGGAAGTCAACGCCGAGGACCCCCGCGAGGGCACCGTCTGTCTGCGCCTTTCGGGCAATCCGGTGTTCGACCTCAGCGGCGCCGTCCGCGGCTTCCGGGGGTCGGGCTCGAACGTGACCGAACAACGGCGGGCCGAGGCGGCGCTGCGGATCAGCGAGGAGCGCTATTCGCTCGCCCTCGCCGGCGCCAATGACGGAATCTGGGACTGGGATTTCGCCGCCGACCGGGTGTTCATCTCGAACCGGATGCGTCTGCTCCTCGGCCTGAAGCCGACCGACCCCCATCCCACCCCGGACGACATGGCGGCGCGGGTCTGGCCCGAGGACCGGGCGAACTATCGCGCCCATATCATCGCCCATCTCAAGGGCGAAACCGAGTATCTGGAAAGCGAGCACCGGTTGATCGACGGCAACGGCGCGTATCGCTGGGTCTTGGCCCGCGGTCTGGCGCGCTGGGATTCGTCGGGGCGCGTCTATCGCATGGCGGGATCGACCTCCGACATCACGGCGCGCAAGCAGGCCGAGGAGCAACTGCGCGAGGCGAAGGAGGCGGCCGAGCTCGCCTACCGGACGAAGTCGGAATTCCTGGCCAATATGAGCCACGAGCTGCGCACCCCGTTGAACGCGGTGATCGGCTTCTCGGACATCGCCCGCAAGGAGCTTTTCGGGCCGCTCGGCAACGAGGCCTATGTGGGCTACATGAACGACATCCATGACAGCGGCACCCATCTCCTCAACCTGATCAACGATATCCTCGACGTCTCCAAGATCGAATCGGGCGAGGCGGAACTGGTGGAACAGGAGGTCGATGTCGCGGCGGTCGTCGATGCGTCGGTCCGCATGGTTCGCGAAAGGGCGGAGAAGGCGGGCGTCGAGGTCTCGGTCCAGATCCCGGTCACCCTTCCCACGGTCTTCGCCGACGATCTCAAGCTCAAACAGATCATCCTCAACCTGCTGACCAACGCAGTCAAATTCACCCCCGAGGGCGGCCGCATGGAGGTGCGCGCCGCGGTCGAGGCGGACGGCGGTTTCACCATCCGGGTCTCGGACACGGGGATCGGGATCGCCAAGTCGGATATGCAAAGGGTCCTGATGCCGTTCGGCCAGGCGAGCGGCAGCCAGCATCGGGCAACCGAGGGCACCGGGTTGGGGCTTTCCCTGACCCAGGCCCTGGCCAAGCTGCATGGCGGCCGGATCGAGGTTGACAGCACCCTCGGCATCGGCACGACCGTTTCGGTCTTCCTGCCGAAGGAGCGGGTCCTCGCGGACGGCGCGCCGCGCTTGCGCTTCGCCGACGCGCCGCCGCCGCCGCCCGCCAAGATGGGCGGCGGCTGACGAACCCCGGGCGGTCCAACCCCCTTCCTTGACAGGTCCCGCCGGGCGGTGATTTAGTCCGTCCAAGACCGCGCCCGACGCGGCATCCCCGGGGAGGAAGGCGGCCCGCCATCATGACCTACGAGACCCTCACCTACGCCCAGGAAGATGGGGTCGGCATCCTGACCCTGAACCGGCCCAAGCGCCGCAACGCCATCGACGACGAGATGAGCCGCGAGCTGGGCGAGATCATGCCCCGGCTGCGCGACGCGGACGATCTCGGCGCCCTGATCCTGACCGGCGCCGGCGGCGGCTTCTGCTCGGGCGGCGAGCAGAGCGGCAAGCAGCTGAGCCCGACCCAGTACCGGCGCCGGATCCAGGATTTCCATCTGTGGCTCAACGAGCTGATGAACCTGGAGAAGCCGGTGATCGCGGCCGTCGACGGCCCGGCCTACGGCGCCGGGTTCAGCCTGGCGCTGGCCAGCGATTTCGTCCTCGCGACGCCCAGGGCCCGGTTCTGCATGGTCTTCGCCCGCATCGGCTTCGTCCCCGACCTGTCGGCCATGTATCTGCTGCCGCGGATCGTCGGATTGCAGAAGGCCAAGGACATCGCCTTCACCGCCCGCGCCATCGACGCCGACGAGGCCAAGGCCCTGCGCATCGTCCGCGAGATCCACGCGCCGGACCGCCTGATGGACGCCGCCAAGGATCTGGCCCGCCGCCTGGCCGACGGCCCGACGACCGCCCTCGGGCTGGTCAAGAACGGGCTGGTGCAGTCCTATCACTCCGACTATCGGACGATGGTCGAAATGGAAGCCTACGCCCAGTCGGTCGCGACCAGCGCGCCCTACCACGCCGACGCCCTGCAACGTTTCCTGGACAAGAAGCCGCTCGCCTACGATTGGGACGCGACGGCCGGCACGTCCGGCAAGAATTGAGAGAGGCGCCGGCCATGTCCTTCTCCGCCATCGACTACAAGGTCCAGGACGGGATCGGGATCCTGACCCTGAACCGGCCCGAACAATTGAACGCGCTGGACATTCCCATGCGCACCGAGCTGGGCAAGATCGTCCCCGAGATCGCCCGCGACGAATCGGTCAAGGTCCTGATCTTCACCGGCGCCGGACGGGCGTTCAGCGCCGGCGGCGACCTGAAGGCGCTGTCCGAGGGCAAGCGGCCGATGGTCGCCGGCCGCGAGCGCATCCGCAAGCTGCATATGTGGTTTCCCCAGTTCGTCAATCTGGAGAAGCCGGTCATCGCGGCGGTCAACGGCCCGGCCTTCGGCGCCGGCTTCAACATGGCGCTCGCCTGCGACTTCATCCTGGCCTCCAGCAAGGCGCGCTTCAGCCAGGTGTTCGAGCGCAACGGGCTGGTCCCGGACCTGGGCGGCTATTTCCTGCTGCCCCGGATCGTCGGCTTGCAGAAGGCCAAGAACCTGGCCCTGTCGGCGCGGATCATCTCGGCCGACGAGGCGATGGAGCTGGGAATCCTGTACGCGATCCACGAACCGGACACGCTGATGGACGCGGCTTTCGCCCTCGCCCGGCGGCTCGTCAAGGCGCCCACCGCCGCCATCGGCCTGACCAAGACGATCATGAACCAGGCCTTCCATCTGGACCAGCGGGCGATGGTCGATCTGGAGGTCCTCGCCCAGACCATGATGAAGAACACCGACTATCACCGCGAGGCGGTCGCGCGCTTCCTGCGCAAGGAGGGGCATCTCTACGATTGGAACAAGATGGACGAGGAAGAGGCCGAGGCCGCCGCGGCCGAATAGGCCCCGCCGCCCCGCCGCCCCCTTCGCCCGCCGCCGGGAAACCACCGCCGCGCCACGCCGCCGGACCGACCATGAGCCAGACCATCGAGATCGCCCGCGCCGGCGCCGTCGGCCGGATCGCCCTGAACCGGCCGGACAAGGCGAACGCCCTGACCACCGACATGCTCAACCGGCTGGCCGACGCGGT
>Ga0070729_10002445_pt1 | contig 23985 bp, 25 predicted proteins | sample tdDd472_FD_66725 | JGI IMG/M metagenome (GOLD analysis project Ga0070729, IMG submission 66725) | Marine sediment microbial communities from the Atlantic coast under amendment with organic carbon and nitrate - tdDd47.2 | ecosystem: Environmental > Aquatic > Marine > Coastal > Sediment | place... | reverse complement strand
GTCTCCATCTCGGTATGGCAGACCTTCTCGAACATCGGGCGGAAGAACCGGTTGTAGCGGTAGACCGGCGCGTGTTTCAGTTCCGGGGGATCGGAAATGACGATATCGGCGCGATCCCTCAGGGCGGTCTCATAGGCCGTTGTCCCGGTTTTCGGAACCGAAAGGAAGACAAGACGTTCCTTATGAAAAACAAGCATCTAACCTTGTACCCTTTCCCGATGAGATGCCCAAGACTGCCGTAAACGCAAATTTAACTCAATTGCGAAAGAGTTTCGGGGTGCAAGTTTTCCATTGATATGTTCTCTCTTTACCCCCATAAGGAACAAGGGGTGAACAAACCGACGATTGCCGCCCGGGTCCGGGTGTGACAATAAGAAAGGTGAACGGGATTATGGCGGATCTTCTGACGATGAGCAGCAAGCAGAGCGCGGACAAGCAAAAGGCGTTGGAAAGCGCGCTGGCCCAGATTGAACGGCAGTTCGGCAAGGGGTCGATCATGAAACTGGGCGGTGACAACCCGCTGCCGGAGATCGAGGTCAGTTCCACCGGCTCGCTCGGGCTGGATATCGCGCTCGGCATCGGCGGGTTGCCGATGGGGCGCATCGTCGAGATCTATGGGCCGGAAAGCTCGGGCAAGACCACGCTGACCCTGCACTGCATCGCCGAACAGCAGAAAAAGGGTGGCGTCTGTGCCTTTGTCGATGCCGAACATGCGCTGGATCCGCTTTATGCCCGCAAGCTGGGCGTGGATCTGGACGAACTGCTGATTTCGCAGCCCGACACCGGCGAGCAGGCTCTGGAAATCACCGACACGCTGGTTCGCTCGGGCGCGGTGAACATGGTTGTCGTCGATTCGGTTGCCGCGCTGACTCCGAAGTCGGAGCTGGAGGGCGACATGGGCGATTCCAGCGTCGGCGTGCAGGCCCGGCTGATGAGCCAGGCGATGCGCAAGCTGACCGGTTCGATCAGCCGGTCCAACTGCATGGTGATCTTCATCAACCAGATCAGGATGAAGATCGGCGTGATGTTCGGCAGCCCGGAGACAACGTCGGGCGGCAATGCGCTCAAGTTCTACTCTTCGGTCCGGCTGGACATTCGCCGCATCGGCTCGATCAAGGACCGCGACGAGGTGGTCGGCAACGCCACGCGGGTCAAGGTGGTCAAGAACAAGGTTGCGCCGCCGTTCAAGCAGGTGGAATTCGACATCATGTATGGCGAGGGCATCTCGAAGATGGGCGAATTGCTGGATCTCGGCGTTGCGGCGGGTGTGGTCAACAAGTCCGGGTCCTGGTTCAGCTATGGCGACGAACGTATCGGTCAGGGGCGCGAGAACGCCAAGCAGTTCCTGCGCGAACACGGTGCCACCGCGCTGGAGATCGAGGACAAGATCCGCGCCGCCCATGGGCTGGATTTCCATATCGGATCCTCGGGCGACGAAGACGATAATATCCTCGAGGCCTGAACCAAAGGCGCCCGGGCCGATTCCTTGCGGCCGGAGATCCGAATGGCCACGGGGCGTGCCGGTTCGGCGCGCCCCGTTTGCATCGCCCGTTCGCGGGGCCGGTTTGCAGGATGGGTGCGCCGGCTGTGGACAGTGCGGAGGTGGGGGGATAAACCTGCGCAAACCGGGTTTCCCGGCCACCCATTCAGCCCGCCAAGAGACATGCAATGCCCACGTTGAACGACATTCGATCGACCTTTCTGACCTATTTCGCCAAGCAGGGGCACGAGGTCGTGGACAGCAGCCCGCTGGTGCCGCGCAACGACCCCACGCTGATGTTCACCAATGCCGGCATGGTTCAGTTCAAGAACCTGTTCACCGGGGTCGAGCACCGCGATTACAAACGCGCCGCCACGGCGCAGAAATGCGTGCGCGCGGGCGGCAAGCACAACGACCTGGACAACGTCGGCTATACCGCCCGCCACCATACGTTTTTCGAGATGCTGGGCAATTTCTCCTTCGGGGATTACTTCAAGGATGACGCGATCCGCTTTGCCTGGGAACTGATCACCAGGGAATACGGCATCAACCGCGACAAGCTCCTGGTCACGGTCTACCACACCGATGACGAGGCGGCCGAGATCTGGAAAAAGGTCGCCGGGTTCTCCGACGACCGGATCATCCGCATCCCGACCAATGACAATTTCTGGATGATGGGCGCCACCGGCCCCTGCGGCCCCTGCACCGAGATCTTCTACGACCATGGAGAGCAGCACTGGGGCGGCCCTCCGGGCAGCCCGGATGAGGACGGCGATCGCTTTGTCGAGATCTGGAACCTGGTCTTCATGCAATACGAGCAGTTCGAGGACGGCAGCCGCCGCGAGCTGGCGGCACAGTCGATCGACACCGGCATGGGGATCGAGCGGGTGGCCGCGCTGCTACAGGGTACCAACGACAACTACGCCACCGATCTGATGCGCAGCCTGATCGAAGCCAGCGCCGATGCCACCGGCACCGATCCCGATGGCGACGGCAGCGTGCATCACCGGGTGATCGCCGACCATCTGCGCTCGACCTCTTTCCTGATTGCCGACGGGGTGATGCCCGCGAACGACGGCCGCGGCTACGTGCTGCGTCGGATCATGCGCCGGGCGATGCGGCATGCGCACCTTTTGGGCACCAGAGATCCGCTGATGCACCGGCTGGTGCCGGCGCTGGTGCGCCAGATGGGCGCGGCCTATCCGGAACTGGGCCGGGCGCAGGCGCTGATCGAGGAAACGCTGCAACTGGAGGAAACCCGGTTCAAGCAGACGCTGGACCGCGGGCTGAAGTTGCTGGACGATGAGCTTGCGGATCTGCCCGAGGAGGCCGCGCTGCCGGGGCAGGCGGCGTTCAAATTGTACGATACCTACGGCTTTCCGCTCGATTTGACCCAGGATGCGCTGCGTGAAAAGGGCCGGGTGGTCGATACCGAGGGCTTTGACGAGGCGATGGCCGAGCAGAAGGCCAAGGCGCGCGCCGCCTGGGCCGGCTCGGGCGAATCCGCCGACGCGACGATCTGGTACGACATCGCCGAACACCAGGGCACGACCGATTTCCTCGGCTACGACACCGAGAGCGCCGAGGGGCAGATCGTGGCGCTGGTGCGCGACGGCGACGGGGTCGAGCGCGCCAAGGCCGGCGAGACCGTGCAGATCGCCCTGAACCAGACCCCGTTTTACGCCGAGTCTGGCGGCCAGGTGGGCGATACCGGCGTGATCCGCACCGAGGGTGGCCTCGCCCGGGTGACCGACACCCGAAAGAGCGCGGGCGTCTTCATCCATTTCGCCGAAGTGACAGAGGGCGAGATCGCCAGGGGCGCCGCGGCGGTGCTGGAGGTCGATCATGCCCGCCGGACCGCGATCCGCGCCAACCACTCGGCCACCCACCTGCTGCACGAGGCGCTGCGCCATGCGTTGGGGGATCACGTGGCGCAGCGCGGCTCGCTCAATGCCGCCGACCGGCTGCGGTTCGATTTCAGCCATGCCAAGGCGCTGTCAGACGAGGAGCTGGAGCGGGTCGAGGCCGAGGTCAACGACTACATCCGCCAGAACGCGCCGGTGGAAACCCGGATCATGACGCCCGACGATGCCCGGGACCTGGGCGCGCAGGCGCTCTTTGGTGAGAAATACGGCGACGAGGTACGCGTCGTCTCGATGGGCGAGCAACCGGGCTCCGGCAAGGGCGGCGACGGGCGAACCTATTCGCTGGAGCTTTGCGGCGGCACCCATGTCAGGCGCACCGGCGATATCGGTGAGTTCGTTCTGCTCGGTGACAGCGCCAGCAGCGCCGGGGTACGCCGGATCGAGGCGCTGACAGGGCAGGGCGCGCAGACCTATACGGCGCGGATGCGTCAGCTCCTCTCCGAATTGCAGGGCGAGTTGAAGACCGCCCCAGAACAGATCGTCGACCGGGTGCGCGCCGATCAGGCCAGGATCAAGGAACTCAGCAACGAGCTTGCTCAGTTGCGCCGCGACCTGGCGATGGCCGGTGGCGGGCAGGCGGCGCCGGAGGCCAAGGACATTCGCGGGGTGAAGTTCCTCGCGCAAATCCTCACCGGCGTGACTGGCAAGGATCTGCCGCCGCTGATCGACGAGCACAAGGCGCGGCTGGGCAGCGGCGTGGTGCTGCTGATCGCCGATACCGGCGGCAAGGTGGCTGTGGCCGCGGGAGTGACCGATGATCTGACCGACAAGATCAAGGCGCCGGATCTGCTGCGCCCGGCGGTCGAGGCGCTCGGCGGCAAGGGCGGCGGCGGTCGGCCTGACATGGCCCAGGGCGGCGGCAATGATATCAGCAAGGCCGACGCGGCGATCCGCGCGGCGGAACAGGTGTTGGAGGGATAAGATGGCTGCACTCTGGATTGCGCATGTGACGGTGACCGACGCCGAGGCCTATGGCAAATACGCCGAGCTGGCCGGTCCGGCAATCGCCAAGCACGGCGGCGAATTCATCGCCCGGGGCGGCAAGTTCGTTCAGCTCGAGGGCAAGGAACGGCCGCGCAACGTGGTGGCCAGGTTCCCGACGGTGGAGGCTGCGGTGGGCTGCTACAATTCGCCGGACTATCAGGAGGCGCTGAGCCACGCGCGCGGCGCCTCCGAGCGCGAATTGATGGTGGTAGAGACCAGCGAGTAGCGGCTTAAAGCAGCACATCCTCGACCAGCAGGGAAAACAGCTGCGATTTTCCCGTGACACCTGCCTTGCGGTAGATTGCGGTGCATTGCGCCTTGACGGTGCCTTCGCGCGTGTTGCGCAGCCCGGCAATTTCCGACTGCGACATTCCTTTCAACAGGAACCAGGCGACCTCGGTTTCCGCCGGGGTCAGCGACAGGCGGTCGAAATAGGCCTGCACGACACTGGTGAATTCACCGGATGTCAGCCGGCGCGCGGATTCGGCGCGCCGCATTTCGCGCCCGGCGGTGCGGGCCAAACCCACGCCGAGCCCGGCCCCGATCACCAGGCCGAGGCTGGCGCCGATCTCGACCAGTTCCCGGGTCCGCCAGCGCAGCGGAAGGGTCGGCAGGCCCAGGATCGAGGCAAGGATTTCCCACAGGAAATAGGCCCCGCAAAAGGCCTGGATCACGACCAGACCCCATACAACGACAGGCCGGGTCAACACGCTGCGACCCTGCGATGGGCGTCGCTGCCGCATCGGTCGGAACAGGAAGCCGGGTTCATTCGCCGATCCCGCCGATCCCGCCGACGCCGGCACCAACCGCACCGCCCAGGGTTCCCGAAACGTCGGGAACATCGGTCAGCGTGTCGCCGGCATCATCGGGCGCATCATCGGGGGTGGCCGGATCAGGGATGGTGGGGGGAATGGGGGCGCTGTCGTCGAGCGGGAACAGTTGATCGCGCAGCACCTCGCCCGAGGTTCGGTTCAGGACGGTTTCGCGCAGGTAGGTCGCGCTTCGCGCGGTGATCACGATCCGCCCCAGCCAGGTCCGCCGGACATCCGATACCGTGTAGCCTTCGGCCTCGATTCGCGCGACGACCGGGTCGGCGATTTCCTGTCCGGCCAGGGCGGGCTGATGCCAGGCCAGCAGGGCAAGAAGGGCAAGTGCGGAAAGGCGGTTCACGGCGGCGACCTCGTCAAGAGACTGTTCGGGTACGATAGAGGGGCGCGGGCTGTCAATGCCCGCGCCCGAATCGTGGTGCTGCGGTTATCCGTCGATACCGATGCCGGCACCCGCCGCACCCGCGGCCCCGGCGGCGGCGCCCAGGCCGCCGATGCCGGCTCCGGCCGCGCCGGAAACGCCGGCTGCGGCATTGGCGCCACCCAGGGCGGACGCGCCAAGTGTGGCGCCGCCGGACACGCCGGCACCCGCCGCCGCCCGGCCGGTCACGTTCCCGCGGGCCACGGCATCGGCGACGGCGTCAAGGCCGGCCCGGCCCCGGGCGACTCCGTCAGAAACAAGGCCGGCGGCGGCCTCCAGGCCGGCCTTGCCCTTGGCCTGGGCCTTTGCGGCGATCTCTGAGCCGCTCTTACCGGCGGCGGAGAGCCGTCCCCTCAGGCCGGACCGGGCCTGGACCGAAACCTGGTGCTCGGAGGTGATCGCGGTGCTTTCGCGGCTCCGGGCCCTGGTCTGCACCCCGGCCTTGATCGTGCTGTCGGACGACGCGAAGGTCGCCGACTGGCTGGCGGCCAGGTTGCCCGAAGCGTCCGCTTGCGCCGTTCCGCCCGACAGGCCGGTTTCGGCCCGGACCTGGGCCCGGGCGTTGCCTTCGGCCGCCACCTCCGGGTTGCCAGCCTGTGCAGACAGGGACGTCGCCAGCATCATGGCGGCCGTCAGGGACAGGGTGCGGTGATAAAAGGTGATACGTTTCATGGTATAAGCCCTCGTTGCTTGGGTTGCGTGATGTGCCGCGTCGATGGCGGCGACACCCATGAGGTAGAGGGGGCAGTCGGCCCGAGATATTGGGCAAAAGGCTGGTTTTCGGTGTCATAAACGAAAGTCATAGGGTCGGAAAACGGAGAGTCGGCGGGCGCGTGCCGTCGAATCTGCGGGACGTGCCATGAGCAAATGAAAAAGGGGCGCGGTGACCGCGCCCCTTTTCGGAATCAATGTGATACGGTTCAGTTGGACTTCGAGGCCCGCTTGCGCTCATGCGGGTCGAGGAACCTTTTGCGCAGCCGGATCGCGTTCGGCGTTACCTCCACCAGTTCGTCGTCGTTGATATAGGCAATGGCCTCTTCCAGCGACAGCGTTATCGGGGTGGTCAGTTTCACCGCCTCGTCGGTGCCCGAGGCCCGCACGTTGGTCAGCTTCTTGCCCTTGAGCGGGTTGACCTCAAGATCGTTGTCGCGGCTGTGCTCGCCGATGATCATGCCCTGATAGACCTTGGCCTGCGCCCCGATGAAGAGCTTGCCGCGCTCCTCCAGGTTCCACAGCGCATAGGCCACCGCCTCGCCATCCTCCATCGAGATCAGCACGCCCTGGCGCCGCCCGGGGATCGGCCCCTTGTAGGGCGCCCAGGCATGGAACACGCGGTTCAGCACGCCGGTGCCGCGGGTGTCGGTCAGAAACTCGCCATGATAGCCGATCAGCCCGCGCGAAGGGACATGGGCGACAAGCCGGGTCTTGCCGGCGTTCTGGCGCATCTCGACCAGGTCGCCCTTGCGCGTGCCGGTGAGTTTCTCGATCACCGCGCCGGAGTATTCGTCGTCGACATCGACAGTGACCTCTTCGATCGGCTCCAGCCTCTGGCCGTCCTCTTCGCGCATGATCACCTGCGGACGCGAGATTGACAGCTCGAATCCTTCGCGGCGCATGTTCTCGATCAGCACGCCCATCTGCAGCTCGCCGCGGCCCGAGACCTCGAAGGCCTCGCCGCCCGGCGTATCGGCAATCTTGATGGCGACGTTGCTTTCGGCCTCTTTCATCAGGCGTTCGCGGATCACCCGGGACTGCACCTTCTTGCCGTCGCGGCCCGCCAGCGGGCTGTCGTTGATGCCGAAGGTAACGGTGATGGTCGGCGGGTCGATCGGCTGGGCATCCAGCGGCCGGTCCACCGCAAGCGCGCAGATGGTGTCGGCCACGGTGGCCTTCTGCATGCCGGCCAGCGACACGATATCGCCGGCTTCGCCCTCGTCGATGTCGCTCTGGCCAAGGCCGCGAAACGCCTGCACCCGGGTCACCCGGAATTGTTCGATCTTCTGGCCGATGCGGGACAGGGCCTGCACCGTCTGGCCGACCTTGACGCGGCCGGTCTCGATCCGGCCGGTCAGGATGCGGCCGACAAAGGGGTCGGAGCTCAGCGTGGTCGCCAGCATCCGGAAATCCTCGTCCTGATGCTTGATCTGCTTCGGTGCCGGCACGTGGTTGACGACAAGGTTGAACAGCGCATGCAGATCCTTGCGCGGGCCGTTCAGATCGGCGTCGCACCAGCCTGAGCGGCCGGAGGCGTATAGATGCGGAAAGTCGAGTTGATCGTCATCCGCGTCGAGCGAGGCGAACAGGTCGAACACCTCGTCCAGCGCGCGGTCCGGCTCGGCGTCGGGCTTGTCGACCTTGTTCAGCACCACGATCGGGCGCAGGCCCAGCGCCAGCGCCTTGGAGGTGACGAATTTGGTCTGCGGCATCGGCCCCTCGGCAGCGTCCACCAGCAGCACCACGCCATCGACCATCGACAGGATGCGCTCGACCTCGCCGCCGAAATCGGCGTGGCCGGGGGTATCGACGATGTTGATCCGGGTGCCTTTCCATTCGACCGAGGTCGCCTTGGCAAGGATGGTGATGCCGCGCTCGCGCTCCAGGTCGTTGCTGTCCATGGCGCGTTCGGCGACAGCCTGGTTTTCACGGAAAGCGCCGGATTGTTTCAGCAACTCGTCCACCAGCGTGGTCTTGCCGTGGTCGACGTGTGCGATGATCGCGATATTGCGAAGGTCCATAAACTCAGCCTCAAATCGGGGATTGTGGGCCGCATAGCCTGCTGCACCGCAGAAGGCCAGCGCAAAAGCGCGGGCTCAATGGGTGGTGCTGCCCGAGAACAGGTTGATCACCGCGATCCCGCCGATGATCATCGCCAGCCCCAGCACCGCCGGTAGATCCAGCCGCTGGCCAAAGGCGATGAACCCGATCAGCGCGATGAACACGATGCCAAGGCCCGACCACATGGCATAGACGATGCCGACCGGCATGGCCTTGAGCGTGAGCGCCAGGAAGTAGAAGGCGACGGCATATCCCGCCACCGCCAGCAGCGAGGGCATAAGCCGCGAAAACTGCTGGCTGGCCTGCAGGGCGGTGGTCCCCACGGTTTCGGCCGCGACGGCGAGGATCAGGTAAATGTAATGCGCGGGCATCGCGGCCTCCGTCGGTTGCTCCGCTCCCCTCTGCCCGAGATCCGGGCGCCGGGGCAACGAAAAAACGCCGCCCCCGGCAAGGGGCGGCGTCAATCGCCACTGCCGTCCGCCGCCGGGATCAGCCCGCCAGGGCCGCGTTCAGGTTTTCGTCCAGCTTTTCGAGGAAACCTATGGTGGTCAGCCATTTCTGGTCCGGCCCCACCAGCAGCGCCAGATCCTTGGTCATCCAGCCGGATTCGACGGTGTCGATCACCACCTTTTCCAGCGTTTCGGCAAAGCTTTGCAGCGCGGAGTTGCCGTCCAGCTTGGCGCGATGCTTGAGCCCGCCGGTCCAAGCGTAGATCGAGGCGATGGAATTGGTCGAGGTGGCCTTGCCAGCCTGATGCTGGCGGTAGTGGCGGGTGACGGTGCCATGCGCCGCCTCGGCCTCGACGATCTGGCCGTCCGGCGTCATCAATTGCGAGGTCATCATCCCAAGCGAGCCGAAGCCCTGCGCCACGGTATCGGACTGCACATCGCCGTCATAGTTCTTGCAGGCCCAGACATAGCCGCCCGACCATTTCAGCGAGCTGGCCACCATGTCGTCGATCAGCCGGTGTTCGTACCAGATGCCCTTTTCCTTGAACTTTTCCTCGAACTCCTCTTCGAAGACCTGCTGGAACAGATCCTTGAAGCGGCCGTCATAGGCCTTCATGATGGTGTTCTTGGTCGAAAGATACACCGGCCAGCCCAGGTTCAGCCCGTAATTCAGCGAGGCGCGGGCGAAATCCAGGATCGACTGGTCGAGGTTGTACATCGCCATCGTCACCCCGGCCGAGGGGGCGTCATAGACGTCCTTTTCGATTACGGTGCCATCCTCGCCCTCGAATTTCAGGGTGATCTTGCCGGCCCCGGGAAAGCGGAAATCGGTGGCCTTGTACTGATCGCCAAAGGCATGGCGGCCGACCACGATCGGCTTGGTCCAGCCCGGCACCAGCCGCGGCACGTTGCTGCAGATGATCGGGGCGCGGAACACCACGCCGCCCAGGATGTTGCGGATGGTCCCGTTTGGGCTGGGGTACATCCGCTTGAGGCCGAATTCCTCGACCCGGGCCTCGTCGGGGGTGATGGTGGCGCATTTGACGCCGACGCCGACCTCCTTGATCTTCATTGCGGCATCGACGGTGATCCGGTCGTCGGTGCGGTCGCGTTCCTGAATGCTCAGGTCGTAATACAGCAGGTCGACATCGAGGTAGGGCAGGATCAGCTTCGTCTTGATGAAATCCCAGATGATCCGGGTCATTTCGTCGCCGTCGATATCGACGATCGGGTTGTCCACCTTGATCTTGGTCATCGGTGCGGCCCCTGTGATGCGAAGGAGAAAAGGGAGAGTCGGGCGCGGCTTACCCCAATTCGCGGCAGGGCGAAAGATGGTATACCTATGTATACCGATATGTCGCATGGAAAGGGGCGGGGCGGCGCGCGGCTGCCGAAAAATGAGACGAATCGGATCAGGCGGTGCCGTCTCGGCGGGCGAAAAAGGCCGACAACCTGGGGCGCAGCCAGTCCCAGAGCCCCGGCGCGCCGCGCCGGATCGGAACGCCGACGCGGGCGTCGAGCTGATCCAGCGTGACCTCGTAGTCCTGCCAGGTGCCGCCGCCGTTCTCAAGGTTGATCACCGGGACCTGGAATCGGTCGATCGCCTTGGCAAATTTCGCGTCGGGGGTTACGGCGGCCTCGAACTCTTCCCACAGAGTGCGGAATGCCTGGGCCTGGTCGTTGGGCAAAAGGCCGAATAGTCGCCGGGCCGCGGCGGCCTCCTTGCGGGCCATCTCTTCGTGATCGGGGTTGCCGTGGATCGGCGCGTCTCCGGCGTCGATCTCGACGATGTCGTGCAGCAGCAGCATCCGCAGCACCCGGTCGATCTGCACCCCGGGCCCGGCCTGATCGGCCAGCACCAGCGCGTGCAGCATGATGTGCCAGCTGTGCTCGGCCGAGTTTTCCCGCCGCTCGCCGGAAATCAGGCGCGAGGCGCGCAAGACGGATTTAAGCTTGTCCGCTTCTTTCAGGAATCCGATCTGCGCGTCGAGCCGGGCGGTCATGCGGCGGGCTGTCCGCCCGCCGGCGCCTGGGCGCGCACTTGGGCAAGCCGCTGGTCGAGAAAGCGGCGTGCGTTGCGTTCTGCCAGGCGGATGCGAATCTCCATCAAGAAGGCCTCTTCCAGCGATTGGGATGATGCAGCCAGCACACCGCCGACCTCAAGGTACAGGCGGTCGTCGCCGACCTCGTCCATCGCGGTCAGGGTGTCATCGGCCAGTTTTCCAGCCAGTTGCTCCAGCGTCCCGGCGGCCATCAGCGGCTGGTTTCCGTCAGCCGGCGCTTGACGTAATCGGTCGTCGTGTCGATCAGCGTGTCCATGTGCGGCCCCTGGAAGAAGTGGTCGGCGCCCTCGACCTCCTCGTGGGTGATGGTGATGCCCTTTTGCTCGTGCAGCTTGTTGACCAGAGCAGTGGTGTCCGGCGGCGGTGCGACGCGGTCGGCGGTGCCGTTGATCATCAGTCCCGAGGACGGGCAGGGCGCGAGAAAGGAAAAATCGTACATGTTCGCAGGGGGCGACACGCTGATGAATCCGGTGATCTCGGGCCGCCGCATCAGCAGTTGCATGCCGATCCAGGCGCCAAAGGAAAACCCCGCGACCCAGCAATGCTTGGAATTGTTGTTCATCGACTGGAGATAGTCGAGCGCAGAGGCCGCATCGGAAAGCTCTCCGATGCCCTGATCATATTCGCCTTGGCTGCGCCCGACGCCGCGGAAATTGAACCGCAACACCGTGAAGCCCATGTTGTAGAAGGCATAATGCAGGTTATAGACGACCTTGTTGTTCATCGTGCCGCCGAATTGCGGGTGCGGATGAAGAACGATGGCGATCGGGGCGTCTTTCTCCTTCTGCGGGTGATAGCGGCCTTCAAGGCGGCCTTCAGGTCCGGCGAAAATCACCTCAGGCATATGGGTGTGGGTCCTATTATTGCTCAAAGGGCGCCCCGGATATTCTTGACGAAATCGCTAAGGCACCTTAGAACGTTTCTAATCGCGCGCCGCATTGGCACATTCGGTGTCAAGCGGAGATACGCATTGAAGGGCGCAACGTCAAGAATCTCGCGCAATTGCTGAACTGGAGGCGCCGGAATGAAGCTGTCAACCAAGGGACGCTACGCGATGGTGGCGTTGGTCGATATCGCCCTGCAACCCGATGGCGCGCTGGTGACTCTGAGCGAGATCGCACAGCGCCAGAAGATTTCGCTGCCTTATCTGGAGCAGCTCTTTGTCAAACTGCGCCGCGCCGACCTGGTGGCCTCGGTGCGCGGCCCCGGCGGCGGATATCGCCTGGCGCGTTCACCATCGGAGATTCGCATCGTGGATGTGCTGGCCGCGGTGGACGAGACGGTGGACGCCATGCACAAGGGGGCCGGCGCCTCGGGCGGGTCCTCGGGCAGCCGGGCGCAATCGCTGACCAATCGGCTGTGGGAGGGGCTGAGCGCGCATGTCTACGTGTTCCTGCACCAGACCCGGCTGTCAGACCTTGTGGATAACGATCTGGCGCCTTGCCCGGCGGTGCCAAACATCTTTTCCGTGGTCGATTCGGAATGACGGGGGGCGTGGGCAATACGGGCGGACGGGTTTACCTCGATTGCAACGCCACCGCCCCGCTGCGGGCCGAGGCGCGCGCAGCGATGATCGCGGCGATGGACGTGGTTGGAAACCCCTCGAGCGTCCATGACGAGGGCCGCGCCGCCAAGGCGCTGGTGGAACGGGCGCGGGCGCAGGTGGCGGCGGCCTTTGGCGCCGAGGGGGCGGACGTGATCTTTACCTCCGGGGCGACCGAGGCGGCGGCGCTGGCCTGTGCCGGGCGCGGGCTGCACGGGGCAGGGGTGGAGCATGACGCGGTTCGTGCCTGGATCGACGAGGACCTGGAGACGGACGCCCGGGGCAGGGTGCGGGTGATCGATCCGGCCGCAAGTGTGCTGCAACTGGCCAATTCGGAAACCGGCATCGTGCAGGAACTTCCCGAGGGGCTGGCGCTGACCGATGCCACCCAGGCCTTTGGCAAGCTGCCGGTCGCCTTCAACTGGTGTGGCGCGCGGATGGCGCTGATCTCCGCCCACAAGCTCGGCGGGCCAAAGGGCATCGGCGCGCTGGTGGTCAAGCGTGGGACCGACATCGCCGCTCGAATCCGCGGCGGTGGGCAAGAGATGGGGCGCCGGTCCGGCACCGAGAACGTGATCGGCATCGCCGGTTTCGGTGCCGCTGCCGAGGCCGCCGCGCGTGATCTGGCCGAGGGAGTCTGGGATCGGGTTGCGGAACTTAGAAATATTCTAGAATCATCTATTGCGGCTGCCGTCAAACATACTATTTTTGTCGGAAATGAAGGGCCACGCCTGCCCAACACCTCATGCCTGCTTACGCCGGGCTGGAAGGGCGAGACGCAGGTGATGCAGATGGATCTGGCCGGCTTTGCGATCAGCGCGGGCAGCGCCTGTTCCAGCGGCAAGGTCCGCGCCAGCCGGGTGCTGACGGCGATGGGATACGACGAGGCCACGGCGGCCAGCGCGATCCGTGTATCGCTGGGCCCGGATGTGACCGAGGATGATGTGCTGCGCTTTGCCGATGCGTGGTGCGACAAGGAAAAGAAACATCGCGCCCGGGCGGCGTGAGTTTAGGAGAGTTTCAGATGGCCGCGATGGACCAGACCGAGGTAAAGGAAGGCGTCGACCAGGATACTGTCGACGCGGTGCGCGAGGTGGGCGGCGCCTATAAATACGGCTGGGAAACCGAGATCGAGATGGACTATGCCCCAAAGGGGCTGACCGAGGATATCGTGCGCCTGATCTCGGACAAGAACGGCGAACCGGAATGGATGACCGACTGGCGCCTGCAGGCCTATGCCCGCTGGCTGCAGTTGAAAGAACCCGACTGGGCGATGGTCGACTACCCCGAGATCGACTTTCAGAACCAGTATTACTACGCCCGCCCGAAAAGCATGGAGGTGAAGCCCAAGTCGCTGGACGAGGTCGATCCAAAGCTGCTGGCGACCTATGAAAAGCTGGGCATCCCGCTCAAGGAGCAGATGATCCTGGCCGGAATCGAGGGCGCCGAGGCGGCCCCGGCCGAGGGCCGCAAAGTGGCCGTGGATGCGGTTTTCGATTCGGTCAGCGTCGGCACCACCTTTCAGGCCGAACTGAAAAAGGCCGGGGTGATCTTCTGCTCGATCTCCGAGGCGATCAAGGAGCACCCCGAGCTGGTCAGGAAGTACCTCGGGTCCGTGGTTCCGGTCAGCGACAATTTCTATGCCACGCTGAACTCTGCGGTGTTCTCCGACGGCTCCTTTGTCTATGTGCCGCCCGGCGTGCGCTGCCCGATGGAACTGTCGACCTATTTCCGCATCAACGCCGAGAACACCGGCCAGTTCGAGCGGACGCTGATCATCGCCGACAAGGGGTCTTTCGTGTCCTATCTCGAGGGCTGCACCGCGCCGAAGCGCGATGTCGCGCAGCTGCACGCGGCGGTGGTGGAGATCATCGTCGAAGAGGATGCAGAGGTGAAATATTCCACCGTGCAGAACTGGTATCCGGGCGACGAGAACGGCAAGGGCGGCATCTACAACTTCGTCACCAAGCGCGCCGACTGCCGGGGCGACCGCTCCAAGGTGATGTGGACCCAGGTCGAGACCGGCTCGGCGGTGACGTGGAAATACCCCTCCTGCATCCTGCGCGGCGACGACAGCCAGGGCGAATTCTATTCGATCGCCATCACCAACAACATGCAGCAGGCTGATACCGGCACCAAGATGGTGCACCTGGGCAAGAACACGCGCTCGCGCATCGTGTCCAAGGGGATCAGCGCCGGGCAGGCGCAGAACACCTATCGCGGCCTTGTCTCGATGCACCCCAAGGCCAGGAACAGCCGCAACTATACCCAGTGCGACAGCCTTCTGATCGGCGACAAATGCGGCGCGCATACGGTCCCCTATATCGAGGTCAAGAACAATTCCAGCCGGGTCGAGCACGAGGCAACCACATCCAAGGTGGACGACGATCAGCTGTTCTATTGCCGCTCGCGCGGGATGGACGAGGAGGAATCGGTGGCGCTGGTGGTCAACGGCTTCTGCAAGGACGTGTTGCAGGCGCTGCCGATGGAGTTCGCCATGGAGGCGCAACAACTTGTCGCCATCTCGCTTGAAGGGTCGGTGGGATGAGCGTCGGCGGCGCAAGCCGCGGATCTCTTACCGTGATGGGTAAAGACTTTCGGATAGTGCCTTGATATCCATCTAAAACATGGAGTGATCTAAGATGATCGTGACCACCACACCCTCGGTCGAGGGACGCAAGATCTCCGATTACAAGGGCATCGTCGTGGGCGAGGCGATCCTTGGGGCCAATATCGTGCGCGACCTGTTTGCGGGGATCACCGATATCCTCGGCGGCCGCTCCGGCGCCTATGAGCAGGAAATGGGCCGCGCCCGCACCACCGCCCTGGCCGAGATGGAAGAGCATGCGGCGGCCCTTGGCGGCAACGCGGTGGTCGGCGTCGATCTGGATTACGAGGTGATCAACAACATGCTCATGGTCAGCGCCTCGGGCACCGCGGTGGTGCTGGACTGATCATGGATGCGCGCCCCCATATCGAGCGCCCGGTGCTGACCCTGCCGGAGCCCGAGGCCGAGGCGCTGCGCGCGGCCTATGGGGCGGCGGACACTATCCTGGAGTACGGGTCGGGCGGCTCCACCGTGATGGCGGCCGAGATGGCGGGTAAGCATGTCACCTCGGTGGAAAGCGACCGGGGCTGGGCGCGCATGATGCGCGACTGGTTCCGCGCCAACCCGCCGGCAGAGGGCAGCGCGGTCGATGTGGTCTGGGCCGACATCGGCCCGACCCGCGACTGGGGCCACCCCGCCGATGAAAGCGCCTGGCGCAATTTTCCCGATTACCCGCTCAAGGTCTGGCGCCGCGCCGGGTTCCGGCACCCCGACGTGGTGCTGGTCGATGGCCGGTTCCGCATCGGCTGCGCGCTGGCCACCGCGTTTTCGATCACCCGGCCGGTGACGCTGCTGTTCGACGATTACACCAAGCGGCGCTGGTTCGCCAAGGTCGAGGAGTTTCTCGGCGTGCCCCATATCATTGGCCGCATGGCCGCCTTTGAGGTGGCGCCACTGGCGGTGCCCCCCGACCGGCTGTTGCAGATCATTCGCTTCATGACGCGGCCCTGAGCGGCCCGCCCCCGAAATTTCCCGTGGCAACGCGCCCGGAGACAGAGATGAGAAAGAGGTAAGACATGTTGGAAATCAAGAACCTGCACGTTCATCTTGAGGAAGAGGATAAGAAAATCCTCAAGGGCGTCGACCTGACGGTCGAGCCGGGCAAGGTGCATGCGATCATGGGGCCGAACGGCTCGGGCAAGTCGACGCTCAGCTATGTTCTGGCCGGTCGCGGTGGTTACGCGGTCTCCGAGGGCAGTGCCACGCTGGACGGTGTCGACCTGCTGGAGATGGAGCCCGAAGAGCGCGCGGCGGCCGGCCTGTTCCTGGCGTTCCAGTACCCGGTCGAGATCCCCGGCGTCGGCAACATGACCTTTCTGCGCACCGCCGTCAACGCCCAGCGCAAGGCGCGCGGCGAGGACGAGATGAGCGCCGCCGACTTCCTCAAGCTGGTGCGCGAACGCGCCAAGTCGCTCAAGATCGACGCCGACATGCTCAAGCGCCCGGTCAACGTCGGCTTTTCCGGCGGCGAGAAAAAGCGCAACGAGATCCTTCAGATGGCCATGCTGGAGCCCAGGATGTGCATCCTCGACGAGACCGACAGCGGCCTTGACGTGGACGCGATGAAACTGGTCGCCGACGGGGTCAACGCGCTGCGTAGCGAGGGGCGCGGTTTCCTGGTGATCACCCACTACCAGCGGCTGCTCGACCACATCAAACCGGACGTGGTGCACATCATGGCCGATGGCCGCATCATCAAGACCGGCGGGCCGGATCTGGCGCTGGAGGTGGAGACCAACGGCTACGCAGACATCCTGAACGAGGTGGCGTGATGGCACTGCCCGAACCGAAACAGGACGCGACCGAGGCGCGGCTCTCCGGGCTGACCCTGCCCGAGGGCGGCTGCCTGTTTCCCGCCCGGCAGGAGGCGCTGGCGCGGTTGCGGGCCATGGGCCTGCCGACGCGGCGCGATGAATACTGGAAGTTCACCCGCCCGGAGACGCTGACCCAGCCCGAGGTCATCCCTGCAGCCGTCTTTGCCAATGACGAGGCGCCGGTGTTCGACGGTATCGACCGGCTGAAGATCGTCTTCATCGACGGGGTGTTCGATCCTGACGCCTCGGACGACCTGACGCTGGAAGGGGTGCAGATCGACCGGATCGCCGATATCTGCGGCAAGGACATCCACTGGGCCAGGGATATCTTCGGCGTGCTCGAGGCCCGTGGGCAGGCCCCGGTACAACGCCCGCTGGCCGCGCTCAATTCGGCCTTCGCCGCCGATGGGGTGGCGATTCATGTCACCGGCAAGCCGAGCAAGCCGATCAGCCTGGTCTATACCCATGGCGGCGAAACCTCGGACGCGCTGTTGCACCATGTCATCCGGGTGGAATCTGGCGCCGAGGCGACGATTCTGGAGAACGGCCCGGCGGCGGCGCGGTTCAATAAGGTGATCGAGGCCGATATCGCCGATGGCGGCGCGCTGCACCATGTGCGCAGCCAGGGCCGCGATCACGAACGTCGCGCCGTGACCCATATGTTCACCCGGCTCGGAACGCGATCGGTCTACAAATCCTTCACACTGACCGTGAACGGGGTTCTCACCCGGAACGAGCAGGTGGTGGAGCTGACCGGCGACGATGCGGTGACCCATGTCGCCGGCGCCTGCGTCGGCGATGGCGATTTCCACCACGACGACACCGTCTTCATCACCCATGACGCGCTCAACTGCGAAAGCCGCCAGGTGTTCAAGAAGGTGCTGCGCAACGGCGCCGTGGGCGTGTTCCAGGGCAAGATCCTGGTCAAGCCCGGCGCGCAGAAGACCGACGGATACCAGATCAGCCAGGCGCTGCTGCTGGATGACGACGCCCAGTTCCTCGCCAAGCCAGAGTTGGAGATCTACGCCGACGATGTGGCCTGTTCGCACGGCTCGACCAGCGGCGCGATCGACGAGGACGGGCTATTCTACCTCCGTTCGCGCGGGGTTCCGAAGAAGGAGGCGACCGATCTGCTGACGCTGGCCTTCCTCGCCGAGGCGCTGGACGAGATCGAGGACAAGACGCTTTCCGAGGATCTGCTGGAGCGGCTGCGCGGCTGGCTGGTGCGGCGGCGCTGACATGGCGGTGACCAGCGACATCGCAGCCACCTACCGGGGGCCGGGCCGCGTCATGCGCCGCCTGCTCGGGATGGGCCAGCGCGAGGACCGCGCGCTGGCCTTTCTGATGGCGGGCTGCGTGCTGGTCTTTGTTGCGCAACTGCCGCGACTGGCGCGCGAGGCGCAGGTGACCGGGCAGGAGTTGAACATGCTGCTGGGCGCGAGCCTGCTGGCCTGGGTGATCATCGCACCGCTTTTGCTCTACGGGATTGCCGGGCTGTCACATCTGCTGGCGCGGATTCTAGGCGGGCGGGGCGACTGGTACGGTGCGCGATTGGCGTTGTTCTGGGCTCTGCTGGCCTCGACGCCCGTGCTGTTGCTGCATGGGCTGGTGGCCGGCTTTACCGACCCTGGACCGGCGCAAGATGGCATCGGGCTCTTGTGGCTGGGGGCGTTCCTGTGGTTCTGGATCGCGGGACTGCGGCAGGCGGAGGCGACACCGGCATGAACAAGGCGATTTGGGGCGAATTGATCCTGCTCTCGGTCAAGGAACCGGCGGAAGTGGCCCGGCGCCTGATCGCGATGCAGCTCTCGCGCGAGGTGCTGTGGACCGGGCTGGCGCTGGCGGCGGTGGCCAATACGCTCCTGTTCAGCCTGTCCGGCCTGCTGATGCCCGGTCCCTCGGTGGTGATGCCGCTGTTCCAGTCGCCCTTTAGCTATCTGGTGATGGTGACGGTTGGGCTGATCCTGACCGTGGCGATGCTGTATTGGGCCGGGCGCCTACTTGGCGGGCGCGGCACGGTGCAGGACGTGCTGGCCATGGTCCTGTGGCTTCAGGTGTTGCGCATCCTGGTCCAGGTGGCGACCCTGATCCTGTCGCTGACGATCCCGATGCTGGCCATGCTTCTGGTGCTGGCGGCGACCGTGCTGGGCATCTATATCCTGCTGCATTTCGTGGATCAGGCGCACCGGCTGAACTCGCTGCCGCGGGCGGGCGGGGTGCTGATCCTTTCGTTCGTATTGATGGCGGTGGCGCTGTCTGTATTGCTGACCCTGTTCGGGGGCATGATAACCGGGGGCATCTCCCATGTATGACATCGACACCATCCGGGCCGATTTTCCGATCCTCACGCGCGAGGTGAACGGGCGGCCGCTGACCTATCTCGACAACGGTGCCTCGGCGCAGAAACCGCGGGTGGTGATCGACGCGGTGACGCAGGCCTATAGCCATGAATACGCCAACGTGCATCGCGGGCTGCACTACCTGTCGAATCTCGCCACCGACAAATACGAGGCGGTGCGCGGCACCGTGGCGCGGTTCCTGGGGGTGCCCTCCGAGGACGAGATCGTTCTGAACTCCGGCACCACCGAGGGCATCAACCTGGTCGCCTATGGCTGGGCGATGCCGCGGTTTCAGGCGGGCGACGAGATCGTGCTGAGCGTGATGGAACATCACGCCAATATCGTGCCCTGGCATTTCCTGCGCGAACGGCAGGGGGTGGTTCTGAAATGGGTCGATACGGCGCCCGACGGATCGCTCGACCCGCAGGCGGTGATCGACGCCATCGGGCCGAAGACGAAACTGGTCGCCATCACCCATGTGTCGAACGTGCTGGGCACCGTGGTGGACGTCAAGGCGATCACCCGGGGCGCCCATGCCAAGGGCGTGCCGGTTCTGGTCGATGGCAGCCAGGCGGCTGTGCACCTGCCGGTGGATGTGGCCGATATCGGTTGCGATTTCTATGCCATCACCGGGCACAAGCTTTATGGCCCGTCCGGCTCCGGCGCGATCTATATCAAGTCGGAGCGGATGGCCGAGATGCGCCCCTTCATCGGTGGCGGCGACATGATCAGGGAGGTCTCGAAAGAGGCCGTGATCTACAACGACCCGCCGATGAAGTTCGAGGCCGGCACGCCGGGCATCGTGCAGATCATCGGGCTGGGTGTCGCGCTCGACTACATGATGGATCTGGGGATGGAGAACATCGCCGCGCATGAGGCGGGTCTGCGGGACTATGCGCAGAACCGCTTCGCCGGGCTCAACTGGCTGCAGGTGCAGGGCCAAGCGCCGGGCAAGGCGGCGATCTTCAGCTTTACGCTGGAGGGGGCGGCCCATGCCCATGACATCTCCACCATCCTCGACAAGAAGGGGATCGCGGTGCGCGCCGGCCATCACTGCGCCGGGCCGCTGATGGATCACCTGGGCGTGACGGCGACATGCCGGGCATCGTTCGGATTGTACAATACCAAGGCCGAAGTGGACGTTCTGATCGAGGCGCTGGAACTGGCGCATGAGCTCTTTGCCTGATCGTTTTTCAGGCACCTGGATGTTCTGAAAGCGACATTGCGTGTCGCGAATGGTAATCCTCCGGTTTTGCGTCTAGGGTCGCGCCAGTACAACAACCTGGGATGACCGCATGACCGTACTCACCGAAGCCGATCAGATTTCCGAAATCGCATTCGGGTTCATGGGCTCCAAGGCATTGTTCGCCGGGCTGGGGGCAGGGGTGTTCACCCATCTCGCCGAGGGCCCGATGAGCTGCGCCGAACTGGCCCGCCACTGTCCGCTGGACGAGGTTCGGACCGAAACGCTGATGACCGCGCTTGCGGGGCTGGGGCTGGTCGAGGGGGAGAACGGCAAGTTCCGCAATTCCCCGGCCGCCGAATCCTTTCTGGTGAAAGGGGCCAAGTACGATTTCGGCGACTACCTGCGGCTTCAGGTCGGCCAGCAGATGTATGGTCTGCTGGACCAGATCGACGACGCGCTGCAGGACAAGCTGCCGGAGGAGGCGACCGCCTCCTATGCCGAATGGTTCGCGGACCCGGAAGAGGCCCGGCTCTATTCCGCCAGCCAGCATTCCGGCTCGCTCGGGCCGGCGCGGCAACTGGCGCGCAAGATCGACCTTTCCGGCGCGCGTCACCTGCTGGATGTGGGCGGCGGCACCGGCGCCTTTGCCATCACCCTGTGCGAGGCGTTTCCGGACCTGACCGCCACCATCGTCGATTTCCCCAATGTCGCCGATCTGGGGCGGGAGTATGTGGAGAAGGCGGGGCTCAGCGACCGCATCTCTTATGTCGAGGGCAACGCGCTGGAAACTGACTGGCCCGGCGGGCAGGACGTTATCCTGATGTCCTACCTGTTCTCCGGCGTGCCGGGCGAGGCCCATGACGGGCTGCTGGCCCGCGCGCGCGACAGGCTCAGCCCCGGCGGGCGGTTCCTGTTGCATGATTTCGTGGTGCGCTCGGACCGCAGCGGACCGAAGCTGGCAGCGCTCTGGCAGTTGCAGCACACCGCCTTTACCCCGCGCGCCCGTTCGCTCGACGAGGGCTGGCTCCGCGGGGCGCTGGAGCAGGCCGGGTTTGCCGGTATCGAGGTGGAGGTGATGATCCCGGAAATGACCATGCTGGCCTCGGCGGTCAAACCCGCCTGAGCGAACTGCGGGCGGCCCTTGACATCATCCGGGTCGCCCCGTTCCCACAGATGACGACAGCGGGCGTGCGGGCCTCTCTGAGCGGTGCGTTGACGGATCGCCTCGGCGTGGCCACGACCCGCCGAGGCGTATTTCGTTTGCGCGATAAGTGGCCTGATGCCGATTTACCGATCGAGGTCCTCCAGTTGGCGTATAAGCGCCAAGGTTGAAAATTTGTTGGCCTCCGATAATATGATTGCCTAATCATACCGAAAAAGTTATCGATTGTTGCGAATGTAGTTTTTTTCTTGGGGGATATTGTTTTGGCGGCATCTACAGCGTTCAATCTGGTTGAAGAATTCGGGACCTCGGGAACCTATGACCTGAACAATCCCGGCGTTCTGTTCTATTACACCTCTACCGACACATTCTATGACTTGACGTTGTCTCATGGTCCGACTGCCGTGCAGATAATCGGCGGGGACAACAAGTTCACGCTTGCCGACGGGATGTATCTGCAGTTTCTGAGACTGGGAGACGGTGATGATACTGTCGTCACGGGGGTCGGAAACGGATGGGGCGCAACGATCGATTACGTGGTCCTTGGCGGGGGGACCAACACCGTCACGACGGGAAGTGGTGGCGTCGGGTTGATTACCTCCCACGGCGCGACAAACACCATTACGACAAGCGGGAGTGTCAGTCAGATCAGAACCTCCGCCTCCACGAACACCATCCATGTCGGTGGCGACGGACTGGGCGTCGAGGACATCAGGCTCTTTGGCAGCATGAACGAGCTGCAAACGGTGACCATCGAGCATTGGGTCGATACCCTGATCTGTGGTAGCGGAACAGTCGCAAACATCAAACTATTGGATGGCGCCTGGGTGAGCTATGCGCGAACCGGGCACAACAATGACGTCTTCAATCTGGGGAACGGGTTTGCAGGCTCCATTGACATGAAGGACGGCAATGATGTCGTCCGTATCAAGGGAGGAGATGCAAATTTCATCTATGGGCGGGGAGGGAACGACAAGGTTTTCGTCACCGGCTATGACGGCTCCCAAAGCTATATGTTCAGTGGTGGAGACGGAAAGGACACGCTGAGCTTCAAGGGGTCGAAGACCGGAGTCGAGATTTCTCCGAGCGGGCTGGCGGTTCGCGGTTTCGAGACGGTCATCGGAACCTCCAAAGGCGACGTGATCGCCGATGGCAAGGGCGATACGACGATCAAGGGCCAGAAGGGCGCGGATGTGATAATCGGTGGCGGGGGCCAGGACAAACTTTGGGGGGGCGTGGACAAGGCAAGCGATCATTTTGTGTTCCAGAATGTGTCCGACAGCCACAAGTCCTACGCCAAGACGGACCGAATCTATCAGTTTCGGTCAAAGGACAAGATCGACTTGACCGAAATCGATGCAGACGAGGATACAGCTGGCGACCAGGACTTCACATTCACGGGCACGACCGCGACCGCGCACTCGGTTTGGTCCGAAAAGCGCGGCGCCAACGCAGTCGTTTATGCTGATGTGGATGGTGACACCGTCGCCGATTTCTCCATCGAGGTCATCAAACACTCGGTGATGACGGCTTCAGACTTTATTTTGTAGAGAAACCGGCCCTGTGCTGGCGCACTGCGCGCATGTTCTTGTTGCAACTCAAAAACCGGGCGGCTATATCGCCGCACAGGCACCTGTAGCTCAGCTGGATAGAGCGCTGCCCTCCGAAGGCAGAGGCCATAGGTTCGAATCCTATCAGGTGCACCATCCCCCTTCGCGTTTTTTTACCCCCGACCGCACCGGGACCAGTTTGCACCAATCGCGCAGGCCCCTTCGGCACGGCGCGACGAGATCGCGGACCGGGTCTTCGGAGTTGCAGGCATCCTCGTCGAGGGCTGCCACTGCGTCCTTCACCACGTAGATCTTGAATCCGTTTTCCATCAGGGCGCGCATGTGGGAGCCGATGCAGAGGTCGACGACCAACCCGCCCGGAACGACGGTATCGACGCCGCAGACGCGAAGTCGATAGATCAGTCGTTGCTTTCGGCGCCATACATCTTGTGCGACGTGGCCCGGGAACCGGGCCGTACCACCATCGGGCAGGGCGCGCGGGCTTCTGACGGCGAGTCGCGCTCGAATCCTATGAGGGCCCTACGAGTCTGCCCCCAACGGGGCTGATTTGGCACCGGTTCCGGGGCATTCTGTTGATAACCCTGTGGGCAACTCAAGGCGGTCGGGGATCGGGGGAAACGAGTCGACCGCAGGGCAGGTGTCCCGCCGCCCCGTGCCGGTGGTTGGATCAAGAAAATTGAGAATAACTACTTGTTTTCACGCATAATTTTCGAACATGGAAAAAAAGATGACGAATTATGAAAAAAGGGGTTGCGGGTTTTGGCGTCAAACTTTAGACACCCCTTCACCGGCGGCGCTGAGGCGCACAACGGGACGCCAGACGGGGCGGAGGGGACGG
>Ga0070729_10002444_pt1 | contig 23993 bp, 13 predicted proteins | sample tdDd472_FD_66725 | JGI IMG/M metagenome (GOLD analysis project Ga0070729, IMG submission 66725) | Marine sediment microbial communities from the Atlantic coast under amendment with organic carbon and nitrate - tdDd47.2 | ecosystem: Environmental > Aquatic > Marine > Coastal > Sediment | place... | reverse complement strand
GACGTCGGCGGCGGCACCGACACCGGCGGTGGCGGCGGCGGCGAGATGCCCGTGGCCTGCACGACCTTCGCCGGCGCGGGCACGACCGTGTCGGGCGACATGTACGTCGACGACGACCAGTCCGAGCGCTCGCTGTGGGACCTGCCCAACGTCGGCGCCGGCGGTGAAGCCGTGGTTGGCGTGTCGATGCGCCTCATCGGCGCCGACGGCGTCACGCAGGGCATCACCTGCGACGACGGCACCTGGGGCTTCTCGGACCTGTCCGGCGACACCTGGATCGTCGACGTCGAGTGGCCCGAGGGCACGATCTGCCGCACGCGCAACTGCACCCGCCGGTTCGGCGATGCGGCGGCCGAGGGCAGCGTGAAGATCCTCACGATCGGCGACTCGGTGCCGGTGGTGGGTGATGCGCCGTTCTTCCCCGAGCGGCTCGGCGGCATGGTTTCGGCCGTCGCCGAGGTCGAGATCGTCAACAACGCCGTGGGCGGCACGACGTCCGAGGACTGGGTGCCCGGCTCGCAGCTCTACAATGAGCGCCTCGCCCCGCACATCGCCGACACCGACGTCTTCATCGTCTCGATCGGCGGCAACGACTTCCTGCAGTACGTGAACGAGGGCGCCGCGTCCGACCCGATCGGCGCGCTGAACGGCATCCCCGACTTCGTCCGCGAGGTCATGGGACGCGTGATCGACATCAAGGACGAGGTCCGCTCGCAGAACCCGGACGCCGACCTCGTGTACCTGCTCTACCCGAACTACGCGACGTCCGACATGTGGGCCTCGCAGTTCGGCTTCGCGGCGAGCTTCATCGAGGACGCGGTCACCGACGCCCTCGAGCAGATCCTGAACGAGCTCGCGGTGAGCGAGGACATCATCCTCGTCGACTTCTACGGGTACTTCCGCGAGACCGGGCTCGACCTCGACGACTACCTGTACGACCAGCTGCACTTCAACGACGCCGGTCAGGAAGTCTACGCCCGCCAGATCTTCGAAGCGCTCGGCGGCGCGACGACGGTCGAGGCCGCGATCGGGCTCGAGACGCGGTACGCGCTCGAGCCCTGATCCCCGGGCGACCGGCGGTCAGAACCGCCAGTACATCAGGATCAGAATCGCCAACCACAGCAGGTGGTTGATGCCGCCACCGGCGCTCATCTTCTTCAGAAGGGGCGCCGTTTTCTCTGGCGTCCACGCCTGGTCTTCGGCGGCGACGCGGATCTTCTCGGCCAGCGGCTTCAAGAAGCCGAAGCCGTTGATCATCGCGAGGATGAGCAGGGTCAGCGCGATGTGGAAGTTCACGGTCAGGTTGCCGAAGCCGCCGTACACGTAGAACACCAGCCCGAGCCCGGTCGCCAGGGCGCCGATCGTGCCGATGCCAACGAGCATGCCGCCGCGCTCGCCGAGCTGGGCCGCCGCCAGAAAGGCGCCGCGGCCCTGCGGCTCCGCGAGCTTCAGCGCGCGCTTGCTGAGCAGGGGCGCGCCGAACCACAGCGCAGCGAAAATGATGTGCAGGACGACGAGGGCGATGCGAGGGGCAGGCACGGCGGACTCCGGTCGGTCGGTGAGGGCTGCGACCACCGTGGTCCGCGCGAGCGCCCGGCGCAACTGTGCGTCCCCGGTTCGGGGGATGCGCGTCGCGCGAGAAAAGCCCGCGCGCTTCCGGCGCTGGAGTAGACCCGGCCACGCGCAGGCGTCACTCTTGGCCCCCCCTGCCCGTGCCCGTGCCCCTGCCCCTGCCCCTGCCCCCACCCCGGCCCCCATGCCCTCGCTGCCCGCCGCCCGTGCCACACTCGCCCTCGCCCTCGCCCTCGCCGTCGGTGCGTCCGCGTGCAGCAGCGACGACGACGGAGCGACGACGACCGACCTCGGCGACGCCTCGGGCGACACAGCAAACCACGACGCGAGCACGTCCGACGCAGACCCGAGCGACGCCCTCGACGCGGGCGCCGGCGACACCGATGACGTGCCCGACGCCCACGACGTCTCGGACGCGGACGGTGCAGACGTCGCGACCGACGCCGACACCGACGATGCGACCGCCGACGCGAGCGACGTGCCGGACGCCACCGACACCGACGCCGACACCGACATCGACACGCCGGACGCGAGCACCGGGCCGTGGCGCAGCGCACTCTACCCCGACGACTGGGCACCCGGGTTCGCGACCGACGACGGCCACTTTCTGCACGACTTCTCGTACGCCGGGTACCGCCGCGGCGAGCAGGCGATCCCCGACGACCGGCCCGGTGTGACGATCGACGTCGACGTCGACACCACCGGCGCGATGGACGCCACCGCGGCGATCCAGGCCGCGCTCGACACGGTGGCCGAGTCCGGCGGCGTGGTGCAGCTGCCCGAGGGGCTCGTGCGCATCGACGGCGGCCTCGTGCTGCACGGCAACGGCGTCGTGCTGCGCGGCGCCGGGCGTGACAGCACGCGGCTCTGGTTCACCGACACCACCCTCGGCGACGGCGGGGCCCACCTGCGGCTCGGCCCGTACGACATGGCAGGCGACCGCCCTCGCCTGCCGGCGCTGCAGGGCGCCCCGATCGCCATCACCGCCGCAGGCGACACGTGGGACACCGCGGTCGAGGTCGAGACGACCGAGGGCCTCGCCGCCGGCGATCTCGTCACGATCGGCTGGGTCATCACCCCGGACTTCATCGCCGACCACGGCATGACCGGCACCTGGGTGGTCTTTCTCGACCAGCGCGCGACCTTCTTTCGCCGCGAGATCGTCGCGGTCGACGCCGATACGAACCGGGTCCACCTCGACATCCCCCTGCGCACGCCGTTCACCCTGCGCGACACCCCGACCCTCACCCGCATCGAGCACGCGGCGCGCGAGGTCGGCGTCGAGTCCCTGTCGGTCGCCACGGCGATCGACGAGCCGACTGCGTGGGCCCACGACCGCCAGGCCGCCATCGAGCTCATCGGTGTCGTCGATGGCTGGGTTCGCGACATCGGGTCGTTCGCGCCGCCCGGCGTCGAGCCCGACCCCGACGGCGTTTTGCCCCACCTGCGATCCGGGGGCATCCGGGTGACGCGCTCGAGCCGGGTGACCGTCGCCGACAGCCACCTCGCGCACCCGCAGAACCGCGGCGGCGGTGGCAACGGCTACCTCTTCGAGATCCTGCAGGTCGGCGAGGTGCTGACCGTCGACAGCACCGCCGACCGCGGGCGCCACAACTTCATCCAGAACTGGGGCTTCGGCACGACCGGCTGCGTGTGGCTGAGGGTGCACACCACCGGCGGCGCTGCGGCGACCGGCGGCCCCGGCAGCTTCGAGAGCCCGGGGCTGTCGGAGTTTCACCACTCCCTCGCCACCGCCAACCTGATCGACGCCGCCGTGATCGACGACGGCTGGGGCGCGGTGAACCGCGGCGCGTGGTCGTCCGGCGCCGGCCACTCGGCGCACCAGAATGTCGTGTGGGCCGCGACCGGCGAGGGCGTCGTCAACTGGTTCAACTACGGCGATGGCTACGTGATCGGCACCGGCCCCGACCTCGACGTGTTCACCGCCCTGCCCTGGTTCGGCGGCGACGGCACCGAGCCCGCCGATACCGCCGAGGGGCTCGGTCGCGTCGACACGCTGGAGCCCCCGTCGCTCTATGACGACCAGCTCGGGCGGCGACTGGCGCGCGACGGCCGCGACGACTGAACACGCGGCGGACGCACCGCGGGTCCCGACCCGGCATCACTCGGCGCGGCGGACCCACATGGACAGGCGCCGGGACTCCCACCCCCGACCGGCGCGGGTGAACGTGCCGTCGGGGTGCAGGATCGACGACGGTCCGATCGTCACGTCGAGGCCGTCGAGCGGCGTCGCCCACCGGTTGAACGAGAGCACCGTCGTCAGCGCTCCCGGGGCGTCGGCGTCGAGGGCCGCGTGCACCTGCATCGAGCCGTAGCAGTCCAGCGCGGTCGGGACGTCGAAGGCGTCGAGCAGCCCGTCGGCGCCGGCTTCATAGCACGACGACCAGAACTCGATGCGCCCGTCGACCGGCTCCGTCGTCTGCAGCGTCGGCTCGGTCGACGCGACCCGGACGCCGGTCAGCGGCCCGACCTGCTGCGCGTCCACCGGCACACCGAGAGACGCCACGCCATCGGGCGGGTCCGCCGACACCCACACCCGGCGCTCGCCACGGTCGCGGGCGTCGAGCTCGAGCAACCAGGCCACGCGGTCGATCGCCACGTCGGCGAAGTCCGCCCGCAGGTCCTCAGCGTACGGCACCTGCCCCTCCAGAAACCAGTGGGCCTCGGCGGGCACGTCGAGCGACCACACCCGCTCGAAGTCCACCGCCTCGCCGACCCACGACGCCGGCTCGCGCGGCGCCGAGAGCTCGCGCGCCACCGGCGGACCGGCGTGCAGCGCAGCGGCGGCGAGGCGACGGCCGAGGGTGAGCGTGCCGCCGGTGTCGTAGTGGATGACGTCGCCGAGCGGCAGGTCGTCGGTGTCGACGATCGCGGCGCCACGCACGGCCCCCGCGGCGTGGGCCTGCCCGGCGCGCACGATGTCGCGCTGCGGCACGGTCGGCGCGTAGATCCGGCCGATGGCAAACGGGATCGACAGCCCGACCCCGAGGTCGTCGCGCGTGCGGCGCACGAAGCGCATCAGGTTCGCCGCGTACGCGATCGCGTTCGGCGCGTCGAAGCCGTCCGACTCGCCCTGCATCCACGCCATGCCCGCGAAGACGGTCTCGACATCCCGCGCTGCATTTGCGGCCACCGCGTTGGCAACGGTGGTCTGCCAGATGCGATAGAGGCCGCCGCGCAGCGGGTCGTCGGCGGACTCGCCCGGCGCCCACTGGCTGTACAGGTTCGTGCCGCCGACGGCGTACTTCACGAGCATCAGGCGCTCGTTCGGGTACGCGAGGGCGACCTCGCGGGCGAACGACACCTCGGGGCCGAAGAGCCCGGCGATGCTGGCCGGGCCGGCGGGCACAATCGTGCGGCTCGTGTCGGTAAACATGTCGACGGCAACGAACGGCGCAGCGAGCTCGGCGGGCAGCTCGGCGACGCGCCCGTAGCCGACCATGTTCGACTGCCCCGACAGCACCCACGTGCGGGCGACCGCGGAGTCGCGTGCGCCGGCGCAGGGCCGGTGCAGGTGGCGCAACACGACGCGCTCGCCGGTCGGGCCGTCGTAGTGCCCGACGTGCGCCACGCCATCGGCGGTGGTCGCCGCCGCGCCGAGGGTGGTCGTGTACCGCCACCCCGCCGCCCACTCGACGAAGCCCACGCCGGGCTCGGCCAGGGCGACGCGGGCGGTGCGGTCGCCGTCGACGACCCCGTCGAACACGATGCGCACGCGCCCGCCGGCGTCGAACGACACCGCCCGTGGCCGCGCGTCGGTGACTCCGGCGGTCACGGCGAACCCATCGGTCGACGCCTGCCACGACAGCCGCCCCTCGCGCCGGTCGATCGTCGCGGCGCGGATCCCCTCGGCGCCGGCGCCGACCACCGCGAGCCGCTCGCCATCGTCCGCCAGCCCGGCCACGTCGATGCCGCTCTCGGCGAGGTTCAACGACCAGAGTTCGCGCCCGACCTCGACCGCGACGAGCCGCGACGGCGCGCGCAGGGCGACGGTGGTGCGGCCGGCGACGAGGGCCACACCGACGACGTCGCCGACACCCAGCGAGACCGGTGGCGCCGACGCGTCCGCGCCCTCGCTGGCGAGGTCGACCGTCGTCACCCACGTCTCGCCGCCCTCGGCCCACGCCACCGCCAGCGTCGCGCCGTCGATCGCGAAGTGCGCCGACGACGGGTCCGCGGGGGTCAGTAGGCGTCGCGACCGCACGCCGACGTCGTCCAGCGTCGATACCGTCAACCCGCCCGCCGGGGCCACGCCGACCGCCACGACCTGACCACGCGGGTCGAGGCCGAGCCCGAACCGCGCGACGTCGTCGTCGAGGCCGAGCCCCCGGGCGAGCACGGTGCCATCGGCGTCGACGCGGACGAGGGTCGGGGGCGCGGCGATCCAGACGGTGGCGCCGTCGGCGGTCACGCCCGAGACGGCGTCGCCGGTGACCGACGCCGGCAACATCACCTCGCGGGCGACGGTGCCGCACGCGGCGCACGCGTTGTCGACCGTGCCGTCGCAGTCGTCGTCGACGCCGTTGCACACCTCGAGATCCGGCCGCCCGGCGGCGCGGTCGCAGACGAGGTCGCCGGCCTCGCCGCAGACGAGCGTGCCCTCGCGACGGCAGCCGCCCACACCAACCGTGCAGGCGCCACCGAGGTCGAACCCCTCGTCGATCGTGCCGTCGCAGTCGTCGTCGACGCCGTTGCACACCTCGGTGCCCGGCGTGCAGGCATCGGCGGTGTCGCTCGCCGCGTCCGCGGTGGCGTCCGGCGGCGTGGCGTCGGTATCGGTGGCGGCGTCCGCCTCGGCGTCGACCGCGCCCGCATCCCCGGTGGCGTCGTCCCCCGCCGCGTCGTCCCCCGCCGCGTCGTCTCCCACAGCGTCGTTCGTCGCGTCGGTCGGCACCACGATCGCGTCGGCCGCCCCCGACGCCGTCGGCGCGTCCCCGCAGGCGACGGCGACGCAGGCGACGAGGGCACAGAGTCCGAGCGCGACGGCGCGCGGCGCGTGGATGGATTCGATGAGCAGGTGCGACACGTGACCCCCGGGACGCAGATACGGTACCACAGACGGGACGCGACCGACGGGTGGTCTGCGCCCCCGCGCTCGACCGGACCCCGCCTCGCCGCACGCCCCCACCGCCCCACTCCCCCAGCCGGCCCGACCGCGGCCGAGGACGAGACGTGACGATGCACGACGACGACAACCGCCGCGTGGTGTGGTCCAGCGAGACCGGCGCCGTCGGACCGAAGCGCGAGAAGCGCCCGAAGAAGAAGCAGCGCGGCGGCGGTGATGCGGCGCCGAGCTTCCCCGACGATGGCACCGTCCGGGTGCGCCGCGAGACCAAGGGGCGCGGCGGCAAGGCGGTCACGGCGATCTACGGCCTGCCCGGGGACGCCGCCGCGGTGAAGGCGACGGCGAAGTCGCTCAAGGCGAAGTGCGGCGTGGGCGGCTCGACGAAGAACGGCGTCGTGCTGCTGCAGGGCGACCATGTCGACACCGTGCTCGCCTGGCTCGGCGACAACGGCCACCGGGCAAAGAAGGCCGGCGGCTGAACGAGCCGGGCGTCGTCAGCGGCTGCAGTCGACCAGCGGCAGCAGCTCGTCGCCGCGCCCGTACTGCTCGTCCTCGTCGTGGCCCGTGCCCTCGAGGATGTCGATCAGCGCCTGCTCGATGTCGCCGATCGTGTCGTACACGCTCGACGACGAGCGACACACGAAGCGGACGTCGCCACAGACGTCGATCGACTCGCATCCGTCGACCAGCGCGTCGAGGGCGCCGATCCCATAGAGCGGCTCGCCGCCGACGAAGACGAGCTGCACGTCGGTCGCCCGGGCCTCGGTGACCGAGGTCCACGGCGTGTCGCCGCGCGCGAACACGACGAGGTCCGCCGCGAGATCGACCTCGATCGCGCCGATCTCGTCGCGCAACCCGACGACGAACGCGCCGTCGTCGGTGGCCATGCGCCACAGCACCTCGGGGTCGACCGCGTCGACGCCGTTTCGCGCCGCCCAGGCGTTGGCGTACGCCAGCTCGGCCAGCAGGTCGTCTTCGCCGGACAGGGTCCAGTCCGGGCCGATGCCCACCGGGATGCCGCGCATCACGACCGCGTCGATGTCGAGGGTCTCGCCATAGAGCACGAGGTTCGACGACGGCGACCACACGATGTGTGCGCCGGTGTCGCTGACCTCGTCGAGCTGTTCGAGGGTCAGGCTGATCGAGTGGATCAGGATCGACGTCTCGCCGAGCAGCGACACCCCCATGTGCCGGTTCGGGCGGTCGTCGCGCCCGGCAAAGCTCTCGTGCTCTTCGAGGATGTTGTCGCCGCTGAGCCCCTCCTGCATGTGTACCGCGAAGCGGGTGATGCCCTCGTCGAAGCTCGCGAGGTAGTTGGCGGCGTCTTCGTCGTTGATGTCGCGCACCGAGCCGATCGCGGTGCGCATGTGATCCGGGCCGAGGCCGTGGCTGTGGTCGGCGTTGCGCACGAGCCCGTCGATGCAGTTGCGGTCGAAGCTCTGGCCCTGAATCGTCGTCGTGCCGTGCAGCAGGCTGCGCAGCTCGCCCCACTCCGCCGCCGGGCAGAAGTGGCTGTTGCTGCTGCGGTTCGCGGTCAGCGGGCGCACGTGGTCCTCGTACGACGCCACGTCGGCCCACTCGTACCGGTTGTTGAAGAGCCGCCCGTCCTCGGGGACCCACTCCGGCAAGAAGTTGTACGGCAGGTGGTTGTGGCCATCGATGAGCCCCGGCGAGATCACGCCGCCGGTCTCGATGAGGGTTGCGTTCGCCGCCCCCGGCGCGCCGTCGCAGGAGTCGTCCACGCAGACGATGCGCGCGCCGACGAAGAAGACCTCGCCGTCCTCGAGCACCCGGTCCGGCAGCAGGACGTCGCCGCGCAGGATGAACCCGGCCGACCCCGTCCGCACGATCGTCGGCCCATCGAACGAGCCGGTGTCGTCGCCGATATCCGCGTCGTCGGTGTCGAACGCGTCGAACCCGATGTCGAAGCCCCCGTCCACGTCCTCGAACGCGTCGACGAGTGCGTCCTCGGTGGTGTCGTCGGTGGCGTCGTCGATCGGGTCGGTGCCGGTGTCGACGGCCGGATCGGTGCGCGCGTCCGTGCCCGCGTCCGTGCCCGCGTCCTCGCCGCCGACGTCTTCGCCCATGCCCACGTCGCGATCGCCCGCAGCGGGGTCCTCCGTGTCCCCACAGGCAACGAGCAGGCCGAGGGGAGCGATCAGCAGGAGGGCGCGGCGCAGGGGCATCGAAGGTCCGGGCATGAGTCGAGGCCCGACCATCCTGACGGGTTGTGCGCCTCGCGTCGATTGCGTCCACGGGGTGAATCATGCCGCCATGCGTCATGCACACCCCGGACACGCGGTCATCACTCGCGCCGACCGGGCGTCGCGCGGACGTCTGCCCATCGACCGGCATCGCCCGAGCCCGCGTCGCCCGATCCGGCCGGCCTTCGCCCGCCACGCGGAGGATTCCCATGCGCGGGCCCGGTCAGGCGCAACCCACTGTTTCTATTTGTGCCATTGGCGGCGCCGCTGTGGGCGGTCATTGTCTCTGGGAGCCCGATGGACCTGCCCCGGACCGACATGCCTCTGACCCGTCGACAAGCGCTCGCCGCCTTCGCCGCGGCGACCACTGGCGCCGCGAGCTGCGCCCGCCCCGGCCCCGCCGACGTGGCCGCGTCGGCAGCCCCGCACGCCCCGCCCCGGACGACTGCCATGGCGACTCCCGATCGGATGCCGACCCTCTTTCTGCCCCACGGCGGCGGACCGTGGCCGTTCATGGACCTGGACGCGATGGGCCAGACCGCGTCGTACGTCGAGATGGAGGCGTACATGCGCCAGCTCGGCATGGTCCCCCCGCGGACCCCGGACGCCGTGCTGATGATCTCGGCGCACTGGGAGGCGCCGGACCCGACGGTGCAGACCGCGGCTCGCCCGCCGATGCTCTACGACTACAGCGGGTTCCCGCCGGAGACGTACGAGATCGAGTGGCCGGCCCCCGGCGCGCCGGAGATCGCCGCGCGCACCCGCGACCTGCTCGAAGGCGCTGGCATCCGCACGGGCGCGGACCCGGACCGCGGCTTCGACCACGGGGTCTTCGTGCCGATGATGCTCGGCTGGCCCGACGCCGACATGCCGACGTTTCAGCTCTCGCTGAAGCGCGGCCTCGATCCGCGGGAGCATCTCGCGATCGGTCGCGCGCTCGAGCCCCTGCGTGACGAGGGCGTGCTCATCGTCGGCAGCGGCATGAGCTACCACAACATGCGCGGGTTCTTCGGCCGGGTGCCCACCGCGACCGACGACTCTCTCGCGTTCGACGAGTGGCTCGGTGAGACGAGCGAGCTCGACGCCGACGCCCGCGACACCCGCCTCGCCGAGTGGGAGCAGGCCCCCCGCGCCCGCCTCTGCCACCCCCGCGAAGAGCACCTGCTGCCGCTCATGGTCGTCGCCGGCGCCGCAGGCGACGACCCCGGGTCCCTGCCCTACCGCGACCTCGTGATGAACACCCACGTGTCCGCTGTACACTTCGGAGCGGTGAGCGACGAAGGTTGATTGGCACTGTGGAGCAGTGAGCGACGAAGGCTGATTGGCACTGTGGAGCGGTGAGCGACGAAGGCTGATTGGCACTTCGGAGCGGTGAGCGACGAAGGCTGATTGGCGCCGCCTCCCCATGGCCGATTCGGACAGATGCGTATCGAGATCGGCCGTTCGTGCGATGGCCGGTTTCGACATACGGCCGGGTGTGGCATTCGAGACGTCTCCACCCTGCACACCGGCCCCCGTCCTGCGTCGCGCTGCGTCCCGGTCTCTCTGTGTCGTCGTCGCCATCACCCTCGCCGGGATGGCGGCGACCGCGTGGGCCCAGCAGACGCGGCAGACCCTCGACACGCGCTGGGTCTACGACGAGTGGAGTCCCGAGGACGGCCCCGGGCTGAGCCACTTCAACGGCGTGTACGAAGCGCCGGACGGCTCGATCTGGTTCACGAGCTACGACGGGGCCGCGCGCTACGACGGCGCGCGCTTCGAGCGCTTTCGCACGTCCGAGTACCCCGTCCTGCCGACGAACCGGTACATCGACGTCGCGTTCCAGACCGACGGCACCGCGTGGCTCACGTCCGAGTTCGGCGACGTGGTGCGGCTGCGCGACGGGGACTTCCGCGTCTGGCCGAGCGACGAGGCGATCCACACGGCGGTGGCGCGGGCCTTCGTGTTCGACGACGAGGTGTGGATCGCCGAGCGTGGCGTCACCCGCATCGTCGGCGACGAGCGCGTCGTGGTGTGGAGCCAGGACGAGATGGTCGAGTCGATCGTCGCCCTCGACGACGGTACGCTGCTGCTCGGCACCGAGGGGGTCGTGCACATCGACCGCGAGGGGCGTCTGCTGGAGACCGTCGACGTGCTGCCCCGCGAGCGCACCCACCGGCTGCAGTTCGTCGAGGGGTACGCGTGGGCCCTCGGCAACGGCTGGGTCGGGCGCCGCGAGCACGACGGCACGTGGACCCGCCTCGAGCGCGACTGCGCCGACACCCGCGACCCGGCGTTCAATCGCGTCATCGGCGCCGGCGGTCACGTGCTCATCCGCACGCTGATCCCCGGCGGCTGGTGGCACGTCGACGGCGACCGCATCGTCTGCCGCAAGGTCGCGTCCGAGGACCTGTCCGGCAGCGGCGACGTCGACGCCGATGGCACCCTGTGGTGGGTCCGCGACGGGATGCTCTACGCGAACGACACGCGGGTGCTGAAGCTCGAGATGCACCAGCCGCAGGTCTTCGTCGACGGGTCCGGCGCCATCTGGGTCGCCACGTCCGGTGGCAATCAGCTCCTGCGCATCCGGGCGCGGGACGTCCACATCGCCCTGCCGACACTCGACGACAGCCCGATCGTCGACGCCGTCGGCACCGCGCCGGACGGCAACGTGTGGGTGCACGGACGCGACAACCGCTCGTACCGCTACGACTCCGACGGCACCCTCGTCGAGGTGTCGACCGTGCCCCTGCCCGAGGACGCGCGGGGGCACATCCTGTACCAGAGCGCGACGCTCTCAGACGGGCGCCACTGGCTGCTCTCGTCCGCCGGGCTGTGCCCGCTGTCCGGCCGGCTCGTGCGGGTCGAAGACGGCGTGCGCTTCACCGAGTGCTGGCCGGTGCTGGCCCCGCCCGAAGTCGGCGACGGCTTTCACGAGCTCGCGATGACCGAGGCCCGCGACGGCGCCCTGTGGGTCGTCAGCCGGGTCGGCATCTGGCGCGACCTCTTCGGCACGCCCCGCGAGGTGCTCGGCGTGACCGGCGAGAGCGAGACCCATCGGTACCGCCAGCTGCAGAACCTCGGCGACGGGCGCCTCGTCGCGACCTCGGCCTCGGGACTGACGGTCATCGACCCGGCGACAGACACCGCGCGCACCCTGCGCACCGGCGACGGGCTGCCGACGAACGACCTGCGCGGGTTCATCGTCGACGGGGACGCGCTGATCGTGGCGACGGGCACCCACGGCCTGTGCCGTGTCGACCCCGACGCACCGAGCGCGACCCGCTGCGTCGACACCCGTGTCGGCTTGCCCCACGACGCGATCCTGAACGTCGCGCTCGACGACGCCGGCTTCGTCTGGTGCGGCACGCCGCAGGGGCTCTTCGCGATCCGGCTCGGGCAGCTCAACCTCGCCTTCGCCGGGCGCACGCGCCACGTGCTGCCGGTGCGACTCACCGAGCGCAACGGCATGATCGGGCGCGCGGTGCTCGGGCTGCGCTTTGCGCGCGACGGCCGGGGTCGCCTGTGGATCCCGACGATCGTCGGCGCGGCGTCGTTCGATCCGGCGCTGCTCGGCGCGGTCGTCGCCCCGACCCCCGAGATCACCGCCCTCGTGATCGACGGCGCCCCGCGGCCCTTCGCCGACGGGCTGCACCTCGCGCGGTCCGAGCGCGACCTGACGGTGGAGTGGATCGCCCCGGACAGCCGATGGTCCGAGCAGGCCGTGTTTCGATACCGGCTGTCGCCCTATTCGGACGACTGGACGTACACCCGGGCCCGCTCTGCGACGTGGACGAATCTGCCGCCCGGGCGGTCGACCTTCGAGGTGCAGGCGGGCCTGAACGGCGCGTGGAGCGAGGTCGAGCACGTCGAGATCGAGCGGCAGCCCCGGTTCATGGAGACCCTGTGGGCGCCGGTGTCCGGGGCGCTGGGCCTCAGCCTGCTGCTCGGCGGGCTCGGCGCCGCGCGGGTCCGTCGCCACCGCCGGCGCGCCGCGGAGCTCGAGCACATCGTCGACGCCCGCACCGCCGAGCTGAGCGCCCAGAACGAGTGGCTGGCGAAGGCGTCCGAAGCCCTCGCCGAGCGCAACGACCAGATCGTGCGCCAGACGGAGCGCCTGAAGGAGCTCGATCACCTGAAAACCCGTTTCGTCGCCAACGTCGGCCACGAGCTGCGCACGCCGATCACCCTCGTGCTCGGCGCCCTCGACGCGCTCGAAGAGGACGACGAGCCGGACCTCGACCGGTGGGCGGGGCTCGCCCGCGCGAACGCCGAGCGGCTGCACGAACTGATCGAGCAGCTGATGGACGTGGCCCGCGTCGACAGCGGCGACCTGCCGATCCGCGCCCGCCACCTCGACCTCGTCGACGTCGTCGAGATGCTCATCGATCGCCTCGGCGCGTACGGCGCGAACCGCGGCGTCATCGTGACCCTCGAGGCCCCCGACCTGGTGCCCGCGTGGATCGACGTCGACCTGCTCGACAAGGTCCTCGGAAACCTCATCACCAACGCGATCAAGCACTCCCCCGACGATGGTGAAGTCACCGTCATCCTGACGCCCCCGGACCCCGACATGATCGACCCGACCGCGACCCTCGCCGTGCAGGACCAGGGCCCCGGCGTGCCGCCGGCGCTGCGTGAACGGCTCTTCGAGCGCTTCTATCAGGCCGATCACGGCGACGACCGATCGCGGGACGGGATCGGGATCGGTCTGTCTCTCGCCCGCGACGTCGCCGAGCTCCTCGGCGGCGACCTGCGCGTCGAGGACGCAGTCGGCGGCGGCGCTCGGTTCGTGTTCGACCTGCCGATCGGCGCCGATCACCTCGACATCGACGAGATCGCCAGCGATGCGGAGGGGACGGACCACGACGCGGGAGCGCTCGCCAGCGCCGCCGCCTCAGCCGGCGCGCGCGGCGGGAATGCAGCGGCGGCGTCCGACGGCGCAGGCGACGGCACGAGCGCCGGGCGCACGCGACCGCAGCTGCTCGTCGTCGAAGACAACGAGGACCTGCGCCTCTTTCTCGCCGACCGGCTCTCTCGCGAGTTCGACGTCGTCACCGCCCGCGATGGGCTCGAGGCGCTGGCGATGGTCCGATCCGCGACCCCGGATGTCGTGCTCGCCGACGTGATGATGCCCCGCCTGGACGGCATCGGGTTCTGCACGGCGCTGCGCGAAGACTCGTCGATCGCGCACGTGCCGGTCATGCTGCTGACGGCGAAGACCCTCGTCGAGGACCGTCTGATGGGGCTGCAGGTCGCCAACGACTACATGACCAAGCCGTTCGACCTGCGCGAGGTCGCCGCGCGCCTGCTGAACCTCGTCACCCTCGCCCAGGGGGGCACCCTGCGCCCGGTCGCCGCGCAGGCCCACGTCGACACCCGCGCCGTGGTCGACGTCGACTTCGAGTCGAAGCTCAACGCCTTCGTCACGAAGCACGCGTCCGACCCGGGGCTCGGCGTCGGGCGCCTCGCCAGGGCCCTCGCGCTGAGTGAGCGGCACTTTCGCCGCGAGGTGCGGCGCATCACCGGCAAGTCGCCCAACGCCTACGTCCGCGACGTGCGCCTGGGCATCGCCGACGAGCTGCTGCGGCTCGGTCAGGTCTCGACCGTCGCCGAAGCCGCGCAGGCCGTCGGCTGGACCCAGAGCTACTTCTCGCGGCTGTACCAGCAGGCGTACGGCAGCCCGCCGTCGAGCCGCCTCGCGTCACGCGCCCGCTGACCGCGCGAGGGCGTGCAGCACGGTGAGGTTCTCGCCACCGTGCCCGCCCTCGGACGCCGCGACGAAGCAAGCCCGCGCAGCGTCGACCACCGGCGTCGCCCCGAGCGCACCGGCGTAGGCGAGGTCCTTGGCGACGAGGTCCACGGGGAACCGGGGCGCGTGGTCGCCGGCGACCATCAGCGCCGCCGCCCCCCGCGCGGCGGGCGAGAGCACCGGCAGGTCGGCGAGGAGCTCGACCAGGTGCGCCGGCGCCATCCCCGCCGGTTCGGCGGCGGCGAGCAGCTCGGCGACGAGGGCCACCTGCGTCGCGAAGAGCGCGTTGACGACGAGCTTCAGCACGGCGCCCTGCCCGACCGGCCCGGCGTGCACGACCCGCCCGCCCATCCGCAGCATCCACGGGGTCGCCTCGGCAACATCGGCGGCGTCGCCGCCCACGAGCCACGCGAGCGCGCCGGCCTCGGCCTGCGGCGTGGACCCTGCCACCGGCGCGTCGAGCAACCGCGCGCCGAGCGCCGTCACGCTGCCGTTCAACGCACGGATCCGGTCCGGCGAGACCGTGCTCGCTTCGAGCACGAGCGCGCCCGGCGACAGACCGTGCAGCGCTGCGACCTCGCTGCCCGACCACAGCGCCGTCGAGGCCGCATCGTCGGTGACCATCGACACGACGAGGTCGGCGCCGCGCACGGCGTCCCGCGGCGTGGCGGCGAAGCGCGCGCCGGCGGCGACGAGGGCGTCGGCCCGCGACGGCGTGCGGTTGTACACGACCAGGTCGGCCTCGCCGACGAGGTGAGCGGCCATGCGCGAGCCCATCGCGCCGAGTCCGAGAAAGGCAATCCGTGTCATCGAGCACCTCCAGAAAGGGGGACGTGGGGTGGGGACGACGCGACTCTGGACCCTTCGCGTATCGCATGAAACCGTGAAGATCGCGTATCACTCATTCCATTTCGGTATACCATGCCGTCGATGCAGCACCTCGACGCGTTGGTTCGCGTCATCGACCGTGGCTCGTTCACCGCCGCCGCTCACGACCTCGGCGTCCGCCAGGCGACCGTCAGCCGGTGGATCGCGGCCCTCGAAGACGAGGTCGGCGCCCGCCTGCTCGACCGGACGACCCGGGCGGTGCGGGTGACCGAGGTCGGCGCCCGCTTCGAAGCTCGCGCCCGCGACGTCCTCGCGGCCTGGTCCGCGGCGCTCGACGAGGTCCGTGACACGGGTCGGCTCACCGGGCGGCTGCGGGTGAACGTGCCGGTGGTCTTCGGGCGTCGGGTGCTCGCCGGACCCATCCGCGCGTTCGCCGCGGACCACCCGAACCTCGCGCTCGAGGTGCGATACGACGACCGGTACATCGACCTCGTCGAAGAGGGCGTCGACGTCGCCATCCGCGTCGGGCGGCGGGTCGACGTCGACTACCGCGCCCGCACCCTCGCCACGACGGCCCGGCGCATCGTGGCGAGCCCCGCGTGGGTCCAGCAACACGGGGCGCCCGCACATCCCCGCGCGCTCGACGGAGCGCCTGCGGTGATTCACGCCGGGCGACCGGGCCCGGTGACGTGGACCCTGCGGCACGGCGGCGACACGGCCGAGGTGCGGCTGCAGTGCGCCGTGGTCACCAACCACAGCGGCGCTGCGCTCGACCTCGTCGAAGACGGGCACGGCGTGGCGCTGCTCGCCGACTGGCTCGTCGACGACGCGATCCGGGCCGGTCGGCTCGTGCAGCTGCTGCCGACGTGGACCGCCCCGGACGCCCCGGTGCAGGCCCTCTTCGGTTCTGCGCGGTACGTGCCGCGCGCCGCGCGCGCGTTCGCCGATGCGGTGGCGGACGCGCTGCGCGCGGGCGGCGCATGACCCCGGCGCCGCGGCGGACCGCGGCGCCGTCGATCAGAAGGCGACCTCGACGACGACCGCGCGACCGGCCGCGTCCTGCATGATGACGGTGTGCGTCGGGTACCCGCCATCGTCGTCGAGCGTCCACGACGACGTCGCGCTACCGCCGCTGTACGGGCTCACGCCGTCCACGAGCGGATGCGCCTCCTGCCCCGGCGTCACCGACACCGGCGACGAATAGCTGCTCTGGCTCGCGATCGACGCCAGCGTCGGTCGGTCCACGGCCTGCCACCCGTTGTCGAAGGCGTTCGTTGAGATGATGATGCCGCCTCGCCCGAGGAACTCGCCGAGGATCGGCTCCCACGTGGTGCTGATGGTGGACCACGGCGCGCCGAATCCACGCTCCTGCTCGGGCAGGTAGAGGATGTCGATGTCCGCCGTCAGCGCTGCGTCGAGACCCGTGTAGTCGGACAGCCGGGTGAAGGTCAGCGTCCGGCTGAGCCCCGCGAATCCCGTCTCGACGATGCCAATCGCGCGGTTGACCTCGCCGCTGCCGGACGTGTCCGCGTGCTGGTCGTACACGAGCACCTCGGGGGTGCGATCGGTGGCCTGGGCGAACGCGTTGATCAGCACCTGGTTCTGGTCCGCCGGGCCGGCGAAGTAGTCGTGACCGATCAGATAGATGTACCCTCGCGCGTCGCCGCAGCGGCCTTCGGTGCACAAGTCCGAGATACAGTCCGACGGACCGTTCGGGCAGAGCAGGCCGTCCGCGCAACGGGCGCACGTCGAGTCACCCCCACAATCCACGTCCGTCTCGTCGCCGTTCGCCACGCCGTCGTCGCAGGTGGGCGCGGCGCACGTCCCGTCGACGCACGACCCTGACGCGCAGTCCGGGCCCTCGGTGCACACCCCGCCGACGTCGCACCCGGCGCAGTCGGCGCCGCCACAGTCGATGTCCGACTCGTCGCCGTTGAGAATGGCGTCCAGGCACGACGCCGCGACACAGACCCCCGCGTCGCACGCCAGGCTCTCGCAGTCGCTGCCACCGTCGCACATCCCGCCGACGTCGCACGGGTCGCAGACGCCGCCACCGCAGTCCACGTCGGTCTCATCGCCGTTCGCCACGCCGTCATCACACGCCGCCGCGAGACACACGCCGCCCTCGCAGACGCCTTCGGCACAATCGCCGCCGTCGAGGCACGCCCCGTCGACGTCGCACGGGTCACAGACGTCGCCCCCGCAGTCCACGTCCGTCTCGTCGCCGTTCGCGACGGCGTCCACGCACGTCGGCGCGGCGCAGGCGCCCTCGATGCACACGAGGTTCAGGCAGTCGTCGCCGTCGCCACACGCGTCGTCGGTCTCACACGGGGCACAGGTGTCGCCGCCGCAGTCGATGTCCGACTCGTCGCCGTTGGTGATCCCGTCCTCGCAGGTGGGCTCGAGGCAGATGCCACCGACGCAGTTGGCGCTCTCGCAGTCCGTGGCGCTGCCGCAGCCGCGGCCCGTCTCGCAGGGGTCGCACCCGGGGCCGCCGCAGTCGATGTCGGTCTCACGACCGTTGCGGATCTCGTCGTCGCAGGCGGCCGCGGCGCAGAGCCCGGCGTCGCACACGCGGGTCGTGCAGTCCGCGTCGTCGAGGCAGCCTTCACCGGGCGCACACGCCTCACAGGGCCCGCCACAGTCGACGCCGGTCTCTTCGCCGTTCTGCACGAGGTCGCGGCAGGTGGCCGCCGCGCACACGCCGGCGGTGCAGACGCCCATCACGCAGTCGGAGCCGACGGAACAACCGTCGCCGATCGCGCACAGGTCGCAGGAGCCCCCGCAGTCCACGTCCGTCTCGTCGCCGTTCGCGACGCGGTCGCTACAGGACGCCGCCGCGCAGATGTCGTCGTCGCAGATGCCGCTGTCGCAGTCGGTCGCTTCGGCGCACGCCGCGTCCGCCGCGCAGGGCGCGCAGGTCAGGCCGCCGCAGTCCACGTCCGTCTCGTCGCCGTTCGTCACCGCGTCGTCGCAGCTCGGGGCGACGCAGACGCCGTCCGCGCAGACGCCGCTCGTGCAGTCCGCCGGGTCGGCGCAGCCGTCGCCGGCGCCGCACGCGTCGCAGGGGCCGCCGCAGTCCACGTCCGTCTCGTCGCCGTTCGCCACGCCGTCGGCGCAGGTCGGCATGGCGCAGGCGCCGCCGGTGCACACGCCGCTCACGCAGTCCGCGGCCTCGACGCACGCGGCCTCGTCGGCGCACGGCGCGCAGTCGGCGCCACCGCAGTCCACGTCCGTCTCGCCGCCGTTCGCCACGCCGTCGTCGCAGGCGGCTGCGGCGCAGAAGTCGTCCGTGCACACGCCGCTCGCGCAATCCGTGGCCTCGACGCACGCGGCGTCATCGGCGCAGGGCTCGCAGTCGGCGCCACCGCAGTCCACGTCGGTCTCGTCGCCGTTCGCCACGCCGTCGTCGCAGGCAGCCGCGGCGCACACGTCGTCGGTGCACACGCCGCTCGCGCAGTCCGACGCCTCGGCACACGCCGCGTCGTCGTCACAGGGCGCGCAGTCCTCGCCGCCGCAGTCCACGTCCGTCTCGTCACCGTTCAGCGTCTCGTCGGCGCAGTCCGCCGGACGGCACATCTCGGCGTCGCACACACCGCTCTCGCAGTCGGAGTCCTCGGCACAGGCCGCGTCGTCGGCGCACGGCGCGCAGTCGGCGCCGCCGCAGTCCACGTCCGTCTCGTCACCGTTCAGCGTCTCGTCGGCGCAGGTCGCGTCCGCGCAGGTGCCGTCGTCGTTGCAGACGCCGCTCTCGCAGTCCTCGCCCTCGGTGCACTCGGGTCCGGCGTCTTCGCCGGTGTCGTCACCGGTGTCGTCACCGCCGGTGTCGTCACCGACATCCGCGCCGACGTCCGACGTGTCCCCGCCGCTCGTGTCGGTGGGCGTCGTGCCCGTGTCGCCGTCCGAGCCGTCGTCCGTGCCGCAGGCGGCGATCAATGTGAAGGCGCACAACACGCCAGCCAGCCGACCGAAGGTCTGCATGTTCATTCTCTTCGAGGCGGGCGCCCGGCGATCGGGGGCCTTCCCCTCACGCTCCAACCGCACCAGTGTGACCATCCCTCAGTTGTGCGCCAGCCGGAGCCACCATGTCCAGCCCGTTTTCTCGCAAGACCATTCTGATCACCGGGGCCTCGCTCGGCGTCGGCGCCGCGTGCGTCCGCCGATTTCACGACCTCGGCGCCAACGTCGTGCTCGTCGCGCGCCGCCTCGGCCCCCTCGAAGCCGCCGCCGAGGGGCTCGAGCGCACGATGGTCGCGGCCGCCGACGTGTCGGACGCGGACGCCATGGCGAAGGTCATCGCCGACGCCATCGAGCGCTTCGGTGGGCTGGACGGTCTCGTGAACAACGCCGGCGCCCACTTTCGCGGCCCGCTGCACGGGCGCTCGCCGAGCGAGCTCGCCACGATGGTCGACGTGAACCTGCGCGGCCCGATCGTCCTCACCCGCCTCGCCCTCGACGCCCTGCGGGCCGGCGACGGGGGCTTCGTCGTCAACGTCGCCAGCCTCGCGGGCAAGGTGCCCCTCGATGGCGCCGCCACGTACTCCGCGACGAAGTTCGGCCTGCGCGCGTTCACCTACGCGATGGCGCAGGAGCTGCGCGGCACCGGCGTCACCGTCAGCGCCGTCAGCCCGGGCCCGATCGATACCGGCTTCATCATGGACGAGCTCGACGAGGTCGAGGACATCGTGTTCAGCCAGACGATGTGCACCGCCGACGACGTCGCCGAGATGGTCGTGGATTGCGCCCTCGATGGCCGCGTCGAGCGCGAGTTCCCCACCGGCGGCGCGAAGCTCGCGACCCTCGGCTACCTCGTGCCCGGCATGCGCCGGCGCCTCAAGCCGCTGCTCGAGGCGAAGGGGCGCCGGGTGAAGGCGCGGCTCCGTCGCGAGCGCGACGCATGACCGACGCACGCCTCCTCTGGCTCGCCGGCGGGGCAGTGCTCGCCCTCGCCGCGTGCAGTGACGACGGTCCGGTGTCGCGCGACACCGAAGACGCGGATGTCACCGACGCGACCGTGGCCGACGTCGGCCCCGAGGGTGCCGACACCGCCGACGACGGCGCGACCCCGGGCGCCGACGCCGACGCCGACGCCGGCGTCGACAACGATGCGGACGCCGTGGCGACGGATCCCGTGCAGCTGCGGGTCGCGACGTTCAACGCGTCCCTCTTTCGCGACGCGCCGGGTGCACTCGCCGCCGACCTCGCCGCGGGCGACCCCCAGGCGCTGCGGGTGGTCGAGACCCTGCAGCGGGTCCGCCCCGACGTCGTGCTGATCAACGAATTCGACCGCGACGAGACCGCCGCCGAGGCGTTCATCGCCCTGCTCGCCGAGCCCGTCGGTGACGACCCGGGGCTCGCTGGCCTGGTGAGCGTGCTGCCCGCCTCGAACACCGGCGTGCCCTCGGGGGTCGACCTCGACGGCAACGGCACCGTGGCGGACGAACCGGGCACCGCCGACTGGGGCGGCGACGCGTTCGGCTTCGGCACGTTCGAGGGCCAGTACGGCCTGCTCGTCCTGTCGCGCTATCCGATCGACACCGACGCCATCCGCACCTTTCGCACGCTGCGCTGGGCGGACATGCCCGACGCGCTGCTGCCGACGGACTGGTACAGCGCCGAGGCCGTCGAGGTGCTGCGGCTCTCGTCGAAGAACCACGTCGACGTGCCCATCGACGTCGCCGGGCACACCCTGCACATCCTCGCGAGCCACCCGACCCCGCCATCGTTCGACGGCGACGAGGACCGCAATGGGCGCCGCAACCACGACGAGATCCGGTTCTGGGTCGACTACCTGACCGGCGCCGACCGCGCGGCGTGGATCACGGACGACGACGGCGTGGCCGGCGGGCTCGACGCCGACGCCGCCTTCGTCGTGCTCGGCGATCTCAACAGCGACCCGGTCGATGGCGACTCCCGGCACCGGGCGATCCGCGACCTGCTCGCCCACCCCCGCGTGATCGACCCGGTCCCGACGAGCGACGGCGCCGCCGAAGCCACCCTGCGTGATGGGGGCGCGAACCAGGGCCACGACGGCGACCCGGCGCTCGACACCGCCGACTTCAGCGACGGACGCGTCGGCAACCTGCGGCTCGACTACGCCCTGCCGTCGTCGAACACCCGCGTCGACGACGCCGGCGTCTTCTGGCCGACCGCCGACAGCCCGGACGTCGACCTCGACGCCGCATCGGACCACCACCTCGTCTGGGTCGACCTCACCCTCGGCGCGCCGGACGAATCGTGACCGATGCCGACGACGTGAAGCGGGCGCCCGGCGGACGTTCGCAACGACGGCGCACCTCGGCGCGCCGTCGGCGCATCTGCTGACACGCCTCGGCTCACCCGGACCCCACCACAGGACGCACCATGCTGCTTCGACACGCGGCCCTGCCCGCACTCGCCGTGCCCGCTCTCGTGCTGACCACCGCCCTCGCCGCGTGCGGTGGCGCCCAGACCACCGACGACGCGGACTACGCCGACGCGATGCACGCCGAGCACGAGGGCGAGACGCCGACCTCGACGCCCACGGCGACCACCGACGACGCGGACGCCAGCGCGACCACCGCCGACGTCACGTACCACGCCGACGCCTCGGGCGACGTCGTGGGCTACCACGCCCACCCGGACGACGGAGCGACCGTCGGCGTCGTGCTCATCCACGAGTGGTGGGGCCTGAACGACAACATCCGCGGGGTCGCCGACCGCCTCGCCGGCCACGGCTTCACCACCCTGGCCGTCGACACCTACGGCGGCGAGTCGGCGACGGACGCCGACGGCGCCCGGTCGCTGATGATGGCGGCCCTCGACGACCCGGCCGCCCTCGTCGCGAACACCGCGGCGGCGGCGCAGTGGCTTCGCGACGAAGCCGGCGCCTCGCACGTCGTGGTGATGGGCTACTGCTACGGCGGCGGGCTCTCGCTGAACACGGCGATCGACGCCGCCGACGCCGTGGACGGCGCGGTGATCTTCTACGGCCACGTGACCGACGACGCCGACCGCCTCGCCGCGATCGACGATCCGGTGCTCGGCTTCTTCGGCGCCCTCGACCAGGGCATCCCCGTCGACGGCGTCCGTGCGTTCGAGGCGGCGCTCACCGAGGCCGAGGTCGACGCGACGATCCACATCTTCGAGGACGCAGACCACGCCTTCGCCAACCCGTCCGGACAGCGGTATCAGGCCGAAGCCGCCGAGACGGCCTGGGACGAGACGCTGAGCTTCCTGCGGGCGTTCGAAGCCCGCTGATCCCGGCGCCGCGGCGCAGGTTTCGTGTCGAACGGCGCAAATCGCCGTTCGACACGAGCGGCGATTCACAGGTACAGTACCCGGGTCCCCTGAACCCGGCACGAGCCATGAATCGCCCCATCCGCATCCTTACTGCAGTCGCCTGCGCCGCCCTCCTCGGCGCCTGCGCGTCCGGCGACGAGACCGACACGCCGCCCGGCCGCGATACCGGCACGGTGAGCGACACCGGTTCGGACACGTCGACCGCCGACACCGGCACCGACACGGCCCCGGACACCGGCGAGGACACCACGCCGGATGCCGAACCCGACGCCGAACCCGACGCCACCGAAGACGCCACCGAAGACGCCACCGAAGACGCCACGCCGGACGCCGAACCCGACGCGACCGACCTCTGCGCCGATGTCGACTGCAGCGAGCTCGGCGACGCGTGCAACGCGGCGACCTGCGACCCCGACACCGGTGAGTGCGTGGTCGAGGCGGTCGAGGACGGCACGACGTGCGAGGTCGGCGGCTGCCTGATGGACGGCGTCTGCGAGGCCGGCGCCTGCGTCGGCACGCCCGTCGAGGACGGCACCGCGTGTGACGACGAGGACCCGTGCACGACCGAAGACGTCTGCACCGAGGGCGCCTGCGCGGGCGCCGAGCTCGACTGCACCGCCCTCGACGGCGCCTGCGCCGCTGGCGCGTGCGACCCCGAGTCCGGCGAGTGCGTGGCCGTGCCGGTCGAGGATGGCCTCGCCTGTGACACCGACGCCTGCATCACCGACCAGACCTGCGCCGAAGGCGTGTGCACCGGCGGCGACGCGGTCGACTGCAGCGGCAGTGACACCGCCTGCGGCGTCGGCACGTGCAACGCCGAGACGGGCAGCTGCGAGACCGTCGACTACGACGACGGCACGGCCTGCGACGACGGCGGCGCCTGCACCACCGGCGACGTCTGCACCGGCGGCGTCTGCGCTGGTACCGCGGTGGACTGCAGCGAAGGCGACGATGTGTGCCAGGTCGGCTTCTGCGTGGCCGAGGACGGCACCTGCGACGTGCGAGACCTCGAGGACGGCACGGCCTGCGACGACGGCGACCTCTGCACCGTGATGAACGTGTGCGAAACGGGCGAGTGCACGGGCACCCCGGTCGACTGCTCGGCGCTCGACGACGCCTGCAACGTCGGCATGTGCGACCCCGACACCGGCGGCTGCGTGGCGATGCCCCGCGAGGACGGCACCGCCTGCGACGACGGCGCCGCCTGCACGACCGGGGACGTCTGCACCGCCGGCACGTGCGGTGGCACCCCGCTCGACTGCTCGGGGCTCGACGATGCCTGCAACGTCGG
>Ga0070729_10002441_pt1 | contig 24011 bp, 18 predicted proteins | sample tdDd472_FD_66725 | JGI IMG/M metagenome (GOLD analysis project Ga0070729, IMG submission 66725) | Marine sediment microbial communities from the Atlantic coast under amendment with organic carbon and nitrate - tdDd47.2 | ecosystem: Environmental > Aquatic > Marine > Coastal > Sediment | place... | reverse complement strand
CCACCTCCTTCGTCGGCGACGAAGCTGTCGCCCCGGCCCGCAAGCTGTTCGCCAAAGCAGGCATCCCGACGTTCGACACGCCGCTCAAGGCAGTCCAGGCCTTCATGCATACGATCCAATACCGTCGCAATCAGGAACTGCTGATGGAGACTCCTCCGTCACTGCCGACCAACTTCAAACCGGCAACGGATACCGCCCGTCTGATCGTCGAAAACGCCCTCGCCAGTGGCCACGAATTCATGAGTGAGCCCGAAGCCAAGGCGGTTCTAGCATCCTACGGCGTCCCGACGGTAGAAACCCATATCGTCAAATCGCCCGAAACAGCCAGGGTCAAGTCCGAGTCCATGGCTTTTCCCGTCGCCCTGAAAATCATTTCACCGCAAATCACCCATAAATCCGATGTGGGCGGCGTAGTGCTCGACCTGCAAACACCGGACGAAGTGGAAAAAGCGGCCCACGACATGTTGGAACGGGTTCACGCCTTCAAAGACGACGTGGAGGTTTCCGGCTTCTCCATCCAAACCATGGAGCGCCGCCCAGGAGCCCACGAATTGATTATCGGCGTGGTTAGCGACCCGATCTTTGGACCGGTTATCTTGTTTGGCGAAGGAGGAACGGCAGTCGAAGTGATCGGCGATCGCGCTATCGCTCTGCCGCCACTCAACATGGCTCTGGCCGAAGATTTGGTCTCCCAAACTCGTGTATACAAACTTCTCAAAGGCTACCGGGACCGCCCCGCCGCCGATATCGAAGCGATTTGTCTGGCGCTCAACCAAGTGGCCCAGTTGATCACCGACGTCCCCGAAATTGCCGAACTGGACATCAACCCGCTGTTTGCCGACAGCAAGGGGGTCGTCGCCCTCGATGCCAGGATCAAGGTTGCGCCCGCCACCCAAAGCGGGTCCAAGCGACTGGCTATTCGTCCCTATCCGGCCAACCTCGAATCTTCATTCACCATGCACAATGGCCGTGAAGTGATGATCCGTCCGATCCGTCCGGAAGACGAACCCAATCACCATGTTTTCATTTCCAAGTTGACCCCGGAAGACATCCGTTTCCGGTTCTTTGGTTTGGTTAAGGAGTTGCCCCATAGCCAAATGGCCCGCCTGACCCAGATCGACTACGACCGGGAAATGGCCTTCATCGCCATCGGACAGGATGACAAGCACGAAGACGAGACACTCGGCGTGGTGCGCATCGTCGCAACGCGGGACAACACCGTCTCCGAATTTTCTATTGTCGTCCGGTCAGATCTCAAGGCCACAGGGCTTGCTAAAGAACTGATGAAAAAGATGATCACTTACTGCAAAGGTCGAGAGACTAAACAGTTGATCGGGCAGGTGTTGAAAGAAAATACCCGGATGATCCATTTCGTCGAGACCCTAGGCTTCAAGATCACCGGCCACCCGGAACCCGGCGTCGTGGAAGTCACTCTGGACCTGAGTTAACCCTTCGGAGACAACGCGCCAGTCGTATAGAGCTTAACGGTGAGCCCTCCATGGGAGACGGGCTCACCGGTCGCGACAAAAGAAAGACCGGTGGCCTTAGCCAGCGATGGCTTGCTCGTTATCAACCCAACCCGCCAACCGGCAAACTGTTCCATCAGCGTCTGACCAAGGGATTTGTATAGCGGGAACAATCGCTTAGGATTGCCGATCCGTCCACCATAGGGCGGATTGACAATGACCAGACCGGGCGGACCAGACGGCGGCATAGCCCCACTGATCGGAGCCTCACGAAACTCGGTTAAGGCGCTCACACCAGCCCGCTCGGCATTGGCCCGGCTCATCTGCACCGCCCCGGCATCCCGGTCGCTGCCATAAAAACGGATGCCCTCGGCGACGGGCTCGACCATCTTATCACGCATTTTTCGCCATGCCGCCTCATCGAAACCGGCAAAACGTTCAAAGGCAAAATGCCGCGAGCGCCCCGGAACGAGCCCGGCCGCTATTTCAGCCGCTTCGATCACAAAGGTCCCGGCCCCACACATAGGATCGACCACCGGCTCAGCACCGTTAAACCCACATTGGCGCAAAAACAGAGCCGCCATGGTTTCCCGCATGGGCGCTTTGTTGACCGCTTCCTTATGGCCGCGCTTGTGCAACCCCTCGCCCGAAGTGTCGAGACTGATGGTGCAGAGGTCGTTGTGGATACGCACCTTGACGCAGATTTCGGCATCACGCTCTATTGAGACGCCGAAACCTTCCTTAAGGGCTTTCTCAACACGCTCGGCGGCAGCGCCCGAATGATAAATACGGGAACGCTTGCAGGAGACCTCGACACGCACCGGAACGTCGAGGCGCAGGAACTCGACCCAGGGGAAGCGCCGCATCCGCTTGTCCAACTGAGCCAAATGAGGGGTCCTAAACTCTCCGATCCGAACAAGAACCTTGCTCGCCCCCCTCAGTTGCAGATTGGCCCGCCAGATTTCCGACCAGCCGCCCCGAACCGTGACGCCGCCTTTTTCGACAACGGGAGCACGGAAACCTTTCTCCGCCGCTTCCGCACGGAGGGCATCTTCCAGACCCGGCACCGAAACCAGGAAAATTTCTAAATGATCAACCGAACTCATGTGGATTCCATATTCCGGCGGAAACGCGACCAAACCCCGCCGACTGGAAGGAAGGCAGGTAGGCGCATAGCCTCTACTTCATCTTGTCCGTTTAGCTCTTGCCCGCCAATACCCGCTCGATAACAACCAACAGGCGGTCGAGTTTTAGAGGTTTGACCATGCTCTCGACAACCCATTCATGAGCCTGGGCCTCCAACTCTTCGCTCCCCTCTTGCGGCAACAGCCCAATCAGGGGAATTGCCGAAAATTCGGGATTGGACTTCATGACCCGAAGCGCTTCAATAGCGTTTGCATCCAAAGGATCCAATTCGAGCACCACCGCACTAGGCTTGGTATGACGGCAAACGCCCAGTCCACCGATCACATCATTGGCGGTTAACACCTCGATCCCTTTGACCGTTTTGAAGAACTCTTCCAGCAAGAACTGATTTCTGACGTTCTTGTCGATGTAGAGAATTTTCGTATCGTTCGGAAGTTCGACCTGAGGCAGACGAACATCAATTTCGATGTCATCGACCGGCTTGGCCACACGCCCTTTGCTGGCGCTGGTCAAAGGCAAATCGAACCAGAAGGTGCTGCCCTTATTGGGGATGCTCTGAAAGCCAATGGCGCCTCCCATGCTTTCCACCAATTCCTTACTGATGGTGAGGCCGACCCCGGTCCCCTCGATGGTCGTCTTATCCAGCGATAAGCGGTTGAAGGGCTTGAAAACCATATCCTGCTTGTCGAGATCGATGCCAATTCCGGTATCGACCACTTCAAAACGCCACATTCCCCCATTGGTTTTTCCGCCGCGCAAGATTACCGACCCGCCCGGCTTATTGTATTTGATGGCGTTGGAAAGCAGGTTGATCAGTATTTGCTTGGCCCGGATCACATCGGCGGAAACAAACTCGACATCGGCAATTTCGCATTCGTTCTTGATTTGGATATTCATCCGTTCCGCCAGGGATGAGGCCATGACCATGCAGGGTACAATAATATTTTCCAGCCGGACTGGCTCAATCATCAACGAAATGGCGCCGGATTCGATACCGGCGAGGTCCAGCACTTCATTGACCAGACTGAGTAAATGTCGCCCGCCATCAAGGATACTGTCCACATAGTCACGATGCTTATCGGACAGGCCGTCGTTCTCCGATTGCAGCATTTCGCCAAAGCCCAGAATAGCATTGAGCGGCGTCCGCAATTCGTGGCTCATGGAAGAGAGGAACTGCGACTTGGCCTGATTGGCCGCATTCGCCACATCCTTGGCCTCTTCCAGCTCCTTGATCACCTCCTGCATCTGAGTAATATCGGTATTGACAACCCCAATCCCGGTAATGGAACCGGCAGTATTGTGGATCGGAAACGTCGTGCTCATCATCGTTTCGAACGGATGGTTCTCAAGCGGGAAGTAAATTTCGGTTTGCTGGCTGCGGCCTGTGGTCGTGACCTTCAGCTCCAGGGCGCGGAACGGTGCATAGACTTGGTAACTGTAAATTTCATCCAGCCGCCTACCGATAACCTCTTCTTCAGTAAGATTGTGGTTCTCCAGGAAGTTCCGATTGACCATGAGGAACCGCCCGGTCGTATCTTTGAGCATAATTTCGGAAGAAGCATTGTCGATCACGGCACGGAGACGCTTCTCGCTCTCAATCACCGAAACAAGTGCTTTTTTCTTATCGGTCACATCGCGGATATTGATCACGGCCCCGCCGACACTCTCCCTTTGGGCAGACTGGTAGGGGAATATCTGCATTTCAAATGTATTTTCATCCCGAACGAACTCAAGCTGCTCAATCGATCCCTTTTTATTTACGTGGCGAACTTTATCGATGAAATCATCGACTTCGAACATGAGCGGGACGGAAGCGAGATGCTGGGTTGTTAAAGTCGGTTCCGTTTTGAAGAAGTCCATCGACCGCCGGTTCTGACGTCGAATAATCAGGTCGCTATCAACCACCAGTGTCGCCAAATCGGAACTGTTCTGAATATTCTCCATATCATCCAGCGCTTCCGCCAGTTCCTGCGTCCGCATGGAGAGTTCGTCGTTGACCGTGGTCAGTTCTTCGTTGGCCGCCTGGAGTTCTTCGTTTGACGTTTCAAGCTCTTCATTGGAGGCTTGCAGCTCTTCATTGGAGGCCTGCGCCTCTTCGTTCATCGACTGTAATTCTTCATTCGATGTTTCAAGTTCTTCGATAACCGTCTGCAGGCTTTCCCGGGTCGTTGTCAATTCGTGCTCAAGCTCGGAAATCTGCTCGAGAGAATAACGACCGGCAACTTCTGGATCAGCCGCCTCAACAAGATCGCGAGCTTCAACCAACTCGAAGCTCACCAACAAGAAGTTTTCGGTCGGCATGGATGTACTAACCGGGCGCACCGCCGCCCGACACATCAGGTCTTCTCCATTAATCTTGATCGGTATCGGACGGGTCAGGGCGGTATCGCCCGAACGCAACACCTTCTGGACAATCGCCCGCAGCTCCGTACGCATGGGCTGATAGACGATATTGAACAGGCTGAAGTCCGCCCTGCCCGGTTTCAAATTGATGTAGGGAGAAACCTCGCCAATGATCTCGACAATTTCGCCAACCTCGGAAACCAGGACACTGGGTGGCGCATAGGCATCAAACAAGGTCTTCCTGCCATTATCGACGGTTTCCGCCGCTTGCGAAGCCTGAGCCGCCGCACTTTGACGGCTGCTTTGCAAGCCGGTCAGAGCCGTTGCAGAAAGCGAACTGGGAATGATCGCCGGAACGTCGCGCTTTAAGAAAATACGCAGCTTGCGATCAAGGGTTGTGAAAATACTTGAGTTCTGCCCGACCGTTTCGGACTGCCCCAGGAACAAAATACCGCCAGGATTGAGAGCGTAATGGAAAATTCTGAAAACCCGCTCTTGAAGCCCCGACTTGAAATAGATCAGCAGATTGCGACAAGTGATGGCGTCAAGGCGAACGAAGGGGGGGTCTTGGACCAGATTCTGATTGGCGAAAACCACCAGATCGCGAATACGCCGATCAACCTGGAAAAACCGATCCTGCTGAACGAAATACTTATTGAGCATCTCAGGTGAGACATTTTCAATTGAGGTTTCCGGGTAAATCCCCTTACGGCCGAATTGCGTGGCTTCGGGGTTAATATCCGTCGCAAAAACCTGAATATTGAACGCGTTAAGCTTGTCCCCCAACTCTTCAGCCAGAATGATGGCGATGGAATAAGCCTCTTCGCCCGTCGCACAACCCGGCACCCAAATCCGAATATCGTCTCCCGGCCTCTTCTTCATTATTACTTTGCGAAGAATGGCACGGAAGGTGTCAAACGCAGGCGCGTCGCGGAAGAAGGAGGTAACGCAGATCAGAAACTTCGTCGCCAGAGCTTCCAGCTCATCGGGTTGATCTTCGACAAATTTGGCGTATTCCTGAATATCCGACATTTGCAGAACCGCCATACGGCGCTCAATCTGCCGGGTGATCGTCGATTCCTTGTAGTTGGAAAAATCCATCCGCGTATAGGCGTATATATTGCGAACGATATTATCGAGAGACGTAACCGTGCTGCTGTCTTCGATAACCTCGGCCACTTTGACCCGCGGGTGACTGGCGATAGAACTCAATTGAGAGGCGATATCCTGCGGCGACAATATCTGATCGACGCCCGCTTTGATCGCCGCCTGCGGCATGCTGTCATACTTAGCGGTTTCCGGCATCTGAGCGATGCATATTCCACCCGAAGCATTGATGGCGCGCACCCCATGAGCGCCATCCGACCCGGTCCCCGACATGACGATGCCGATAGCACGCTCACCCAGATCATCGGCCATACTGGAGAACAGATAGTCTACCGACGGCTTGGCTCCAATATCGGAAATGGGTGTGCGCAAACGTAACTTGCCGTCCTTGACATAGATATCGTTATTGGGAGGACCGACAAAAATCTTGTCGGCAACAAGCGGCGTATTGTCTTCCACCTCCTCGACGTCCAACTTGGTCTCACGGGCCAAGAGATCGGCCATCATGGAACGATGCTGGGGCGACATATGCTGCGCCACCACATAGGCCATGTTGGCGCCCTTGGGCAAGTCCGCAACGAACAGGCGCAACGCTTCAAGACCACCAGCCGATGCCCCGATCCCAACGACAATCAGTTTCGTCTTGACGACCTCACGCTGGCGGTCGAGTTTCGCTTTCCCCCTGGGTTTACCCGAGGCGGTCTTTTTGGCCATCATTTTTTTAGCAGGCGCAGGCTTCGCTTCCGCCCGCTTGCTATCGTTTGAACTTTTTTTGACCATAAAACTGCTCTACCGCCTTCGTCCTATTGTTCATATTCTTTTTTATCTATATCGGCGAGGGCGCGCTTGATGGCCTCGCTCCGCCCGCCTACGTAAGAAGCCATTTTCATGTCGTCATGCAGGATATGATCGACGAGCCATTCTTTCAGAAATCTCTGCAAGCGGGCTTCGCTTTCCACGTCACGATCTTTGCGCCATTTTGCCGCCAACTCTTTTATTTTTCGGTGCATCTCCCGATGCTGCTTTTTCTGCAACTCAAGGCCGGGATACCCACAGGCCTCCATCACGGCTTCTTCACGCTCGAAATGGAAGACCGTATAAAGCAGCAACTCCTTGACAACATACTCTATTTGATTGTCTGCAAGATCGAGATTGGTGAGCTTATTGAGCAGGGAGATCAGTTTTTTATGATCTTCATCGATTGCCTCGACGCCGATGCGCAGATGGTCGCCCCAAATCACCACGCTGGCATTGCTAACGATGGGGAGCTCAAACCAGAAAACGCTGCCGTTACCGGGGGAGCTATCGACACCGATCCGCCCTGACAAACGATCAATGAGCATTTGCGTCACCGGAAGGCCGATACCCGTGCCTTCCCGGCTAAGCAGTGGGTTTGAATTAACCTGATAAAACACATCGAAGATTTTTTCGCATTCGGCTTTCGACAAACCGCGCCCATCATCGGCGACGGAAATGCGGACAAATTGATCGGCCGTTTCGTAACAGTTGATTGTTACCTTCCCGCCATCTTTATTATACTTGATGGCATTGGACAGCAGGTTCATCAACGCTTGCTTGAAGCGAATTCGATCCGTACGCAGTTCCGGAATTTCCTTGTCCGAAACGTTATTAATGATCTCGATATTACGTTTGCGCCCGAGAGGAAGAGAAAACGCAACACATTCGCTGACGATTTCCACAACATCCACGTGTTCGAGCGAAATGGAAACATGGTCGGACTCGATTTTCGCCAAATCGAGAATCTGATTAATCAAGGTGAGTAGATGCTCGCCCCCATCGATAATGCTGGTGACGTGAGACAATTGGACATCCGTCAATTTATGCGTCGGGTCGTATTGAAGCAGCTGAGCGAACCCCAACACCGCGTTCATCGGTGTGCGCAACTCATGGCTCATGTTGGTCAGAAACTCGAATTTAGCCCGATCCGACGCGATGGCCCGTTGTTTCGCAGCCACCAGTTCCTTTCTGAACGCGCTCCGTTCCACGGCGTATTTGATCGCCCGACGCACGACCTCGCCCTGGGTTGAGAAATCCGTGCCCTTGACGAGATAGTCATCCGCCCCGGACCGCAAAGCCGCTTCGCCGATATCCTCGTCGTCCAGGCCGGTTAGCACGACGATCGGCACATTCTCCCTTTTCTTGACCAGCGCCTCGACACCACCAATGCCCTGACTATCCGGCAGCCCTAGGTCGAGAACGATAACATCGGGGACAGGCTCGAAATTAAGCGCTTCCATGGCATCGTGCAGGGTTGTGACAAGCGTGAAGATAATGCCGCTATCTTTATCGATCCGCTCAAGAATCGCATCGGCGTCGGCAGGCGAATCCTCAACCAAAAGCGCATTAATGACTTGACCGGTCATATTATTTTTTTCCACCTGGGACGGCTCCTAGGACAAACACTCTCAAATAGACTGCGAATAATACTATCCACCTGAAAATTTAGCCGCTATTGCAAAGGCTTGGGCCTCAAAAGATTTGCTTATGATCGTAAGCTTCCGGTTTGTCGAGTTCAACTTTTTTGCCCACTTCGGTTTGTTACCTATCGTGCGGCAGTTTAACGATACTGAACCAGAAACCTTCGATTTCCTGAATGATTGTTGCGAACTGATCAAGCTGCAACGGCTTGGGGATATAGCAGTTGGCGTGCAAATCGTAGCTTCGAATTACGTCCGCTTCGGCTGTCGAGCTGGTCAGGACAACCACCGGAATCCGCCTTAGAGTTGGGTCATCCTTAACCTCGGCGAGAACCTCACGGCCGTCTTTTTTCGGTAGGTTGAGATCGAGCAAAATGATGTCCGGCAGCACCGCATCTTCATAAGGGGTTTCCTTACGCAAAAACTTCATCGCCTCTACGCCGTCCATAACGACATGCAGATTGTTGGCGATCTTGCTGTCTTCCATTACTTCACGAAGGATATCGACATCCGATTCCGAGTCCTCGACCAGCAGAATTTCCGCCGGGGTGACCCCTGATTGGGCTTTTGTCATAACTGTGCTCCTATTCGTTTGGCGCTTTTTTCAGCGTGAAGAAAATCGTTGTTCCTTCACCAAGCTGGCTTTGCAGCCAAATATGGCCGCCATGGCGCTCAACGATGCGTTTACAAAAGGACAGACCGACCCCTTCTCCTGGGTATTCGGTCCGGTTGTGCAGGCGCTGGAAGATTTTGAAGACGCGGTCGGAATACTCCATCTCCATACCGATTCCGTTATCGACAAAAGCGAAGCGCCAGAAATCTCCATCGCGTTCTACGACGATCCGAATGCGCGGTGTCGCCTCCGAGCGGAACTTGATCGCATTGCCGAGAAGGTTCTGGAACAAGCTAATCAACTGTATGCGATCCCCCATGACTTCCGGCAGAATATCCGGTTCAATCACCGCATCGTTTTCTTCAATCTTACGCTCAAGGTTTTCCATGGCGTCTTGCAAAACGTGATCGCAATTTACCTTGAGTAATTTTTCACCCTTTGTGGTGATACGCGAAAAAGCCAGAATGGCTTCTATCAGGCGCTGCATGCGCATCGAACCATCGACCAACCCTTGGACATATTTTTCACCCTTCTCGTCTAACTTGTCCGACATCCTTTTTTGCAGGAGTTGGGCATAGCTAGCCACGGCGCGTAATGGTTCTTGCAGGTCATGCGAGGCCACATAGGCAAACTGTTCAAGTTCCTGGTTCGAACGCTCCAGGTCGAGTGCACGTTCCTGAAGCGCCTTTTCCGCCTTCTGCAGGGCCTCATGTCGCCGGGAAAACTCACGGGACAATTCTTCCAGCTCATTTCTTGCTTCGGTTTTTTCGGCCTCTTCCTGCTGCGCGGGCGAAGCCATCTGCATGATGCTGTCGCGCAATCTAAGCAAAGGACGCAGGACGCTAACCAAAAAACCGGCATAGAGCCCAAACACGATAACCATGAAAATAGCGCCCGCCACCAAGTTCCCGATCAGAACTCCATTTTCAATCTGATCAATCCGCAAAGCAAAGCTGCGTGACAATCGGCTCGACAAGGCCGCCAACGATTGGGAAGACGAGAGAACCGTATGCATCAGAACCCGTTGCGCACGTTCCTTTTGTTTCGGCGAGAGCGCGTTGGTCGGGTCCAGCCTTCCCATATCATTAAAGGTTTCCTGCAGGATCGAAGCTTTCAGAAACATAGATGAGACCAAATTTCGATGCTCCGGCAGGGCCGTATTGAACTGCTGCAAAACCTCGTTTAAGGACCGCATCCGGTTTTCAAATTGCTTTACCACCCGGGGAGAGCGGCGACTATGAAACTCGCTGACCAAAACACTGAGGTCGAGAACGGCCCGATTGATCTCGCGGGTCAAGACTTCGGTATTCCGCAAATCACGGATCTGGTTTAGCCCGTAAAGGTTGCTGCCAATCACCACAATCGCGGCGACGATTAACAGCAGGGAAGCAAGATTGATCTGAAGCTTAATATACATAGGGCCCGTCTTGCTTCCAGCTAGTGAATAACCGTGATGCGGGTCGGGTCGACCTTACTCAAAGGCGATAAGTAAAAATGCGCCAAAACATTCGGTAAGGGTGGCTGAGACAGCCCCCGCTCGACCCGCCATATGGTTTCATCTTCCATCAACACCAGCATGTCCTGCTGCAAGGAAACATCCATGACATGATCCTTAGCCAATTTCTCGACGAGTTTGAGTTCCAGACCGGTCTTCCTGCTCAATATAGCCTTCGCTTCTATGGAGTTATCCAATGCCCATTCGGAGGCTTCAATAAGGGCTTTCAAAATCTTTTGGATATCTTCGTCCCGTTTACGCAGAAGGACTCCATCGCCAACCAGGGTGAAATAGTAGGGCTGCCTGCCCTGCACGGTCATTTCAAATTTTTCACCGCCAACGGCGTCAATTGCGTAGTCCGCATAGGGTTGCCAGCTAACAATGGCATCAACCCTCCCATCTTTCAGCGCCTGGGCCAAGTCCGGCGCCGCGACATTGACGATTTTGATATCTGAAATACTGAGACCATGGAGGTCGAGAATGCGACCGAGCAAAAACTCAGAAATCGATTTCTCGCGTAGACCGATAGTTTTACCCTTTAAATCGATCGGCATTTCAATTCCCCGATCTTTCCTCCCGATGAGAAAAACATTTCGCAATGCGGCGACGGTGCCGAAAACCTGGGTATTGGGGTGGCTGAAAATGAGGCTGGCGAAAGCAAATTCAGACATGGTCGCAATGTGGAAACGCCCATCGGTCAAACCGGCAGCCGCATCAACACCGGAAGACACTTCCACCATCTTCACATCAACGCCGACCTCTTTGAAAAAGCCTTTTTCCTCAGCCAACCAAGCCAACCACCCGGTTTTAGAGGCGGCAAAGACCAGCGGCTCGGCTGTCGCCGCCTGCCCCATACCCAAAAGGAAAAGGCTCAAAAAAAGCACACCTCGCACAGCCATTAGAGGCCGGAAGGAGAACGAGGGAAAACGCCTTTTTGCAAGAACGGTTTTGACTATTTTCACGGGGAATCTCGCTGTATGGAATAGGGAGAAAACGCAGAATGCCTGGAATCCTAGCACACCACCATACAACAAACCATCCACCTGGACACCGCCCAAACTGTAAAATTGCATCCGTCAGCTTATGAGGCGGGCTGGTGGTTGGATCGGGTCAATCCGACGAGGATACGTAGCGCAACCCCTGAAGAGCGGTATTGAATTTCTCGTCGCGGGCTCTGTCTTCGGGGTAGACCATGAAAACAGGCCTCGAGAAAGCCGGAGCATCTTTGACCAAGAACAGCAGGCCCTCTTCCAAATGTTGTCCGACAAGCCTTTCGGGGAAGTAGCCCGAGCCACCATTTTGCAGAATATGCCGTAAGCCGAGGGGGCCATGGCTAACGGTTACCGCCGGCTGCTCGACGTTTGGATAGGCCTGAACATAGGACATCTCAAACTCGGGTCCCCAGTTGACCAGAACGTACCCCTCTTCACCCGGCTCCTTGGTCGCTTCTGAAGTGGAAACCAACACAAGCAGGTCGGAATCCAGCTCTTCAATGGTCAACCCCGGTCTGCTTTGGGGCGTATACATCACCCCGATATCAAGCGTTCCCTCAATCAACTGGCGCATCAGCCCGTCGGACAGGCCGACTTCCGCCCGGATCGCCAGTTCGGGGATGGCCGAACGGACCCAGGGTATCCATTTGAGCAGCAGATTGTCCCAGAGGGTGAACTGACCGCCGACGGAAAGGACTCCGCCGAATTTCTCCGGCAGGGACACTTCATGACGGGCCTGTTCCCAGATCCGAACCAGCGCTTGGGCATGTTTGAGAAACTGAGCTCCGGCCGCAGTCAGCGTCGCCCCCGATTTGTTGCGCACGAACAGCTTTTGCCCCAACGCATCTTCCAGGGTTTTGATCCGCATACTGACGGTCGACTGGGTAACGTTCACCTGCTCGGCGGCCTTGTTGAAGTTTCCCGTTTCAACAATCGACAGGAAAGTCCTGGCCTGAGCGATATCCATGGCGCCGAATGATCCTAAATTTCGATGTATTTTCATTTTTACATCGATTCACGACAATTCAAAGATCATGTTTTTCCATCCAACGTCTTTTCCAAAGAGGAAAAGACGTAGAGCGACTGTTCCAGGCGCGCGTACGCGCCAAACTGCGTTTTCGAGAGATCGGCGCACGGCGACTGATATGCTTTTTCTTAAGCATGGAGGATACTCCGCCCAACAACGATTGCGAATAGTGGAGGATCGAGCCAGATCCGGCGTGTCACCGGAGTCGGTTGCGGAAGGGCGCAAGCACTGCGCCATTGCCTGGCATACGGTTCCGAAGAAGCGCACCGGGTAACCCGGCGACCCTCCTGATGGACAGATTACGCTTAATATAAATTTTGTATAACAAATTTATTGTATTGTTATTATCTATTTTTACGATTTCAATTTATCTAGCACACCTTCTGAGGCGCCCTTTTTAGGGGCCGATAATTTCTCCTATTAGTCTCAATTGCTTAGAAACCGCTAAAAATCTCAGTTTCGTATTTTCGATTAATTCCATCGTTTAAATTCGTTTGTCTAATTTAATAGATGCAATCATTTTATGGGCCGCCTCATAACGTAGGCGATTTGATTCTTTGGAGAATACGATGAAAGCACTCGTCACCTTGGCGGCAGCCGCCGTTTTCGCTCTCGCCCCGGTTTCCGGCGCCTGGGCCGTGGACGTCATCAATGAAGACAACGAAGCCCATGTGATTTTTGTCGGTAACGGCAGCGATGCCGAAGAAGTTGAAATTGACGGCAACCAAACCCTCGAAGGCATCTGTGACGCCTGCGAAATTTTGCTTGAAGATAACGAACCCCTATCCGTCAAGGACGACCAAATCGTTGTCATCAAGAACGGAAAGACCTTCATCCGAAGCTAGGTCTCTTGGAGCAACTCGGCTGGAGGGTGATCCTCCAAAGACCCCCTCCAGTCTCTTTTTGCTCCCATATTTTTAAAAAGCCCGGGCCCAAACACCGTGGCAAAAAAAGGCGAAGCTCCAATGAACCAGTTGATCACAACTCCCCAAGATTCAGCATCCGGGCTGCTATCTCTGCCGGAGCATGAGTCTTTCATCACGCTCTACGTCGGCTCTCAAATATTCGGCCTTCCCATTTTGACGGTTCGAGACGTGCTGATCGCCAAGGACATTTACCGGATACCGCTCGTTCCAAAAGAAATTGCAGGAACCATCAACCTGCGAGGGCGGATCGTGACGGTTATCGACTTGAGAATTCTGCTGGGCCTTAAACCTCAGAAAACCGGCAAAAAATATTGCGTGATCGTCGAGCAGGACAAAATCCCTTACGGCCTACTGATTGACAAAATCGGCGACGTTATGGAACTGCCGCGCTCCCAACACGAAGACCGTCCGGCTCCTTTCGACCATAAATGGGCGGAATACAGCAACGGCGTTTACCGGATCGAAAAACAGATTCTCGTCGTGTTGAACACGGAACAGCTTCTCACCTTCAAGCCAACACAGACGCTCTTGAGCTAATCCATTGAAATGCTGAAAACCGGCGTTTCCCAACTCCCCCTTTCTTCCAGGAGAAATAAAATGAAACACATCTCTGCACTTATTCTCGGCCTTGCCGTTATCGGCGCATCCTACGGTCCGGCTTATGCCGCCGGCGACGCCGCAAAAGGCGAAACGCTCTTCAAACGCTGTGTTGCCTGCCACACGGCAGAAAGCGGCGGCAAACACAAGGTCGGCCCCAACCTCTTTGGCGTCGTCGGTCGCAGCGCTTACACCGTCGATGGATTCAAGTACTCCAAGTCGGCACAAAAAGCGGCTGAAGCCATTGGTTCTTGGGACGAAGAAAAACTCATCAACTATCTGATCGATCCGTCCAAGTTCCTCAAAGAGGTATCTGGCGACAAGAAAGCCAAAAGCAAGATGACCTTCAAGCTGCCCAAGGAAGACGACCGGGCAGACGTCGTCGCTTATCTTCAGACTCTGAAGTAGGTCGATAAAATCGAAACAGGCTGCGGAAAAAACCCGCAGCCTGTTTTTTTATGCCCTATTGCTAAAGACGCTTTGGCTTATAGATTTTGGGCGGCCGGGCGTGGGTCTCGATATAATCGACGATCAGAGAGGCAATATCCTTTCCGGTCACCGTTTCAATGCCTTCAAGTCCGGGGGAGGAGTTGACCTCCAACACCTTGGGCCCATGATCGGAGCGCAACAGGTCGACACCGGCAAGCGCCAGTCCCATGGCCCTGGCGGCCCTAACCGCCGTAACCCGCTCTTCCTTGGTGAGTTTCACTTTGACCGCCTTGCCGCCACGGTGAAGGTTGGAGCGGAATTCGCCCTCTTCGGCCTGGCGCTTCATGGCGGCCACGACGCGGTTGCCAACGACCAGACAACGGATATCCGCCCCTTCGGCCTCCTTGACGAATTCCTGCACCAGAATATTGGCCCGCAACCCCTGAAAAGCGCCAATCACAGATTCGGCCGCCTTTTTCGTTTCGGCCAGCACCACGCCACGCCCCTGCGTTCCTTCCAATAGCTTCACCACCAGTGGCGCACCTTTGACGAACTTGATCAATTCATTGGTGGCTTTCGGTGACCGAGCAAACCCGGTGTCGGGCATCCCGATCCCTGAGCGCGCAAGAAGCTGATGGGCGTGGAGCTTGTCTCTAGCCACGCCAATGGCGGCCGCCGAATTAAGGCTGTAAACGCCCATCGCCTCGAACTGCCGCACGACGGCCATGCCGTAAAACGTAATCGATGCGCCGATACGGGGGATAATGGCGTCAAACCCTTCAAGGGATTCGCCGTCTAAATGCACCTCCGGTCGGTGCGAGGTGATGTTCATGTAGCATTGGGTGGTGTTGATCAGTTCGACCAAATGGTCCCGCTCTTCAATCGCCTCAATGAGACGACGGGTCGAATAGCTATCCGGCTCACGCGACAGGATACCGATTTTCAAGCCTTTCGACCGACGTTTTGTTTTCGGCAGATGGTCGTAAAGATCGGGAGAAAGAATACCTTGAACACAGGCGAGATTGGGATCGACAATAATGTTGTCACGAATCGCCGTACGTCCGACCAGCATCCGGTATTGCATTGTTTCCCGGTTGGTCAGCGATATTTCAATCGGCCACTCCTGGCCACCGACACGCATGGGTGTGCGAATGATATAGCGAAGCTCCGTTTCGCCGTTGGAACTGGTGACCTCACGTTGATCGACCAATTCGGCCGAACAGTAAACGACGATTTCTGGACGTTCGGGAATGGGGTGAACACCAAATCGGACCCGTTTTTTGTTTTCCCGCCCATAAGGTTCGATCATGAAAGCATGAATGGACGACGATCTGGCCCCCGTATCGACCTTTGCCCGAACTGCGGGCAATCCGAGACCAGGCAATTCCACCCATTCTTCCCAGCCGAAAACCAGCTCCTTATCTTGGATTACGTGCTCAGGCGAGCCTGGTTGGATTTGGTTTTGATCTTCTTCCGTCATCTTTTACGAACCTGTTCAGAGCTAAGGATGGTTTTTTTCCTGCGCGATGATAATCAACCCGTCGGCTTTATTAAACCCGCACAACCAAAATTTCCATTTGTTCAAGCCACCAAGCAAACAATCTATAGGGCTGACGTTTTTTTAGGCTAAGGAGACGAAGAGGAGCCGTCATGCCGCTGTTGGGCATCAATCATCTCGCCTTCATCACCACCGATCTGACCAAGACAATCCGCTTCTGGCGCGACCTCTTAGGCCTGCGGCTCCATGCAGGCATCGGCCACGAAGGATACCGTCACTATTTCTTTATCTTGGATGACCACCGGACCCAGGTCGCCTTCTTCGAGTATGATGGGGCGGTTCCCATGGAAAAGAAATTCCCGGGCAACCGCACCAGCAAGCCGCTGGGCTTCGACCATGTTTCTTTCACCGTTGAAAGCAAGGAAGAGCTTTTTGGCCTCAAAGACCGACTAACCGCGGCTGGCTTGGATGTCCATGGGGCTGTGGATCACGGCCTTTTCTGGTCGATTTACTTTTACGATCCCAACAACATTCCACTGGAAGCGACCTGGGAGTTCATGGAGGTCACCGGTCCCCCCGCCGTCGTCGATCAAGACCTTCTGGCCATTGCAGCCGAAGGAGCCGACCCCCAATCTGGTCACTGGCCCGACGTAGCCACCCCAACCCCACCCCAGGAAATGACGGCGCACGGTGGGAACGGCTTGGCCCTCCGCTCAGGCCTTCTTGAGCAAAAGCGCGCCAGATTTAAAGAAGGCCTGGACACAGCGTTTCTCCAGCAACTCGCCGGAGAAAACGAGTAAAACCAGCGACTACATCATCATATCGTCGATGAGATTGTGGAACCAGCTATGGGCATAGGTCACCTCGCGTTTGCGCTGTAGAGCAGATGCATCCATGGGCGAAAGACCTCCCGCTCCTTTAATCGGTTCAATCAGGTTTTTCGATTCATTGAGCGAATAGACCGCCGCAACGGAAATACCGTATTCCTCACCGAGGATGCTGTAGCAGGTATTGACGAAGGTCGGATCGTTGAGCTCGAGATTGTTGAACCGGGCGGTAATGGCGGCGGCAACCACCTTCCCTTGGGAATTCGCGGCATAGGCCGATTTCGGCATCTTGGCCGCACTGGAAGCGTCGCCTAACACATAAACGCTTTTGTGCTTTTTGGACTCGAAAGTTTTCTTGTCGACCGGGCACCAATCGCCTTCGGTCAAATCTGAGGCAAAAGCCACCTTACCGGCTTTTTGCGGCGGGATGATGTTAACCACGTCACCCTCAATCTCTTCAAATTCCGTCATCACCGTACGGGTTGAAGGGTCGATGCCTTCGACGGCGCCACCCAAGGCCGCACCGATCCATTCGATCATCGCATTGTCCGTTCCATACCCGTAGAGCTTCGACCAGCCTTGCCTGAACAAGCCCTGTTTGGAAAAGGCGTCTTTCGGATCGAGGATCAGAATTTTCGCCTTGGGCTTGAAGTGCTTGCAATACATGGCGATCTGCGAAGCCCGCTCATAAGGGCCGGGCGGACACTTAAACGGATTGGGCGGCGCAACGATCACGACCTTGCCGCCCTCGGGCATTGCTTCGATCTGCTTGCGCAGAATCGCTGTTTGCGAACCGGCGAACCAGGCATGGGGAATATCCTGTGACACCGCCTCATCGTAGCCGTCGATAGCATCCCATTTGAAATCGACGCCGGGAGAAACCACACAGGCGTCGAAAGCGATTTTCTCGCCTCCCTCCGTCACCACCTGTTTCGTATCGTGTTCAATAGCGCTGACCCGGTCTGAAACGATTTTGACCCCGCGACGGCGAAGTCCATCATAATCGAAGGTAATCGACTTCAACGTGCGGTCGCCACTCAACACTTCGTTACTCATAAAGCAAGACGAGTAGGTCGTCTTGGGTTCGACCAGGGTCACCTCGATGCGCGGGTCCAGTTTGCGTAAGTATTTAGCCGTCGTACAGCCACCAACGCCGCCGCCGACCACAACCACTTTCGGATTGCCCGCCAAAGCGAGCTGAGGAAATCCTATTGCCGTTCCGGCCAGGGTTGCGTGAGAAACGAGCCGAAGAAAACCTCTACGATTGACATCAGTCATGGCCGTTCTCCTGTTGCGCGGGGCCTTGCTGGCTACCGTAAAAGTGAATGAGCGATTCCACGGCCTGTTCGCCTTCCGCTTTAATCGCCGCTTCCACCATGCGTCTCATTTTCCGTGGGTACTTGCGACGCCCTTCGAGAAAGTCTTCCATCGTATACTTCAAATAGGGCATCCATTGTCCGGCTAGTATTCCGGCATCTCCCGGCTTTCCGTCGCCGCTATGGCATTTATTGCAATAGTCGGCATGCAGCTTGGCCCCTTTGGCGGCGAGCGCCGGGTCGTATTGTTGGGCAAAGACCTTCAACGGTTGCTTGGCGAAGAACCAAGCCATGCCTTTGATCTGCTCATCGCTGTAACCTTTGGCGATACGGTTCATGATGGTGGCGTTCCGCTCATCCCGCTTATAGGCCTGCATGGCGTCGATAAACACATCCGGGTCCATGGCCGCAAGCGAGGGGCTCGAAGGTCCGACGCTTGACCCGTCGGTTCCGTGACACCCTGCGCAAGTGAAAGACAGAGCCTGTCCCGTAGGATCCGCCATAGCAGCCGTCGGCAGCAGAGCCAGCATGCCGAGAAGGAAAAAGCGAACTTTCTTATTCATAGTTTGGTTGTTTCTCATGTTGTCCGCTCCCATCAGCTCGGCGCAGTTATCAGGCCGATCAGCACCAGGGTCAGCAGCCCCAAGCCAGTCATGATCAATACCGTGGTGATAAACGACGAGGCCAGATCGGCCCGGCGAGATGGACGCCGCACCAAGTGCTTCTCGAGGTCGCCGCTGGCGACGAGGCGGTCATATTCGAGTTTGTGGTCGTGTTTGAACTCCTCAATGGGAATAACACCGGTGAAAATGGTGGTGCTCATGGGGAACCGTTCCGGCCGGAAGTGCACGTTGAAGAAATGCACCGAGTTCAAGAAAATGGCCGCCAGCAGCGCCTCTTCGGCATGGACCAACGTTGCGATATTGAACATCCAGCCAGGCAACAGCAGCGCGGTTTTTTCCGGCATAAACAGCATCAGGCCCGTCGAACCGATGATCGCCGCACCCCAGAAAGGCGCCCAATAATCGAACTTCTGCCAATAGGTCCAGTGATGAAATTCCGGGCGCGGTCCCATTCCGAGAAACCACTTGAACATATCGCGCAGGTCGGCGAAATCCTTCCAATTAGGCAACATGGAAGTGCTGCCAAACCACTCGAAAGTGTCCCGCTTGCGCCAGATATTGCCGATAGCGAGAACGAGGTGGGTGATGAAAATACCCAGCCAAATGACCGCTGCGGTGCGGTGGATAACACCTTCTCCTTCCGGTCCGCCGAGGAAAACGACAACCGTTTTCGCCCAAGCGGTATGGGCGAAGAGCAACGTCGTGCCGGTCAAAATCAACGTCATAGTCGAGATGGCGAACAGCGCATGAATCCATCGCCAGACAGCCGGAAAACGGCGGAAGTAGACGATATCAGGATTGTCCAAATCTTCGATGAAGCCCTTACCCTGAACGCGATCCATCACCTCACGGTAAAGCCAGAGCAACACATGGACCCAGAAAAAGCCCATGACGCTGAAAATCAGCACCTGCATGAAGACCTTGAAAGACCATAGACCGGGGTATTTCTCGGCATCGTCCGCATCGCCATGAGGCCAGAACGACAGGAAGTTATCATTGGCGTTCTTGTGGCAGGTCCTGCAGTTTTTCAAACGGTTGTTGGCATGAATTTCCGAGGTCGGATCGTCTTCACCCTTAATGTTGTGACTACCATGACAGTCGTGACACTTGGCGGTGTTGGTGAAGCCCAGCCGATGCACTTGCCCATGATAGGAATCGAAATAAGTGCGCTGAGCTTCTTTGTGGCAATCGCCGCAATTCTTGGTGATCGCCCGCTTGGCCTTGTCCGTTTCAGGCGCAGCAATGGAATGGGTGGTGTGACAATCGGAACAAACCGCAGACTTGCTGTTTCCTTTTTCAAAGATTTCCTTACCGTGATCCGAGGTACGGTAGGCGGCCAGTTGCTTTTCATGGCAAGCGCCGCAGACTTCCGGGTTTTTCAGGCGCTTTTCAGCCAGCTGAATGGTGCCGAGCTTGCCCACGTCATGGGCTTCGTGACAATCGTAACAGGTGGCGTTGGTGCGAGACTGGTCCAGGGCATTCGGCTGCGCGTGGACCGATCCCATATATTTATCGACCTCCTCAAGCACCACCTTCAGGCGTTTGTGCTTACCGGCCGGATCGTCCTTAAACGCTTCCCAGGTTTCCTTATGGCAATCGACGCAGCCGACAACCACCTTCGGCGCTTTGCGATGCGGCACCCGATCAATCGTCGTGTGGCAACTGGTGCATTGGAGCTCGCCATGCACACTCCCTTTAATTTTCTCGCGATGAACGAAGATTTTGACCGGCGTCCCGTCGTCACGCAGATCGGTCTTTTTCTTTTCATCGGCATGGCAGGTCAAACAACGCTCATTGGGGATGATGCGCTTGCCCGTAATGGGGTCGAAACCTTCCGGGGCCGCTTCACCCAAAACCGTCATCGGCGCCTTCTCCTGCAGCTCAGGCGCACTGGATGACGTATCTGCCTGGGCGATTTGCCCTCCCAGCAGGAACAGAGTGAAAGTCAGCAAGACGGAAAGCTTTGAAATAGCTTTCGACATTGGGCGCTCCCCTTAGCGTATACGGATATATTTATATTATTTTTTGTTAATATACGTTTCCCACAATGTCGCTGTAGAAACAACCCCGAAAATGATTTTTGCTGATCGAGAGGAACAAAAATTAATTAGGGCTTTGTTTTCCAAAGGAGATGACGGCTCAGACCAAAAGAGACTGAAGCTTGCGCTAGGGTCAGGACCCGGTACTGAAAGGTTGTTTAGCTGGAGATTTTCAGAATTTTCATGGTGGCTTCTTCCATAACCCCGCGCTGCAGCAACTCATCGATGGCGTATGGATTGACCTCGGGAGCATCTTCGTGCGCCTCCTCCCATCCCCAATGCCCTTGCAAATATACAAGGCGGCCACGCCCGGACCGATAGTAATCGAGAATCGCCTGTTCCGTCGTCTCCAGATCGTGCATGTCGATGCCATAAATCTGGTTGTGGATATCGATCCCCTCTTTCGTAGCTTCTCTCATCATGCAACTGGCGCCAGGGCTTTTGCCATCCCACAGGATGATCAGTCCATCGGCATAACGCGCCATCTCACGATTGCGAAGCTCTCCGGCCGTACGACCGTAGGTGACCCAATCGGCGACGAATTGCTTTACTGGAATTCCGTTTTCTTGCGCCCATTGCTCCCCCAGGCAATCGACCCCCCGACAGCCGCCGGAAACGACTTCGGAAATTTCCCAACCGGAATCTTTTACGGCGACTTTTAGCGCTTCAAAGTCCTCAATATGACGAGAACCTGCAATAATGGCTTTCATACCCACTCCTACCCCTATCGACCACAATACGGCGACCGATTGTCGAACAGCCGGGAACCGGCGTCAAGAGTCGGCGGATTAGGATTTAGCGGCTCAGTAACCGCTTGGCCGTTTCTACAATTTCCTGATTGGAAAATGGTTTAGCGACAAATGCATCGACGCCCATTTGCTCGGCGGTCTGCCGATCCTGCGCCTGCCCTTTGGCTGTCAGCATAATGACCGGAACGTTTCCCAGGCTGGGATCGGTTTTCACCGTCTTTAAGACCTCAAAACCGTTTTTATACGGCAGCATGACATCGAGGATGAGCAAATCGGTTTTGTTGTCTCTCATATGCTCGATAGCCGCATTACCGTCCAGCGCGCTTGCAACGGCATACCCCTCCCGTGACAAAATGAACGAGAGTGCTTCAAGAATATTCTTCTCATCTTCGGCGATCAGGACTGAATGCGACACTGCCTCTTCCTATTTCGTCAATTATTATCGACTGATTGTTTTTGATTGGTCTTCTTATCAAACTGAACGATAACCCCGTTGTTCCTTGACGGCAATCAAACTCGACGTAGCGCTTCACGCTCTTCGCCCATGATCGCGTCTTCTTCACGATAAGGGCATTCCTGACGATTGCACAACCGACAATTCAGCCCCACCGGATCGGCCAAAGCTTTGGAAGAAAAGTCAAGGCCATCCGAATAGACCGTCTTATCGGCATGCAATGCGTTGCAGGCCAGCATGGTTGATCGCAACACCCGCGCCTGGGAAAAACTCGGCTGCTCGCGGGCATTGGCCCGGGCAAAGAAAAGAAAACGGTCCCCGTTGGGGAGGGCCGCCAATTGACGGACGATCTGCCCCGGCGTTTGGAAGCAGCTGTATATGCTCCATAGAGGACAGGCGCTGCCATATCGCGGGATCGGCAGGTGAGGCAAATTAAACCGCTTAATGACATATCCAGCCGGGTTGGTCTGTAAAAGTGCGAACGGGATTCCTTCAGCGCCCGGTTTTCTTAAGGTGACCAGACGAACACAAACGGATTCGAAATCGACGGTATATTTGCGCGCGAGAAGATCAATATCGTAACGGGCGTCCAGCGCATCCTGCAAAAACTCGCCATAAGGCAATAGCAATGCGTTGACCAAATACTCCATCAGGTCCCGGGCCGCCCTGTGATGGGCCGGGTCCGAACTCAGCAGGTCGGCGTCTTGTAATTCGTGATCGATAACCGAAGCCAACGACAACTCGACCAACAGCCAGGCGATTTCAAACTGCCTCGTCGCAGCAGAAGCGAAATCAGGAACTTCAAGGGTGCGAGACTGGGGAACATACAAGCACTGATTATGAGAAATTCCGGCTCCCGTCAGCCCCCCACCGCCCCGTTTGACCGTCACGCCATGCTGGTTTTCCAGATAACTTATAAGCGACGCTTCCGAAAAAAGACCGTCACCTTGAATTGCCTTGCGCAACGCCAAAGCCGCGTCTTCCAAGCGTGGAAAATATCCATTCCGCTCCATAACAAAGTCATCAACCTCTTCGGCAGGCGTCAACGAGCGTGTCTTGGCATTGGCCTTATCAAAAAAGGTGGAGAGACTCCCGACCACTTCGGATAGCTTCCGGCTCTCCGAAACCAGGTTTCCATGAAATCTCTGCAACTCATTTTCAGAAAGGTCGTCCACTGAATCGAGAATTTCGGCTGTTGAACGAATTGCCGCCGCATTGGTCAAGACCTTCAAAATCGCTTCACCAAGAAACGGATCATGCGTCAGCCGATCAGACAAGGCGGTGATCGTCTGCTCCTGATCGAGGTAGGTGCGATACAGCGTGACGAGAGCCCGCGCCCAACCCGAATGCTGTCCGACCAAAAAAGATGCGGCCCCTCGCGACAGGTTGAGATTGTCAAAGAGGGAATCTGCCGCCAACTCATTTAAGTCGAGAATCAATCGCCGCTCTGCAGCACCGTCCAAACTGCCGACATCAAGCCCCAAAGCCTCAGAAACCTGCTTCAGCAATTTGCCGCTAATCGTTCGCTTGTCGTGTTCGATAAGATTGAGATAGGACGCTGATATTCCAAGACGTTTGGCAAGGTTAGCCTGCGTAATACCGATCTCTTTCCGGCTATTTCTAATCTTCAATCCAATAGGAGCACGGGCCATAAATACACATCCAAATGCCGATTTTATTGCTGCAGCGCAAGGCAAATAATTTACAAATTATCATTTACATAATTTTATAATTTACAAAAAAACGCAATGACGTCAACGAGTTATTGAAATTTTACAAAATCCCGTCTAAGAGTCAGTCGAAACTTAAAAGATACGCTCGCAGGGAGCATCAACGTGTTTAAGGGGGTCCTTCCTCTGAGCATCGTTTCAATTGTCACAGAACAGGGAGACAACCATGGGGAATTTCCTCAAGGATAAAGGTTTT
>Ga0070729_10002439_pt1 | contig 24023 bp, 21 predicted proteins | sample tdDd472_FD_66725 | JGI IMG/M metagenome (GOLD analysis project Ga0070729, IMG submission 66725) | Marine sediment microbial communities from the Atlantic coast under amendment with organic carbon and nitrate - tdDd47.2 | ecosystem: Environmental > Aquatic > Marine > Coastal > Sediment | place... | reverse complement strand
AAGTTTTCTTTTTTGGGACTTTTAGTTTTCCTGTTGTTTTCAGGACCTTTTTCTTTTGCCCAGGAAATTGCCACCCAACAAAGGGATGAGCAAGTAGCAGTTGATAGCAACTCTGTTGGCCAGGTTAAAATCTATCAGGATAGCCGGGTAGATTCTATTGTTAAAAAGCATATCGAATACAACCACCATCAAAAAGGTATTGAAGGGTACAGGGTACAGATTTTTTTTGATGCCGGGAACAATTCACTGAACCGGGCTACCAGTGTTGCCGAACAATTTCAATTATTATTCCCCGGAGATACTGCGTATATTTCCTTTAGCGAACCTTATTATAAAGTCCGGACCGGTGATTTCAGAACAAAGCTTGATGCTGAAGGATACCTTCAGGAAGTATTGCCGGATTATCCAAATGCATTTGTGATAAAAGACAGGATTAATTTCCCAAAGTTGGATTAGTGCAGGGCGGAAAGGAGTAGAGTATTAGGTATAAGTTGTTGGTGAAAAAGGGTGTCTTGTCCTGAAATAGCTTTCCAAAATTTACCTTATTCAATCCCCGAAGTATCGGGATTTCCCCGTACGAACGGGGCAGGCGATTCGCTCAACATTCTCGCAATCATTCATGCATTATTGACCCCATCATACATCGGTTTCACCCCATCCATGATTTGTTATCAGCATTAGTTTTCTAAACCCGATTTTCTTCAGAATTTCACGTGCTTCCGGAAAATAACCCGACAGGTCCTCAGGCTTGTGGGCGTCGGAATTGAGGGTGATTGGAATGCCAAGGTCACGGATTTTTTTTAAGGCATCAACACCCGGAAATAATTCATCCGATCGCCCCCTGTAAATGCCCCGTGTATTCACTTCAACGATAAGATTTTTTTTGGCAATTAATTCAAGTGTTTCCAAAAGTTCGTGCTGATACCATGGTTCAGCCTCGGTAAAATAACGATTCTTATTGTGCATTTTAATCTTATCAAGATGCGCAATAATATCAAGGTTTTGGATTGTGATCATTTGCCTTATCTGATCCCAATAGGTTTTTACAGCCAAGCGGATATCGCCATCAAATATATTTTTCAATCCCTCATCGTAAATTTCATGTTTGGGCCCATCGATAAACCAGAGTTTTGTTTTGTCGGGATGCCTGAGCAGATGCACGCCGCCAATCACATAATCCAAACCGGCAAGCTGCTTGAAGTGATCAAAGTTGGTTGTAATGCCGGGAATGAAATCCATTTCGGAAGAAAGGAAGATATTTATTTTACCTTTATATTTCTGTTGTAATATTCGGATCTCATGGGCATATTTTACTAATTGCCCATCGCTTTGAACAGCAAAATTATTTTCGAAGGGAACAGGGGCATGGCTCGAAAAACCCAGGGTGTGAAAGCCCTGTCGAATGGCCTCTTTTATATATGTTTCAGGTTCTGATGATCCATCGCAATAGTGACAGTGAGTGTGGAGGTTGAAGAGTAATTTTTGCATGCTATCAATTAAATTCAATTTTCTGAGATCGAAGTTGTGTTTACAATGTGAGATTTCGCTTTACACTGCTGACTGCCAATTGCCGACTGCCAACTGCCAGTTGCCAACTGTTTCCCTTAAAATTCTTCTTCCGCATCAAATACCCTGAACACTTTATCCATTCTGCGAACAAGATCATCGGTTGCCATAGAACAAAGCTCACCTTTAACAGCCTTCGGTGCGCTTTTTTCATCCACCCTTATTTCGTTGATCGTGGCTTCATAAACTCCGGTGGTTGGGCCGTTTATTTGTATCTCGTCTCCAACATTCAGTTCTTTGGTTTCGATCTTGATTTCGGCTACGCCAATCTTCGAAAAATAATTGGTAACCCTTCCAATATATTCTTTGCGTTTTGTTGCCAGTGAACCATATTTTTCGGTCCACTCACCCATTTTTCTTCCCTGGTAATATCCGTCCCAGAACCCACGGTTGTATACTGTAGCAAGTTCTTCATTCCATCGTTCGATGTTTTCCTGGTTATAGGATCCATCAAAATAAGCATCAGCAGCTTCACGGTAAACACGGCTTACAAGTTTTACATAATCAGCCGAACGGCCACGGCCTTCAATCTTAAGAACACGTACTCCGGCTTTCAGGATTTTATCAAGAAAATCCACTGTTTTCAGGTCTTTTGGCGACATGATATATTCGTTGTCGATCTCCAGTTCGTGTTCACCATCCAGATCGGTAACTTTATAGCCCCTGCGACACTGTTGAAGGCAGGCACCCCGGTTGGCCGAAGAATTCATATTGTCAAGACTGAGATAGCATTTACCCGATACAGCCATACACAAAGCTCCGTGTGCAAAAATCTCAATTTGAACCAGGTTTCCTGACGGGCCTTTTATTTGTTCTTCTTCGATCTGGCGAGAAATATCAGACACCTGTTTCAGGGTTAGTTCGCGAGCCGTTACCATCACATCGGCAAAATGAGCCCAAAATTTTACAGCCTCAATATTGGTGATGTTGGTTTGGGTCGACATGTGCACCTCCACATCCCTTGAACGGGCATATTGTATCACCGAAAGGTCTGAAGCAATAATCGCAGAAATTCCGTTTGCTTTGGCTGTATCAACAATCTGCTTCATCTCCTCAAGCTCGCCATCATAAATAATCGTATTGAGTGTTACATAGGTACGAATGTTATTCTCAAGGCAAACTTTTGAAATTTCAGCCAGATCATCGAGTGTGAAGTTTTTTGAGGACCGGGAACGCATGTTCAATTTACCAATCCCAAAATATACCGAGTTGGCCCCACCCTGTATCGCTGCCCGCAAAGATTCGTAGGATCCCACGGGGGCCATTATTTCTATATCTTTCTTTGTCATATTAAATATTTGAGACCGCAAAATTAACTGGAATTTACGACTTCATTATTTTAAAGGATTTACGTGATAATGTCAGTCCGAAACATGAATAATCACAGGGTAATGAGACTCAATATACAACAGGTTTATTTCAAAACCTGGAAAAATGGATGAATATCAAACGTTTTTGCACAACTTTCCAATTCTCCAACTCTCCATCTCCTGGCAGGATTTAAAAAAGTTCATACTTACAACTAGTTAGCAATTTCTTTAAATACAACTCAAGTTGATATTATTTGTTTGTGGTTGAGCTGAAATTGGTCAATTCAATTTATCTTTGCCAGACTATGAATTTATTTCATGTTTAAACTGCAATAGCCAATATTCAAATTGAATCTGACAAAATCACCAATGAGAAAACTTAAGCTGTCTGTCCTATTTTTTTTACTCACTTCATTTTACTGTTTTGGCCAGCAAGCCAAATATGTGTTTTATTTTATTGGCGATGGTATGGGTCCGGCTCATGTGGCCACAACCGAGGCATACCTGGCGGCAACTGAAGATGAAATTGGATTTCAGAAACTCAGCTTCACTAATTTTCCGGCCACTGGATTTGCTACTACTTATGCTGAAAACCGCCTCATCACCGGCTCAGCTGCAGCAGGTACTGCCCTGGCAGCAGGACAAAAAACCACCATCAATACCATTGGGATGAATGCTGACAGAAGTAAAAATTTTAAATCCATTGCTGAAGAGGCCAGGGACAATGGTTTTAAAGTAGGCATTATTTCAAGTGTGAGTATCGATCATGCCACGCCGGCTTCTTTTTATGCTCACCAACCCACAAGGAGTATGTATTATGAAATAAGCCTGGATTTACCTAAAAGTGGATTTGATTTTTTTGGCGGTGGAGGCTTTGCTGATCCATATAAAGACAATAGTGTTTCTACATCAGTTTTTGAAATTGCTGGCCTCAGTGGTTATACCATTACTTCAACCCGGGCAACATTTGACTCCCTTCAACCGGGTCACGGTAAAATCATTGCTATGGGCACTAAACTTGAATCCTCCGGTGCGCTGCCTTATGCCATCGATCAAAATGATGCAGACATTCCTTTGGAAGAATTCGTTGACAAAGCCATAGCAATACTTGATAACGAAAACGGTTTTTTTATTGTGTGTGAGGAAGGTAAAATTGATTGGGCAGCTCATGCTAATGATGGCGCTTCCGTTATTCAAAATGTTATTTCCCTTTCAATGTCGGTAGAAGAAGCGTTGGAATTTTACTATCAGCATCCTGATGAAACCCTGATTGTTGTTACTGCTGATCATGAAACCGGAGGCCTATCTATGGGCTCTTCCAGGATGAAATATGATTCGGACCTGAAGTTACTTGGCAAGCAAAAAATTTCATTTCAAAATTTCTCCTATTTGGTTGACTCAGTACTCGTAAAAAAGGGTGAAGATAAACCCACATTTGAGTTTGTGATGGGCCTGGTTGATGCCTATTTTGGACTTGGAGGTACAAATGGATCACCGCTATCAGAAGAAGAACTGGAAATATTTTATCAGGCTTACCTGCATAGTATTGGAGAGGTAAGTTCGCTGAACGGAATCAATTATGGTGGTTATAACCCTATTGCTGTTACAACTACTGATATTTTAAATCAGCGTGCCGGCATTGGCTGGAATTCATATTCGCATACCGCCCTGCCTGTCCCTGTTTTTGCCATTGGTGTTGGCCATGAAATGTTTAATGGATATTACGACAATACGGATATTCCAAAAAAAATAGCTGAGATAATGGGTATGCAGAATTGGAGTAGTGGAGAATTGAAGTAATGGAGAGTTGGAGTAATGGAGAATTGAAGTAGTGGAGAGTTGGAGTAATGGAGTAATGGAAAAGAGTTCATTGGAATTAATGTAGAAGATTAACGATTAATAAAAGTTTTATCAAAAAAACCTAATCAATAAATGAAAACAAGAATAGAACACGACACCATGGGAACCGTCGAAGTTCCTGCTGACAAATACTGGGGTGCACAAACACAGCGTTCGAAAGAAAATTTCAAGATTGGTGATCCGGGATCGATGCCCGGGGAAATCATCAGGGCCTTTGGTATACTTAAGAAATCTGCTGCAATGGCCAATTTTGAATTGGGTGTTCTGGCTGAGGAAAAGTGTAACCTTATTGTACAATCCTGTGATGAGGTAATAGCCGGAAAACTGAATGATAATTTTCCTTTGGTAATCTGGCAAACCGGTTCAGGAACACAATCGAACATGAACATGAATGAAGTGGTAGCCAACCGGGCACACGTACTCCATGGTGGAAGCCTTGATGACGACAAAAAATTCATTCATCCCAATGATGACGTGAATAAATCTCAATCATCCAACGATACTTTTCCAACGGCGATGAGTATTGCTTCTTATATAATGATGGTTGAAACAACCATTCCCGGTGTTGAAAAACTCAGGGATACTCTTGCTGCCAAAGCTGAGGCTTTCAAAAGTGTAGTAAAAACCGGCAGGACCCATCTGATGGATGCTACGCCATTAACACTGGGAAATGAATTCTCGGGTTACGTTGCCCAGCTGAATTTTGGATTGAATACTTTAAAATCAACACTGCCCCACTTGTCGGAACTTGCACTTGGAGGGACTGCTGTAGGGACCGGATTGAACACCCCAAAGGGTTATGCCGAACTGGTCGCAAAAAAAATTGCTGAGGTTACAGCCTATCCATTCGTTACCGCTGAAAATAAATTTGAAGCACTTTCTGCCCACGATGCAATGGTTGAATCTTCTGGCGCATTAAAAACACTTGCTGTTAGTTTGATGCATATTGCCAATAACACACGACTTCTGGCTTCCGGGCCACGTTGTGGTTACAGTGAAATCATGCTTCCCGCCAATGAACCGGGTTCTTCAATCATGCCAGGGAAAGTAAATCCCACACAAAATGAAGCGCTTACAATGGTTTGTGCACAGGTGATTGGAAATGATGTGGCGATTTCGGTTTCGGGAACCCACGGGCAGTTTCAACTCAATGTATTTAAACCGGTAATGGTGGCAAATCTGTTACAGTCAGCCAGGTTGCTGGGTGATGCCTGCGTTTCGTTCAACGACAAATGTGCCATAGGTATTGAGCCTCAACACGAAAACATCAAGAATAACCTGGATAATTCATTGATGTTGGTTACCGCATTAAACACACATATCGGTTACGAAAACGCTGCTAAAATTGCCAAGAAAGCACATGCCGAAAATAAAACCCTTCGTGAAGCAACACTTGATTTGGGATTGCTTACGGATGAAGATTTTGACACACTGGTTGATCCTTCAAAGATGCTGGGTCATATGTAGTCGCTCTAGATTTCAAACAGTTTAGTGTTTTTTAATTTACCTGATGGGGGCAATTTGATTTATTCTGAATCAAACAACAACCAGACAAATGTCTGACAATTTTCTGGTCTTGTAGTTTCTTTTATCTTTGCCTGAGTGTAACCAGCTTTTAAACTCAGCGTCAAATAAATCGCATGGCATTCAGGGATGATGAATTTTATATCGATCAGGTGGTTAAAGGAAACAACAACGCCTTTGCCGGATTGGTAGATAAGCACAAGGAAATGGTTTATACCATTGCTGCTAAAATTCTGAGAAACCCTGAAGATGCTGAAGAAATAGCCCAGGATACGTTCCTGAAAGCATTTAATGCACTGAGTTCTTTTAAACGCGAAGCAAAATTTTCAACCTGGCTTTACCGGATTGCCTACAACGCTGCCATCTCGAGGAGTAGAAAAAAACGACATGAATTTGCCGCCATCGACGAGGAGATGATCAGCAATTATACTACGGATTCGGTAAGCAAATCGGTAAATGAACTGGATCAAGAGGAGCAAATTGCAGCCATCAATACTTTAATGGAAAAGCTGCCGGAAGAAGAAAACTTGTTACTATCTTTGTTTTATAAAAAGGAAAGGTCAGTTGAAGAAATAAGTGAAATAACAGGATACTCGCAATCGAATGTTAAGGTAAAACTTTACAGGATAAGAAAAAGGATGTACGCCGACCTTGAGCGTTATTTGAAGGAGAATAAATAAAAATGGACAATAAACATACTGAACATATTAATGATGATTTTTTAAAAGGCCTGGTGAAATTTACGGATGAAGATAAGCCATCTGTAGATTTCACGCAAAAAATCATGGCTAAAATTCCTCGACCGGTGGTTGAAGAACAAGAGGAAAAATTCATGTTAAGGCCCTGGCAATGGGTTGCAATTGTAGCATCATTAATCGGGGTGATGTATTTTATCTTTGCCTTTGATCTGACTTCATTAATTCGTCAGGCTACCGATGTTTCGGGAAGTGAAGGTATAAATTACCTGAACATTCTCACTTCTTTTGTCCAGTTAATAAGCCAGGCTTTTTCAGGATTTCAGTTTACTTCTATCACACTGATGATCCTTATTTCAGGCCTTGCACTTTACTTTGGCGACAAGTTCCTTCGCAAATGGTCTTCAGCCAGGGCTGTTGTTGCTTAAATTCTCTTTTTTTTTGGAAGAAATTCAGACGAGAATCTTTTAATCCTTCAAATGACTATGTTAAACCTAAAATCCTCGTAATTTGGTAAAAATGCACAAACTTGAGAGGCCACTATCAAATCAAATTTATCTTTCAGTATTGGATATGTATTTATCGTTTCTTCTGAAAGTTCACCAATAATAGCTTCTACATTATTAAGTTTTTTGTTACTCAGGACTTCAATCATTTTCTCTGAAGTATCAGCCGCAACAATTTGCTTTGCACTTTTGGCCATATATTCTGTTAACATTCCGGTTCCACTTCCAAAATGCTTATTTTATCCAAATTAACGAGTTCAGTTAATAAGCCAAATGTTTCCGTGCACCTATCGCCAGAAAATCAAACAAAAGCGTCCCAATATTGGGACGAACAGTATTTTCGATTAATTGAATGGATAGTTGACATTTTTTAAATTGGAAATAGCAGAACCGGGAGTTGATTTTTCTTTTTAAGAAGAATTTCCCGGTTCTGTCCTTTTATGATTCCATTTCTTCACAATCCTCACAATCAAAACCAGCATTGTTTTGCAAACGTTGTCTTCCGGCATCGGCAATCTTTTTATGAAGGGCGGCTTTGTCGGGTTGTCTGCCATCAAATACCTCTGTTGGCGTAAGGCCATACAGGGCATAGTGAGGTTTGCGGTTGTAATCATCCACAGCAAAGGTGTTTAAAAAATGAACCGTTTGCTTATAGTCCGGCAAATCTTGGGTGAACAAATAGCCATACTTCATTTGCTTGTTCACCGCTTCAACCATACTATTCGAAAAAACAATGTCCTTTTGTGCTATGTGGTTTTGTATATGAACCTGTGGCATGTTGAGGTAGGTGTCCAGCGAACCCTTGTTTTCCGGGCCACCGTCCACAATCAGGTCCACAACCGGCCTTAACTGCTTTAGCTTGTGTTTGTCATACACTTCCTTCATCATTTGGAATGTTATGGCGGAGGAATACTGTAGCGAGGCTCTCCAGCCAAGGATGTAACGTGAGAAGTTATCCACCAAAAAATAGAGATACACCCGGGTATTGTCAAGTGTTCTGAAAAGCGTAACATCCATATGTAGTATTTGTCCGGCTTTGGTAGCTTTAATCCCGCTACGGCTAAATTTTGGCCTATGGTTCATTTTGTTCCTTTGCAAACCCAGTAAGCGGGCATATTTGTAAAATGAAGTCAGCGACATCATTGCTGCACCCTCACGGATCATTTTGTAATACACCGAGGCCAGTGACCAGTGAAATATGTCAGGGAGTTTCAGGTAATATTTAACTTGTTCTATTTCTGCTACTGTAATCTGCTGTGGAAACTGTTTGTTACACACCAGAACATTTTCCTTGGTACAAAATAACATTCTTTTCCAGGAATAAAACTGCTGAACGGATATGCCTAGCATGCTTGTTGTATGGCGGATCCCCATACACTGTTTTACCCTGTCAACAGTCCCAACGGTTTGCTTTTTTGAATCCCTAAAAATCCTGGTTTTGTTTTTTGCCTGGTCGAAAAGTTGTTGAAGTGTATTGTTGACCCTGAACACAGCACGGATTACTGCAAAGAGTTTTTTTGAATCAACAAATGTTTTTATAATTTCAATCTTCTCCTCCGAAAAAATTACTTTGTCTGTCCCGAAAAGTTTATTGAAGTCCCTTTTCTTCCAGTTATGAAGTGTGCTTTTGGGAATTTGGTTTACGATTTCAGCATCAAGCATGCTCAGTTGATATTGAATACTTATGTCCGTGTGGTAGGATCGTTTCATTAATTAAAAGTATTCCTAAAAAAAGAGGTAAACCCTAAAAGTTAAAAGGATCGTGAGTAGTTATTGTAGTTTGTGGAACAAAATGAAAGGAGAACTGTGAGGTACCAAAGACTGGAATGGTCAAAAAAGTGAATTATTTTTACAAAATAGCTAATTGTAATGAAAAGAAAATATCGTCCCCTAAACCGTCCCCCAATAAAAAACCCGCTGTTTAATTATTATTAAACAGCGGGTTACGATTTACATGGTTGCCCGACCAGGGCTCGAACCTGGACTCTTCTGAACCAAAATCAGACGTGTTGCCAGTTACACCATCGGGCATCCTTCCCTCATAAGGGACCGCAAAAATAATATTTTTTTTAAAATCTAGTCAAATTCGGAATTTTTTTTTGTTTGTTTATTCCGTTATCCAAAATTAAAGCTGCTGGCTGATTATTCTTACACTATATCATGCAATTCGAATTGAGGTTAAATAATTTGATTTCCAATAAAGTAAAATGTGTATTTTCGCAAATCCAATTTACTCATTCCTAAAATATTGATTGAATGAAAAATTTCCAGAAACTTAACATCCTGATTGGATGGGCTGTTTGGTTGATCGCAACGGTAGTTTATTTAATGACAATAGAGCCCACTGCCAGTTGGTGGGACTGTGGAGAATACATTGCAACCGCGTACAAACTGCAGGTTGGCCACCCGCCTGGGGCGCCATTTTTCCAGATCGTGGGCAGGATATTTTCTCTTTTTGCCTTTGGTGATGTAAGTAAAGTTGCCTTAATGATAAACATCTTATCGGCCCTGGCAAGTAGTTTTACTGTTCTGTTCTTGTTTTGGAGCATTTCCATTTTGGCTCAAAAGGCTGTACAGATTAAGGGCGAAATTACTACTGCAAAAACGATAGCCATATTTGGTAGTGGCATAGTTGGAGCCCTTGCATACACATTCAGTGATTCATTTTGGTTTTCAGCAGTTGAAGGTGAGGTTTATGCAATGTCATCATTTTTCAGCGCCTTTGTATTTTGGGCCATTTTACGTTGGGAAGCTGTTGCCGATGAACGGCACTCGGCAAGATGGTTAATATTGATTGCATACATGGTAGGTCTCTCTGTGGGTGTTCACATGCTTAACTTACTGGCCATTCCAGCCATTTCTTTTGTTTATTATTTTAAGAAATATCAGCCAACCGTAAAGGGAATGTTCGTTGCAGGAGGAATATCCGTTGTCATTCTGGCCATAATTATGTACGTAATTATCCCTGAAATTGCCAGCCTTTTTGCAACTACTGAGATTTTGTTTGTTAATTCGATAGGATTGCCCTTTAATTCAGGAACAATTTTTCTTGCATTGCTTTTGATTGCTACCATCTATTTTGCAATTAGAGCTACCACGGAAGACAAAAAACAATTTAACCTAATCACACTTGTTTTACTTGGAGTTTTGTTTTTACTCATTCTCTCCGAAAGTAGTTCAGCCGGTAGCTTTTTCAAACGCCTGTTTTTTGGTGGTGTCATTGCCTTTATGGTATACAGGTTCAGAAATAAAAAAGCCCAGCTTAACAATGTGGTGTTGAGTCTTACATTTATATTATTAGGATATTCAACGTTTTTATTGATCATTATCAGGGCAAATACCAATACTCCTATTAATGAAAACAGCCCTGACGATGCCGTTAGCTTGCTTTCGTATTTAAACCGCGAACAATATGGCGACTGGCCTATTTTTAACGGTCAATATTATAATTCCCCGGTATCTGACTACAAAGACGGAAACCCAGTATACCTTCGGGATGAAAGCAAAGGAACATATGTTATTGCTGATGACCGAAAGGGCACAGTACCCGTATACGATCCTGAATTTACAACATTGTTTCCCCGTATGTGGAGCAACCAGAAGTCAATACATGTCAGGGAATACAAACGGTGGGGCGAAGTTAAGGGCAGGGGGATGAATCATGTAAAACCTGATGGTACAACAGAAACTATAGTAAAACCTTCTTTTGGGGAAAACCTGACATACTTTTTCAGGTACCAGCTGGGGTTCATGTATTTCCGGTATTTGATGTGGAATTTTGCAGGACGGCAGAACGATATACAGGGCCATGGAGAAATTGAAAATGGCAACTGGATCACCGGGTTCGATTCAGTAGACTCAAAACGTCTGGGCAACCAGTCTAATTTACCACCTTCAATGCAAAACTGGGCAAACAACAAGTTTTATTTGTTGCCCCTTATTTTGGGTTTGATAGGTTTGTTCTTCCAATTAAACAGAGATTACAGGAATACCATTGTGGTGGGTTTATTGTTCATTATGGCAGGCCTGGCAATTGTTGTGTATCTAAACCAGTATCCATATCAACCGAGAGAAAGGGATTATGCCTATGCCGGCTCTACCTATGCTTTTGCCATTTGGATTGGTATGGGTGTATTGGGTTTATTCAATATTTTAAACAAAGTATTGAACCCAAAAATATCTGCCGTGGCGGTTACTGCTATAACTCTTGTCGCTGTTCCGGGGCTAATGGCCAGCCAGGGTTGGGATGACCACAACAGATCCAATAAATCAGCTGCCCTTGATTTTGCCGTCAACTACCTGGAATCCTGCGAGCCCAACTCCATTTTATTTACCAATGGCGACAACGATACTTTCCCCTTGTGGTATGCACAGGAAGTGGAAGGCATTCGCACCGATGTAAGGGTGGTAAATTATATGCTGGCTTCGGGTGAATGGTACATCCATCAGATGATGCGTAAAATTTATGAGTCAGATAAACTGCCATTTACCTTAAGTTATGCTGATTACGAAAAAGGATCGAATAACTATGTCCCATTTTTTGACCGAATACAGGGCTCCAGTGAGCTAAAAGAAGTAATCGACTTTATTGGTAGCAGTGATAGCAGATCGAAATTACCTTTACAGGATGGTAGTCGTATTAATTTTGCACCTACAAAAAATTTAAAATTAACTGTTAATAAAGATGATTTGATTGCAAAAGGGCTGATTCCTGAAAACATGCAAAATAAAATTGTTGATGAGATCAGTTGGACAGTGAGCCAGAATTACCTGTATAAAAACGACCTGATGCTGCTCGACCTGGTTGCCTCCAACAACTGGGAAAGACCAATCTATTTCACAAGTCCTTCAGCAATCGAAAAAGTTTTGAATGTTGCAGAATACTGCCATTTGGAAGGTGTTGTTTACAGGTTTTTGCCTGTCAAGGCAAGTCATTATCTGCAAGGATTGGGTGGAATCAACACAACCGAATCATACGATTTACTTGTTAACAAGGCCAAGTGGGGTAACTTAAACCAACCCGAAGTATACATTGACCCCGAAAGCCGTCGAAATTCCATAATGCCGAAGCAAAATTATTTCAGGCTTGCACAGGCACTGGTCGACGAGAATAAAAAGGACTCTGCTACCGTAGTGCTCGATACTTGCCAGGAATATTTCCCGAATGATAAAATAGCCTACGATATTTACACCATGCCGCTTGTTGAAACCTATTATGATGCTGGAGCTTTTGAAAAAGGCAATGCAGCTTCAGAAGTGATAGCAGGTAATTTTCAACAGGATTTACAGTACTACAGTTCTCTTGACAGCTATTTTAAAAATTACTACGAACAGGAAATCCAGAGAGCGTTTGCTGTAATTCAGCAATTGTCGATGCTTGCTAAAAGGTATAATCAAACTGAAACCGGCAGCAAATTGGATGAAATGATGAACAATGAATTGCTTAATTTCGAATAAAAGATAGAGGCAACAGTAACAAATAGCAAAAACGCTGGTGAGAAAACTCATCAGCGTTTTTTTGTAAGACCTGGATTTTCCGGATTAAACGGATAAAAAAAATCCATTTAACCAACGAGCATCCGCGACTAAATATATTATGAACCAGGTTTTTTCAACACGATAAACAACCCAACCAACACAAACGGAATACTCAGCCACTGCCCCATATTTAGCGCCATAGTTGTTTCAAATGCTACCTGGGGTTCTTTTACAAACTCAATCAATAGCCTTACAGTGAATAGTGAAATCAGGAACACGCCAAACATTAGCCCGGGCCTGGGATTTCCTCCTTTTTTCCAGTAATACCAATACAGAAATTCAAAGATTGCCAGATAGCTTAATGCTTCGTAAATTTGGGTGGGATGCCGTGGGATATCATCATAAACGCTGAAAATGAAGGCCCATGCTACGGTAGTGGGTTCTCCAAAAATTTCAGAATTCATGAGGTTTCCCATCCTGATGAAAAAACCTGACAGGGCAACAACGATTACAATCCTGTCGAGTATCCAGAAATACGGTTTTTTATTTTTTCGTGAAAAAAGGTATAGTCCTGCCAGAATCCCTATGGCCGCCCCATGAGATGCCAGACCACCATTCCATATTTTCAGGATTTCCAAAGGGTCACTCAGGTAAAGTTGTGGTTCGTAAAAAAGTACATGGCCAAGCCTTGCACCAACAACTGTTGCCACAACCATATAGGTTGCCAATTGATCTAACAGCTTGACCGGAAGTTTTTCATTCTTAAAAATACGCATCATTACGAGGTATCCGAAAAAGAAAGAACTGGCAAACAATAAACCATACCATCTGATCGGTAGCCAGGTGCCTGGGAATATCTCCGGACTGGGATTCCATTCGATAAAATTTATCAGCATAGAGAAAATTTTGGGCAAATATACAATTTATGGTTTGGAAGGGTGGTGAATGATTCGGAGTATGTTTATACCAATGGTAATTCTTTACCTGGAATTATTTTTATGTTATAATTGGATTTAGCATAACGCCACGTTTTTGGATTTTTCTATCTTAGCATCTCAATTAAAATCTATTGTTTTGAATCACCCGGACCTCATTTATCAAATTGGTGTAACCCTTTTGCCGGGCATTGGTGATATTTTGGGCAAGAAGCTAATTGCCTATTGCGGCGGTGTAGAGGCTGTTTTTAAGCAAAATCGTAAAGCGCTTGAAAAAGTGCCCAACATTGGAGGCAAACTTGTGAATGCCATTCTGAACCAGAATGTATTGACCCGGGCAGAGGAGGAAATTAAATTCATTGAAGGCCAAAACATTACTCCATTATTTTATCTTGAGAAAAATTATCCTGTCAGGCTTAAAAACTGCATCGATAGTCCGATTTTACTTTATTACAAAGGAAATACTAACCTGAATGTACCAAAGGTAATCAGTGTGGTAGGTACACGCAAGGCCAGCCTATATGGAAAAGAAATTTGTGAAAAACTTGTGGAAGGACTGGCTGGGCATGATGCTTTGATAATCAGCGGACTTGCGTATGGCATCGACACCTGTGCCCATAAATCTGCACTGGATAAACGGCTCAAAACCGTTGCAGTTCTCGGGCATGGACTCGACAGAATTTATCCCTATCTGAATAAGCCCCTGTCCGAAAAAATCAAAGACCAGGGTGGGCTGATCACTGAATTTATGAGTCAATCCTTGCCCGACCGGGAGAATTTCCCCAAGAGAAACCGCATCATTGCAGGTATGGCTGATGCCACTATTGTTGTTGAAGCAGCCAAAAGAGGAGGAGCTTTGATTACTGCTGAAATCGCCAGTTCCTACAACCGGGATGTTTTCAGCGTCCCCGGCAGGATTGGCGATACCTATTCCGAAGGCTGCAATTTTTTGATAAAAACCAATAAGGCTGCATTGATTCAAAATGCAAAAGATGTTGGATATATTTTGGGCTGGGATATCGAAAATAGAAAAAGTCCGAAAAAACAACGTCAGCTATTCGTGGAGCTATCGCTAGACGAAGAAAAAATTGTGGAGGTGATGCAAAAAAAGGAAACTACCGGCATTGATGCAATTTGTGCTGAAACAAAATTACCCATCAGCAAAATTGCAGCAGCATTGCTTAACCTTGAATTTCAGGGGCTGGTAAGGGCATTACCGGGTAAGGTTTATAAGCTGGACTAACAAAGAAACTATCTCAGGGCGAAATCGAAAGAAACTTGCTTGTTTATTATATTTGCTTAATTGTTGAACAAACATAAGTTTTAATCGTTTCACCTTTAATGAAAATTTTGATTAACAGTAAAATTAAGGCTCCATTTAATCAAATTGCAAATGGATTTAACAAAGACTTATTTAGATTTTTGCTTCCACCAAAAAAAGTAGCAAGTTTAATCAGGTATGAGGGTGAAAAACCAGGAAGTATCATTCATATCCGTTTCAACCTTCCATGGCGAAGTGATTGGATCAGCAGGATAACAGAAAAAAATAAGGATCAAAACGAATACTATTTTATTGATACAGGGGTTATCCTTCCTTTTGGGTTAAAGCGGTGGATGCATAGGCATATCGTCAAAAGAATTAATACTGAAGAGTCCATGATCGTTGATGAAATAAATTTTTCGACAGGAAACAAAGTGTTTGATTTTTTAATTTATCCAATCCTGTATCTTGTATTTTACCCAAGAAAAAGATCATACAAGAAATATTTTGAAAAGAGGACTTTGAGCCGGTTATGGCAACAAAGCAATCAAAACAGGGGAATAAAAACATATTAAAATGGAAATATCAGACTGGCGGGAACTCACTTACAGAGATGCTTTTAACAATGCGGTAGTTTACGTAAAGAACATGAGGGAAAAAGATCTTAGCTTTACACTGAGTGACCTCGAAGCCATGCTGCAAAGCGAATACGACAGGCAAGGACAGGCATGGGAAGGCCGTGGCGAAGTAGTGGAGTTAACCATTGAAGCTACTATTGCCGGTATGCAACAGGAAATAATACGTTGGAAGAGAGAACTTATTGAAAACAACCAAACATGACCTTTATTGAAACATATATGTGGGCATTTCCTGTAATTATGACATTGATGACATTATTATGGATCATCAGTGTTATGATAAAAAATGCCAGCATTGTAGATCCTGTGTGGGGACTTGGATTTATTATAGTTTCCATTTATTACCTTTTAATGGTTAAAGGTTTTGAAACCAGGCAAATTCTTGTGGTGACCCTTGTAGGAATATGGGGATTACGATTGTCAGCTTACCTCTTTTGGCGGAATATTGGTAAGGGAGAAGATTTCAGATATAAACAATTCAGAAAAAACTATGGAGAACACCGATACTGGTGGGTAAGCTTTTTTCAGGTATTTTTATTACAGGGGGTTTTATTGTGGCTGATCTCAGCACCGGTGCTCGGGGCAATCTATTATTCAACAGCCAATTCACTAAACATTATCGATCTTGTTGCAATTATCGTTTGGTTGATTGGATTCGCATTTGAAGCAGGTGGGGATTATCAACTGGTGAAATTTAAATCCCGGAAAGAAAACAAAGGGAAAATACTGAAAAATGGTTTTTGGAAATATACCCGTCACCCAAATTATTTTGGTGATGCAGCTGTTTGGTGGGGGTTTGGTTTGTTTGCAATCGCTTCGGGGGCATACCCCACAATATTAGGATCACTGCTAATGACTGGGCTTCTTGTTAAAGTTTCGGGTGTAGCTATGCTCGAAAAATCAATGAAAAATAACAAGCCCGGGTATGAGGATTACATACAAAAAACCAGTGCATTTCTTCCACGGTTTCCCAAATAATAAATAATGGAAATTGGTTTTTTAAATATCAATTTTAATGTATTGTTCGCCTTGCTGTTGATTTGGGGCTTACCTTTTAGCATATACAGGAGCAAGTTCAGAAAATTGGTTTACCAAACAAGCACCTGGACGATAAACATTAAACCAGTATTTTTGGATGAAATTAAAGCCTTGTTTGGAAACCTGTATCCGGGCAACCGAACTTATACTAGGCTAAGAAACTTTTATCGAATGTATCTGACTATTTATTTCATCCTTTTTACCGCTTACTATTTGATCGGATAATACCTAAACCTTATGGAAATGAATGTTGAAAAAGTTGTACTTGTAAATAAACTCGATAGCCCTGTTGGCGAAATGGAAAAAATGGAGGCCCACGAAAAGGCAGTTCTTCACCGTGCGTTTTCAATCTTTGTTTTTAATGATCGCGATGAATTGATGTTGCAGCAACGGGCTTTGAGTAAATACCATTCGCCTGGCTTATGGACCAACACCTGTTGCAGCCACCCCAGGCCAGGTGAAGATTTGTTGGATGCGGGTCATCGTCGTCTTGTAGAAGAAATGGGTTTTGATTGTGAGATTGAGAAAATATTCGATTTTATTTATAAAGCTGCTTTGGATAAAGGACTGACTGAACATGAATATGACCATGTAATATTTGGAAGATATAATGATAACCCTTCGATAAACCCTGAAGAGGTTGCTGCCTGGAAATGGATGAATATGGATGATATTGCCGACGAAATAAATACTGACCCTGAAAACTTTACCATATGGTTTCGTATCGCTTTCGATAGAGTTTACAAGTATCTCAATGATCAGAATGGCAAGTAATATAACATTGTTCTGGTTCAGACGTGATCTGCGAGTGGCTGATAACTCAGGTCTTTTTCATGCATTATCAAAAAATGGTAATGTGCTACCTTTTTTTATTTTCGATAAGGAAATAATCGATAAACTCAATAACAAAAAAGATCCAAGAATCTCCTTTATTTTTGATCAGCTCACCATGCTTAAAAAGGAATTAGAAGAACACGGTGGTTCATTATTGATCAGTTATGGAAATCCAGAGGAGGTTATTGAAAGCTTATGTATCCAATATTCTGTTGAAGCCCTTTACACCAACCACGATTATGAACCCTATGCAAACGATCGTGATCAGCTGGTAAAAGAGCTTTTAACCAAAAAGGGAATTGCATTTAATTCGTTTAAGGACCAGGTGATCTTCGAAAAAGATGAGGTGTTGAAAGATGATGGAAAACCCTACACGGTATTCACACCCTATATGAAAAAGTGGTTGACTGCTTTCATGCGCCAATCCACCGAAAACTTTCCATCAGAAAATTATCTTGACCAGTGTTTTAGTACAGGACCTTTTCCTGATTTTGATCTTCTTGATACTGGATTTACATATGTCGGGCAGCCTTATCCCACTAAGACACCTGATAAAGAGATTATAAAGAATTACGATAAAAACCGTGATATCCCAGCTATGAATGGAACTTCACGTATTGGTTTGCATTTGCGATTTGGCATTGTGAGCATCAGAGAAATTGTAAAACAGGTATTTCAGTTAAATCAAATTTATTTGAACCAACTGATTTGGCGCGAGTTTTATATGATGATCCTTTGGCACTTCCCCCGGGTCGTTAAACATGCGTTTAAGCCAAAATACGATAACATCCAATGGCTTAATGACGAAAGGCATTTCAAGGCCTGGTGTGAGGGAAAAACAGGCTATCCTATCGTGGACGCAGGCATGAGACAGCTTAACCGAAGCGGATACATGCACAACCGTGCACGAATGATCACAGCCAGTTTTTTAACAAAACATCTGTTGATTGACTGGCGCTGGGGTGAGGCGTATTTTGCTGAGAAATTGCTGGATTTTGAGCTTGCTTCAAACAATGGTAGCTGGCAATGGGCTGCAGGAAGCGGCTGCGACGCAGCCCCCTACTACCGTGTTTTTAATCCGGAGCTGCAAACTAAAAAATTTGATCCTGATTTTGAATATATCAAAAAATGGGTACCTGAATTTCAGAATCTCTCTTATCCAGTGCCTATAGTTGATCACAAATTTGCTCGCGAAAGGGTTCTTTCAGAATACAAGAAAACTTTAAACAAATAATTCATTAACAAAATGAAAATAAAAATTGGCTCCAAAATTCCCGAATTCAACCTTCAGGATCAGGATGGAAAGGATGTGAGTATTAAAAATAGAATTGGAAAGAATAGCCTGGTCATATACTTTTACCCGAAAGATGATACCCCTGGTTGCACCAAAGAGGCTTGCAGCTTCCGTGACCAGTTTGCAGACTTTACCGATTTGGGTGCAGAGGTGATTGGCATTAGTTCCGACAGTGTAAAAAAACATAAAAGCTTTGCAGAAAAGCATCGTCTGCCTTACACATTGTTGAGCGACACAAACAAATCCGTAAGAAAGGCTTTTGGCGTTCCCTCCGGTTTCCTGGGGTTATTGCCGGGCAGAGTTACCTATATTTTTGACAAACAAGGTATAGTAAGGCATATGTTTAATTCGCAATTCAATGTTGAAAAGCATGTTGAAGAAGCATTGGAGGTACTAAAGACCCTTTAGATCAAACATATTTTAGGGTACTTCCAGTTAATAATTAAACAAATTCAAATTTTTACGATATTTGCTAAAAACCTCTGGCTATGAAAATCATCATTTTTGGAGCAACAGGATTTATTGGTAAAAGGCTTGTCAATGCATTACAAAGCGAAAATTACGAGCTGACAGTTATTACACGCAATGCCAGAAATGCATTAGAGATTCTAGGTGAAACAGCTGAATTTTTCGAATGGGATGGTGAAAATAGTTCAGATTTAGGGCCAGTTTTTAAAGATGCTTATGGCATAATTAATCTTGCCGGGGAAAGTATTGCATCAAAAAAATGGTCAACACAACAAAAGGAGCGGATTCTAAAAAGCAGGATAAATACAACAGAAGCCATCATTAATGAAATCAATGGCCTGGAAAAAAAGCCAGCAGTGATGTTGCAGGGGTCTGCCATAGGATATTATGGTTCGGATTTTGAAAATGCCTTTGATGAAGATTCACCAGAAGGTAAAGGGTTTCTGGCTGAAGTTACACAGCAATGGGAATCAGTTACCGAAAAACTGGATCCAAGCGTCAGGTTGGTGCTAATTAGAACCGGTATTGTAATTGGTCCCGGAGGTGGCGCCCTTAAACCCATGACCATGCCTTTTAAATTTGGCATAGGTGGACACATAGGTTCTGGCAAACAATGGTTATCCTGGATTCACATTGATGATGAAATTAAAGCAATTACCTTTCTCCTTGAAAATATTGATGCAAGAGGCGTTTATAATTTAACATCACCAGAGCCTGTAACCATGAAAGTATTTGCCAAGGAACTGGGCAGGGTACTAAAAAGATCTTCGTGGTTCCATATACCTCCAATTATTATAAAATCAATGATGGGGCAAATGGGCAGAGAAATGCTATTGACAAGTCAAAAAGTAATTCCAGGAAGGTTAATTGAAGCAGATTTTCAATTCCAGTTCAACGATGTTCGCTTGGCGCTCACAAATATTTTTAATTCCTGATCATAAAATTAAACCTTTTTGATTTATTATTGTTTAGCATTAAAACTGTATTGTTAAACAAACATCAAACAAATTTTAAGCTAAATGATTATGGGAAAAATCAAAAACATTATAACACTTCTAATATTTCTATTGTTTACCATACACCAGGCTTTTTCGCAATCAGGAAAAATTGAAGGCCGCGTATTCAATGCCAATACCAACGAACCACTTCCATTTGCCAATGTAGTGATCTGGGGGACAAATATAGGTTCGACAGCCGATTTGGACGGAAAATTTATGTTTACCGGTATAAAGCCTGGTTATGTACGACTGGCAGCAACTTCTGTCGGGTTTTCGAAATACATTTCTGAAGATATTCTGGTAACCAATGCCAGAAGGGTTTACATCGAAATACCCATGGAAGAGACCAGCATAAAACTTGAAGAAGTTGTTGTACAGGCAAGTCCATTTCGCAAAATGGAAGAAAGCCCGGTTTCACTGCGTACTCTTGATATCTCTGAAATCGAAAAAAACCCTGGTGGCAACAGGGACATATCTAAAGTTATACAATCATTACCCGGCGTATCTTCATCAGTTTCGTTCCGAAATGATGTAATTGTGCGAGGAGGTGGTGCCAACGAAAATTCATTTTATCTTGATGATGTGGAGATTCCTACGATCAACCACTTTTCCACCCAGGGTGCCTCTGGCGGCCCGGTTGGGATCATCAATGTAGATTTTATTCGTGAAGTGGATTACTATGCTGGTGCGTTTCCGGCATCTAAGGGAACAGCACTGAGTTCGGTATTTCAGTTTAAAATGATTGAACCAAACAAAGATAAAATGAACTTCAGAGCGACAGTAGGTGCTTCTGACCTTGGCCTGTCAATCAATGGTCCATTGGGTAAAAAATCTGGTTTACTTGTTTCGGTTCGAAGATCTTACCTGGGTTTTTTATTTAATGCCCTTGGCCTTCCTTTTTTACCAACCTACAACGATATTCAATTTAAATACAAATTAAAAATTGATCAGAAAAATGAAATTTCAATCATAGGTCTGGGTGCCATCGACCAGTTTGAACTCAACACAGGCCTCGAAAATCCGGATGAAAGCCAGCAATTTTTATTAAATGCTCTTCCGGTTAATGAGCAATGGAGCTATACCATTGGAGCAGTGTACAAACGTTATAAGCGCAAAGGGTACGACACCTGGGTGGTAAGCCGAAGCTATCTCGATAATCGGGCATACAAGTATTATAACAACATTGAAGTTGATTCGCTTAAGACATATGATTACAAATCCACCGAAGCCGAAAACAAGATCCGCTATGAGCACAATGCGAGGTACGGGAGTTTTAAGGTGAATTACGGAGCAGGTTTAAACTACGCACAATACACAAATGAAACTTTCCAGCGTATTTATGATGATACTTCAGGCTTTATCAACTATCAATCCGATTTAAGTTTTTTAAACTGGAGTTTGTTCGGACAGGTGAGTAAGGGATTCTATCTCGACCGCTTGATACTGTCGTTTGGTCTTCGTATGGATGCCAACGATTATTCCAGCAGTATGTCCAATTTACTCGACCAATTTGCACCCAGATTTTCGGCTTCTTATGCACTCACTGAAAAGTTTTTCCTGAATTTTAACACAGGCCGATATTACCAGAGGCCGGCTTACACCACCCTTGGATATAAAGACAGCAATAGTGAGTTTATAAATAAAGAAAATGGGCTTGAATACATTGCTTCCGATCATGTTGTAGCAGGTATTGAATGGCTCCCCACACAAAATTCGAAGATTACATTAGAAGGGTTTTATAAAAATTATAGCAACTATCCCTTTTCGGTTAACGACTCTGTATCGCTTGCAAACAAAGGCGGAGGTTTTGGCGTTGTGGGTGACGAGGAGGTTGTTTCAACCGGAAAAGGCAGGGCCTATGGATTTGAAGTTTTGGCGCGTGAGAAAGATATCAGGGGGTTTAATGTCATTTTATCATACACCTTTGTAAGAAGCGAGTTTACCGATATTGACGACAATTACATTTCTTCGGCATGGGATAATCGTCACATTCTGAATTTAACTGTGCTAAAAAAATTGAAGAGAAATTGGGATATCGGTGCCAAATGGCGTTTCGTTGGAGGCCCTCCTTATACACCATATGACCTATTAAAATCAAGCATCAGGCCAGCCTGGGATGTGCAAAATGCACCTTATCTCGACTATGGACAGTTCAATACATTACGTTATGGGAATTTTCATCAGCTTGATGTAAGAGTTGACAAAGAGTATTTCTTTGATAAGTGGTCGTTGATCCTGTACCTGGATATTCAGAACCTGTATAATTTTAAAGCCAAAAGCCAGGATTTGGTCACCAACCTGGATGAAAATGGTAATTTGAATATTGATCCTGCAACAGCAAATTTGCCTTACGCGGATCAAAAATATATTCTTCGTAGTTTGCCAAACGAGGAGGGCACAGTACTTCCAACCATTGGCATTATTGTTGAATTTTAACCACTTATGTTTAATGAAAAAAGCAACAGTCATGAAAAGGAATCCAACAATTATATACCTGATACTAAGCACAATTTTTCTTTTAAACGCTCATCAGGGTTTTGCACAAAAAAATAAATCAACTGAGGTTGAAATTATCCAAACAAATATGAATGGAAAAGGCAAAACAATAGAATTGGTTTTTGAAGCCGGTCCGGAACACAACCACCCCATGATGGCAGCCTGGCTTGAAGATGAACAGGGCAGTTACCTCCAAACCCTTTTTGTGAACGAATCAGTTGCAAAAGGATATTTTAAGCATGCCGATAAATCAGGAGGGCATTGGCATGCAGGAGAGTTGGTAAGGCCAGCATCACTCCCTGTTTGGGCTCATAAAAGGGGTGTTGAATCTGTTGATGGACATTTTATGCCAACCATGGATCAACCAGTTCCTGATGCATATACCGGCGCTACACCAACGACTGATTTTATTCTCGAATCTAAATCAGACAAAGCATTGCCAGAAAAATTCAGTGTAATGTTTGAAATCAATCAATCATGGGACTGGAATGATTACTGGACCAATAACAAATTTCCTGATGATGAGGATTACAAAACCTCTTCACAGCCTTCGGTGGTATATGCTGTAGATATTGATAGGGATGATCTGAAAAGCTCATATGAATTGAGGGTAATTGGCCATGGACATTGTTCTGGAAAAAATGGTCAGATTAATTCTGAGATTGAAACCTTAACTACAGCACTTGAAATTGTAGAAAATGTGCATGTACAGATTAAGTAAATGGCAAAAAGCAATTTCAGGATTCTGACTCGATGAAAAATTAAACTTTTCCCTTTCAAAAGGCCAGCAAGCTATTTGTAAAATACGGGTGGCGTATTCCTGATTTTCAATAGTATTTCCTCTTCCTTTCCATCAAAGTTTACTACCTCCACCCGTAAGTCAGAATTTGCATATTTACTTTCAAATTCATCTACTGTTAAAGATGACTTTAAAAACTCCTTCAGGAGAAGCGTTTTCCCAGGTTCTACAATCTGAGATTCCACATTATCATGCACATACGTGGTGTTTGATGTTGCTACTGCTGACCTCAAAAATTGGAATTGTGAATCTCCTTCCCCTCGTATTGCAATTGTTTTTACTGCTCCAGGCCGCTGTCCGGAGTTGGAGACAAATAATTCGAC
>Ga0070729_10002438_pt1 | contig 24024 bp, 23 predicted proteins | sample tdDd472_FD_66725 | JGI IMG/M metagenome (GOLD analysis project Ga0070729, IMG submission 66725) | Marine sediment microbial communities from the Atlantic coast under amendment with organic carbon and nitrate - tdDd47.2 | ecosystem: Environmental > Aquatic > Marine > Coastal > Sediment | place... | reverse complement strand
AGTACCATTGCGACCCGCTCATGGCCATGAAGGCCACCACGCGGTCCGCAATAGCACTCGGCAAGCCTGGAAAGCCGGTCAAATGGTTCAATGTGAGCGCACGATGCTCTAGGACGACATGCCGCCCGGGTGACGGCAGGGCCCGCGTCCGCACGGGCCTTGCCGCTTGGCGCCCCCGCGCTATTGCGAAAGGGCCTTCACCGCTTCTTCGGTGGTCAGAACGCCGTTGGCGATCATCGCATAGTTGACCAGCGCCGCCTTGTAGGCGTCCTCGCCGGGGGCGGCGACCGCGTCCTTGACCACGTAGACCCGGAAGCCGTTCTCCATCAGCGCGCGCATGTGGGAATCGACGCAGAGATTGGCGACGAGGCCGCCGAGCACCACCGTGTCGATGCCGCGGGCGCGAAGCTGGTAGATCAGGTCGTTGCTTTCCGGCCCGTACATCTTGTGCGGGGCGACGACAATGCTCTCCCCGTCATGGATATAGCGCTTGAACGGCCCGTAGAAATCGGCGCCGGAACCCTCGAAGCCCTTCGGATCGGACAGCGCGGTCCGCCGCAGCGCACCCATGTCGAGAAGCTGGCGCTGCAGGGCGCCGGCGCGCGACCAGTCGACGTCGCGCAAGGTGTAGACCAGCGGGTCGACCGCCAGCGTCACGCCGCGCGCCTTGGCGGTCTTCATCAGCGTTTCGATATTGCCGATTGTGCCGAGCTTTTTCATGTTGTCGGCGACGAGGCCGTAAAGCTTGCCCTTGGGGGAGAGGAAGTCGTTCTGCGGATCGGTGATCACGATTGCGGTGCGGGCCTTGTCGAAGGTCGGCAGCGCCGTCTCGGCCGCCGTCGTGCTGCCGGCGGAGGCGAAGCTCAGCGACAGGCCGAGGGCGAGGGGGAGGAGCATGGTTTTCATCGTAAGAACCTTTCATCGTTCGGTGTCCGTCGGCCGAAGAAAGCGTCGCGGCTTCCTCCGGTATCGGCGGTCTACGGCGATGACGGGGATTGCGATGTAACAAATGCTCCGTTGACGAATTTTCCGGAATTGGCGGTCTACGGCACGTCGCGCGGCAGATATCTGGTGCCGTTGACGATCCTGTAGATCGGCAGGTCGTAATACATGCCGAAACTCGAATGTTTGACCTTCTTGTGCAGATTCCGGTCGTCGTTGCTGCCGGTCGCCCAGGGAACGTTGCCGTATTGATTGGCCTCGTCCGTCAATCCCTTGACGTATTGGATCATGACGTTGACCTGGCCGCCGAAGTTCTTGCCGTTCACACGTTTGGGCTCTATCCCGAAGGTCGCGTCCGCCGGCAGCCCGACGAGCTCGGCGATGGTCCGGTACAGTTCGCCAAGGTCGAACTTCACCGGATCATTGTGTCCGTAACTCGTGAATTTGCCCGTAGTATCGTTGAAATAGCAGCAGGCGCGGTCCACTTCATTGTGCGAGGTGACGGTCAGGAACCGGCCACGCCGGAGGCTAGCGAACAAGTAGCCATAGGCGAGCTTGCGATACTGGCCTTCGTTGTAGAAGGTCGGATCGTTCGCGAGGTGGCGGTCGCGGGTCATTTCCACATGCAGGAAGTGCCGGTTGGCGGCCCGGCTTTCCATCTTGGTTCCATATCCGGCAGTACCCCAATCGTGCTGGCGGTACAGCTTTCGGGCTCCGATCCAAAGGTGGATGCCCCTCGTCGAGGCTTTGTCATGAGGGTTCAATTCATTCGGGCCTGTCCCGGGTTCTGTGGTGCCGGCGGTGTCGTGGATGACAAAATACCGGGCGTCGACATTGGCGGTATCCGGGCCGGCAAGCTTTTCGGCGGTGTCGGCATCGAACTCCGCTGTCGCTTTTGCCTTGAGTGCGGCAAAGGATGGCGAGGGCGGAGTCCGGCATTTGTCGACATTGGATTTCGGCTCCCGGTCGAAATAGGATCGCTGCTTCTTTTCCTGTTCGATATCGTAAGCTTCCGGTTCCGGTCCCTCGGTGGCAACAGCATCCACCAGGTCGATCGGTGCGCCGGGCTGTTCCTCATCGGCGGCTCCCTCCTCGAGGCGCCGGTCGAAATGCGCTTCCCGGATGACCTCGCGCATGCGTTCCGACATGGTCTTGCCGCCGCCGTGATGCCACCAGTTGAGCCCGGCGATCTCGCCCCAGCGGTCGAATTCCTCGCTGAACTGAAGGAGCTTTCGGTAGGCCTGCGGTTCTTCCCAACCCTCTTTCTCGCCCCAATAGGTCTGGCCGGTAATGATCAGCGGATGGTCGGTCAGGTGTCGCCAGAGGTCGATGCACAAGCTGACATAATCAGCGGCGTTGTCGGTCCCGTAGGCGCCGTCGACCGCGCCGGGACGGGTGAGCATGTAATCCGCCGGATACCAGTGCCAGTAGCATTGCGGCGCGAAGCAGTCGACGAAGGGTTCGGCGGCCGCGACCAACTCCGGTTCGTGGTCGCAGATGAAGCCGAATGTCGACATCGCCAGCAGGTCGCCGCCATCCTGCAGGTCGCGCACCCGGCCGAGGAACGTGCGGACCCGTTCCTCGTTCCAATGCGCGCCGCGCACGTCGTGTTCGATATCGGCGACGTAATTCCTGACGCCGAAGGTTTCGAAGGAGCGACGGACATGATCCAGATCCTTTTCAAGATCATCGCCATCGCACCATCCCCAGATCGCCACCTCGATATCCCGCGCGCGCAGTTTCTCGATCAGTTCCCGGGTCGGCGCCTCGTCCATCAGGCCACGGCCGCTATGGGCCCGGACCCAGGCGTGGCGCATGCCGTAATCGTCGAGGGTTGCGACCGCCGCGTCGACGGAGCCGTAGGCGGCAGCGGTTTCGTCGGGTAGATAGAAGAAGGTTCCGTGGCCGAGTTGCATCCTGTTCCTCCCTGAATTCCTTTTGCGTGATTTTCGTTGTATCTACCGGCGCGGCTGACACGGCGGTTTCAGATCTGTCCCGCCATGCCGGCATAGGACGCCTTGCGCGCCTCTATCGTCGCTAGCGGGCTGCTCCAGAGTTGCAGCAGCCTTTCGCGGATTTCGGCGTAACCGCCCTCGAGCGCCGCGGCCTTCAGCCTGCCGACGATCCGCGAGACGCGGATGCCCTCGTTGGCGATCCATTTGACGCGGGTATCGGGATCGTCGAGCCGCTCCTTGGCGATCAGCTTGCCGTCGACATCGAGCACGTGGCCGTTCTTGTCGGTGGCCGGCACGGCCTTGTGGTGGAGCGCGATCGCCTCCCAGCGCGAATTCATCACCGGCGCGCCGGAACTGCCGGATTCCGTGTCGCCGGAATACCAGCAATAGGGGTCGAGTTCGCCGCCGTTCCTGATCATGGTGAAGGTGCTGTCGTGGACCACCACCCGCTTCTGCAGGCCATTTGGGTGCTGGATGATATTCACCGGATGGCCGATGAGGATCTTGCCTTCGTCAGGCAACAGCGGCAGCCAGCCGAAGGAGCCGAGCGCGGGCGACCCGTCCGTCTGCCTGAGCGCAACGAAACAGAAGTCGAGGTCTTCGTCGGAATAGAAGAAGCGGTCGGTGTCGGCGACGTAGGCGACGGAATTTCTCGGCGTGCCGATCGTGTTGTCGTCGTAGAGGAACTCGAACAGCGCCTCGCGAGCATGGCCGGCCTCTTCGATGACGTGGTGGTTCGTCAGGACAACCCCCTCGCCGACGAGGAAGCCGGTCCCGGTGGTGACACCGCGGGAGATCTTGCAGACAGCGCGTGCCGCCAGAATGCCGATCTCGAGGAATTCGCCCGACAGGATGTTGTTGCGTTCGCCGATATGCGCTTCGGTGCCGAAACCGGGCGTGACGATCAGAGGCGTATCCGCTTCCGCCTCCAGCCGATCCATCGTCATCTGCCGAAGTTCGGCCTTGACCCGGCGCTCGCCGGAATCGGCATCCGGTCCTCGACCACGGGCAATTTTCCGCCGGGCGTCCCGGATCGGCTGTAACAGCGCCCTAATGCGGGCGATACTGTCTTCAATTTTCTCTAGACCGATATCCTTTGGGGAAACCGCCATATTTCCACTCGAAAATAGAGTAAATATGACATATTATAGCACATAATCCTGAATTTTAAAATCAAAACAAGTCTGGGAGATCTGCCGTGGAAAAAATTTCTTTTGCTGACTATGTAGAGCTTTCATCCGATCTGAAAAACAGAGAGAAATTCAAGGCGTATTCCACCGTTGTTCGCGGCCGGGGCGGGTTTGATTTCCGCATCGTCCCCAATCCCGAACTGGTGGTGATGACGGCCGAGGAGGTCGAACTCGAGAACGCCATGGCGATCGGCAACGAGTCCGAACGGATCGCCCGGAAGATCGCATATACCTGGGATCGGATCCTGTCGCCGGGCAAGCCGGTGATCGTTTCCGAGGGCGACAGCTGGTTCCAGTTTCCACTGCTGATCGATGAGGTCATCGACCATCTCAACGACGACTACGCGATCCTGTCGCTGGGTGCGGCGGGCGACACCGCGCAGAACATGGTCTTCGGCCCGCAGGGCGAGCATCACACCGAATACATGTCGGTGCTGCATGCGCTGAGGAATTCGGTGAAGGCCTTCCTGTTCTCGGCGGCGGGCAACGACATCATCGGCGAGGACCCGGCGACGAACCGCTCGGCGCTGGTCGATATCCTCAATCCCTATAGCGGTGACACGAACGACGTGGCCGGTCACATCAACGAGACCGTACTTACCAAACGCCTGGCGGATATCGGCGCTGCCTATTCGAAGGTGATTTCCGACGTTCGAGCGGACCCGGATCTTGCGGGATTGCCCATCCTGTTCCACGGCTACGACTACCCCTATCCCTATCCGTGGGGCGCCGGCGATCCGCGCAATCCGATCTACGCCAGGAACGACGAATGGCTGGGAGAGGCGTTCGCGGCCAAGGGCTTTCCGCATGCGACGGAAGCAGAGCGCAATCTGCGGCGGAGTATCTTGAAGGCGCTGATCAATCGGCTCTATACGCTGCTGGAGGGCCTTGCCGGCAATCCGGACCAGTCACGGATCTGGGTGGTCGATTGCCGTGGCGCGCTCGAACATCTGGGCGACTGGAACGACGAAATCCACGGCACTTCAGCCGGTTTCGCCAAGGTCGCCGCCCGCTTCCAGGACACGCTGACAGGCGCGCTGGCGGGGGTCTGACAAGCAACCGGACGCCGCTCACGCCGCGTCGAACTGGCCATTCCCGGCAGCGGTTCCGGCTCGGCCGAAGCGATCGTCCGTACCTCCCCGCGCTTGATCCCGACCGGGCACGGTTCCGGTTCGGCCGTGTCCGATCCCGCACGCCGGCCCGCCACGGGCTGTCGAACCGCGGCCGGCGGCGAAATCGAAGCCGGAGCGCCCAAGTGCTTGCCGAACAACGAGAACCTATTTAACACTACTCGCCTGCCGGACAGAAACTCCGGAAGCGAGAACGCCGCCGGCGAACAGGCGGGTCGGGAGGAACCTTGGAAGTCATTCAGCTCTTGTTGGGCGGGCTGGCGAACGGCTGCATCTACGGTCTGGTCGCGCTCGGTTTCGTGCTCATCTACAAAGCCTCCGAAATGGTCAATTTCGCGCAGGGCGACATGATGATGCTCGGCGCGATGCTGGCGCTCACCTTCGTCAACCACGACTATCTCGGCTGGCCGTTCGTCCCCGGCGTGCTCGCGGCCATGGCGGTGATGGGCGTTCTCTCCTTCGCGCTCGACAAGTTCGTGCTGCGCCATATCTTCGGACAGCCGCATTTCGCCGTCGTCATCCTGACCATCGCCATCGGCTTCGTCATCCGCTTCATCGCCGGCGTGATCTGGGGCCACGAGCCGCTGTCGCTGGAAAACCCGTTCGCCGGCAAGTCGCTGCATTTCGGCGGGCTGGTCATGGGCATGGAGGACGCGGCGGCGATTCTCATGACCATCGTGCTCACCGGCGGACTCTACCTGTTCTTCTCGCGCACCCGTCTCGGCGTCTCCATGCAGGCTTCCTCGCAAAACCAGATCGCCGCCTATTACATGGGTATCCCGGTGAAGCTGGTCTATTCCGTCGTCTGGGCGCTGGCCGGTATCCTCGCCACCGTCGCCGGCGTGATGTTCGCCTCCAAGGGCACCATCGATCCCTCCACCGGCCTGCTCGGCATCAAGGCCTTCGCGGCCGCGGTGATCGGCGGTTTCGGCTCGCTGCCCGGGGCGCTGGCCGGCGGGCTCATCGTCGGCATCGTCGAACCCTTCGCCGGCCGCTATCTCCTTGCCGGATATTCGCAGATCGCGCCTTACGCCATCATGCTGGTGGTGCTGATCGTGGCGCCGAACGGACTGTTCGCGCAGATGATCAAGAAGAAGGTCTGAGCGAACGATGCGTATCCTGTTCAAGAGAAGCTACGGCGTCGACATCCGCCTGTTCGCAGACTGGCAGACCTTCGCCTGGTACGCGGCGCTGTTCGCCGCCGTGCTGGCGATGCCGTTCGTGCTCGACGACTATTACCTGGGAGAAGTGACCTATGTGCTGATCTTCTCGCTCGCCGGTCTGGGACTGATGCTGCTTGTCGGCCATACCGGGCTGGTCAGCCTCGGCCACGCCGCCTTCCTCGCCACCGGCGCCTATATGGACGTGATCCTGATCGAGCGCGGCGTGCCGTTCATCCTCGCCCTGCCGCTCGCGGGACTGTTCTCGGGCGTGGTCGGCGCGATCATCGCCATTCCGGTGCTCAGGCTGACCGGCATCTATCTCGCCATCGCCACCATGGCGCTGGCGATCATCACCGAGGACATCATCGTTCTGGCCGAACCGGTGACGGGCGGCGTGATCGGGCTGACCACGCCGCCGATCGAGATATTCGGACTCGAGATCGATCGCTACGGCACGCCGAAGCTATTCTTCTATCTCTGCCTGGCAGTGGTGGCGCTGGTGACGCTGTTCTACCGCAACCTGTTGAGAAGCCCGACCGGCCGCGCCTTCACCGCGATCCGCGATTCGGAAGTTTCGGCCAGTTCGCTCGGCATCAACGTCGCGGTCTACAAGACCCTGTCCTTCGGCATCTCCTGCTTCTTCACCGGGCTCGCCGGCGGGCTGCTGGCGCATTATCTGGGCGCCTTCAACCACGAGACCTTCCTGATCATCACCTCGATCCTGCTCTTGATGATGGTCGTGGTCGGAGGCATGGGGTCGATCCACGGGGCGTTCTTCGGCGCCATCGTCATCGGGCTGCTGCCGCCGGCGATCACCATCCTGAGGGAATATTTCACCGCTCTGACCGGCATCCGGATGACGGCGATCCCGGGGCTCGACACCGGCATCTTCGCGGTGATCCTGGTGATGTTCATCCTGTTCGAGCCGATGGGCATCTACGGCCGCTGGCTCAAGATCCGCACCTTCTTCCAAATCTTCCCGCTCTACCGGAAGAACATGTTCCGTCGCCAGAAGACGTTCCTGAAGACGGAGCGGATGCGATGAGCCTGCTCGAAGTCGCCAATCTGGGCATCAGCTTCGGCGGCCTGAAGGCCGTGGACGACGTGTCCTTCGACGTCGAGGAGGGCGAGGTCTTCACCATCATGGGGCCGAACGGGGCGGGCAAGTCGACGATCTTCAACCTGATCTCGCGCTTCTACAAGCCGACGTCGGGGACGATCCGCTTCGGCGGCAAGGACATCACCGGCCTCGCCCCGCACCAGATCGCGCCGCTGGGGATCGCGCGGACCTTCCAGAACATCGAGCTGTTCGACCATTCCACAGTGCTCCAGAACCTGCTGGTCGGCCGCCACAGCCTGCGCCGCACCTCGTTCATCGAGGACATGCTGTTCCTGCCCAAGAACCGCCGCGAGGAGGTTCGCCACCGGGAGGAGATCGAGACGATCATCGACTTCCTCGACCTGCAGCCCTATCGCAACCAGCGCATCGCCGGGCTGCCCTACGGGGTGCGCAAGGTGGTCGAGATGGCCCGCGCGCTGGCGCTCAAGCCGAAGCTGCTGCTGCTCGACGAGCCGGCCTCCGGCCTGTCGGTGGAAGAAACCCAGGACGTCGCCTACTGGATCGAGGACATCCAGAAGGACATGGGCATCACGGTGCTGATGGTGGAGCACGACATGAAGCTGGTGAACCAGGTGAGCGACCGGGTGCTGGCGCTCGATCACGGCAGCCCGCTGGCCATCGGCCTGCCGCAGGAGGTGCAGTCCGATCCGGCCGTCATCGAGGCCTATCTCGGCCGGGAGGAGGCGTGATGGCGGCGAATGGTTCGGGTGAGGGGCGCGCGCCGCTGCTGTCGATCCGCAATGTCGAGACCTTCTACGGCGCGGTGATGGCCATCCGCGGCGCCAGCCTCGATGTCGAGGAGGGCCGCATCGTCACCATCCTGGGCGCCAACGGCGCCGGCAAGACGACGCTGATGAAGACGATTTCCGGGGTGATGGATCCCGACAAGGGCCAGATCCTGTTCGACGGCGAGGAGATCCAGGGCCGCGAGCCCGACGCCATCGTCCGCAAGGGCATCGCCCACGTGCCCGAGGGCCGGGAGATCTTTCCCTTCCTCACCGTCGAGGAAAACCTGATGATGGGCGCCTACACCCGCAAGGATCGGGGCAACCTGCCGGCGGATCTCGAAATGGTGTTCGGCTATTTCCCGATTCTGAAGGAGCGGCGGTCGCAGCAGGCGGCGTTCCTGTCCGGCGGCCAGCAGCAGATGCTGGCGATCGGCCGCGGGCTGATGACCAAGCCGCGGCTGATGCTGCTCGACGAGCCGAGCCTCGGGCTGAGCCCGATCCTGGTGCAGGAAATCTTCGCCATCATCCGGCGCCTCAACAAGGAGCAGGGGGTCACGATACTGCTGGTCGAGCAGAACGCCAACGTGGCGCTGAGGACGGCGGATTACGGATACGTGCTCGAGATCGGCCGCATCGTCATGGCCGATACCACCGCGCGGCTGCTCGAATCCGAGGACATCCAGGAGTTCTATCTCGGGGTGCAGGGCGAGACGCAGCGCGAACAGAAACGCTGGAAGCGGCGCAAGACCTGGAGATAGCGGCGGAGCCCGCGCAGGTCGGGTGGCCGCGAGACGGAGACGGACGAACCATGCAGGTGTGGTCGGGAAAACGGGATCCGAACAAGGACTACGGCAGTATCGACGGATGCGACACGGTCGCCAGGCTGTTCCTCGACCGCTGCCGGAAATTTTCCGCGCGCACGGCCCACAGGGAAAAGGATTTTGGCATCTGGAAATCCTATAGCTGGGCCGACTATTACGACCACGCCCAATGGATCGGGCTGGGGCTGGTCAAGCTCGGCCTCGAACCGGGCGACGTGGTCTCGATCCTGTCGGAAGACACCAAGGAGTGGTTCTACGCGGACATGGGCATCGTCTGCGCCGGCGGCGTCCCCAACGGCGTCTACACCACCGACGCGGCGAGCCAGCTCGCCTATCTGGTCAACGATTCCTCGTCGAAATTCCTGATCGTCGAGAACGACGAGCAGCTCGACAAGTTTCTCGAGGTCCGCGACCGGATGCCCACGCTTTCGAAGGTGATCGTCATCGACCGGGACGGGCTCAGGGCGTTCCGCGACGACAAGGTGATGTTCGCCGACGAGCTCTACGACATCGGCCGGGAGGAGGCGCGGCGCCATCCGGGCCGGTTCGAGGAACTCGCCAACGCGGTAAAGCCGGACGATCTGAGGACGCTGATCTACACCTCGGGCACCACCGGCCGACCGAAGGGGGCGATGGTCACCCATGCCAACGTGCTGTTCCAGCTCAATTCCTGCTTCCAGGTGGTCAGCATCTTCGACAGCGACGAGCAGCTCTGCTTCCTGCCGCTGTGCCACGTGCTCGAACGGCTTTTCTCCACCGACGCGCAGATCGGCGTCGGCAACACGATCAATTTCGCCGAAAGCCCCGAAACCGTGTTCGAGAACATCCAGGAAGTCTCGCCGCACATGTTCACCGCCGTGCCGCGCTTCTGGGAGAAGGTCTATTCGCGGCTGCAGATCGCCCGCAAGGAAGCCACAATCCTCGGCCGCTGGGCCTTCGACCGGGCGGTCGCCGCCGGCATGGCGCGGGCCGAATACGCCCAGGTCGGCGAACCGGTTCCGGCCGGCGTGCAGGCACGTTACGCGGTCTGGGATTTCCTGGTGCTCTCCAACCTGCGGCGGATGATCGGCATGGACCGGCTGCGCCGGGCGGGCACGGGCGCCGCGCCGATCTCGCCGGAGCTCTTGCGCTGGTTCTGGGCGATCGGGGTTCCGCTGTTCGAGGGCTTCGGCCAGACCGAGACCACCGGCGTCGTCTCGATCAACGATTTCGGCGCCAACAAGATCGGCACCATCGGCGCCTGCCTGCCCGGCGTCGAGGCGCGGATCGCGCCCGACGGGGAGATCCAGACCCGCGGACCGCACGTCTTCAAGGGCTACTGGAACGCGCCGGAAAAAACGGCGGACGCGATGACCGAGGACGGCTGGCTGCGGACCGGCGATGTCGGCCGGGTCGACAACGAGGGCTATTTCACCATCACCGGCCGGATCAAGGACATCATCATCACCGCCGGCGGCAAGAACATCACCCCGGCGGAAATCGAGAGCGCCATCAAGTTCTCGCCTTACGTCTCCGATGCGGTAATCATCGGCGACCGGCGCAAGTATCTCACCTGCCTGGTGATGATCGACCAGGAGAATGTCGAGAACTTCGCGCAGGAACACCGGGTGCCGTTCGGCGACTTCGCCTCGCTGTGCCGGGCGCCGGAGGTGGTCGAACTGATCCGCGGCGAGATCGACCGGGTCAACAGGGAGTTCGCCCGGGTCGAGCAGGTCAAGGACTTCCGGCTGATCGACATCCTGCTTACCGCCGAGGACGACGAACTGACCCCGACCATGAAGCTGAAACGCAGTTTTGTTGAGAAGAAGCACGCGCCGCTGATAGAGTCGATGTACGCCAGCGCGTGAACGAGATGCCGCAAGGCACGACGACAAGAGACCAAGGACAGGAAACCAACCCAAGGAGTACCCCATGAGATCCATCCTGATAGCCGCGGCCGCCGCCATGATTGCCGCGGGGCCGGCCATGGCCCAGACCGACGGCGTCACCGATACCGAAATCGTCATCGGCGGCCATCACGACCTGTCGGGCCCGTTCGCGGCCTTCTCCGCACCGGCCGTCAAGGCGGTCCAGCAGATCTTCAAGGAAGTCAACGACGCGGGCGGCATCCACGGCCGCAAGCTGCGCTACGTGGTCGAAGACCACGGCTACCAGGTGCCCAAGGCGGTGCAGGCGGTCAACAAGCTTGTCAATCGCGACAAGGTCTTCGCCATGCTCTTGTCGCTGGGCACGCCGCACAATCTCGCGGCCTTCAAGCTGCAGGACCGCAAGGGCATCCCGAACGTCAACCCGCTGTCGGCGGCGCGGCAGATGCTGCAGGAGCCGCTGGCGCTCCACTATGCGGGCACCGCGTCCTACTACGACCAGTTGCGCGCGGCGGTGAAGTGGATGCACGACAACAAGGGCGTCAAGACCGTCTGCTCCATGTACATCCCGTCGGATTTCGGCAAGGAGATCCAGCTCGGCACCAAGGAAGAGGCCGAGGCGCTCGGCATCAAATACGCGGCCGAGACCACCCATAAGCCGGACGAGACCAACTATGTCGGCGCGCTCGGCAAGCTGAAGGCGGCCGGCTGCCAGATGATCTCGACCGCGCTCAGCATTCGCGGCACCATCACCGTGGTCGCCACGGCCAAGAAGATCGGCTGGAACGACGTCATCCTGGTCGGCTCGTCCGCGGCCTTCCACACGGCGATCGCCAAGGTTCCCGGCGGCGTCACCGACGGCTACTGGGCCGCTGCCGGCTGGCAGGACCTGGAAGCCCGCGCCGGGGATCCCGAAGTCGCCAAATGGATCGCCAGCTATACCAAGGCCACCGGCGAGAAGTTCCCCGGCACCGGCGCCCTGCTCGGCGCCAGCGGCGCCCATCTGATGATCCGCGCGCTTGAGGCCGCCGGCCGCGACCTCACCCATGAAAGCTTCCAGAAGGCGATGGAATCGCTCGAGTTCGACGACCACATCATGGGCAACCACGTGAAGATGGGCCCCGGCGACCATCTGGCCGCGGACACGATCTACCTGTCCCAGATCCAGAACGGCAGCTGGAAGACGATCGGCGAGGTCAAGAAGTAGGACCCTCGATCGGGGAAAAATCGAAGGCGGCGCTCCGGCGCCGCCTTTTTATTGGCCGCGAGGTTGGGGAAATCCGAGAAGCATGGATTTCCGCCTTCGCGGGAATGACGGAAGCGGTTGAAATTCAAAGATAAAATACGACCGTTTCGTTGTTTGGTCTTGCCGACCAGTATCCTTCTTTCGGCGGGCCGCTTGGCGTCGGCTTCCGAGATATTCCCTTTAATATCAATACTTTCCGTCATCCCCGCGCAGGCGGGAATCCATGCTTTTCGACACGGATGGGCGGTTCGGTTCGATCAGGCGCTGCCTGGAACCGTTTCGCCGACGTCGTCCGTCCTACTCGTCGCGCTTGCACAGGCCGTCTTCGACCTTCGGTTCGAGCAGGCCGAAATTCGGATCATCCTTTTCGTAGACGGCGACGACGCGGTCGGTGGAGGCAGACAGTTTGTTGCCGTCGTCGTCGTAGTTCTCCTGCTCGCTCAACAGCGCCACCAGCAGGCCGGGCTTGACGTAGCGAAGCAGCCGGCTGCGGCCGCCGCCAGTCCATTTCAGGTCGACCCGGTACATCTCGACCGGCATCGGGGCGCCGCCGAAATCGATCGCGGCAGGGCCCATCCTGGTGATTTCCGACTGTCCGGACGTCGACTCGCCGGTCTTGGCGGGAAGTTTTCGTCGAACCCGGACGAAGCGGTATTTCGCCTTTTCGCCGTCCGCCGCCGTCGTCAGCCCGGCGATCCGCGTCAGCGCCGCGTCGTCGCCCTCGGGCCTGATCTCCTGAACGTGGCGGCCGCGTCGCCACTCGGTCATCAGCAGGCCGGCGACGTATTTCTCCCGACCGCGAAACTGGCCCTTCACGTAGATATCGAGCCGGCGGACGTCAGAGCCGTCCTGCTCGCACGTCATGAGCTGGCGGATCTCGCAATCGTCGGCGACCAGCGTCGCCATCAGCGTGCAGCCGGACGCGATCCCGGCTTTTTCCGAGGCCGCGATGGCGGGCGCGAAAAACGCGGCCGCCGCCAGGGCGGCGAGTGCGAGCGAACGCGGAGGCGGAATCAGGAACATGTGGTGCTCCCTGTTTGTCGGCGGGCGGTCTGTCGCCGGCGATAAGGCACGGTTCGTCAGATCCCCGCGCCTTTCTCGTGGTTCAGGATACGGCAGAATTCGTCACTGTCGATATTGCCGCCGGACACGATGCACACAAGGTTTCCCTTTCCTTTCGGATCGGCGATCGCGGCGGCGACCGAGGCCGCGCCGGCACCTTCGGCGACGACCTTGTTGCGGGCGAACAGGATCCGCAGCGCTTCGGCCACGTCGTCGAGCGGCGCCACCGCCACATGGTCGACGATCGACTGCAGGAAACCGAAGATCACCGGGAAGACCGTGGTCGCGCCGATGCTCTCGACGAAGCAGGACTGGAAATCGACCGTCACCGGATGGCCGGCGGCGAAGGCGGCGGTGAGCGGCGTGGCGTGCGCGCCTTCGACCGGGACCACTCTGGCTTCGGGCTTGAGGTTCTTCAACGTCGAGCCGATGCCGGTGGTGCCGCCGCCGCCGCCATAGGGGATATAGACCGCGTCGACCTCCGGCAGGTCTTCGAACACTTCCAGCGCGATGGTGCCGTTGGCGGCGAAGACCGAATTCTGCAGGATCGGATGGACCAGCGACTTGTCGGTCTCCGGCTGCTCCTCGAGGAACATGGTGCGCCACCACTGCTCCTTGGGAAGCGCGACGACCCGGCCGCCGGCGGCCTCGACCGCCTTGACCTTCATGTCCGGCGCGCCCTCGTAGACATAGGCGTCCATGGGCACGCCCAGTTCGCGCGCCGCCGAGGCGACGCCGAGCGCCATGTTGCCGGTGGAAATGGTGTAGACGCCCTTCGCGCGCGCCTCCTCGGGCAGGCAGGCGATCGAATGGAAGGCGGGGCGCGACTTGAAGGCGCCGATCGGCTGCAGGTTTTCGAGCTTCAGCCAGATCGTGCGGTCTTCGAAGGGCAGGTTGAGGCGGATCAGCGGCGTGCGCACCACATGCGGGGCGATCCGTTTCGCCGCGGCGCGAACCTCGTCGAGGGTCGGCGGACGAAGCGAGGCGATGTCGGTCATTCGGGACTCCGGAATCGATAGGGGTCAGGGCTCGAGGACAATCTTGCCAAAGGCGCCCGGTTCGAGCACCGCGACATGGCCGGCGGCGGCCTCGGCGAGCGGCATGCGGCGTCCGACGACCGGGGCGAGTTCGCCCGCTTCGAGGCCCTTGAGGAGATCGAGCAGGATCTCGCGGGCCAGTGCCTGGTCGGCGTTCCACATGGCGATGCCGCGGATGTCGAGTTCCTTCATCATCGCGACGCGCGGGTTGATGGCGATCTCGCCGCGATTGCCGATGATGACGATGCGGCCGTATTTGGCGGCGACGTCGAGATCGGCGGCGAGATTGACATTGGCGAGCATTTCCAGGATCAGTTCCGGCCCGTTGCCGCCGGTGAGCCGGGTCACCTCGTCGAGATAGCCGTCTGCGGTGTGATCGACCGCGTGGTCGGCGCCCTGTTCGAGGATCAGGTCGCGGCCCTTTTCCGAACCGCCCGAGCCGATCACGCGGAGGCCGGCGCGTTTGGCGAGCTGGATGGCGGCGGTGCCGACCGATCCGCTGGCGCCGTGGACGAACACGGTCTCGCCTTCGCGGGCGCCGCCGCGGGCGAACAGGGCGTAGTGGGCGGTGGTGTAGGGAACGCCGATGCAGGCGGCCTGGGCGAAGTCGATGCCCTCTGGCAGCGGCAGGACGTTCTCCGCCGCCCGCGGCACCTTGTCCGCATAGCAGCCGGTCATGTCGAAGCCCATCGCGGTGCCGACGAACACCTTGTCGCCGATGGCGAAGTCGGCGACGTCGGCGCCGACCCGGGAGACGATTCCGGCCGCGTCGCCGCCGGGAATATAGGGAAGTTCGGGCCTGATCGCGTAGACGCCGGTGCGCATGTAGGTATCGGCAGGGTTGATGCCGGCTGCCTTTACATCTATGACCACCTCCCCCGGCCCGGCGACCGGATCGTCGAGAAAATCGAGCTGCAGAACCTCGGGGCCGCCGAACTGGTGGGCGCGGATGGCTCGCATCGATTTTCTCCTGATTGCTTCGTCGCTTGGCATTGTCGTGTCTGGGGGCGGCCACGATAGCGCATCGAAACGGCTTGTCCATCCGCTTGCCGCCGGTGCGTATTTTTGTTTGCGACGAAAGCTTGACTGAATTGCCCATTAGGACCGGGTGCACGAACGAACGGGAGTCGTAACCATGTCCGAACGGACCTACGAAGTGGAAAAACGCGACGGCGGCGCGCCGATCAAGATGTGGACGAAGGGCGTCCCCGTCGACGACGGCGCGCGCGACCAGCTCGCCCTGACCGCGCAGTTGCCGTTCATCTATCGCTGGCTGGCGGTGATGCCGGATGTGCACAAGGGCATCGGTTCGACCATCGGCAGCGTCATCCCGACCAAGGGCGCGATCATCCCGGCCGCCGTCGGCGTGGATATCGGCTGCGGCATGATGGCGGTGCGCACCTCGCTGGAAGCCGGCGATCTGCCCGACACGCTCTCCCCGATCCGCTCGGCGATCGAGGCGGCGGTGCCGCACGGGCTTTCGAAGTCGCGCAAGGGCCGCGACAAGGGCTCGTGGGAAGAGCCGCCGGAGACCACCATGGACGCGTGGTCCGGGCTCGATGCCCGGTTCAAGGCGCTGACCGACAAATACCCCAGGCTCGAGAAGACCAACAACGTCATGCACCTGGGGACGCTGGGGACCGGCAATCACTTCTTCGAGGTCTGCCTCGACGAGGTCGACCGGGTGTGGCTGATGCTGCATTCCGGCTCGCGCGGGGTCGGCAACGCCATCGGCCGCACCTTCATCGAACTCGCCAAGAAGGACATGGAGCGCTGGTTCATCCGGCTGCCGGACGACAACCTCGCCTACTTTCCCGAAGGCAGCGAGCATTTCGACGATTACGTCGAAGCGGTCGAATGGGCGCAGGATTTCGCCTTCGCCAACCGGCAGGTGATGATGAAGAACGCGATCGAGGCGGTGCGCTCGGTGATGCCGAAGCCGTTCGAGGCGCATCTGGAGGCGGTCAACTGCCACCACAACTACGTCGCCCGGGAGAACCATTTCGGCGAGAACGTGCTGGTGACCCGCAAGGGCGCGGTGCGGGCGCGCACGGGCGACATGGGGATCATCCCCGGCTCGATGGGCGCGCGCTCGTACATCGTGCGCGGTCTGGGCAATACGGAGAGCTTCTGCAGCTGCTCGCACGGCGCCGGCCGGGTGATGTCGCGGACGCAGGCCTTCAAGTCGATCACGCTGGAGGAGCACGCGGCGGCGACCATGGGCGTCGAGTGCCGCAAGGATGCCGGCGTGATCGACGAATCGCCGGCGGCCTACAAGCCGATCGAGGCGGTGATGGCGGCGCAGAAGGACCTGGTGGAGATCGTCTACACGCTCCGGCAGGTGGTCTGCGTGAAGGGTTAGAGTCGTCTAAGTTAGCCGGCTAAAAGTTTTGACCCTTTTTAGTCGACCACGCCTACTGAAATGGGTGTGCGTGGGCGTAACGCCCGAGCGACTTGCGCCGCCGTTCTGGATTCCAGTGAAAACTGGAGCCCGGAGCGGCGGCGCAGCAGGCCAAAATCGGTTCAGCTGAAGAATGGCCATTGCCGATGGCTTCGCGTTCATTCGAAAGGCGCCAATCCATCTCGCACACTCCGTGGCAGCGAGGCCCGCACGATCCGATAGGACTGCCCGACCCGGTGGCGTAGCTCGTCTTCGGGAGCGTGGAGGGGGAGGCGGATCCACGAGCGGTGGAGATAGGGCGCTTTGATCCCGACGCCTGCGTCGATCAGCATTTCCGCCGTCTCGATGCTGTCGGTCTTCAGCGAAACCCCCGGGCCGCTGCGCGAGCCGATCAGGGCGAAGATCTTGCCGCCGACCTTCCAGGACGGCAGGTCGCCGTCGCTCGCGTCCGTCCATCGCGCGCCGGGAAAGGCGCCGCAGATTTCATCGAGAACCGCACGGGTCACGGCTTTCTCCTTAGTGTCCACAGGCCCTTGTTCAGTCGAATTCGCCCAGTTCGGCCTGCGCCTTCCTGGTCAGGCTCTTGCGTACCAGCCGGTAGGACTGTTCGATGCGGTGGCTCAACTCGCCCCGCGAGGTGTCGAAGGGCAGGCGGACCCAGGAGCGGTGCAGATAGGGCGCCTTCTCGCCGACGCCGACGTCGATCAGCATCTCGGCGGTCTCGATGCTGTCGGTCTTCACCGACACGCCCTGTCCGACCGAGCCGATCACGGCGAACATCTTGCCGCCGACCTTCCACGCGTCATGGCCGCCTCCCCAGGGGTCCGACCATTCGGCGCCCGGCAGGCTGCCGCAGATCTCGTTGATCAGGTCACGGCTCATCGGTTCGTTCCCTCCCGTTCTGACGGTACAGTCAAGCTGACCATGTCTTGCCGAACCGGGTCAATCCGGCCGGCCGAGATGCTCTTCGAAAAAGGCCGGAACCCGCTTCATCGCCGCCCGCCGGGCGGCGCGGTCGGTTCCGATCAGCGGCAGGCTGCCATCCGCAAGGCGCGGCCCGTGGCGGCGATGCATTTTCACGTTCGGCGCGTCGAAGGCATGCACGGCCTTGTCGTAGAGGATGATTTCCATCGGTTCGCCACGACGGGCCGCGCGTTCGACGAACCGCTTGCACGGCCCCGGGCGGGTCCAGTTGTCGGCGGCGCCGTGCAGGACCAGCAACGGGGCGATGGTCTTCCAGGTGCCGACTTCCACCTTCGTGAACGGCTTGGACTGAAAGCGGTCGTTGCATGCGGACGGATAGAGGGCGACCGCCGCGCGGAAATCGTGTGCGGGCGCGGGGACGGGCCGGCCGATGCTCTCGGTATTGACGGTGAGGAGCACGATGCCGCCGCCCTGGGACCAGCCCATCAGTCCGACCCGCGCCGTGTCGATGTCGCCGCGCGCCTGCAGGTAGAGAAGGCCGGCATAGGCGTCGCCGGGCCGTTCGGCATAGAGGCGCCTGCGGTGGGGACCACGAAGACAGCCGGTCGGGAAGCCGCGCGGAGCGAGGCTGTCGATCGCCAGAACCGCGAACCCGCGAGAACCGAGAAGCCGCATCCAGCTCGAATAGTGGGGGCGGAGGCTTCCGGCGACGCCGAGGCCGCTGCAGCCGTGGAGAAACACGATCGCCGGATGGGGCGGAACGATGTCGGGCAGGGAGAGATAGCCGGAAAGGACGCGCCCGTCAGGGCGTTCGAAACTCACCTTGAGCGGATCGAAGGCCAGCGCCTTTCCGGCGGTGAGGATGGCCAGAAACACCGTAAGCAACAGGGCCGCATGTCGCGCCACCGGTCATCCCTCCGACAGCATCATCATCGCCGCCTTCTCCGCGATCATGGTGATCGGCGCGTGGGTGTTGCCCGAGCAGATGGTCGGCATGATCGAGCCGTCGGCGACGCGCAGGCCGCCGATGCCGTGAACCTTCAGCGTGTCGTCGACCACGGCCATCGGATCGTGGCCCATCTTCGCGGTGCCCACCGGGTGGAAGATGGTTGTGGCGATGTCGCCGGCGGCGCGGGCGAGATCGGCGTCGGAGGAGACCTCCGGGCCGGGCTTGAGTTCGCGCGGGGCGAATTCGGCCAGCCGCTTCGTCGCCATCAGCTTGCGGGCGTGGCGGATGGAATCGGCGGCGACCAGCCGGTCGCCCTCGGTCGACAGATAATTCGGCCGGATCGCCGGCGGCGTTGACGGATCGGCGCTGCGGATGTGGCAGGTGCCGCGGCTCTCCGGCCGCAGATTGCAGACAGAGATGGTGAGCGCGGGGTAGGGATGCAGCGGCTCGCCGAAGGCGTCGAGCGACAGCGGCTGGACGTGATATTCGATATTCGCCGTCTCGAACGTGTCGGCAGATCTGGTGAAGATGCCGAACTGGCTCGGCGCCATCGCCATGGGTCCGGAACGGTTGAAGAAATAGCGCGCGGCGATCGATAACTTTCCGGCTATGGATCGCGAGGTCTCGTTCAGGGTGCGGGCGCCGGTGATGCCGAAGATGGTGCGGATCTGCAAATGGTCCTGAAGATTCTCGCCGACGCCGGGAAGCTCGTGGACGAGTTCGACGCCCTGGTCCGCGAGCAATCCGGCCGGGCCGATACCGGAGAGCTGCATCAGATGCGGCGAGCCGATCGAACCGGCGGCAAGTACCAGCTCGCGCCCGGCCGTGGCGCGGTGGAGGCGACCGTTTCGCTCGTAGACGATGCCCGTCACCCGCTTGCCGTCGAGCGTCAGCCGCCGGGCCTGGGCGCCGGTCTCGATCCCGAGATTCGGCCGCCCTTTCGCCGGATCGAGAAACGCCTTGCGGGCATTCCAGCGCACTCCGCGCCGCTGGTTGACCTGAAAGTAGCCGGCGCCTTCGTTGTCGCCGTCGTTGAAATCGTCGGTCGGCGGAATGCCGATTTCGGCCGCCGCCTCCCGCACCGCATCGAGGATCGGCCAGTTGAGCCGCTGCTCCTCGACCAGCAATTCGCCGGAATCGCCGTGGAATTCGTCGGCGCCGCCGAAATGGTTTTCCGACTTTCTGAAGATCGGCAGGACGTCGTCCCAGCCCCAGCCGACATTGCCCAGTTGCCGCCAGCCGTCATAGTCGCGCGCCTGTCCGCGCATGTAGATCATGCCGTTGATCGACGAGCAGCCGCCGAGCACCTTGCCGCGCGGATAGTTGAGCGCCCGACCGTTGAGGCCCGGTTCCGGCTCGGTCTTCAGGCACCAGTCGGTCTTGGGATTGCCCATGCAATAGAGATAGCCGACCGGCACATGCACCCAGAACCGGTTGTCGGAGCCGCCCGCCTCGAGCAGCAGCACCCGGTTCCCCGGATCGGCGCTCAGCCGGTTGGCGAGCACGCAGCCCGCCGAGCCGGCGCCGACGACGATGAAATCGAATGCGCCCGCGTCGATCGTCTCGTCCTGCGGCATATGGGTCTCCCGTTTCCTCCGGCTTTTGCCTAGATCAGAACGCGACGAAAGGGAAGCGTTTGAGACATGCGGCATTTTCGGGCATGGTGCCGCCGGATTTTTCGCCTTGAGGAGCCATGGCCATGATCGTCGAGACCGTAACCTTCCAGATCCTTCCCGGCATGAGCCGGGACGATGTGCTCGCCGACGGCCGCACGACGCTGGAACGATGGACGAATTTCCCCGGCCTGGCGCGTAAGACCTTCGTGATGGTCGACGCCTCGACCGCGATGGGGGTGTATCTGTGGGAATCGGAAGCCGCCGCCGACATCGGCCACGACGCGGCCTGGCTCGACCGGGCCGAGCAGCATTGGGGCAACCGGCCGCGCATCGTCCGCTATGACGCGCTGATGGAACTCGACAACCGCCACGGCGAAGTGCTGGAATTCCCGCCGGAAGGGTGACCGGATCCCGTCCCGCTCGCTTTTGCCCACACCGTTGCCCACAAACCCATTGGGAAATTTTGTGGTAACATCGGCGTTTCCGATTGCTACCCTCGTGGCGGCAACGAAAAACGGGAAACGCCGATGGATCGCACCGAGCTGATCGACAGGATCGCCCGCTATTGCCGCGAGGCGGGGATGGCGGAAAGCACGTTCGGCCGGCGGGCCGTCAACGACGGCAAGCTGGTGGGACGCATCCGCGACGGCGGCCGCATCGGCAAGGCGACGCTTCAGAAGATACAGAGCTTCATCAAGGCGCATCCGGCGGCGGCGACCGAGAACCGCTCGGTGATGACCGGTCCGCCCGCCGCGGGAACCCTGCCGGCGGGGTTGGCAACACCGCCCGTGATGGAGCGAGCGATTCCAGAGACCGGGGACAGCAACAACTTCCGTTTTTTCGACAACCGCCAGAAATACCTGATGTTCGTCAACACCTGCTCTGAGAAGTGGGAGATCGGCCAGCGGGTGTCGCAGGAACTCGCAAACCTGCATCCGACCCCGCCCTCGGTCCGGCTGTTCGACGCGGGCGTCGGCGACGGCACGGTGCTCGCTTCGCTGATGCGGGCGATGCATCGCCGGTTTTCGACCATGCCGTTCTACATCGTCGGCAAGGAGATCTCGCTCGAGGACGTGCGTCTGGCGCTCGACAAGATGCCCGACCGTCTGTTCGAGCACCCCTCGACGGTGCTGGTGTTCACCAATCTCTACTATTCGGAAAGCCCGTGGCTGACCACCGCGTCGAAGACGGCGGCGACCAAGTTCGTCTGGAAGGACGTGTCCCTGCGCGGTTCGTCGGCGCACGAGTTCCAGGAACAGATCACCGACCTGCAGCCGTTCCTGTCGGAGAACTGGCAGGCGGGGATCGGCAAGGAGGGCAACCCGATCTACGACCGGCCGGTGGTGCTGGTGCTCTATCGCCGCGACCACCGTTTCCTGCTCGATCCGGTGATCCCGCGGCCCGGCGCCGTGCGCGCCGATTTCGACCTGGTGGTCGCCTCCCAGCCGTATCGGGCGCGGGCCTCGGCCGGGTTCAAGGCGGCGAAGGTGATAGGCCCGCTCGCCCGCTCGCTCGGCCCCGGCGGCCGGCTGATCGGCATTCATTCGCGCGGCGACGATCCGGGGCTCGAGATGATCCGCGAGATCTGGCCCGAGGAGGATCCCTTCCAGGTCGACCGGCATGCGGTGCTCAAGGCGACCAAGGCGTTTCTCGGCCGCGACGCGCGGATGTTCAACTTCACCGCCGGGGCGGATTCGCGCGCCATGTTCCGCTACTGGATGCACACCCTGCCCAACGAAGTGACCAGCGCCATCGGCACCTCGACCCTGATGGCGGCGTGGAACGCGGCGACCTACGTTGCCCAGATAGAGGACCACCGGCTCGAACAGGCGATCCTTTCCGGCAGCTATATCGAGGCGACCCGGAAGATCCTCCACCGCCATGGCGGGCTGTGGTTCAACGACGAATCCTACGTGATCTCCCGGCGCCGGGAATGATCGTTGCCCGGGTTTCCGCGCGAGCGGGATTTTCCGCGGCGGCAGGAACCATGTTACCGATCCCGTCGCGATCAATTGACGCTACAATCCGATTGGTCAATGATACCGGGGGGATGGATCGTCGACGGTCCTAATAAACAAAATTCCAGAGGAAACAGGGAGAGTTCCATGTTCAGAAAATCCGGAATCGCGCTTGGCGGCGCGATCTTCGCGGTCGCCGCCGTTTCGGCCGGCGTGTCCCATGCGGCGGAAGCCAAGCTCCGCGCGGTGAGTTGCTTTCCGATCGGCAGCCCGGTCTCGAAGCCCTACCAGGCGCTCATCGAGGAGATCAACAAGCGCGGCAAGGGCGTCGTTGCGATCGACCTGATCGGCGGCGCGCCGAAGATCGGCGACACCTATACGCTGGTACAGAAGACCGGCAAGGGCATCTACGACATGGTCGGCTGCACCGAGGCCTATTTCGGCAACGTCGTCGCCGAGGCGCCGGTGCTGCGCTTCGCCGAGAAGTCCTACAAGGAAATCCGCAAGCTCGGCGGCATGAAGATCATGGAAGGCCTGCTCAACAAGAAGGGCCTCCATTACGTGGGACGCTACAACGATTTCGGCCCGTTCCACCTGTGGCTCAGCCAGCCGATCGACAAGCCGGACCTGACCGGCCTCAACCTGCGCGTCTCGCCGGTCTATACCGCCTTCTTCACCTCGCTCGGCGCGACGGTGCAGACCTCGAACCTGTCGCAGATCTTCACCTGGATGGAGAACAACACCGTGCAGGGCTACGGCTGGCCGGCCGGTGGCTGGGTGCCGCCCTGGATCAAGGTCACCAAATTCCGGGTCGAGCCGGGCTTCTACAATTCCGCCCTGCACGCGCTGGTGAATCTGCGCAAGTGGAAGGCCCTGAGCGCCGAGGCGCGCAAGGTCATCGCCGACGTGACGATGGAATTCGAAGCCAGGAGCGAACCGGATTCGCCGGAGCTTTCCAGCTATCTCAAGAAGCAGAAGGACTGGATGGCCTCGAAGGGCATGAAAACCATCACCTTCACCGGCGCCGACCGGGAGAAGTGGCTCAAGGCGGCGAGCGACGCCGGCTGGAAGGAAGTCCTCGAGCGGTCGCCCAAGACCGGCGCCGAGCTCAAGAAGATCTTCGCTCACTGAGCGGATCGTTCCGGGCTGCGAAATCCGGGGGCGCGGCCATCGCCGCGCTCCTGCCTTCAACGACGCTTGACGGCGACGCCCGTCGCTTGACGAAGCCGCATGTCGGCGTCCGGACTCCGAGAGCAGATGTCCCGCTTCCTTGACCGCCTCGAGCCCGCCTACAACCTGATCCTCGCCTTCTTCATCTGGCTGGTGGCGATTTCGATCGGGCTGTTCGCGCTGCTGATCCCGCTCAACCTGCTGCTGGTCAAAATGCAGTGGGGCAGCATCTGGTGGCTGAACGAGGGGATCGAATATTCCCTCTATGCCGGCGTTTTCCTCGGCGCCCCCTGGGTGCTGCAGCAGGGAGCGCACGTGCGGGTCGACATCGTCATCTCTGCGCTGCCGAAACGGCTCGCGACGCTGCTCGAAGCGACGATCGATACCGGCGGCGCCGTACTTTGCCTGGTGCTCGCCTATTACGGCTGGCGGGCGGCGGTTTCCGAATTCGTCGACGGTACCCTGCCGGACAAGGACCTGAGGATACCGAACTGGATCATGATGGCGGTATTCACGGTTTCGCTGGCGCTGCTCGCCATCGAATTCGCATTCCGTATCCGGCGGGCGCGGCAACTCGTCGAGGAACAATCCTCGGCGACGGACGGACTTTAGGCTCTACGGATGCTCAGGATTGTGATGCCGGTTTATCCGGATTTGTTCAGTTTCGGTCTATGAGGAGGAAGGACATGCCGGGCATATTCGACGACGAATGGGCCGGAAATGGGCAAATCCGGACAAATCCCTTCG
>Ga0070729_10002436_pt1 | contig 24030 bp, 12 predicted proteins | sample tdDd472_FD_66725 | JGI IMG/M metagenome (GOLD analysis project Ga0070729, IMG submission 66725) | Marine sediment microbial communities from the Atlantic coast under amendment with organic carbon and nitrate - tdDd47.2 | ecosystem: Environmental > Aquatic > Marine > Coastal > Sediment | place... | reverse complement strand
CATCTCTGGTTTTCTATCATCCTGCTTTTGTGTTACATGGGCTTTATAAGGATGTGTTTTCAATTGAACAATGCAAAGCTATTTTCTTTGGTGTTGCATCAATCAATTCATACTCCTATTGGTAAATCAAAAATAATTCGGACTTTTGCTGCCGAATTAATTGTGCAACAGCAAAAAAGCCATGACGGAGCAACATAAAAAAGTCCTGAAAATATTTAAGTTCAAGCGGGTCATCATTCCGGTGGTGATTGGCCTTGGGGTTGTTGCATTCCTGGTTTTCCGCAATTTTGACCCTAAACCATTTTATGACATCCATTGGACCTATTACTCATCACTCTTTATCTTCTGTGCTTTGCTGTTGATGGTAACCCGCGATGTGGCTTATATGTATCGCATCCGCCTGCTTACCGACAAGCAGCTATCGTGGCGAAAATCCTTTGATGTGATCATGCTCTGGGAGTTTGCATCATCGGTAACACCAAGTGTGGTGGGCGGATCGGCTGCTGCCCTTTATATCGTCACAAAAGAAGGGATTTCGGCAGGGCGCTCCACAGCCATTGTTATGGTAACTGCCCTGTTGGATGAACTCTTTTACATCACTATGGTTCCCATTATGTTTATTTTGGTAGGGGCACACAAACTTTTTACCAGCGAAGGCAGCTACCTGTTCATGAACACACAGATGGGCATGCAGGGTGTCTTTTTTATTGGATATGCTTTTATAGTAGTCCTTACCATTATCATCTCCTATGGCGTTTTTATCAAACCGCGGGGATTTAAATGGATTTTACTCAGGATTTTTAGAATTCCTTTTTTGCGCAAGTGGCGTCACCAGGCCGGGGAGGCTGGCGATGATATTATCACTACTTCAAAGGAAATGAGGGGAAAGCCTTTTATATTTTGGGCAAGGGCATATCTGGCCACCTTTTTTTCGTGGACTGCCCGTTTTTGGGTGGTGAATTTTCTTATCCTGTCCATCACCCCTGTTGGTCAGCATTTTTTAATTTATGCCCGCCAATTGGTGATGTGGGTTATCCTGCTAATCAGCCCCACACCGGGAAGCAGTGGTGTAGCTGAGTTTCTTTTCTCCGATTTCCTGGGTGATTTTATTCCTTTTGGATTGGTTGCAGCCCTTGCCTTATTGTGGCGTTTGGTGAGTTATTACCCGTATATCATTATCGGTGCATTTGTATTGCCCAACTGGATTAAACGTGTTTATAATTTGAAATAAGCTTTTCTTCAGTATTTTATGACTCACAAGTGCTTTAGACAGTACAATCCGGAGAAATTTTATTTTTGATTTTCTCCAATCCTATCCAAACTTTTCTACTTTTGCGCACCGATCAAATAAGGTAATTCTTTATGTACAGATTTTTTTTAATTGTCGCGCTGTGCGTACTCTGGGGAGGTATATCCGCGCAAATTCCTGAAAATTATTACGATGCCGCATCCGGCCTGAGTGGAGAGAATTTAAAATCTGCCCTGCATGATATCATCGATGGCCACCAGGAAATCAATTATGATGCAGTAAAGCTGGCTGTGCAAATTCTGGATGAAGACACGGGTAATCCTTTAAACATTCAATTGATTTACAAAGGTGTTTCCATCCCAAAAACCGACTTCAACGCCGGAGGTGATGGGTGGAACCGTGAGCATATCTGGCCGCAATCACATGGTGATTTCGGAACTTATAATGGCCCGGGAACTGATTTACATGCCATACGTCCTGCCGATGTAAGTGTAAACACCAGCAGAAGTGATAAGGATTTCGACAATGGTGGTGAAGCACATTACGAAGCCACGGGCTGTTTTTCTGATGCCGACTCATGGGAACCCCGTGATGCTGTGAAAGGCGATGTTGCCCGGGCAGTATTTTATATGTGTGTCCGATATGAAGGTGATATCACCGGAGAACCTGACCTTGACATTCAGGACGACATTACTTCTCCAACATCCGGTGACGGCAGCCTTGGGTTAATCAGTACAATGTTGCAATGGCATACCCAGGATCCTGTGGATCAAAGTGAACTCGACCGCAACGACCTTATTTATCAAAATGCATCCGAGCCAACCCTGGACCAGGGAAACCGCAATCCCTTTATCGATCACCCTGAATTTGCGGGATTAATCTGGGGTGATGAAACTGCACCCGAACCAGGCAACCATGCCACTGACTTTTCGGCCCACTCTATTACACTAAACTGGGCAGATGCCACCGGCACAACTCTACCAGATGGTTATCTTATCAGGATGAGCGATATCGGATTTAATGATATCATCGCTCCGCAGGATGGCACCACAGTGGCCAATGATTTCAATAACAAAAATGTTGCTTATGGCAAAGGGAAGTGTGTTTTTGGCGGCCTCACCCCAAACATGATGTATTATTTCAAAATCTACAGCCATACAGGCACCGGTGTTTCCATCGATTATAAAACTGATGGCAGCGTGCAACAGGTGGGTATCGAAGCCTTGTAGGAGTTATGGATTGGCATTGAAGCAAACCCTGATTTAGGTTTATTCCTATTTAAACCTGTTTAAAATTTCACAATTAAGAACACATACAGTTATTCGTGCCATGTAGAGCCAACAGCCGGTCTATTTCTATTACCTACAAAAACTGATTTCTATTTTTGAGAATAAATAAAAATCTTGTCGTGCCAAGGGTGAATTGTCTTATTTTTGCTCGCTAATTTTTTTCTAATGGATAGGTTTCGTTTTAGATTTATAACACTCGTTTACTTGTTTACCTGGTCAACATCTTTTTTATTTGCCCAGGTTCCTCCCGGATATTATAATAGCGCAAGCGGCCTGAGTGGCCAGGCATTGCAAACTGCTTTACACAACATTATCGACGATCATACCGTAAAATCCTACGATTATATCTGGACTGCCTTTCAAGCTACAGATGTTAATGGTTCAGGTAAAGTCTGGGACATGTACTCCAACTGCACCTTTACATTTGTCAGCGACCAATGCGGCAACTATGCCAACGAATGCGACTGCTACAACCGTGAGCACTCATTCCCGGCCAGCTGGTTCAATGATGGATCACCCATGTACAGCGATCTTTTTCAGTTGGTACCCACCGATGGAAAAGTGAATGGTTACAGGGGAAATTATGCGTTTGGTGAAACCTCATCGCCAACTACTACTACAGGTAATGGAAGTAAAGTAGGGCCGTGCAGCTACCCGGGGTACACCGGAACTATTTTTGAACCCATTGATGAATACAAGGGCGACTTTGCCCGCAACTACTTGTACATGGCCACACGCTATGCCGATGTAATTGCCGGTTGGGAAAACAACCAGAGCAATGGAGATGCTGTTTTGGATGGCACCTCCTACCCGGCCTACGAAGAGTGGTTTCTGGATATGATCATGGAATGGCACGAAGACGACCCGGTAAGTACAAAAGAAACCAATCGCAACAATGCGGTGTATGGCATACAAAACAACCGCAACCCATTTATCGATCACCCTGAATATGCAGGATATATCTGGGGTGATGGCTTTTTCCCCGAGCCCACAAACCATGCAAGTAATTTCTCGGCACACAACATTACATTAAACTGGAGCGATGCCAGCGGAGTTAATTTACCCGATGGCTACCTCGTACGAATGAGTGCAACCAGCTTTGCATCCATTGTAACTCCAACAGATGGTACAGCAGTGGCCGATGATTTTTGGAACCAGAATATTGACTTTGGCACAGAAACCTGTATCTTCGATGGGCTCACCCCCAACACCATTTATTACTTTAAAATTTTTGGCTATACCGGCAGCGGTGCCTCCGTAGTTTATAAAACCGATGGAACGGTGCAGCAGGTGGTCATTGAAGCGAAGTAGGAGGGGGACAAGGGGTATAGGGGAAATAGAGTATGGGGCACAAACTTTGAACATTGAACATTGAACTTCGGGTACTGAACTCAAAACATCGTGGAAGAGTTTAGGGGATAGAATATGATTTGAAAATAATAAAATGAATTGAAAATAATTACCAACACACAAATTTAACGTTTATGAAAAAATTATTAGGATTGACTACAACACTCATTTTACTCATGTTTTTGGGCGGGAATACCTGGGGACAGACGACTGTGTCATATGATTTTTCTGATGGGGGAGCTGTTACTGGTTTAAATGAAGCTAGTCCTGGAATAGCGTTAGACGCAAACATTGGATTTGGATCTTTTAGGAATAGTGGAACAGCTAATCCAGCTCTTAATTCTGGACAATTAAGATTATATCAGAATGCTACTAAAGGAGGATCTATCAAGATTTACGCAAGTAATGGTGTCACAATAACTCAAGTTATTGTTCATGCCTCAGGGACAACTGGACCCGCTGCTTATACAGTAGATGGAGGTTCTGCTACCGATTTATCGGCTGGTACTACTTATACTATGTCAAGTCTTTCAGCTACAAGTGTAGTTGAGTTTTATCAAAAAGATGGCAATATTAGTAATAGAATATATGTTGACGATTTTGAAGTAACCTATACAGCTGGTGGCTCAACCCCCACCATCACACTCTCTGAAACTACCCTCACCGGCTTCACTTATGTTGAAGGCAGCGGCCCTTCAACAGAACAAACTTTTACTGTGGGTGGTACTGACCTGACAAATGATATCTCAATCGCAGCTTCCACAAATTATGAAATATCTAAAACCTCCGGCTCTGGCTTTACTACTCCGCTTACCTTTGTTCATTCAGGAGGAACAGTTACAACACAAATAGTATATGTGCGGCTGAAAGCAGATTTATCTGCCGGGGATTATAATAGTGAAGATATCACAGCAAGTTCAACTGGGGCAACAAACAAAACCGTTACTTGTAGCGGGAGTGTTACAAGTGCAGGCGGTGGCGGTGGAATGGAAGATTTCACAAATTCAAATGCTACTTCCTCTTATTTAGACAACTCATTTGTGGGTAACAATGGAATTACCTGGACGTATGTGGAATCAAGGGATGCAAATGGAGATTTAAATGGTTCTGGTATAGATCTCCCAGCTTTAATGCTGCGGCAATCTTCTAGTAGTAGTTCAGTTACATCAAGTAGTATCTCAAATGGAATCGGGAATTTTAGCGTAAAGCTGTACAAAGGATTTACCGGAGGTGGAAATAGACAAGTTGAGCTTTTCATTAATGGAGATTCAAAGGGGACATCAACTGCGTTTGATGATTATGATGAACATATTTTTGAAGTAAATAATATTAATATTACTGGTGATATTGTAATAAAAATTTCAAATATTACATCCAAGCAGGTTATTGTTGATGACATTACCTGGACAGGTTATTCTGGCGGTACTGGCCCGGACAACCCTACAGCCTTTTCGGCATCAGCTACAAGCAGCACACAAATCGATCTTGGATGGACTGAAAATGCAAGTAATGATGAAGTATTGATCGCCTGGAGTTCAGATGGTACTTTTGGTACTCCTGTAGATGGAACCACTTATGCAGCCAGTTCTTCAGTTCCCGGTGGCGGAACTTCATTGGGAACAGATGCAGACGAAGCCTATAGCCATACCTCTTTAACTGCAAGCACACAATACTATTATAAGATTTGGTCGGTAGATGGTAGCACCAACTATTCCACTGGAGTAGAAGCCAATACCACCACGCTTTCACCGGAGCCTACAAACCACCCGTCAGGCTTTGGCGCCACAGCAAACTCATCTTCTTCCATAACGACTATTTGGAGTGACAATGATGGTACCCAGGCTGCGGAAGGATTCTTAATTTTAGCCAATACCAGCGGAACATTTTCTGATCCTAGTGACGGCACACCACAGAGTGACGATAACGATTTAAGCGATGGCTCCGGGCAGGTGAATGTTGCACATGGTGTAGAGACCTACACATGGAATAATGGACTTAGCGCCTCAACGCAGTATTTCTTTAAAATATATCCCTACTCCAATTCAGGTTCCAATATCGATTTTAAAACGGATGGTACCGCTCCAACCGATGATGCCACAACCGATGATATTCACGCCATTGTAATTAACGAATTTCTTGCCGATCCTATTGGTGCTGGTGATGCCAACGGTGATGGCACAACTGATGCCGAAGATGATGAGTTTATTGAACTCTACAACAATTCAAACAGCGCAATTAATATTACGGGATATAAAATTAAAGATGCTCTGGCCACAAATCACATATTCCCGATAAACTCTTATATTGAGCCCTATGATGTAATCATAATTTTTGGAGGCGGTACTCCTACAGGATTTGACAATCTTGATGTCCAGACCGCTTCCACGGGAACTTTAAGTTTAAATAATGGAGGTGATGACATTACAATAACGGATGATGATGATAATGTGCTTGTATCCTACACCTATGGATCTGAGGGTGGAACTAATCAATCAATCACCAGAGATCCTGATGTTACCGGTAGTTTTGTTGGGCATACTACAACAACTGGTGCTGGTGCATTCTCACCTATCAAAATGATAGATGACATGCACTTTAAAAGGCCCACTGTTTGGACAGGAGCAGCCAAAAGCAATGCATGGGCCACAGCAGGCAACTGGTCTGTAGTTGTTCCAAGCGGAGCCAACCGGGCGGTAATTCCTTCATCATTATCAACCTACCCAACAATTTCGGCAGCAGCAACATGCAACACTCTTAAAATGAAAGATGGTGCCACCCTACTTGGTGGTGAATACCTTACGGTAAATGGGACAGCGAGAATCAAGAAAAACATCACCGGTTACACCGGCACCGATGATGGCTGGAATATTATTGCTGCCCCGGTTAATGGAATGGCCATGCCAGGTTCGGATTGGGTACCGGTGGCTGATGAAGATGATTTTTATGCTTACGATGAAGCTGAAAATACCTGGCGTAATTACCTCGATCTGGTGAATCCAACTACCTGGTTCGATTACTTTGATGTTGGCACCGGTTATCTTACTGCATACCATACCGACAATGATGGCATCAAAAATTTTATCGGAACACTAAATTCCGATGCCTCTTATAGTATAACACTTGGCAAAGTAAATACCGGCTGGAATTACATTGGGAATCCCTATCCATCGAAAATTGATGGGGTAACACCAAGCAATGCATCATCAATGAAATTTATCAGCGCTGCTGATGGTTCTTATGTTGATGTAGGAAGCGATGAGATTGATATTTGCCAGGGCTTCGTTGTCTTTGCTGAGTCTGTTGGTGCCAGCGTTTCGGCAGCAAGGTCGAATCAAACCCATGGCAGCACAAAGAAAGCCGGAGATGAAATCAACAGGATGAAAATACTGGCGTCAACAGGTGAAAACACAGTTTATGCCTGGCTTGAGATAAATGAAAATGCCAGCACTGCTTTCGAATGGCAAAGCGATTCAAGGTACCTGCAGCCCATTTCTGATCTTCCACGCCTGAGTATGATTACAAGTGATGATATTAAAGTATCGACAAATACATTGAGTGTGACCGAAGAATCAGTGGTGATCCCGGTTTCTTTTAGTGTCTTGCAAAACGAAATCATCACTTTCTCGCTTGAGGATTTCTCCGGTTCATTGGGTGTTAAAAATATAATCTTAGAAGATCAGGTGGAAGATATATTCACTACCCTCTCTGATGGTGAATCTTATATCTTCAATGCCACAACCGGAGACGATCCTTTACGCTTTAAGTTGCATGTTAACGGGGCAAATGGCTTTAGTGATTTGAGCAACTCTGATTGGTTTGATATATATTCGAATGGAAATAAAATCTATCTAAACAGCAATAAAGAGCAAAATGCAATTGTTAACATCTACAACACAACCGGGCAGCTTTTAGTGAACAAACAGTTAACTGTTAGTGGTTTAACCCAGTTTGAGGTGAAGGTTCCTTCGGGCTGGTATGTTATAAAAATGTTAATAAATGAAAATTCTTTTGCAAAGAAGGTGTTTATTTATTAGCTTTGTCGACCTTAAATAAAAAATAACGTATGAAAAAGTTTACCCAACTCCTGTTCATAGCTATAACATTTCTGATGTTAAATGTTGTTTTTGTGACCGCAGCTTATGCTGACAGTCCTCCACCACCACCAGCACACGGACAAACCGGGAATGAAGTTCCAGGCGGTGGAGCTGCTATTGGCGGCGGAGCTTTGATTCTTGTATTATTGGGTGCTGGATATGGCGTAAAAAAGTGGTATGACAGAAACAAAAAACCGCTTGCCGAATAAATTGAAATTGTGATATTTCATGATATATAGCCTCCGGAATCACAGATTCCCGGAGGTTTTTTTTTGCTTATTGTGAATTCCGCTTATAATCCAATCAGGATTATAGGACTTAGATGAGAAAAATGAGGCAAAAACCACCATCTTTTTAATCGTAGATCAACTCCATAACTTATTAACACTTAAACCCACACATCCAATTTCAGGGAGTCGTTTGCACAGACAGTTGTATCTTGGTTTATATTCAGAATGTCCTCAGTATTTAACCAGGGGGTCTCCCAATGGCAACAAAGTGGTGCTTACAAAAAAAATGTGCCGGACAATTTTGAAATCAAATTGTCCGGCACCATTTTAAGAAATATTGTTAATCTGCCTTTATGGGAAAGTAATCTCCCCGGCTTCGTTCATCAGTACAAAATAGGCTTTACCCGGCACCAGGTTTACAATAGTATTGATATTGAATTCCAACCAATACACACCTGTTCCGGCAATGTCTTTCACCACAACCACCTTATCACTTACACCGCTGAACAGGTCAACAACATCTACCGGGTAAGCACTGATCGCTGGTATCAGGTTCCAACCTTGTTTTAGTTGCAGGGTTTTATTTTGCTCAGGATAACCTGTAATGTTTAGGGTAACATCCTCGCTAACCTTTATTTTATAGGCCGATTGGCTATCCCAGGTTCCTATGGTATTGATGTCCTCAGATGGATAATACATCTCTTCCATGGTTTGCAGGATGATCAATTCCGGATATATCTGGTTTAATAAGGCTTCGATATCAGTTTCATCCGGCATCACCCAGCTGGAAAATCCGCTCCAACCTGCCGGAAGGTTAATGATATGCTGCTGGGTGCAGGAAGAACATCCGCTAAAACAAACTACTTCCAGTATTGTATTTTCCAGGGGTACCTCAATGAAACGGTTAAACGTACCGAAACCATCATCGACACCACATTCTTCTGGAACAATTTCCTGGCCCGGCCAGGTGTTTCCATTAACAAATTTATAGGTATGATAACTTGTTGCAGGAAGAATCAGCTCAACCGAATAAATACCACCGCCGGCATCTGCCATGGGAGTTGCATCATAGACCCAACCCTGAAAACTTCCAACAAGGTATACATCATCCACCGAAACCTCTTCAAGAGCCATGTCTACCTGGAAGGTTACAGAAATAAGGTCAGGGCAGGGACCACACCAGCTAAAGCAATCCACATCCAGGGTTGTGTTTACATCCGGAACAGTTAAAAAGCGGTTGTCATTTTGGGTACAATCTCCGTAAATATTTTCATAACCTTCCCAGGTATTGCCATTAACAAATTTGTATTCATAATATTCTTCCACATTAAGAATTGCTGTGTAAGTGTATATGCCACCGCCGGCATCCTGCATTAGGGTCAACCCGGGTTCCCAGCCCTGAAAATCACCGGCAATATGGATACCATCAGGAGAAACTGTTTCGTTGGACATATCCACCTGGAATGTAATTTCAACCGTGGGTGGAACACAGATTGTACAACTTCCAAAACAAACCAATTCAAGTGTAGTTGCAACATCCGGTGCGGTAAGGAACCTGTTTCCACCTTCAGCACATCCTGCAGGAACTGTTTCATCATCATCCCATGTGTTGCCATTGATAAACTTATACTCATAATAAAGGCCTTCAAATAATGTAGTTGTGTAAGTATAAACTCCATCACCTGCATCTATCATCGGCGTTCCTGCAGCATCCCATCCCTGGAAGTCGCCTGCAATGTGCACACCAAATTCTGATACTGTTTCATTGCTCATGTCTACCTGGAAAGTAACTTCAACAGGAGGCGGACACAATGTGCACATCCCGAAACAAACCAAATCCAGATCGAGGTCATCAACAGGCACATCAAAGTAACGGTTAAAATTTCCGGAACCATCATCTTCACCACATTCTTCGGGTACAAATTCCGCACCATCCCAAATGTTGCCATTCACAAATTTATAAGTGTGGTGTACTCCTTCAACCAATTCGAGTGTTAAAGACCAAATCCCGTTACCATTGTCAGTGAGAATGGTTGTTGCAGGATCCCAGCCCTGGAAAGAACCAACCAGGTGCACTCCTTCAGCAGCAACAATTTCGGTAGTCATATCCACCTGGAATGTAACCATTGATTTTGGTAGTGGAACACACAGGTCACACTCACCAAAACAAATTTCCGGGAGTGTTGTAGCCTGGTTGGGAACCGTTAGCTCTCTGAGGCCGTCTTCCTGTGAGCATTCTGCTGGTACGGTTTCAAACCCTTCAAAAGTATTCCCATTTACAAACCTGTACATTTGATAATCTCCCTGAGTGAGGGAAACTGTCACCGCATATACTCCATTGCCCATATCAGCCATTGGCGTAGCAGCCGGATCGAAATCATTAAAGCTTGCCGAAAGATGAATACCATCGGCAGATACCGTTTCGTTGCTCATATCTACCTGGAAAGTAATATCCCATTCGGGTGGAGGAGGACAGGCCTCGCAACCACTAAAACAAACCAGGTCGAGTGTGGTATTTACGTCCGGAATATAGATATACCGGTTTTGGTTGAAAGCACATTCTTCGGGAACAAATTCAGCGCCATCCCAAGTGGCTCCGTTGACGAATTTATATTCATCATAATATCCTGATTGGAAAGTTGCGGTGTAGGTATAAATACCTCCACCTGCATCTATCATGGGTGTATCGGCAGGATCCCAGCCCTGGAAGGTACCGGCAATATGTACGCCTTCCGGTGAAACCGATTGTTCGGACATATCCACCTGGAAAGTAATTTGTACATCAACAGGTGGTTCGCCACAAGGGCCACACTGGCCAAAGCAAACCGCATCAAGTGTAGTGTTTTCAAAAGGGATTTCCAGGAATCTGGCATTATTCTGAGAACATTCCTGGGGAACGATTTCAGTATCTCCGGCTGTATTTCCATTATAATACCTGTACTCGATATAATCTCCTTCTGAAAGGTCGAGGGTAATTTCATACACACCGCTCCTTGCTGAAGTCATTTCATATTCAGTAGGATCCCAATCGTTAAAAGAACCGGCAAGAAACACACCACTGGGAGAAACATCGATATATTCCATATCCACCTGGAAAGTAATGGCTACTGTGGGAACTGCACAGGGGATGCAACTGCCAAAGCAGGGGGCTTCCAAGACAATATCCTCATCGGGCACAAGAATATAACGATTTTCATTTTGTACACATGATCCAGAAACCGTTTCCCAGCTACCACTATTTACAAACTTATATTCCCAGGTTGTGCCTGGCTCTAGGAATACAGTTCGAGCCCAAACACCATTACCTAAGTCATTCATTGGCCACGCTGTTGAATTCCAGCCGTTGAATTGTCCGGCGAGAAACACACCAGAAGTTACAGTTTGTTCGGACATATCTACCTGGAAAGTAACATCCACATTAAATGAACAAGGATTGCAACCACCATAACAAACAACAGGAAGAACAACCGGGTCAGCAGGAACAGTGAGATACCTGTTGTATGAACCGCCACTAAATATCCCACAACCTTCTGGAACCGATTCATCCATACCCCATGCATTTCCGTTAACAAATTTATATTCAATATCTGTTCCTTCCGGAATATCTACAGTAACAACATAAACACCGCCAAAAGTTAGTGTCAACTCTGTAGTGGCAGGATCCCACCCCTGGAAACTCCCTGCAACATGCACTCCCAACGGTGAAACTGTTTCATTGGACATATCCACCCTGAAAGTGACTTCAGTGGCATTCGACTGAAGAGCAAAGATGGACATCAGTGCAAATACCAGTAAAAATCCAGCATTTTTAATTGTAATTTTTTTCATAAAAGTTAGGTTTTAAATTATTACTTATTGAATTTATCTTTTTAATCCAGTTCCCAAGAGGTTGCTTCAAAAACTCATAAATTAATCAAACGCAGGATGATTTGCGAAAACAAAACTTTGCATAAGTCTTGTTTAAAGAATCCAGGCATCCTGAAAACAAACCCATACCCTGTTTCCTATATACCCTATACCCTTTTTTGTATTTTGATTTATAAAGAAAAAATAAAGTTATTTCCTCTTCTCCTACCTGATCAGCAGTTTCCTGATCACAGATGTATCATCATCGCTGATACGAATAAAATAGAGTCCGTTATTTAATGTTTTTATTTCAAGCTGAAGCTGATGAAGCTTTTCGTTGAGCAATACTTTTCCATCGATGGTAAATATCAGAACTTCTGCACCGTTATGCCTGTCATTAAAATAAAGAATATCTGAAGCGGGGTTAGGATAAAAATCATCATAGGCTTCCAACCGCTCATTCACACTGTTTATATAACAGGGTTCAACGCATTGTGAAAAACATGCAAATCCCAATGTAGTATCATTTGAGGGAACAGTAAGGAATCTGTTAAATCCACCCTGACCATCAGGAACTCCACACTCTTCGGGTACTTCCTCTTCATCAGCCCATTCATCACCATTGATATATTTGTACTCTACAAAAGTCCCGGCAATCAATTGGGTTGTGTATTGATATTTTTCATCTAACACGATTTGCATTGGTGTGGCAGCGGGATCCCAGCCCTGGAAATCACCGGCCACATGTACCCCGTCAGGGGAAATCACCTCCCAGTGCAGGTCAGTCCTGAAGGTAACGTTTACATATACAGGTGGAGCACAGGGCTCACAACTCCCAAAACACAGGTCAGGTAAAATGGTGTCGTTCGCCGGCACAGTGAGGTAGCGGTTAAAGCCCCCCTGTCCATCAGGCACACCACACTCTTCGGGAACGGCCTCCTCATCATCGAAGGTTATTCCGTTTATAAATTTATATTCAAGGTAAGTGCCGGAGGTAAAAACCTGGGTGTATTCCCAAATATCGTCGGCAACAAGGGTCAATTCTGTGGCGGCCGGATCCCAGCCCTGGAAAGTCCCTGCAACATGGATACCATCAGTTGTCACAGTTTCGTTGGACATATCCACACGAAAAGTAACACTTATATCGGCTGGTGGAATACAAGGCTCACAACTGCTGAAACACAAATCAGGCATAATTGTATCGTTGACCGGAATGGTGATAAACCTGTTATACCCGCCCTGACCATCGGGAACACCACAAAGGGCCGGAACAATTTCAACCATTTCAAAGGTATTACCATTGACGTATTTATATTCATGCTCATCGCCTTCTTCCAAAACAATGGTTACTTCATAAACATTATCTCCTGCATCTGTCAATTCAGTGCCAGCAGGATCCCAGCCCTGGAAACTACCTGTAAGGTGTATTCCATCAGCAGATACTTCTTCATTGCTCATGTCGATGCGGAAAGTTACGTTGTGTTCGGGCAATGGTGGCAGGCATGGCTCGCAGCTGCCGAAACATAAATCTGCAAAAATTGTATCGTTTTGTGGTGAGGTCATAAACCGGTTAAATCCGCCCTGTCCGTCGGGTACACCACAGTCTTCAGGAACCAGTTCAGCTTCATCAAATGTAATCCCATTAATGTATTTCCATTCGTAATAGGTACTGGATGACATGATAAGTGTAGTTTCATAAATATCATCACCAACATCGGTTAGCTCAGTTGCTGCCGGATCCCAGCCCTGGAAATTTCCGGCTACATGTATGCCTTCCGGTGAAACCGTTTCATCGGACATATCGACGCGGAAAGTTACATTGATATCTTGAGGAGGGGGACCGCATGGATTACAGGTACCGAAGCATACCGGAGGATCCATCACCGTATCGTTCATTGGAACGGTGAAGTACCGGTTATTATTAATACCACATTCAGGAGGAACATTTTCAGCTTCATCCCAGGTGGTACCATTCACAAATTTGTATTCCTGGTAAGTCCCGGAAGGAAGTATCGTGGTGTGGGTATAAATATTGTCACCTGCATCATCCATCAGGGTAGACCCCGGATCCCAGCCCTGAAATCCACCACCAATGTGCACACCATCAGGCGAAATTACCTGCTCTGACATATCCACATTAAAAGTAACTGAAATATCGATGGGTGGAGGACCGCAGGGATCACAACTTCCAAAGCAAACAGCATCGAGTGTTGTCGGAACCGATGGGACTGTGAGGTAGCGGTTCCATCCGCTGGCACACTCTGGTGGAACAGTTTCGTCCATACCCCATGCATTGCCATTTACAAATTTATACTCATGTGAGCTACCTATTCCCAATTCAACAGTTACAGTGTACACATTGTTTCCAATTGGAAGCATTTCGGTACCGGCAGGGTCCCAACCCTGAAAACTTCCAGCAATATGTACTCCTAAAGTGGATACTGTTTCATTGCTCATATCAACCTGAAAAGTAATTTCCACCGCATCCGGATTACACACCGTACAACTTCCAAAGCAAACAGCTTCAAGGGTAGTGTTTACAGCGGGAACCGTAAGAAATCGATTGTTGTTTAGCGCACAACCGGCAGGAACGCTTTCATCCATGCCCCAGTCGTTGCCATTCACATATTTAAATTCTATTGCTTCTCCTTCGGTAAGGTCGATGGTATAAGCATAAACGGCATCTGCAACCAGGATCATCTCGGTGGCACCAGGGTTCCAGCCCTGGAAACTTCCGGCAATATGTACGCCCAACTCCGAAACAGTTTCATTGGCCATATCAACCTGAAAAGTGATTTCAACAGCACGGGCCCGGCTGGAGGTTATAATCAAGCCTGCAAAAATTACAAATAAGAACAGTGTTATTTTTTTCATTTTAAAAAAATTTAGCCATCAAAGTTAATTCGATAGATTTAATAAATTACAATAGGATCGCTTTTTATTTTAGTGTTAAGATTGAAACGGCCAGATTGAGGGAGATTGGGGAAGTCGGGTTGTGATGACATAATTCTAATCTTTTACTGTTTTACCAATTTAAAAACCTGCTTTGTATTTACAGAGTTAACCTGCATATAATACAGGCCAGACAACAAATGGGAAATATCGAGAGCCGACTGGTTGATTTCTTTCTCCATCACCCTGCTACCGTCAACTGCAAAAACAGTAATGTGACGTTGCTCATCTCCACAATAAAAGTAAAGTTTGTCTTTTGCCGGATTCGGATAAAACGAAATGGTGCCGGCAGGTTTATTTTCATCAAAAATCTCTAAAGATTTCACAAGGCTCATTCCATTTGATTTGAAATGTCCTTCATCCCATACAACATCATATTGCAACTTAACATCAATTGCTTGCTGTTCTCTTAAAATGTTAACCGAAAAATGTTCTCCTTCCATAAATCCATCTAAATCCAGGGTGGTAGGATCATCTCCAAACAGTTGCAGCGCAAAAGTAGTTCCGGGAGAAATGATCTTTATTTCAGTTGAAATATTTTCTTCCCGGCTTCGGATCAATATTCTATCTCCAGTTTGTAATTCTAATGTGGCTCCAGGATCAAATACAATGGTGTGTGATAGTGGATTTGGAGAAATGTTGGTATAAGAGATTTCAACATCTGTTTGATCATTTAAGGCAGACAGCGCTTTAAGATCGGTACATTCCGGGTAACTGAACGAAATTGGTGCATTGAATTTTGCAGCATAGGCAGCACCTGGCTCCAGTATGTAAAGGTTTTGATATATACCGGGCCAGAAAAGTTTGGTCCCTGCAATTTCCTTAACAATCTCCAGGTCATCAATAATATCGGAAAACAATGTTTCAGGTGCAGCACCACAACTATTCAAAACCGGGATTAAATACCAGCCGGCAGCATCATAGACCAGCGTTCTATCAGCAGCCTCAACACCCGAAAAACTGACCGTCTGATCACCAATTACCTTGATCTGATAACCACTTTGTGCATCCCAACCACCATTCAGGTCTATGGTATTGATGAGTTGATCAGGCCAGTACAAAAACGAATAATTTTGTAAAACCACAAGGTTTTCCCCCGCAACAATGTCGCTTAAAATATTTTCAACCATCGGGTCGGAAGGAATAACATGTGATGAGATCCCACTCCATCCGTTGAATAACTGGACGTTTTGTTGTAAAACTTCAGTCACGGTAAGGGAGGCAATTTCTGTAGCTGTATCTCCACAATCATTTTCGGCAACACAGTAATAATCTCCTGCATCAAGTGCTGTAACATTAATCAGGGTTAACGTAGTTGTATTGGCACCATCAATCAAGCCTTGAGGACCAAACCATTGGTAAGTAGTTGGCAGTGCACTGCTTGCTCCCATTGTAAAAATAACATCAGTTCCGGAAACGACTGTTTGACTTTCGGGCTGTAGAGATATTATTGGTGGATATAAAAAGGTAATCGTCAACATATCGCTGGCCGATGAAGGACATGGGGTTAAAGGATAAGCGGTTAATGTAAGGTCTACATAGCCAGCCAAAAGGTCTTGCATCCCCGGGGTATATTCTGTGTTCAAGGCATTGGCATTGATGAAGGTTCCATCTCCAACTGATGTCCAAAGAACAGCTGAAGAATTCTCCGCGATGCCCTCCAGCACTGCTGCATTTCCAGAACATAAATCCTGTCCGTCGCCTGCTGTAACAGTAACCAGTCCATGTACAGTTATGTAATCATCTCGTGTCAACAACTGGCTGTCGTCGTTATTGGAAATAGTAAGGCTAACAGTATAACTCCCGGGAGTATCATAAGCTACAACTGGATTTTGGTCAGTTGAAGTTGGCGGATTTCCTCCCTCAAAATTCCACAACCAGTTCAAAATTTCACCTGAAGAGAGATCTGTAAATTGAACACTTCCATCGATACACACTGCGGTGGCATCGGAGGTAAAATCAGGAACCAGGCTTGATCCGGGATCAACCTCAACTGTCCAGATTACAGGATCGGATTCATTCCCGGGAACATTATCAAGGGCGACCACTTTAACTTCATATTCTCCGTTCATACCTGCTTCGGCATGTAAAGTATATCCTGCTGTTGTTGAAACTTCCACATCATCGAGAAGCCATGAATAAATAAGTTCATCATTTTCGGGATCAGAAGCCACTACTGAAAAATCAATAGAATTTCCGGCTTCTACAAATAAACTTAATTCTTCAGGGAGATAGCTGTCAATTTCAGGCGGAAGGTTGGGCAATACAAAAGCCTGCCTGGGCTCCATGCCCGCAACCGGCATCTCGGAAGTAATATAAGGTGGGTAAAAAGCATAAACATGGCTTATTGTTGGGTGATCGCCTACAGGGTTTTGGAGTGGAAACACTTTTGGAATAATCTCGTTATCTTCTTCAGAAAAGTTCACCGAAAGTGCAACACCATTGGGATTTCCCAGAGAAGGCCATGGGATGGAAATCTCAGTCAGCCCGTTTTCAGCCCATCCTTCGTACGAATCACAATTGTTGCTGGCGGGATAGTGCCACTGTCCATTGGCAAAATGGTTGAGTTGTAGTGAGCCTCCGCCACCTTCGATGGCAACCTGGTATTCGGCTTCGTATTTGCTGGTATAGCTTACTCTTCCCCAGGATCCTCCTGATGCACCGCTTCCATTCACCTGGTCGGTATCGATATTTACGAAAAGATCGCCACCGCCATTCAGATCGAGATCTTGGAAGCCAATGTATAGATTATCATGGTCCCAGGTGATGTACAATGAATATTGGTCGAAGTCCATCAACTCGGAATCGGTATCAAAATCGTTGCTCCCGTCGATGAAAATAGTATGTGGGGTGGTGCCCGAAGGAACTGTGAATGATGCTGTGTTGACATCTGCTATAAGATTTCCATTCAAATCCTCAACATTTTCAACCACCACCAGGCCTGCATCTCCGGGCATCCAGTTTTCCTGTATCGTCAAACGAACCTTCCTCCAGTCGGTTTGACGTATAGCATTGATTAAGGTGTATGAATTGGAGAATAATTCCAAGGTATAATTGTCCTTATTTTGAGCTGAAGAAAATTCAACAGCCTCGTCAAAAATCAATTCTATGGTATTATTGTCAACCTGGAAAGCGACCGGGTTCAATTCAGGGGGAGAGATATCCATATTTTGGGCAGCTATAACATCCAACTCAGGAACAGTTGTTCCCGTTGGCTCAGAGGTATACCCTGCAAAAAGGCGTGTTTTAAAATTATTATACCCTTTGATTTCATCGCCTTTAACGAGGGTTCCTTCAAACTCACCGATGTGTTGTGATCCGCCATTACCCAGCACCATGGCTACAGTTGCACCTGAAGTTGAATTCCGCTGGCCGCAATAAGATCCGTAATCGCCCCACATACGCTGCAGGTGGCTTTTACCCGACCAGATCAGGTCCATCAGTCCGGGAGACCATCCTGATTTAACATACCCATCGCCATCATAAAAAGTATAAAGTACATCAAGGAAATTAACCCCGGCGCTTAGCTCAACAAGCTTGTTAATGCCCCAGGCAGAGAAGTTCACCTTAACTGTATCACCATAAGGCTGGATGACATCAATATCATAAATCGTATGTTGCTGATCAGGATTAACATCCGAAAGGGCAGCAAAATGATTGTTTGAACTTTCGTTGTAATCGCCTGAAGTTTCCGACCAGTAGGCCATATCTGAACCTACTACAGAATGTGCATTTCCCAGCCCATCTTTGTAAAACAACCAGGGAGCCCGTGCTCCAATACTTTCAAAAACTGCAAAAATGTCCTGGTTGTGTATCACCACTTCATCAACACCATCATGGTCGATGTCGCTGTAATAAGCTGCTACCGGATCAACGTATTGTCCATCGGCCCAACGTGCTGCCTGGGCGTATACATTAGCATTTTTAATATGTGACGAATACCGGTGTTCCCATCCTGCCACAGTGCCACCATCATGCCAGCCCGTTTCGTGTAAGTTTATCATAAGGATGTACCATGCCAACTGCGAAAGGTTATTATCCGGTGCAGTCATCAGGTTGTTGTAGGTGTCATTCCAGATATATCCGTAGTTCCATTTTGGCTCATGAAAATCCGATTCTGATGGAGTGGCAGCCCACTGGCTGTACCAGCTGTTATTGCTTCCACCATAACCATCTCCACCACCAAGCAGGCCGTATGTACCGAGAGTAACCTCAGCACCAGATCCATTGAAGTTAGTATTCTGCATGGCATCCACCAGTTTCCAGACATTTACACCTGGATAATTATCATGGCACCACCACAAAACACTTTCGTAATTATCAAGAAAAAATGTTCCGTCATGTTCATTCATTTCAGCTGCTACTTCCCAGTCGGTGCCATAAACACAAATATTGTATTGCCCCATTCCTGCAATCTGGTTTTTGGCCCCATCGGCATCATAGTGCATATTTCCTACAAATGAATTGTTGATGGGGATTACCCGCAGATCGATACCTGATCCATTGTTCATCCAGTGGATTTTTCGATTGTCATAGCCATTAAGGTGTGGGCCGTCATCAAGTACAACACCCCAAACACCATGTTGTGCCCAGTTATCGCCAATCCAGTCGAGCACTCCCGCATCGGGGTATGCCCCGGGAGCCAGCCAGACACGTTCAGGTACCCAGGCAGTGCGTGGAGTGTATTCGTATTGAAAATCCACCATGTCGCTTTCAACACCCACCGACCAATCGTTCATGTTGTTGTGCATAAAAGGCATAATCTGTTGCCCCAAAGCCGAGGTCATCATTTCAATTTTCCCCGTTGAAGCCAGTGTATGAAGCCAGTCGTTAAATTCGGGATTGTGCCATTCTGCCGCCGGCATCAATGTCCCCGACATATGGAAATTCCCTGGCACATCGGTGGCTTCGTGGGCCTGAAGTACTTCGTCAAAGCCACTGCCATCCAGGCCACTTTGTCCACCCGGGCTTCCATAAAACACCTCTGTATATGTAATCCCCTGGTTGCCATGGTGTACAAAGGCACAGTTGCCTTCGGCATCGCTGTTGCGGCCATCCGAAACAAATTCATCAAGTACTTTTCCATCCACTGTCACACTTAAGTTAAACTCCAATGTTTCGCGTTCAATGTTACTGCCAAGTTCTATTTCAGCTTCCCAAAGATTTGAAGCCGGGGTTCGTAATTGGTAAAAATCTCTTTCTGAGGCCTGAAGTTTTGTAATGTCGAAATTATGCTGCAAAGGCGTTGACCTGTCGCTGGCCTGCACAATTAAAAGTTCCAGCTCAAGATCAGAGTTCAGAAATCGATCTTCAACAACCGAATTCTCTTTGCGGTCTACCATATCATTAAAGGTCACCCTGAGGTAAAGTTTTTCATTTTCAATCCTGGCGAAAACAGAGCTTATATCTCCTGTGGCTGACTGGCAGTCGCCCACTTCGTCAAAACCAAGGAAATCCGTTTTTTGCCAGAAATGAAGATCTCCTGAAACACTCTGTCCGTAAAGATTGTTTGTGAAGAAGAATGATCCCATCAGAATCAACAGGAATGAAATGTGTATAAATCGTATCATGTCACCTTTTTTAAATGAGTAGTTTAGATTGAAGCGCTTTGCGCCCAGCATTGATTTGGGCATATAAGACAAAACACACCAGTGTTTTAGAAAGAACTGACAAATATACTTCAATTGATTATACCCAAATATTAATTTATGATTAAGGATTTTGCAGTATGCAGAAAAGTTTATAACTTCGAGCGTTCATTTTATCTCAGCAGTCATCTAAATCAAAAATTATGAAAAGATCATTACTCTTAATTGTTTCCACTATTTTTTATCTTTCAGCATTTGCAGGGTTCGGATTTTATGAAGATGGTGGCGCCAATCAGTTTCAAAAAGTTGTTTTTGATTTCGGGTCTGGCAACGAATGGAAAAGCCTTGTCAACGATATTGAAGGGCAGGATTACCTGACAAAAAATGTTACCGACACCTGGGTTTTAAAGGGTGGTGAAGCTTTTGTTTGGCAGGATGGATCAAACTACATTATCGGCGTTACCTGCCATTACAGAATTTACAAAGACGGCACTACACCTCCATCCTTCAGAACAATTGAATATGTATATGATTCACCTGTTGGAGGAAATAACCATCGTTGGGAAAATGTCGGTGAAAACATCAACATTTTGGATTATGTTAAAGAAACAGGAACTTATCATGTTGAGTTTTACTATTCCTGTCTAGCTGAAATAAAAGCTATTGCATATTTCAGCAACGGCGGGAACAATTTTAAACTCCACTTCACCAGCAATATAATCGAAAGTCAGGCTAACGATGATTGGGCAAACGGGTCAACATGGAATGGAAATGTTGTGCCGCAAACTTCAAATACGGTAAGGGTTAGTAATGATGTAACAGTGTCAACAGATGCTGTTTCTATCACATCTGTTAATGTTAATTCGGGGAGTCTACAGATTAACACTTCGGGTGAGCTAACTGTTAATGCTGGATCAAACATTAGCGGAGGTTCCATGGTGGTTAAGTCTGATGCCAGTGGCGCAGGTTCCCTGATTAACGAAGGAAGCACAACAGGAAACATTAAATTCGAACGCTTTGTTACAAACGAATTGTATCATTATGTGTCTTCTCCGGTGAGCGGGCAGACCCTGGACGAATCCTGGCTCAGAACAAATGGGATCGTCAACAACCCGGCGTACCAAATGTGGAGATGGGATGAAGATAATAACTACTGGATCATTTTTGGTTCAACCGGAAATCCCGAAGCTTTTACAGATACAGAATTTGTTGAAGCCCGGGGATATATGATCGAACGCATTGTAAACGGTAGTTTACTATTCACCGGAGAAGCCAGGACGGAAGATGTACTTTATCCGGCAACATACACAGCGGGACAGGGCGAAGGATTTAATATGGTTGGTAATCCCTTCACTTCCTCCATTGCCATTACCGAAGATGCACAGGCTGGCGATAATTTCCTTGCCGATAATGCTGTCGTGATTGATGATAGCTATGAAGCAATTTACATCTGGGATGAGCAACCGGGCTACAGCAATGGAAGAAATGATTACAAAGTAATTTGCAATTCAGGTTTTACCGGCACAGGCAGCGGTACCCAATTGGACCAGGACCAGGTAGGGCCCGGGCAGGGATTTATTGTAAAAGTTGTTGAGGATGTCGGACCCTTAGCTTTTAATACTGACACCCGTCAACATGCCAGCGTCGATTTTTATAAATCTAAAGAAAGCTGGCCAGGAGTCGAGGTATTTGCTACCAGCGAAAATCTGCAGAGTTCTACTGTTGTAACTTTCCATGAAAATATGAGCAATGGGCTGGATGTTTCGTATGATGCCGCCAAGATCAAAGGAAATCCAAAAGTGGCATTATATACTAATCTTATCGAAAGTAATGGTGAGGATTATGCCGTTCAGGCCCTTCCTGAGCTAGGTAATGAAGATGTTGTTGTTGCACTGGGTTTGGATGTAATAGAGGATGGTGTGTTTGAGTTTACTGCCAACCCGGTTGACATGGATGGTTACGACATTATTCTGGAGGACCGTGGCGAAAATGTGTTTGCCAATCTAAAAACCGATACCTATTTGGCCGATGTAACAATTGGCGAAGCCGGAAGGTTTTTCCTTCATTTCAAAGCATCCACCGGAATTGAGGATGGTTTTGCTAAAAATGAAAACCTGGTGAAAGTTTATACACAGGGGAACCTGGTTCGACTTGATGCTGAGCAATTAGTTACAAATGGCACAGTAAGCGTCTTCAACCCTTTGGGCCAGAAGGTAAAAACTTTTGAGTTCTCTGGTACAGAATTCCGGTTCTACCTCGAAAAGCCCGGTGCATACATCATAAAAACTCAGGCCGGCCAATCAAGTCAATCACATAAAATCCTTGTTTATTAATCCCTGTTTCAAACAATAAAAATCTATTAATATGAAAAAGTTTATCGTTTCAGCAGCAGTAATATTAGCTCTATTAATTAGCAGCAACATCTATAGCCAACCCGAACCGCCCGACCACGGCCAGGGCACCAACCAGCCACCTCCAGGTGGAGGCGCACCCATAGGTGAGGGTATTGTTTTATTATTGGCCATGGGCGCTGCATACGGCTACAAAAAAATTAAGGCCAATAAAGTTGAAGAATAGTTAAGAGGTTTTGAGTTACGGTACTACTTCGCCGAATCGTGAAATTTTTATAGTTTCGGCAGTTAAAACAATTGATAGGATGAAGAGAATTTTCTTTTTTATTGTCACAATTAGTTTATCAATTTCAGTTATTGGACAGACAACATATGACTGGTTAGATTATTCCCCTGATGGAAATTGGAAACAGGGGGATGGAGGAGCAAGATGGAACCCAGGTGGTCTATGGGATCAACCTGATGATAATAACATTCTCAGATTTAACAATAATCATCAGTTATCAATGACTAATAATGTTTCAGGCTATTACATTCATCAATTGATATTTGGCTCTAACAACACATCGAACCGATCAATTGGCGGTAACGATCTTTCATTTTCTGACAATAACGGGAATCCAAAGATTGAAAATCAATCAACAGGATCACATTCAATCAGTATTAATATCACTGGTGATGATTTTAACCCACTAGAAATTAACCCGGTTTCTGGTGATCTAACATTATCTGGAACCCTCAATAATAACGGAAGTAATATTTATGTTTGGGGAGATAATTCTAAATCTCTCAACTTTAGCGGTGTTGTTTCGGGTTCTGGTAAATTGATTGTCCAGCAATATAGTCTTGTAAAGGTTTCTGGTGCTTCAACGATGACAGGTGATGTTGAAATTGATGAGGGAGAATTATGGTTTAATGAAGGGGGAGCAGTAGGTGGGGGAACTATTTATGTTGGAAATGGAACCCAACAATCCGACATTGCAAAGTTATGGCATAGCGATATGGATGGCGGGACAACAATAGATGAGAATATTATTGTCAATCCGGCAAATTCCAGCACAAAATATATCGGAGGGTTAAA
>Ga0070729_10002432_pt1 | contig 24067 bp, 16 predicted proteins | sample tdDd472_FD_66725 | JGI IMG/M metagenome (GOLD analysis project Ga0070729, IMG submission 66725) | Marine sediment microbial communities from the Atlantic coast under amendment with organic carbon and nitrate - tdDd47.2 | ecosystem: Environmental > Aquatic > Marine > Coastal > Sediment | place... | reverse complement strand
GTCGGTGATGCCAAAGCCAAGCTTGATATCAAATTCATAGCCAGTGGCATCAAGCTTGATATCGGTACGCCCCACGATCTCACCGCGGTATTCCGCAGCCAGATCCTCACCTTTAATGGTGACGTTGTAATCATCCGATATGGATTCGGTTTTCGTGCCGAAGGTATCGGTGAAGCGTTTTTTTGCAAAGGTAAAGCCAAAGCCAACGCCGAGAGAGAAAGCACCCTGGGGGTAACTTTCGGCGCTCATTGCGGAAGCCTGCCGGGGCGTGGCCAAAGACAGCGATACTGCTACTATCGCGACCAATATAAGGAATCGCCGGGCGTGTGTGACTGACACTGGGAATCCTCCTTGAGTACAGACGTTTATGTTCTATATTTAACCGACTCAATATTAAAAAGAAGTGTATATAAACATGGCTCCAGAAGCAATTAAAAAATAAAAAAAGATTGTTTCAATCCTAAAGAAAAATCTTGCCAACCGCCCCGGCCTGTGGTATCTAAAATCGCCCTCTCGGTGGGGCTGTAGCTCAGTTGGGAGAGCGCTAGAATCGCACTCTAGAGGTCGAGGGTTCGACTCCCTTCAGCTCCACCAGTACTTGTCAATAACAACACCCGGCACTGCAAAGAGTGTCGGGTGTTGTGGTTTAAAGGCTCTTTTTTATTTATGGGCACTCATGAGGTTGGATCGGTGTAATCATGGGAAACCAATCCGTCAGGCGATATGTTCAGCGTTGCTTTCGCCTGGCTACAGCGAGCAGAATAATCAGCAAAAGTGGATTAAAACCAGCGCCACAGCCACTATCACTGCTTTCAGTTGCGGGGTCAGCTCCGTTTATGTTTTCTGCCTGCTCACTGTCGTCTACTGTGTCAGCATCGCCATCCGGTGCAGCCTCCGGGTCAGGATACGTGTCGGGGTTCATCAGATGCTGAACCTTGAGCGCTATCTGGTGCCGGGCATCAAGCAACAGTTTTTCATCCAGACTCCAGGGCGGGCGTTCGGGACAATATAGACCTTCTGAGTTGCAGTCCTCCCATGCGAAGTCACCAAAACGGGTGTATACCCGCTCGATCTGACTCCGCACAAAGTCTTCCGCGCCTAAATTCTGTGCCATGATAAACAGCTCCCAGTCTTCCAGACCGTCACGGATCTGCTTCATTCTAAAGCTTACGATGGGGCCATCGATGGACAACCAGTCCGGTGATCCCTTGGTTCCGGCTTCGCCGTTATGGTCTCCGGGGTAGAAAATAAAACCGTCACCGTTGCGGGAGAACGTCTCGCCATATTCTTCGATGTTTAAAAGAACATTCCATGGATCATCATCAACCCAATAGTTTACCCGCCAGTAAAGGAACCCCGTGGCTCCTTCGTAATATGTTCCCCACTTGACCATGCGGGGTTCAAATCCAATGGAAGAGTCAATATCATAGCCTGCATAAGGCGGCAGGTTGGCGTTGCATACATAGAACCACAGTTCTTTGCCTTTTGCTTTCAGGCGGGGATAGTCATCCCGCCCTGCCATGTCACCGCCGATATAGAACCAGTTTTCGTACATTGGCGTCACCGGACACCAGATGCCTATCAAATCTTCTGCCATTTCCTGATACGGACTGGTGACTAGAGCCTTGTCCCGCCACAGTTCCGAGGCCTCCAGCAACAGATGAATATCCTTCCGTATTTGCTCCCAGGCTTCATCTCCGCCGTTGAGCCATGGTTCATCGGTGCTGTAGACGTATGCCTTGTCCCACCATCCCTTTGCCTCCAGGTGTTCCGCCAGAGCCCGGGCTGCCTGTTTATACTGATCATCGGTCATACTCCCGGTTCCTCTGCCGGGGCGGAAATGGCCGATATCAAAACGGTTAACCGGTATTCCGTCGTCAAAAAGGCTGCCGTCCAGATAGGGGGCCAGAAATGCGTCGTAGGCGGTCCAGTCCACAGGTTTCAGCACTCCCTGATCATCAAATTCAAAGGATATATCTCCTTTGAGGTGGGTGCGGTCAATATGGTGATCTCGTAGTGCCTGATGATAACGCTGTTCGATAACCGGAAGCTGGCCCGCCTGCTCACCGTTGGAGCCGCCATGGTAGTTTTTGATTTTGTTGGTGGAAAAACCGAAATTGGTCACCACAGTGTTTTGCGCAGGCAGGGAAAAGTCATAGACCAACAGCTCCACATCTATTGTCTGGCTCTCATCTCCGGCAGTAATCATCACCTGACCGGTATAGGTACCGGCATTGGTGGTTACAGGAATATGCCACTCGATCCACAGGGTGGCCAGGTCCCCGGCCTCAAGGTCAAAGGGCATACCCACCGGCCGCGGGGTGTCACTGTAGGGATCATTAAAAGGAATAAGGGGGTCCGGGTAGAGCCCGAGGTCACGGGGATGGTTTGTCAGCGCTCCGGGGCTGTCGTTAACAACATCAAGATAGTGTTCCCGGTAGCCGGAGGCTGTGCTGGCAGGAATGGTGCCGTCTTCTGATGTGAGTTCTCCGATAGAGACGCTTACATCGTTCAGACCGGTGTTGCTTTTAAGCCATACCTGGAAAGCGACAGATTCGTTTTTTGCGGCATTAATGCTGATGGCGGTATGGTGTTCCAGCTCACTTGAGGGCAGCACTTTGAAGGTGGAAGGCACTGCTCCGGCATCAAAAGCGAAAATTGCACCGGGTGTCACCAGGAATATAATGAACAGAGTTAATGCAACATAACGGTGTTTCATGAACATTCCTCATTTCAGGTTTTGAAGAGGTTGGGGTGATGGATGTGTAGATAAAAGATGCCTTTTCAATCCTGTACCAGTTATGATTTTTAAGTCAAGGCAATTGTGTTATCCCTGCTATTGAAATCCCAGGACATACCTGAATACACAGGCAAAATGGGAGGCCGTTCCCACCAGCACGCATATGTGCCAGATGGCATGATTAAACGGAATGCGATCCAGCAGATAAAATGCTACTCCAATCAGATAGGCAATTCCGCTTCCCAAAAGACAATACAGCCCGGAGGTGGGGAGCACCAGTGCCAGTGGTTCCATGACGAATACAATGATGAGCGCCATGGCAACATACAGCAGAACAGCGGTGTTCTTCATTTTATCCATGAAAAATACCGTGATGACGACTCCTGCCACTGCTGCACACCATACAAGTCCGGTAATGGCAAACCCCATTGTGCCATGTAATGCCACAAGCATCAGGGGGGTGTAACACCCGGCTATAAACAGGAAAATCATGGAGTGATCCAGCATCCTGAATATTTTCTTAATGCGCTGATTTTTTATGGCGTGATAGGAGGTGGAGGTGGCATACAGCAGCACCAGAGAGACACCGTATGCCACCACACTGACGGTGCTCCAGATATCTGCTTTTGCAGCCGCAAAGACCGATAAGGCCACTAGTCCACCAAGGGCAAGTAAAAAGCCAATGCCGTGGGTGCAGCAGTTTGCCCGTTCCTCATGAACGCTGTACGCCGGTAGGGAGATGGGCTTCATGATAATCAGGCTGTTTCAGCCGGTAGTTGATCCCAGGGCAAATGCTTCTCAAAACACTGATGAACCTCGGCGTTGATGCTGTCAACCTCGCGCAGTTTCCATTCACTGGTATCAATCGGGGGCAGAATATCCACCGTGATTGGAGATTTGCGCAGAGTATGGGTTTCGGGTTGCCAGTTTTGGTATGTTCCGGTGATGATGAAGGGGATAACCGGCAGTCCTGTTTGTCGGGCCAGATGAATGTAGCCCTTTTTGAAATCCTTTAGCCTGCCGTCTCTGGAACGGGTGCCTTCGGGCCAGATAAATATGGAGAGCTTGTGCTGTTTCACAAGTTCTCCGAGCTTGTTCATGTCAGTGATGGCTTTTTTGCTGTTACCGCGATCAATAAGAAGGTGTCCGCTCAGCAGATACAACCATCCAAAGAAGGGAATGTACGCTATTTGCTTTTTTGCCACGCCGCTGGTGCCCACGGGTATATGCCACATGGCAACAAGCAAATCCAGAGCCGATGTATGGTTTGCCACATATATGGCTGGTTTTCTGCGGTCCAGATGTTCCTTGCCTTTCACAGTGACAGGGCAGCCGGATATGAACATCAGGATGCGCCCTGCAACGTTTGCAAACAGTCCGGTGGCCTTCAATCGCGTGACCCTGAAGGGCAGCAATATCAGCAGTAGCACAATATGAGCGGAACAGGCTATGGCCATAAACAGGCCGCCGGCGAACATGCGCAATTTTCCAGACAGCCATTGTCCGGAAGTTTGTTTGCTTTGTGCGATCAAAGCCGAGTTGCTGCGGTAAGATGTTTTGCGGGCATGTAAGGCTGCGCCGTGCATCACAGATTTTTTATACATGTCGTTCATGGGTACCTCCCTGGTTTTCATCCAGATCCTTTGAGTGTTCAATGAGCATCCCTGCTTCAATTGTATGGTACCAAAGGTTGCGCAGGGAGTTTGTAAAACAAATGTGAATACTACAGTCAGTGAATGGGGCTCTTGATTTGCGCTGTGGGGCACGCTACACTTGCCATATGAAAAGATCTGCTATCGCCATTATTACCATTTTTGTGGTGTGCCAGCTTGCTGCCATCGCTATTTTAGTGCTCTGGATTGTCTGGAGCGCACAGGCCGACACCAATGCCTGGTGGCTGATTCAGGGCATCATTCTGATGATTCCTGTCATTGTCGGTTCCACATTGATTTTTGTGTACTGGAGCAAATTGCGACTGCTTGATGCGGAGCGGGTCAATTTCATTTCCGGTATCAGCCATGAGTTGCTTACTCCCCTGGCGTCATTCCGTATGTATGTGGAAACCTTGCAGATGCGTCGTCTGACGGATGAACAGCGGCAGGAATTTTTACAGATCATGCTGGATGAATCGGATCGGCTCACCCATACGATTTCCGGTATTCTCAATGTCTCCCGTATAGAGCGGGGGAAGGATCTGTATCATTTTGTGCAGGCAAATGTGGCGGACATCATTGAGCAATTCATGGCAGAAAATCAGAGACTGCTACAACACGCCGATGTTACTCTTGATTGCGACCCGGATATTGAGACGCGACTCGATCCTGATGCATTGCATGTAGTATTGAGGAATCTCACAGAAAATGCCGTGCGGTATTCTCCGTCTGCGGCACATATCACCATTTCCCTGAAAGCTGAAAAATCCCGTTTGATATTATGTGTGGAGGATAAGGGGGACGGTGTTGAGCCAGGAAAGCTGAAGAGTATTTTCAAGATGTTTACCCGCGGCACTTCTTCTCATCCGGGAACCGGTATCGGTCTGTATATGGTTAAGAAAATCATAAAGGCGCATAAGGGAAGAGTATGGGCGGAAAGCAAAGGCAAAGGGCAGGGGACCCGCATTATGATCACCATGCCGCTGACTGGAAAAAAGGAAGCGTAATATGACCAGACTGCTGTTGGTGGAAGACGAGGAAACGCTTGCAAAAGGGCTGGTGTTCAACCTTGAGGCTGAGGGGTACGAGGTTGTGCATTGCACACGGGCAGAGGAGGGTCTGGAGTGCTTCAATGCCTGTGACATGATGATTCTTGACCTCATGCTTCCAGGTATGGACGGTCTTGAAATGCTTACCCGGGTCAGGGAGGCGGATTATCAGTATCCGGTGTTGATATTGTCGGCAAGATCAACAGAAGAGCATATGCTTGAGGGACTGAACGCCGGTGCTGATGATTACATGACCAAGCCTTTTTCCCTGCCGGAATTGTTTTTGCGGATTCGCCGGATGCTGGAGCGTCAGCAATGGTATGTCACTGAAAGCCAGCGGGTTTCATCTTATTCCTTTGGTCAGTTCCATATTCATTTTGAAACATTTGAGGCGGATACGACCAAAGGCCGGGTGCGGTTAACGCCACACGAGTGCTACATGATGAAATATCTTATCAACAACCGGGAACGAGCCGTCACACGGGAAGAGCTTCTGGAAAAAGTGTGGGGCTACACCGTAACCCCGGAAACCCGTACCGTGGATACTTTCATCGCCAGGCTTAGAAAGCTCTTTGAAGAGGATCGCAAAAAGCCGGTACATATTCAGAGTGTACGAGGTGTGGGGTACCGCTTTTTTGATTGATATTTGATCCAACAGATGCATTGCCTAAAGAAAACCCGATGCTTTGCAGTGTATCGGGTTTGTTGTCTAAGCAATGCTATCCAGAGCTTATACAGACTGCATTCTGCCTTTTCTGCGTATACGCATGATAGCGAGGCCAGCGAATAGCAAATACAACCATTGGGTGGCTTGACTGTTTGCACAGCCGTCATCGCTGCCTTTGGGTTTGCTGGTGTCCGGCACATCGGTTTCTGCTGCAGATTCAGTGTCTCCATCTATTGTGATGTCATCGCTGTCGAGGCTGTCGGTGTCATTATCGTCCGGTTCTGTGTCGCCATCAACAGTATCGGTGTCATCGTCTGTGGTTTCGGTTTCCACCGTTTCGTCATGTTCGGTGTCATCCTCTGCATCGATTTCTGCTTCAACAGTATCCACATCACCATCTTCAATAAATTCTTCCACAAGCAGAGTAAATCCGTTGTTATCTCCTTCGGATGAAATGTGCAGGATTTGCAGTATCAGAGATTCCTCCACTTCCAATATCAGTGTTTCGGCGCTGTCGTTGTTGTGGTCATCAGCGGCGGCCAGGCAGGTGTCGGCTTCTTCACACCCACTCCACACGATAAGGGCCGCGTCCACATCGCTTTTCGGAGAAAGAGTAATCTGTAGTGTTACCGGACTGTCTACGCTAACGGTATAAAAGGCATCCCGACCCGAAAGCCCATCAGCAATACAGGTGTCGGGGACATCCATGTAGGCATGTGATCCATCGAAATCGTCGTTTGCTTCCTGTCCAATGATCAGGTCCGTAGCGGTTTGGCAGGTGTCATTTTCTGCAAGGGCTTCGCATACTTCGCTAAAGCAGTAGCCCCCGGAGCATTCGCTCCAGTCTTCCTTGCCCTGGCACTCAGGGGTGCAGGAATATCCGTCGCCCAGATATCCCTCAAGGCACTCACATACGTTTGGGTTTATGCACTGGCCGAACTCGTGGCAGGGAGGATCACAGATGGCTGCATCGCAGAAATCGCCGCTCCAACCGGTGTAACAGGCGCAGCTGCCGTCTCCCTCCGGTCCATCGTTGCAGGTTCCATTGTTGCAATTAGGGCATGCCTCGCAGGCTGCTCCCCAGAAACCCGCATCACAGGTGTCGCAAAGATCGCCGGTCCATCCAGATGCGCAGGTGTCGCACAGGGGGCCATCCCAGCCGATATCGCAGGTGCACTGGTTTGGAGCAGTGCATTGCCCATGAACACAGGGGTCGTCGCAGATGGCAATATTACAGAAGTCACCTTCCCAGCCTTCGGTGCACGAGCATGTGCCATCGCCATCAGGACCATCGCTACAGGTGCCGTTGTGGCAATCGGGGCATGCGGTGCAGCTTTCACCCCAGAAGTTACTGGCGCAGGTGTCACATACCGGGCTTCCGGCCCATGCATCCGTACAGGTACAGGTGTCCGGTCCGGTGCATTCGCCATGGCCTGAGCATACTGTGGGATCGGTGTTTTCTATGCCATTACAGAATGTAGTATTGCAATCATCTCCAGACCAGCCTTCTGCGCAGGTGTCACACGTTGCTCCTGCCCAGTTGCCGTTGCATTCACAGGTGTCCGGTGCGATGCAGACGCCTTTTTCCGAGCATACCGTTGGATCGGTGGACAGCACGCCATTGCAGGTGGTTATGTCGCAGGTGTCTCCCTGCCAATCCGGGTCACATGTGCATACGCCTTCGGTGTCGGTACAGGTTCCGTTGCCGCAGTCAGCAAATTCACAACACACGCTATCGGTGCAAAAACCAGTCAGGCACTGGAATGCCTCGGTACAGGCATCGCCGGGGCCGCGGCTGCATCCTTCAGGGTTGAGAAGCCCCGGAGAGCCTGCCAAACCCATTTCTCCGAAGCCCGATGAACCGTCGAGGCACCAGTTTTCTGCAATGTCATTCGCCACTGCATCATAATGCTGGGGCTTCAGTTTTGCGGAAACGCCCTGATGAACAAGTGTGTTATTATAGCTGATATGATCAATAATTGTGCCATTGCATTCGATGAATATTTCGTCACCATTATCATCCAAAATGAAATCGCTGTATGTATAATCCGGGATAAAGCCATGGGTATCCTGCATATGTATGCCACGCGCAAGCACGATGTGGTCGCCCGGGGCAATGGCAAGGTCGCCCAGTAAATGAGATTCGCTGTCGTCATCTTTAAGCAGGCAGCCTTCCAGGTCAAAGAGTTCATCGCCGGGGTTGTGTATTTCGATCCATTCCCCCAGATCCCGTGAAACGGCGGAGGATTTTGCCATGAATTCTGTTATTACCAGTTCTCCGGCGGTGGTCGGTGAAGATGCGATCTGGCAGACACCATTGACCAGAGTATATCCGTATGAACATTTGCAAAGTTCGGCTTCTACGATTTGAAAGCCTCCCTCGGTGTCGGCGATGTATACCCAGCTGCCATCCGCTTCCAGGGTGCCTGCGCGGTCCGGCGTATCCGTAGCAGTGATAAGGGTTGGGTTGGCGGGATCGCTGATATCCAGAATCAGCAGGCCGCTGGTATGATCGCCAACATACGCCCGGGTGCCGGAAACATACACTCCCTGGACTTCAGCCGGAGTATCGTAGGTGCCAATCAGCGTGGTATTAACAGGATCTGAAACATCAAAGATCAGCAGACCGGCTTCTCCATCGGCCACAAACAGGGTGTTGCCCTGAATGTCCAGATCATACTGCCATCCCGGTGTATCATAGGTGAACAGGGAAACGGGATTGTTGTCATCGGAGACATCAAGAATTTCAATGCCTGTGTATCCTTTGCCAAGATAGAGAATATTCTCCTGCACCTTGAGATTAAATACGCTGCCTTCGGCATAGTAGGTTTTAATTAACAAAGGATTGGCGGGATTGCTGATATTTACAATGCGGAGATCATATGATGCCACTGCCACATATGCCCGGTTTCCATGTACTGCCACATCATATACCCGGCTGCCTCCTCCAAAACTTCCCTCAGGAACAGGGTTCAGCGGGTCAACGAGGTTAAGGATTTCCATTGTGCCGCCTCGATCGGTTGCCACATACATCGTATCGTTGACAAAGGTCATTCTTCTGGCAGATGGAACCGGCATGTTTGTGACGTATGATGCTTTGCGGGGATTACTGATGTCATATTGCAGCATACCATCGTTTCCATCCGCAACATAGGCATAATCATTATGTACAGCAACATCATAGGACCAGCCAGAGGCACGATACTGGCCCAGGAAAGACGGGGCGGCACTATTAGTAACATCCGCTATTTGCAGGCCAGCGCCGGTGTCTGCAATAAAAGCTGTGGTGCCGCTGACGGCGATACCGTTTGCATATCCCGGTGTATCATATGTTCCAATGAGAGAAGGAGCTGCAGGATTGGCAACATTGAGAATCATTAGCCCGGTCGCCCAATCCGCAACATAGGCAGTGGTTCCGATTACGACAACATCATTTGCAAAGTTGGGGGTATCGTAATGCCCCTGATACGTTGGGGTATTATTGACAATGGAGTAAATCCATAATCCTTTTGTGGAGTCAGCCAGATACAAAGTATCTCCCACCAGAAAGAGTTTTTTAGCCGTACCATTGTCATAGGTATCCGTTCTGCCGTTTCGTGCAGGGTTGGCAGGGTCGGATATGTCAAAACGGTAAATGCCAAGTTCCCCTTCCGCCAAAAAGAGTCTTTCTCCGTATATAAGAACATCATAAGCAAAGCTTGAGGTCATTGAGCTGGCTATGATTTCCGGGTTTGCAGGATCTGTAATATTGGCTACATGAAGACCTTCCCGGCCATCAGCGATATAGGCATAATTGCCGTCAATGGCCACATCCCATGCGGTTCCCGGCGTATCGATAATTGAAATCAAAGACGGTGCAGCGGGTTCGGTGACATCGACAATATATACTCCGCTGTCGCTGGCAGAAAGGTAGACGGTGTTGCCCTCAAGGGTTAGTCCAGAGGTATGGCTTGCAGTGGCAAAGGAAGAGAGCAGGCGCGGAGAGGCGGGATATGATACATCATATATGTACATGCCCCCATGCCCCTGAGCCGCATAGGCAATGGTTCCATTGATGATAACTTTTTGGACCTCGCCTCCCATCCCAAGCACCAGTTCAGATGTCGGGCTGCATTCGCATTCGGTTACGCCACTGAGATCATCGCACAAAAACGGCGTCTGGCAGGCATCCTGATGCGAGCAGGCAATGGCGCAGAGACCGTCTTCATCGTTATCCTGTTCATGTTCCAGGCAGATGGCTGCTTCACTTTTTGTGGCAGGTTGTTGTCCCTCAAAGGAGGCCTGTGATGTGATACGCATGTTCTGGAAATCCTGAGCGTCTGTTGCATTGGTGCTGCAGGATGCCGTAAGGAGCAGAAATATGCCTGCAAAAATGAAGCATGTGCGATATATCATTGAGAATTGTGGGTGAATAATAGGCATGCTTATCCTCTGGTTTCCGGGTAAGGGGAGATATTTCCGTTGTGTTCCGGAAAGTTCGCCTTTTACCAATCTGTTTTTCCACTTGTTTGGTGCTCACGCCAATACTGATATATATAGCCAAACCCGACATAATTGTCGAGATTAATGTGTGCACATTACTTGCCTGAATTTGTATTCCCACTATCTGATAGTGCTGCCTGTGACAGACTACATGTCTTCCAGTATCCACACCGGTATGGTTTTGATAAGCAGGCTGCGGCTGGGGATGCCCAGCTTATTCATGGCTCTGCGCAGATAGGTGGCCACAGAAGATTCCGTCAGATGCAACTCAAAGGCAATATATTTATTGGAATGTCCCCTTAGCACATGACGCAGGATATCCTTTTCCCGTGTGGTAATGCGGCAGACTTTGCGGCGTTGCTGAGCCACAAAAATCCAGTGGTCTTTGGTGGTACGATGATCCCGCAGTCGCCACATACCCATGAGAAATCCCTTCCAGATATCCGGGGCCGCGATACCTTCGGGCCGGGGACTCCAGATGGTGACGCCTGGCTGGGGATTATGGTAATATTCCGCCATGAGAGCTCCGGCTTCCCAAATGGAAACGGAACCCCGCTTTTTGCGTGCCTTGTAATGGATGCGCTCTTTTTCGTATTGCAGCGCGGCAATGCGGGCCAGGCATTCGTAGCGGCTTGCCACCCGCAGCTTTTTGTAAATTGATGAACACTGATTGGCAATGGTCCGGGGTGAGGTACTTCGGTATTCTGCGATTTTTTGCAGGGATGCTCCGTCCAGCAGACGCTCCAGAATATTGCCCTCCGTTGCGGTCAATTTCGTTGTCATGCAGTTATGGGCTTGTGGCACCATAATGACCGCAATTTCTCCCGGGGGAAATGCCTGATACAGCACATGGGTTCTACTGCCGGATTCTTCATGACGGCTTGCGCCCTGTTCCACACTGTGTTCCATACCCTCACCCTCCTTAACAGATACCGCCGCAGTTTCCGCCTCATATCATCACATACAGCCACAAACAGCTACATCTGATACAGCCCTTTTCCGCATGCAGAATACGCATGGGGTCTAAAATGATGTGGTATTTCCCAAATGACGGTCCCAGTATGGCATAATCACTACCACAGGTCAAATGGTGTTTCTAAAAATGAAAATGACCGCCAAAGAACCATGTCTTTGACGGCCAGGGGCAATGCTGTGACGGCGCAAGACCGTCATATATGGTTATGTAAGGGTTTTGCCCGGTACCAGATTAACCGGTGTGTTTTCCACTTCGTGCCAGGTTCCCTGGGTGTCGCGGTACCGATAGGTGGCAGTGCCGGTTTTCCAGTCGTCGTTCAGAATCATCCGCAGTTCGCAGTTGGGCTGCTGGGTGGTGCTGAAAGTGGTATTGGTGGGATTATTGTTGTTGGCATAGCCATTGAGTACAACCAGAATGTGTGTGTTGTTGGGCATCACCGTCATATAGGTGAAGGTGCCCTGCATCTGGGTGACCACATTCACGGGCGGATTGGTTTCCTGATGGATATGCCCCAGGCCGTTGACGGTTCTGTCCGGGGTAAAGACGCTGGTTTGCAATTTGAACATGGGCGCACCGGGCTGGGGTTTGCCGATTTCATAGGTTGCAATAAAGAGGCCGGTCTGGTTATTGATGTCAGTGGATTTCAGAGTCATGGTATATCTCCTTAATATAGGTATGGTTTGAAAAGAATACTGTTTGGGTTGGGTGCTATGTGTTGGCGTGGATCTCGCCACTGTTGGCGTCGATGACCACGTCAATGCCAAGGTTTGAGCGTATGTGCCAGAAAGGCTCACGGGTTTGGGGGTGCACCAGCGGCCTGGAAAGGGTAATGCTGGTGAACATGTTGCCCCAGTTGCCGGAGTGGAAAAGCCGGACAGCCTCCTTGTAGTCGATGCGGTACTCGTCAAAGGTTTCCAACCCCAAAGGGCAGGGGCAGGGGACGGGTTCCGTCATGCCGATAAGGGGCGGATTGGCGGCATAGAATTCGTAGCATCCCCCCTGTTGTTCATGGGCAATGTAGTTGAAGCCCAGAACATCGTCGTAGTTCTCGCCCACACCACGCCGAATGACGCCCTCCTTTCGCAACAGTCCTTCAAAATGGACGTTGCCGACTCGCTGTGCAGCGGTTGTGAGTTGGGTTTTGTTTGGCATTTCAGTCTCCTTCTTTCGAAAATCCGTTAAAATACGATCCCGATACATCCCTCATACAACTCTGTTTGCGTTTTGCAGCTGGCACAGTACAGCATGGATATATTCAATGGTCCATAGTCAATTAATTGACAGAAATCGGTATCCGACATCCCGGTATGGAATAATCCCTTGAGGTACATGTTTCGGTTTTGACTAACCCGATAGCTTGTGCTAAAAAATCAGATTCATTATGGCCTGACCGGATAAGGAGGTAGAGCCGTGACATTTCAGGAATTAATACTGGCGCTGCAGAACTTCTGGGCTCAAAAAGGCTGCCTTGTGGTTCAGCCCTACGATTTGGAAAAAGGTGCAGGCACCTTTAATCCCCATACGTTTTTACGGGTTCTTGGTCCCGAGCCATGGAACGTGGCCTATGTGGAGCCTTCACGGCGTCCCACCGATGGTCGATACGGCGAAAACCCCAACCGGACCCAAAAGTATTACCAGTTCCAGGTAATCATGAAACCGTCACCCAAAAACATTCAGGAGCTGTATCTGGAAAGCCTCAGAAGCTTTGGCGTGCAGCCCGAGGAACATGATATCCGCTTTGTTGAGGATAACTGGGAAGGCCCGACCCTGGGCGCCTGGGGCCTTGGCTGGGAAGTCTGGTTCGACGGTATGGAAATTACCCAGTTCACCTATTTTCAGCAGACCGGCGGTATTGATCTGCATCCGGTGCCGGTGGAAATCACCTATGGTATCGAGCGCATTGCTATGTATTTGCAGGGTGTTGACAGTATGTTCGATCTGGAATGGGGCCACGGCGTAACATACGGCGACGTGCATCACCGGGACGAAGTGGTGTGGAGCCAGTATAACTTTGAAGGTGCTGATGTTGATATGCACCGTCTCATGTTCGATAAATACGAAGTGGAATGCAATCGTATGCTGGAGCTAAAGCTTCCCATCGTGGCCTATGACTTTGCCATGAAATGCAGTCATCACTTCAATCTTCTGGATGCCCGTGGCGCTGTCAGCGTGACCGAGCGTCAGGGTTATATTCAGCGGGTGAGGCGACTGGCCAACGGTTGCGCCAAGGCCTATCTGGAAGAGCGGGAATCCATGGGATTTCCCCTGCTGAAACAACCGGGACATCAGGGAGGCAGCAAATGAGCCAGCGTAAGGATTTTCTGCTTGAAATCGGTACCGAGGAAATTCCCGCGCAGTTTCTTCCCCCGGCCATGGACTGGCTGAAAGCCCAGTTCAGCGCTGCGGTAAAAGAAGCCCGGCTGGAGCCTGAATCCATTGAGACCATGTATACGCCCCAGCGTCTGGTGATTTTTGCCACCAATATGCTGGAACGTCAGGAAGACCGGACTCTTAACATTGTCGGGCCTCCCGCAAGAATCGCTTTTGACGCCGATGGTAACCCTACCAAAGCCGCCCTGGGCTTTGCTAAAAAGAACGGTATCGATCCCGCGTCCCTTACCATTGGCGATGGTCCCAAAGGCAAGGCCGCCATTGCAGTGGCATACGAAGAAGGTCGTCCCGCAGTGGAACTGCTTTCTGCACTGCTGCCAGAGATGATGGCTCGCCAGCCCTGGCCCAAACGTATGCACTGGGCCGATGAAACCCAAACCTATGCCCGTCCGGTTCACTGGATTGTCTGTATGCTGGGGCAGGATGTTGTTCCCTTTGCTTTTGCCGGTGTGCAGTCCGGCTCCGAAAGTACGGGACACCGTTTTGTCTCTAAAGGCCCGCTGCCGGTACAAAACGCTGGCCGTGATGGCTTTATTGCAGCTCTGCGTGAGCGCAAGGTAATCCTGTCTCCGCAGGAGCGACGGGATATGGTGCGCAACGGTGTGAATGCACTGGCGGAAACCATTGGGGCAAAACCGGTAGAGGACGAAGAGCTTATCGATACCGTGGCGGATATTGTGGAATTTCCCACTCCGGCACTGGGCAAGATCGAAGAGCAGTTTCTGTCTCTGCCCCGGGAACTGCTGATTTCCTCCATGCGGGAGCATCAGAAGTATTTCTATTTCGAGGATGCCGATGGAGCCTTGCTGCCCTATTTTGCCGTAACCATCAACAAACCTTCGGGTTCGTACAACGACACTATTGTCCACGGCAACCTCCGTGTCCTGCGGGCCCGTTTGTCCGACGCCCGGTTCTTTATCGAGGAAGACGGCAAAGTGCCTTTGGAAACCTATGCTGAAGGACTGGACCGGGTAACCTTCCAGCGGGATCTTGGCAGCATCGGCGATAAAGTCCGGCGGTTTGCAGCCCTTGGACACAGCATTGCCAAAGCCTTGCCAAAAGAAACCACGCAGGCCATTGAACCTCATATGGATCGTGCCTGCCAGCTTGCCAAGGCGGATCTCAACAGCCTGGCAGTGTATGAATTCCCTGAGCTGCAGGGAATCATGGGCACCTATTACGCAAAGGATCAGAAGGAAGCCCCGGAAGTATGTGACGCTATTGCCAGTCACTGGCGCCCACGTTTCAGCGATGATGATCCTGCAGTCGATGCCCTGGGCGCGGTCATCGGTGTTGCCGATAAACTGGACACCATTGTGGGCTGCTGGTCTGTTGGCATCAAACCTACCGGCACCAAAGATGCCTTTGCCCTGCGGCGTCAGGCCATCGGTATCATTAACACCATTGCCGCACATGGCTGGGAAAGCCTTCATATGCCAACCCTCATTGACGCTGCCTTTACCGGGGTTGAGGATAAATCCAAACAGCCCCGCGAAGAAATTGTGCAGGAAGTGCATGAGTTCTTTACTGCACGTTTCGAGCAGATGATGGTTGATGGAGCTATTCCCCGGGATATCGTTCAGGCAGTGCTGGCGGTTGGATTTAAGAATCCGGTAACGGCCCGCAGCAAAGTGGAAGCTCTGCATGCCTTTAGTGGTCAGGAAGTGTATCTCAGCCTCGCCGCAGCATTCAAGCGCGTTGGAAATATTCTTGCAAAGCAGACAACCGAATATTACAAAGCCGGAAGCCCTGCGCCTTCCGAAGAGCGCTTTGAACAGGATGAGGAACGCAGCCTGTTTGCCGTCATCAACACACTTGAAACCGAAGTGAAAGAGCATATGGCAAAAGGGCGTTATGCTGATGCCCTCAACGCCCTGGCAGGTACCAAGCAGGCGGTTGATGACTTCTTTGACAGCGTTATGGTTATGGCGGAAGACAATGACATCCGTATGAACCGCATGGGGCTGCTCAACAGACTGAATAATCTGTTTGCAGATCTGGCGGACTTCCGGAAGGTCAACGTCAAGAATTAGCCCTGAACCAACCTTAAAAATCAAAAGCCCCGGTCATATGGCCGGGGCTTTTGTGCGTATGTGGGTCGTGCTATATTGCTGACCGCTTGAAACCCTCCCCAAGCACTTCGACGGTGTTGGTGACGGTGGTGAAGCTGTTGGGGTCGATACTGTCTACGATGCCTTTTGCCAAAGAAAGCTGGCGCGGCGAGATAATGCAGTACACAATTTGCTTGGCCTCGCCCAGATAGCCGCCGTGACCATCCAGCAGGGTGACGCCCCGGCGCAGACGATGCATCAGGCCTTCAGAGACTTCCCGGGGATGCTCGGTGATAATCATCAGTGCCTTGTTGGTTTCCAGCCCCATGATGGCTTTGTCCATGGCCCAGGACTCTGCAAAGATGGAAAAGGCGCTGGCCATAGCTTTTTCAAGGGTGAACTGGAATCCCAGCACCATGATGATGATAACGTTCATGATGCTTTGGGCGGTGCCAATGGTCATGGAGTATTTCCGGCGCAGAATGGCGGCGATAATGTCAGTGCCGCCCATGGAGGCACGGGCTCTAAAGGTGAGCCCCACACCAATACCACCAATCACACCACCAACTATGAGGGCCATGTACAGATCCGGCAGAATATTCATGTCCGCCAGAAAACCAGTGGCTTCAAGGCAGACCGAAAGGGCGATCATACCGATAAAGCTCCAGATGGTGAACTGACGGTCAATCATGAACCAGCCCAGGCCAAAAATAGGAATGTTGAGGATCAGTACCCACACACCAAGCCCAATGGATGGCACCAGGTAATGGGCCAGCAGGGCAATACCGCTGACACCGGCGGTCAACAGGTTGTGGGGCACAAGAAAAGCGTTTACCCCCACAGCCGTTATGAGGCAGCCAAAGAACACCAGCAGCAGTCTGCCGATGACTTGTCCTGTGGAGGAATCGATTTTACCGCGCAGTTGGGTTAACAGAAGCATGTTCTTCTCCGTACTTCTCTTCAAAGGTGTGTCAACTAACGTGGCAGCTGGCCGACCAATGCCTGGAACGACATGGCAGGGTCAAGGCGGGCGCCGAAACCGCGGCAACTCTAACCATTAGGATTTTAAAGGCAAGCAAAAAACGCATGGAAACGGGAAAATTTTACTTTGTTAACATTTGTTGTTTGATAGCAAGGTCAAAAGTGGGGAAATCATATCATTGCGGTAGTCAATTTCCTTGTGTTTATCCATTCTCATTCTTACTATTAGAAAGAATGTTGGATACGATTTGGGACTGAAAAATGTTTCTGTTAATGTACGGGGTTTCCCGGGGAGTGAGAACATGGAGTGGGACAGTGTAAGAGAGTGGGCTGGACGTGAATTACAACGTCCATTATTTTCAATTGCCGGGACTGAAGTGTCTATTGTTTCTGTTATTGCCTTTGTGCTCATTATTCTTTTTTCATTTGTGATTTCCATTATTGTTCAGCGGGCTGTCAAACATGCCCTTAAATCGCGTCTGGGGCAAAAAGAGGGTACTGTAGCTGCCATACTGCGTCTTGTTCATTATGTGGTTATGCTGATTGGTTTGGGCATTGCTTTGCAAACAATTGGCGTTGATATGAATGCTTTGTTCGCAGCCGGTGCGATTTTTGCCATTGCCATCGGTTTTGCTATGCAGAATATTGTTCAGAATTTTGTTTCAGGCATTATCCTGCTCATAGAAAGAAGTATTAAACCCGGCGATATTATTGAGGTGGATGGGAAACTTTTGACAGTCGTTCAAATGGGCATAAGAACCACCATGGGGCGCAGTTTGCATGAAGAAAATCTGATTATCCCCAATTCCATGCTATCTCAGTCATCTGTAAAGAATTTTACTCTTGAAAATGAGCATTATTGGATCGGATCGCAGGTGGGGGTAGCTTATTCATCGGACATAAAGAACGTTATTGAGGTGTTGACGGAAACCGCCCGAAAGTTTTCCTGGCGGGTTATGGATAAAGCGCCAAATGTTCTTTTGACGGAATTTGGCAGTTCCTCGGTAAATTTTGAAGTATGGGTAGCAATTCCAAATCCCTGGCGGAAACGTTTCTTTTTGTCGGAATTGAACAAGGCAATCTGGTTCGCTTTGCAGGAAGCGAAAATCACTATCGCATTTCCCCAGGTTGATGTGCATCTGGATCAGAATGTCACCGATTCAGTGCGGTCTATTGGCAAAACCGGCTAAACACTGCCCAATATATAGAGGCGTTGGTGAACGATTAAGTGTCAGTAAATTATCTCCGAAACCCTCTTTGATACTTTCGTTCAAACTCCTATAATCCTTGACAATTACACCTTTTCGTTACTACTCTATCCCTCCACAGGAATACATAATGATATTCCTGTATTTGGATTCGGCATCACGTATTCCCCGATGGCATTTCGCATAAGGGGGAATGAAGTACCGCTTTTACAGAAAGGAACCAGCCCGTGTTGTATCGGATGTTTTCCCGCTGGGCTCATATAGTACATTGTCACCCCTGGATGATCATCATTGTTGCCTTTACCATTGCCGGCACCGGGGGGTATCTGGCGTCCAATATCGCCATTAAAAGCGACTTTGCATCACTGCTGCCTGACAACGCCCAGAGCGTAAAGGATCTTCGGGCGATTTCGGATCGCATGGGAGGTATGGGGACTCTTATTCTGGAGGTGGATGGCGAGGATCTGAAGGCAATGCAGCGCTTTGCCGATGTGGTGGTGGGCAAGCTCAAAACATATCCCAAAGAGGAAATTCGTTTCATCGATTATAAAATCGATCGCCAGAAAGCTTTTTTTGAAAAGAACAAGTTTCTGTATGTCAAACAGGAAGAACTGGAGGACATGCGGGATAAGCTCAAGGAGCGCATCCGCCGTGAAAAACTCAAGGCCAACCCGCTGTTTGTAAGCCTTGACGATGATGAGGATGAGGCGGGCGAAGATGCGCTGAATTTTGAAAAGCGCCGTGAAGAGTACGAGGCCAAGGGCCGTAAGTTTGACAAATTCAAAGATGGCTATCTGACCTCTGAAGACGGCAAAACGCTGCTGATTGTCATCAAGACCCCGGGCACTGCCACGGGAGTTAATTTTGCCGGTTACATCGTTGATAAGATCAGCAAGGATATTGATACGCTGAATCCTGCCAGCTTCCATCCCAGCCTGAATGTATATTATACCGGCGGCCTGCAAACACTGCGGGAAGAGTACTATGCCCTGCGGGACGATATTCTGGTGACTTCAAATCTCTGTGTGTTGCTGGTGCTGCTGGCGGTGGCCCTGTATTATCGCTCCCTGCGGGTTACGCTGATATTGTGCACGGGTCTGCTGTCCGGTGTATTGACCACCTTTGGTTTGGTGTATCTCCATATTGGATACCTGACTGCGGCCACGGCGTTTCTTGCGGCCATTGTTGCGGGTAACGGTATTAATTTCGGCATATATTTTCTGGCCCGGTATATGGAGGAACGACGAAAGAACGATCCGGTTCCCGATACCCTTGCCCGGGCCATGACAGGTACAGTCAAGTCCGTGGCAACTGCAGCCTTTGCCGCTGGTGCTTCCTATGCGTCTCTGATGTTTACTGATTTTCGGGGCTTTAACCAGTTCGGTTTTATCGGCGGTGTGGGTATGATTCTGTGTCTGGTTTTTGCCCTTAGCCTTAACCCCGCGCTGGTTGTGATAATGGAGCGTTACTTTCCCATGGCCCGGGAAGATGCCTCTGTCCCCCCACGCGGTCGCATTTTTTCCAATGCCGCCGCATGGCTGGTGGAACGCTATTCCCGCCCTGTGTTGTTTGTGGGTACTGTGTTGCTGGTCGTATCTGCGGTTGTGCTGGTGCTGTTTTTGCGTGATCCCTTTGAGTATCGTTACAAAAATCTTCGCAACCAGTATTCCCGGCACGAAGGTTCAGGCGCCCGCAGCACCAAAGCCGAAAGCATTTTAGGAGAGCGTTCATCGCCTCATGTGATTCTGGCGGACAATATCAAGCAGGTGCCTGCCATCAAAGAGGTTATGGAAAAGCATTTTGTCAATGTTGATGACCCGGACAAGCGCATCATTAAGGAAGTTCGTACGATTTATGATGTTCTGCCCGGTGGGCCGGAAGAGCAGGATACAAAGCTGGCGGTTCTGAAGGATATCAGGGGTATTATCGAGAAGAACAACTTCGATTTTCTCAGCGATGAAGATAAGGAACTGCTTGATGAACTCACGCCGCCTGCTGACCTCACGCGTCTTTCCATGGACGATCTGCCAGTGGAATTTTTGCGGCAATACATTGAGGATGACGGCACCAAAGGTACGCCGGTGTTTGTGTACATGGCTGACGGCATGAGTGTCTGGGATGGTCATGATCTGGAGAAATTCGCCGATGCGGTTCGCGAAGTGAAACTTGGCAACGGCGAGCTGGTACGCTCTTCGGGCCATGCTGTTATCTTTACCGATATGACTAACTATGTGTCCCGGGAAGGCCCTTGGGCGACCCTGGGCGCGTTTATTTTTGTGACCCTGGTGATTATCATCGCTTTTCGCCGGTTCCATCATTTTTGGGTGCTTGCGGCTTCCATGGGAGCCGGTGTGTTGCTTATGATGGGCATTGCCGTGGTGGCGGGGCAGAAGATCAACTTCCTCAATTACATCGCCATTCCTATTCAGTTCGGTATTGGCGTTGATTACTCGGTGAATATCTATACCAGGTTTTTAGAGGAAGGCCCGGGCTCAATTGGACGGGTACTGCGCTCCACCGGCGGTGCGGTAATGATAACCAGTATGACCACCATTATCGGGTATGGCGCGTTGTGGTTCTCCATTAACGGAGCCATAAACAGTTTTGGATGGCTTGCCAATATCGGTGAAGTTGCCTGTCTGGCGGTGGCAGTGCTGTTGCTTCCGGCGTATCTTGCAACCCGCAGAGGCGGTTTACAGAGAAGCGCATGAAAAGAACGTTTGCAGCGTGTATGGTTGTGTATGGGGTAGTGCTGTGCATGGGAATGTCTGCACAGGCAGCGGAATGGGGATACGGCAAAACCCGGCCCGTGAATGAAAAAGATCATCTGCCACATCCTCACGATGACCTGAATTACATGGAGCAGTGGTCCGGCACCGTTGTCTATGGCAAGGATCACAACCTGAATTTCAATCTGCTGCATTCAAATCTGACGGTGAAAAAGAAAAAAGCCGTGTTTCGGGTGGAATACAACACTCCGGATGGCAAGACCCTTGAAGACGCAAGCCGATGCACTATTTCCTCCTCCTCGAAACCTGTGAAGCTGGTATGCGGGAAGGGGCTGATTCTGTGGTCCGGCAGTGACATGCAGGTACGCTACAAAAACGGTAAGACCAAAGTCCTGATGAAGATCACGCCTTTGGCAAAGCCGTTTCGTCCCGGCAGTGGTCGTCTGTATAAAGCAGGCAGTAAAAGCGATTTCTACGATTTTACCCTGATGATTCCCCGGGGAAAAGTCGTTTCAAAAATTAACGGTAAAGTACTGCAGGGCTATGGCTCTGTTGATCACAGCTATACAACCGTGGGATATCAAAAGATATCCCGCCACTGGATGCGCACCACCTATCATGATAAAGATGTATCTATCCTTTTTGCCGGGAACTGGCGTAAAAACGGCAGTTCCGCAGGGTGGCTAAGCATCGCGGATAACAACGGAAACACGGTTTCGGAAGTATCAGCCATGGCATTGTCACGGGTCTGGAATGACCCTGATAAAAAAGGATACGCCGTGCCCACCGGTTTGAAAATGACCGGGCCGCAGTCAACCATGACAGTGTCGGGCATGAAACTGAAGTCCAAAAAGGATATGCTGGCGAATCTCAGTAAGATGGAGGCCTTTGTGGCCCGCCGGTTCATGGATCCCATGCGATATGCTTTCAAGGCCACGGCTGCTATCGTATGGGGAGCAAAACCATTGAAAACCACCAAAGAACTGACGGTGGTTATCAAGCAAATGGACAAGTGATTCTGTGCTTAAGACCAGGCGCATCATGATTGAGAACCACAACATACGGGAAATACAGGCAGGAGTAGCAGTATGAAAATCGGAATGGCGAGCACCTATCCTCCCATGCGTTGCGGCATTGGCATTTATGCACAAAAGTTGCTGCGGGCCATGGCGGAAGAGCATCCCCATACAGATATATATGTCATTGGCGAGCATGGCACCGAAGATGACAGCCATGCAGGCGTGACGGCCTCTGCGGTGTATTCCCGCCATGGAAACTATGCCGACGATATTCTCAGGCAGGCACAGGCGCTTAACCTGGATCTTTTGCATTTTCAGCATGCACCGGATCTTTTCGGTGCCGATGATCGTTTGCCGGAATTGCTGCGCAGGCTGAAACAGGCGGGTATTCGCACCGCCGTTACGCTGCATACCGTGCATGAGGAAAAGCCGCTGCATAAAGTTGCATCCCGCTGGTCTCCGGTACCGTTTCACCGGGCTTTGGGCCTGTGGGCAGACACCATTGTGGTGCACCACAAGCAGGGTATGGCGGATATGTTGATTGCCCAGGGCATTGACGCAAAGAAAATCGCGGTGATTCCCCATGGCACCAGCCTTATGACTCTGGGCGATGTTACGGAAAGCCGTCGGCATCTGGGATTGCCCGAAGATGCGGTGGTTTTGACGTTCTTCGGATTTATTCACATTCAGAAAAATGTGCATACCGCAGTTGAGGCCTTTATCCGGGCCGCGCAAAACAATCCAAAGGCAGTGCTGTATATCACTGGTATGCCCTTTGAAAACCGCTGGTATAACCGGCTGTATATTCAGGCTCTGCGTACCCGCGCACGGCTCAAGGGTTTGGCGGACAGAATTATTATTGAGGATGCCTATATTCCGCCCGAGAATGTGGCCCATGTGTACACGGCATCGGATATCCTGCTGTTGCCCCACTGGCAGCGATATGGTTCCGCCAGCGGCGTATTTCATCAGTCCATCGGCGCAGGCAAGCCGGTATTGTGCGCCAAAGGCCCCAAGTTTGAGGATGGGTTAAAGCAACTGGCAAGTCATCCAGAGCTTATGCCCGCGCCCCTGAGCATTTCCCAGTGGACCACGGCCATTGATCTGCTGTTGCAGGACGAAACCCTGCGGGAACAGGTTACCCGGCTGTTTTCCGCATATGCCCATGACACTACCTGGGCAAAGGTGGCGCGAAAACATCATCAGGTATATGAGAAATCCGTAAAGGGGTAAAACTCAGGGGCTCACATCTTCGGCTGGTTGTTCTTTGCGTTTGGGTGAAAGACTCAGTAGCAGGATCAGGCCCAGTATCTGATAGAAAATCTTGCGCAGACGGCGCACGATTTCAAAGGACAGTCCCGCAGCGCTTGCCAGACCCAGCATGCCGAATATCAGGTATGTGCTGCCCTCAAGAAAACCTTCGCGGGCCGGAAGCACCATCAGCAGATAGTTTGCCATGGAGGTGGCGGCATAGACCATGGCCACGGTGGCGACGCCATTGGGCAGGTCAAGAGCCGTCAGGATAATCCAGACTTCCAGAATATTGAGAAGCCTGCCTATCAGGAGCCACGCGTTTGAGCGGATAAAATCCGCCGGGTGCTCGCTCATAAAGGTGCTCAGCCGCTGGTCAACGGTGCGCACGGGTTCAATAATACGATCTGAGGGTTTGAGAAATGCGGGCAGATGCGCCTGTAGCCAGCGTATGATTTTTTCCAGCATATGCAGTCGCAGCAGCACCAGAATAGCTGCGGTAACCAGCAGGATGATTGCCGCCAGGCCAAGGGCGGAATACCGCATGGTCGGTTCGAAGGCCCCGGCTGCAACGGGAATAATCGCCGCAAAAAACACCGCCGCTGAGGTCATCAGTACATGGAGATAGTTATACCAGATAAGGGAGGAAACGATCTCAGTTGCAGGTGCCTGGCCTCGCATAAGGTTGCCCTTGACAAATTCACCGGCCTGCCCGGTGGGCAGAGCGCCGCTGACCGACAGGGCCGCGATGCTGGATATCACTGTTTTTCCGTAGGCGGGTCTGGACTCGGGGCTGAAGGCAAAATACCAGCCCCGGGCCGAGGCAAGATTGCTGGCAAGTTCTGTCAGCAGTATAGGTATAAAGACAATG
>Ga0070729_10002431_pt1 | contig 24088 bp, 17 predicted proteins | sample tdDd472_FD_66725 | JGI IMG/M metagenome (GOLD analysis project Ga0070729, IMG submission 66725) | Marine sediment microbial communities from the Atlantic coast under amendment with organic carbon and nitrate - tdDd47.2 | ecosystem: Environmental > Aquatic > Marine > Coastal > Sediment | place... | reverse complement strand
ATGATTTGGATGTTGCATATCAAGTCCTTCGGAGTATAATAATTGCCGAAGAACATAAGGTAAGAGCATGAAAAAGAAAGAATCACTGACGAACGAACAACTCACATCTGAGCTACCAAACAAATTTCGTTTGGCTCGGGTAGCAATCAACCTTGCACACCACCATATTCAAGCTGGGCAAGACTTCACAGTAGGATCACTCCTTGATGATCTAAAAAAGCATCCTAGCTTTTTGAGTGATATGGAAGTGGAAAAGGCTTCATAAGGTCTCATGAAAATACTCGTTACCGCAGCACTCCCTTACGCAAATGGCCCGCTTCATTTTGGGCATATTGCTGGAGCTTACCTTCCAGCTGACTGCTACAGTCGCTTCATGCGCCTTCTTGGGCATGATGTCCTGTATGTATGTGGATCGGATGAGCATGGCGTTGCGATAACGATGAGCGCAGAGCAGGCCAATCGAACTCCTATGGAGCAGATTGAGCTCTTTCACTCAATTAACTACGCCTTCTTCCAAAGGCTAGAGATGAGCTTTGATCACTACTCTCGAACATCGTGGAGAGGTCATGTGAAGCCATCTCAAGAGTTTTTTTTAGACCTCCACAAAAACGGCTACATCGAGAAAAAGACGACCGAGCAACTCTACTCTGATGCTGATAAAAAATTTTTAGCAGATCGCTACGTTGTTGGGACGTGTCCTAAATGTGGGTTTGAGGAAGCGAGAGGAGATGAGTGTCAAAAATGTGGCGCTTCCTACGAGGCAACTGATCTCAAGAGCCCTCGATCTAAAATGACCGGCGCACCACTTATCAGAAAAGAGACCACACACTGGTTTTTGAAATTTGATATGTTCAAGGACAAACTCAAAAAGTGGCTCGATACAAAAGACTGGAAGCCGAATGTGGTTAACTTTGTTCGCCACTACATCGATGACCTGAGGCCAAGGGCTATCACGAGAGATGGAGAATGGGGAATACCTGTTCCTCTTGAAGAAGCGGAAGGCAAAGTACTGTATGTTTGGTTTGATGCTCCAATTGGGTATATCTCAGCGACCAAAGAATGGGCCCAGGAGAAAGGTACACCCGACGCATGGGAACAGTACTGGCTTGATGAAAAGACCAAACTTGTTCACTTTATCGGTAAGGACAATATTCCATTCCACACGATTTTCTTTCCCGCAATGATCATGGGGCAAAGCGTACCGTACAAACTACCGGATGATGTTCCTGCAAACGAATTCCTCAACCTTGAGGGAAGGCAGTTTAGTAAATCTTCAGGGTGGTATATCGATTTAGAAGACTTCTTTGAGCATTTTACCGCTGACCAAATTCGATACACTATAGCGGCGAATGCACCAGAAACACAAGACTCAGAATTCACATGGGCTGATTTCCAAATGCGCTGCAATGCAGAGCTTGTAGGAAAGCTAGGTAACCTAATTAACCGCGTGCTTGTTTTCACACAAAACAACTGCGAGCATAAAGTTCCAGCGCTAAACAACCTTTCAGACGAAGACCAGACATTCGTGAGTCGAATAGATGAACTTGCTTCTGACTTAAAAGAGGCGCTTTCTCACTACAAGGTTCGAAAAGCAACACAAATCCTCATGGAAATGGCGCAAACTGGAAACGTCTACTTCGACAGCAGAAAGCCATGGAAACTTGCCAAAGATGAAGCATTGACTACTGAGCTTCACGCTTGTATCGCTTCATGTCTCTATTGCCTTAAGTCAATAGCGCTTTCAATGTTTGCTATTATGCCTGCATCTGCTGAAAAACTTTGGAAAATGCTTGGGTATAAAACTCCAATTTCGGCATCGCTTTGGGATGAGTATATTGAAGCTGCTGTACCGACTACAAACAAACTGCTTGAGCCTACCGTTCTTTTCAAAAAGGTTGATGAAGAGCTCATCGCAGAAAAAGAAGCAGAGCTGCGTAAAACTGAAAAAAAGCAAGTAGAACTAGAGGTTCCAGCCCAGTTCGAAGCGCTTAAAGAACAGATCACATTCGACGACTTTTCGAAAATTGACCTTCGAGTTGGTCGAATTCTTTCAGCTGAGAAACTCCCTAAATCCAAAAAACTGCTGAAACTGCAGGTTGATTTAGGATTTGAAAAAAGACAGGTCCTTGCAGGGATTGCAAAACACATTAGTGATCCACAGACACTCGTTGGTCAAAAAGCTGTCATCGTAGCCAATCTCAAGCCTGCAAAACTTATGGGTGAAGAGAGTCAGGGAATGCTGCTTTGTGCAGGGGATGACACCTTTCTTGAACCACTTCTCCTTAATGACTCAAAAGCGGGTCACCCCGTCAGATAATCCTTACCCCTCGAAAACAATATCGAAACTAGGGCGTGCGCTCAAATCACGAAATGGAATGTTCGGATTAAAAAAAGTCGCCCATTGGCTCAAATTTGAGCACGTTCCAATAAGAAAATTGCACCTTGAAAGGAGCAAGCAATCAATAATTGCTTCTTCACCTTGTTTGGCAGCATCATTGTCGTCATCTTTATGAGGGGGCTTATCCGACACACTTCGGTAGATCCCTTCTTGAACAATCACTTTTCCGGGGAATGCCTTCTTCATATACTCCACGAAATGTGTTTCATCTGTAGCCACAAATACCTTGTAATTTCGTGTTCTCAATGTCTTTGCAGCTTGCTTCACCCTTTTTGCGAAAATGCTGTAACTCACTCTTCGAAAATCGTTTTCCCACAACCAGTCTGTGCCTCTATAATGAACGCCAATAACCTTCGTGTTTGAAAACGAATGGGAAACAATTTCCTCAACTTGATCAACTATCTCACTTCGGAAGTGGATATACTTTTGAATCAAACTATGAAGGACATGTTTGCTTTTCCATTTTTTAGGAGCTAGGTGTTCAATATCGCCTATTTCACAAGACAGCGGATCGTCAACATCCCCTAGTGATATCGGCTCACAGTAATAATTCCACCAGTTTGGTCCATAGCTTGGTTCGTAATAAATACCACTCTCAGCAAAATCAACTTCTAGCCCTCGAAGAGAACCCTTCTCATACGCTTGGAGGGCTGCTGCTACATCTGTGAATGTGCTAAAAAGCCCAGCTCCATCTCGTCCACGTAAAAGGACGCTTGGGTTTGGAATTGAAAAAATTTGTAAAGAAACCAAAAGAGAAAAGAAAAGATATTTCATTGAAAAAAACCGTTTTTTTTGGAATAAACTAACAGCATTTCCACTATAATGACAATCCAATGAGATATTTTATCCTCCTTTTTTTCTCCTGTAAACTGCTTGCAACAGCATTGATTCATGAAGATGTCTGGTACGACTTTGCAGACTGGGTGTTTTCTCCAGAAGAAACCTTTGATCCACAAGAGGTAAAAGCAGGGGATGTAATCGTTGTAAAAGACCTCGACTCAAGACTTCTCGAGACCCTTCATGAGTTTGAAGAGAGCATTCTACCTCACATTACGTACCCCATTATTCTTATCTCTCCGAGAACAGACTTCTCTTTACCAAGCTCCTATACTCACCTTCTCGACCACCCAATGATTGGGGCATGGTTTGTTCAGAATATCGATAGAGAAGAAACAGAAAAGCTCCATGCACTTCCCATAGGATTTGTGAGTGAGCGGTATGGGTGCAATCACACGCTCCTTAACGCCTACGGTGATAATGCAAGCTCTTACCAACAGACAAAAAGAAAGCGGCTACTCTATCTTAACTTTGCAATGACCAATCCCGATAGAGAACGTTGCGTTCGCCACTTCAAAAACAACTTCCCATCGCACAGGTTTTCCTCAAAAAAACCTTTCCCCAGGTACCTGAGAGATATTATGCAATCGATCTTTGTAGTGAGTCCGCCAGGGAATGGAGAAGACTGTCATCGAACATGGGAAGCACTACTTCTTGGTGGATACCCAATTGTAAAACGCTCCTTCCTCTCACCGCTCTTTGAGGGGCTGCCAGTCATTCAAATCTCAGAATGGAGTGAGGTCACCGCTGAACTTCTCCGTCAAAAATACAGAGAACTATCGAATATGGAGTGGTCGAAAGAAAAACTCTACGCTGAATACTGGTTTGACAAAGTCAAAGCGATCCAGCAGAAGATGCGGCTTCAGCAAGCTGCGTCTGAATAAGAAGCGAGAGCCCTGTATACCTGCTTTGGACCTCATCATTCTTTGCAGCAATTGCAATCGCTTGCTTTGTGCCGAGGAGAACGACAAGCTTCTTTCCCCGTGTGATACCTGTATACAGAAGATTTCTGAAGAGCAACTTAAAATGGGTGGTATGGATTGGAATAACGACACATGGGCATTCAGATCCTTGGTACTTGTGGATTGAGACCGCATAGGCGAGCATCACCTCATCAAGTTCCACAAAATCATACACCACTTCCTCTCCATCGAAATTGATGATTAGCTCCTGTTCTTCAAAATCGATATACTCGATCCTTCCAACATCACCATTATACACATGTTTGTCATAATTATTCTTAATCTGCATCACCTTATCACCAACATGGAACCGTCGGCCCATTCGCTCCAGCGAAGTTGGTTTTGGATTCAGTGCATTTTGCAAGACGAGGTTCAAATTCTCTGTTCCTACAATCCCTCGTTTCATTGGTGTGAGGACCTGGATGTCATCAATAGGATTAAACCCGTACTTCTCTGGGAGCTCCTTTTCAATAAGGGGAACGAGCTTCTCAACAATCGCTTCTGGTGTCTTTCCTTCAAAAAAGAGAAAATCTCCAGACTGATCCTCTAAATCGGGATAATACCCCTGATTAATCCTGTGTGCATTCGTAACGATCTTAGAACCGCGAGCTTGTCTGAAAATTTGTTTCAGCATAGTTACAGAAATCCGATCTGACTCAATCAAATCTTTCAAAACAGACCCTGGTCCAACTGAGGGGAGCTGGTCGATATCACCAATAAAAAGAACGCGCGCAGCATCAGGAATAGCCTTCAAAAGATGATACATAAGCTGTGTATCAATCATAGAGGCCTCATCAATAATAATCAGGTCACAATCGAGCGTGTTGTTCTTATTCTTCTTAAAGCCGCCCTTTGTAAAATCAAACTCGAGCAAGCTATGAATCGTCGACGCTTTTTTACGCGTGATTTCCTGCATCCGTTTTGCTGCACGGCCTGTTGGAGCTGCGAGTAAAATCTTATCGGTTAGCTTTTCAGTAATTTGCAAAATCGCTTTCGTAATCGTACTTTTTCCGGTACCGGGACCACCTGTAATTATATGAACCTTCTCGGTGGTGCATTCGCAAATTGCGGATACTTGTTCCTTCGCGAGGCGTAAATGCATCTTCTCTGCAATCCACTCAAGGGCCTTATCATGGTTAATCGTTCGTAGAAGAGAGGGGCACTCGGTTAAACGGGCAAGTTCCCGTGCGATTCCAACCTCACAGAGATACAGCGGTTTCACCCAAATAAACTGTGAACCATTCATCGGATTCAAGACAATATCACCCTTTTCATCAAGCAAGTCGATTCCTTGTTCAACCATCTCACTTGAAACCTCTAAAAAGGTGGTTGCATGCTCAATAAACTCAGACCGAGGGTAGCAGGTGTGCCCTTCACTGCTGAGTTCCCACAGCATATGTTGGATTCCTGCCTCAACACGCTGAGGTGCATCATGGGCAATACCCAAATGATTCGCTAACTCATCCGCCGTCTTAAAACCAATTCCAAAAATCGATCGTGCGAGCTCATAGGGATTCTCCTGAATCTTCTGAATACTATCATCGCCGTACACCTTATAAATCTTCTGTGCGTACGAACACCGGATCTGCTTCGACTGGAGAAAGAGCATCAAATTCCTGATCGACTTCTGCGCCTTCCAGCATTCAGCAATCTTCACGATCTTCTTCTCTCCAATCCCAGGAATATCGAGCAAGCGATCTGGCTCCTGATCAAGAACCTCAAACGTCTTCGTTCCAAAAAATGCAACGATCTTCTTGGCATACGAAGGACCAATACCTTTAATCATCCCTGAAGAAAGGTACTTCTCGATACCGGTTACATCGGTCGGTGTATCTAAAGAAAACGAAGCTACCTCGAACTGTCGTCCATGCTGGGGATGGTGTTTCCACGTTCCCTGGCACATAATCGTTTCACCAGGCTGAATGCCAGGCATCACTCCAACAATAGAGAGTAGGTCCTGCTCCTTGTTCAGCTTGACCTTTGCAACGGTGAATCCATTATCCGCGTTGGAAAATAAAACCCTTTCGATTGTCCCACAAATCTGATCCATAGCCCACACTTATACAGCTTCAAACCAAATAATTTACAGCAGAAAGGTCAATCTCAGATTCTTCATAGAAATTCTTGCGAAAATATCTCCTATTGAGTATCTTATTGACCAATCTATTCCGGATTAGCTCAGCGGTAGAGCAGCGGACTGTTAATCCGTTGGTCGCTGGTTCGAATCCAGCATCCGGAGTTTTTTGGCGAAAACGGCCCTGTTTTGAATCCCGCTGTATGTAATATATTATCAGGATCCAAAACAGGGCCGTTTTCATCCAAATTTTTTTCAAATATAGTTCTTAATGAGAATGTTTGTTATTTCTGGGTTAGGATATGTCGCATACAAGCGTTGATAAGTCTGAAAAAAGTAGAGATACAACCTATGTGTGGCTGTCCTATGTAAAATGGGGGATGTTTTCTTTATTTTTGTCAGCGATAGGGATTTTTTTTGCTCATCTGATAAATGTTTATTTCCCTCTCACCCAAACAACTATTAAAATATTGCAATTGATTGGCTTTTTACCCTTGGCTGCATCTCTAGGTCAACGAGGGTATGATATACAAACATGGGGAGGTAAATCTCCGCAAGAAAAATTAAATAAACTCATTTTTGTTATATTATCATCAATTGGGTTTTTGTTAATAGTGTTGACAAATTATTTGGAATAAATAACTTTCTGTTGTAAACATTTGCAGTTTAAACGACCTATTTTACTTGAAGCTCTAATCCAAGAACGTCTAGCATGTGGATTAGACTTATAAGTGTAGGGTTGCCTTTTCTTTAGCAAGTGTTGTAGTGCCGCGATGTGCATCGACAACATTTTGCACTGCTACTAACAAGACACGTATATTATCAGCTTCTAAACCTGCATTAATATAGGCTGCAGATTCTTTCTTATTAGGGATAAGAAAAGTTCGAGGACTATGCAGATAAAATTATTAAGCTTGTTCCCACAGAGGATGGGATTGTTATAAAAGATGCGTAAAGGCTCTCAAAATAATATGAAAAATGAAGAGAGAAAGGTCGAAAAGATGACCTTGCGGGAGATAAAAAATAATCATCCCGAGATATTTAATAGATTTGAAGATATGGCTAAACCCTACTGCACAAGATTATTCGATCTTGGTGAGGAAAATAAAGGGATTCCAGATTTCATTGCTAGTGGTACATTTGTTCGTATAGGAGGACGACCTGGGATACTTACTAATCACCATATTGCAATGATGTTCGGTCTAAGAAATCGTAGCTTTATATATGTGCCTGGGTATAAATCCGAAAAAATACATGGACTTCGATATAAGCATATAGTTTCCTTGCCTCATTATCCTGCTGATTGGGAAATCAAGGGTGTTGATATTTCATTCATAGAATTGGAATCAGAAACAGCTATCGTTGACCTTGGTTACAATATCTGGGACCTTGATAAATCAGCACAAAAACATTTTTCTGAAAAAATTAACCTGCGGAAAAAAGGGGCTGTACACGATTGGATTTGGGGTTTTGAGGCTACCCCTTCTGAAAAAGTATCTAAGCAGGAAAATACTCTGTATTTTGAAAAATCTGGGTTTCACTTTTTAGCACCAGAGAGTTCAGATTTATTCACTGCTGTGGTTAGGACTTCCAATGGCGACTTTAGTAAAAAAGTTGATGAACTATACTGTGAAATCAATCGTGAAGGGGAAGACTCAGCCCTTTTGCCTGAATCATATGGTGGAACGAGCGGTAGTGCTGTGTGGAGGGGAGTTGGAAATTTACCAGAAGAGAGCATATCTGACTTTGATTTAGCTGGTGTTCAGGCAGATGAACTTCAGTGGGTCGGTCCTGCTGTGGCGGTTATCTTTCGAGGTCCTTGCTCCTTATATGACACATTTTATAAATTTTGTGTGCATTACATGACGCATGAGGATGAGATTCCTGCCTTACAAAATGCGGGATTCATCAAGCTCGATTTAATAGATCCGGAGTAAGGAAGTGCCTGGTTTTCGTGAGATGATTCCAAAGAATATCAGGGAGTATAAGGTGCTCTTATGTCACATTTAGTAAGTCAAGAAAATTTAGCTGAGATTGATTCTTACTGCATAGAGTGCACCATTTTTGCTCATATATAATATTGTCGGCGCGAGCTGTCCATGTATGGCCCTTTTTACAAATCATTTTTATCTTAGTTTTTCCCTGTAAATATTCAGTTGATAAACATTTGCCTCCATGACTGTTGGCAAATTCTTGGAAATATTCTATTGAGTATTTCCTCCTATTATTTCGCGCACAAATAGGACATCCAGACTTTCTTTTTGTTCGGCTTGCAATTGTTGCTTGCCAGGAATGGCCTTTTTCACACTTCCACGCAACTTTTTTGTTTCCATGAGGGGTAAGATCAGATGGGTTAACCCCTTCGTTTAACTCATAATCCCATTCAGATAGTAGCTCAGGGTATGAAGTTGCTAAATTATTTGTCTTTAAAGCATAACGCCCATAGCAAAAAGGACAACCAGAACCTCGAGCTCTGCTATTACAAGTTGTTTGCCATTCATGACCTAAGCGACATTTCCACCAAAATTTTAGATTTGAGTTTGGAGTGATTTCTTCAGGGGAAACGCTATTTTTTTTATGATGCCATTCGGCAGCTAACGGTGGGTGTATTTTTGCTAAATTCCATTCATTTGTGGCCTTATTGGGAAGAATACGGGGACAAGAGGGGCATCCTGTATTTTGACTTGAGCGATTATTCAACGAAGTTTTCCAAGTATGTCCATGCTTACATTTCCACCAAACGTTTTTATTGGCCGCAGGCAGAAAGTGTTCGGGAGAGAGGGGAGCATTTAAATCATACGCCCATTCTTTTGCAAGGTCTGGTCTTTTGCTAGCAAGTGAAAGCTTATAAGGAGGTGCGGGAAGGTGAGAAATCATTTCTCTATATAATTTACTATTAAGAAGTGAGCCTTTATTAAGATACTGTTGAAGCTTTTTGCGTTCCGAATCGGAAAAATCAGTAAACTGAATGATTTTATAGATAAGACTAGAGATTATCGGAAAAGGATTATTTGACCATTTAAAAGAAATGTCACGTTCGCTTAATAAGGGTAACCCCTTTTCTCGTAAACGAAATAGCTGAATACCCTTTTCTTCAAATAATGTGTTTTTTACGATGTCGATATTTGATTTGGATTTGTGCCAATAGACCCCATCAATCTCTATTCCAATTTTTTTATCTGGAAGAAATATATCACATTCGTATTTTTCAATTTTTATGCGCCAAGAAACATTAGAAAAGAGAGCTTTTATTTCTGCATAAACAGCGATCTCTATTCTGGATGTTTGGTGTGAGCATTTGGGGCAACCTGTGTTGTTGTGGACTCTAGTTCCAATAGTTCCTTGCCATTCATGACCATGTTTGCAAATCCACCAAAATTTTTTCGTGCCACCTGCAATTACATCTTTGGGAGTCAATGATTTATTTTTAGTCGGATGCCAGTCTTTTGCAATATCGGGGCGTAGAAATGCAAGGCTATTTTCACTGCACAATCTGCGATTTAAGCAATAAGGGCAGTCACCTTGATAACCTTTCCTTGTTTTATTTTGAATTGTAGCTTGCCATGAATGATTCTTTTCACACTTCCACCAAACTTTTTGCTTTGCTCTCGGGCTAAGCTTGAGGGGGTCATAATGTATATTCTTTTCAAAATCCCATTCTTTTAATAATTCTGGATATATCAGGGCGAAATTTCGTTTCTCAGTAGGCTTTTGACCAGCACAGTAAGGACAGCCCACTCCTCGATTTCGGCTATTGATAACCGCTTCCCATTCATGATTTTCTATGCATATCCACCATGCTTTTATTCCTGAACCAGACGAGACATCATTTGGAGTTAAATTTCGATTTTTAGATGGATGCCATTGTTTTGCTAGACTAGGATTTTTTAATTGTAAGGTGTTCTCATTTAAAGCTAATCCTAATGCTTGTTCAATCGAACGACCCTTTTTTAATGATTCGATTACGTGTGTATAGGCGCGTTGATAGTGTTTTGCCGCTGCTTTTATTGTTTTAAACTCATTGCCTTCTATTTGAATGGGAATACCAGAATTTTTAGATGCAAAACTTGGGGGAGGTATGAGGTCTACAGCTTGCTCAGGAGACCAACCTTTCGAAAGACGATAATCAACTGTATTGCGTGATTTACCAAATGCTTTCGCGGCACCTTCAAGGGAGTCGTACTCTTTTCCTTGAATAATGATTTTTCTTTTGTTTGAGGGTTTGGTAGTTTGTTCTTTTGTTAGCTTCTTTGAATCCATTTTCCGATCTTCTTAATATATAAGAATTAATAGGGGAAGATTATACCTCTTACGAAAAAGTTTTCCATAGTTTCATGATAGAATTTTAGAAGCGATGAAGCTGACTTTTAAAACGCCGAGAAAATGAAATCCAGTTAAAAGTTCGAAGTGTGCCGAGCAGGGAGATTCTTTTGGCCTGGTAACTGGGTGTCTTGGTTTTCTCGCGCTTCAGTCTTTCGGAATGGTTCAGTTTTGATCGAGATAAAAATATCGAGGACGCTGTAGGAGGAGATTTGCCTTTAAACGGCTTATCTTTCGTTTTTTTCTGAGTTCATACAATAAAAAATATATTTATCTGGTAACTTTTATTTAGTTAATTCATTAATTTAACTGTTTTAAACAAGATTGTTATTAATTATAATATTGCGATGGATAAAAAGAACTGAACGAGAATGAAAAGTCATATGTTGCTAAGGAGAAAAGCTTGTGGATATGCAAAAAGAAGTTGTAGTTCCTTTTGTCGTTCTATTTAGTAGAAAGGAAGATTTATTTTGGAATTACTAAATTCAAACATTGAATTGCTGAAGAGATATCTAACCACATCCAGAAATAGACTGATAGATCTCACAAAGCGTAATAAGTTAATTAATTTTAATCTTAATGCCAAGCAACCGCGACATTTCGATGTTGTATCAGCTTCACTATCTCAGGTCTGGGAGGCAGTGTCTAGTGGGAGTTCGATTCCTATAAGCTTTGTACCAGAGCCTAAGCTGCAAACTGATCTAGTCACGGGCGAAGATCTTCCAATGCCAAAAGCTATTGACCGTGCAAAAGAATGCGGTATAGATCCATCTCTTGAGTTGTCGGTAAAGCCTGACTGCAAAGAGATTAAACTAAAGACCATTCAAACACTCCTATATTATTCTCATCTTGAACGACTCATTCAAAAACTGCGAGATGATGCCCGTGCAGCAAATGAAGAAAAAGGAGTCTCAACCCTTCACTGTATGGTTGGCTTTTTACAGTGGATGGAATCAAAAGATTCATCGATCACCATTACTTCACCATTACTTCTGGCTCAAGTTGAACTTGAGATTGTTAGACAAGCATTACCGAACCAACGGTTTTTATTGTCAGGACAAGAATCGGATCAAGATTCATGGGTTGTGAATCCTTCGCTTCGAATTAAGCTCCAAAATGACTATGGCATTGAACTCCCTTTATTAGAACAGGGAGAGTTTCCTGCTGCGTATTTTGAACGAGTTCGTTCAATGCTATCTGCCCATCCCAAATGGTCGATTTCTCATCGCGTTGCAATAGGGAATATAGCCTTTCCCCGCCTTGCTATCTATGAGGATCTAGATTTCCATAAATGGGAATCTGAGGGTGGAAACTTACTGTTTGATCATCCTATCTTAACAGGATTGTTGTCAGGTATATGTCGTGAACCTTCAGACAAGGAGCGTCAGGAAGAAGATGAAGATGGGATTACAACACCCATCAAAGGTCTTGTCTTCGATGCGGATAGTTCGCAAATTGAAACGATCCGTCGAGTGTTGGCGGGAGAAACAATGACATTAGAAGGCCCTCCTGGAACAGGCAAATCACAGACAATAGCTAATTTAATTTCTGCTTATTTATTTTGTGGAAAGCGAGTATTATTTGTTGCTGACAAAAAAGCTGCTGTTGATGTAGTTGAGCAACGTTTAACTAGAGCCGGTCTTAATGAATTTTGCCTCAATTTGCATAACGATAGTAAGCAATCCAAGGCAGCCTTATACGATAAGCTAGCTAAAAGGCTCGAAATTGAGGAAGAAAAAAAGCGCTTTCAGCCCATTGATTGGAGTTATCAAGAAGCAACTACCACTGTATCGAGTCTAACAAGTACTTTGGATAGCTACTATGATACCTTAAGGATTTCCCCTCAAGAAACCCAGAGCTCCTTGTATGATCTATTGTGGATTTCTTTACAGTCTCGTGAAGAATATGACGGCCTGCCCTCTCAAATCAAAAAAATTAATATTTCTTCAGCTTTAACCATATCACCTACAATGCTTGAGATAAGTAAAGGTTTGCTAGGGAATCTTGAATCTGCCGTTCAAACACTTGATATTTCTCCAAAGGAGCTTAAAAATCATGTTTTGTGGGCATTTACAGGGGATTTACTGGATCCTTTTCAGGCAGATGAAATTAATCAATGTATTTTAGGTATGGGAGAGAAGCTCGGTAAAATCGTGGAAATACTTGGTGCCTGGCAAGGTTTTCATGATGTCAAAACGATGAGTTTGGAGGATTGTTTACATCTTGAGCAGCTTCGACCCTTGCAAGAGATTTCGATTAATGAGGAACTGTACAGGAGATTGGTGAATCAACATGACCTACGGGAGACTATCAAAACACTTAAAGATATGACGGATCAATTCCCGAGCCTATTAAATTCTAACAATCCCACAGAGAATCTGAGACAGCTAAGTGATGTGATAAAGCAAAAAATAACTTACTTAAAAAGTCCGCTAGCAACGGAGTTCGGTAATTGTTGTGCTGAAAGCGCAGAGTCTTTGAGAGCATTAACTCTGAGACTAAATCAATTTAGTACCTTTCTCGCTCAAGCCTGTCCAAATATTTATGCTAGATCATCGAACAAATGGGCGAAATATGCACGAGAAATTCAAATCATCTTGGATTACTCAGAAAATCTTGACGATCAATTGGTTCAACTCATACAGAATGGTTTGAGTCGAGGGCTAGATTGGGAACAGGTTGACTCAGTTGCAAAATTGTCTTGTGAGTGTGACAGAACGTATGAGGAGCTGAAAGAGATATTCTCTACTGACTTACTATACGATGATCACCGAATTGAACAACTATCTGTAGAACTATTAACACCTGGATATTTCAGGAGATTCAGCTATGCGTGGAGGAGGGCATATCAACAGCTTTCCGAACAGTTCGTTGTAAGTAAAAAGATGGATAAACGAACTTTATTGCATCGATTAAGGCAACTACAAAAGTGGTCTCAAGCAGTACGTCTCTTGAAACAAAAAAAAATCGATATTGGGCTCGTGTCCAATGGTATTATCTTGGATATGGAAGCCATGTCAAAGTTGCTAAGGCTCCGTGAAGAAGAGAGGCAATTAGAGCTATCGGCTAGTTCAGTCTATTCAGAAGCAGTAAAATCAGGCCGAACGCTTCTCGATATACAATCACTAAACAAAAGTTGTTTCGGTGAGGATGCTCTCAATATCTTAACTCACTTAAGCTCCTATCTCAATGACAGTCCAACCTGTCACATTGAAGATCTTATCCAGAAAGCCCGAAGAGAGCTCGAAACAACGGAATCACTCGCTAAATCACTCAAAGTATGTGAACTAAGCGATGATGGTAACAGTAGCAATCTTCACTTGTTATCCATGTCTCTTAATAAATTTTTTGGATCGAAGGAACTGGTGACTTTAATCTCTAGCTGGTCAATCGAGAAGATAATACAGGGCGCTGAAAGCATTGATGCTGTTGTCTCAGCCCAGCTGAACAAAAAGAACCGAAAGATACTTGCAACCGTACACCTAAAAAATCTTGCTCAGGTAGAAGAAATTGTTGCACTAGCCGAAGAGCTGACATCTATATCTTCACATATACAGGAAATGGGATTTATTATTTCAATTGATGGCAAAAAAAGTGACCAGATTCTTCTTTTGGAGTTGGCTGCCTGGCAGAAGCATATTTCTGCAGAGTTGCCAAAATTAACGGATTGGTGGAAATTTCGACAGGCACTTACACAATTGGAACAAAAGAGCCTTTCAGCGCATACCTTTGTAAAACAGTTGATGAATGAGAAAATTCCACTAAAGGACCTTTCTAGAATATTTAATATTTTAGTAGCACGGAATAAAGTGATATCTGCGATTCGCGGATCAGATAGTACGACCGTCCAATCATCTTACAAAATGCACCAAATACAAAGAGACTTTCAAACGTTCGATCGTAGGATGATCAATTCTGGAGCTAAATGGACTCAGAAAGCTCTATTATCTCGGAATATTGATCCAGGTTCTCGTCTTGGTCGTAGAGGTGAATGGACGGGCTTCGAATTGGTACGTCACGAACTTGGCAAGCAGAAAAAACGAATCCCACCGCGGAAACTCCTTAAAAGAGGGCTCGAAGCTCTCCAGGATTTAATGCCTTGCTTTATGATGTCCCCTTTGAATGCTGCTCAGTATCTTCCTGTATCACAAAAACCCTTGTTTGATTTGGTTATAATTGATGAAGCATCCCAGCTTAAGCCGGAAGAAGCATTTTCAGCGATAATTCGAGGTTCTCAACTCCTTGTTGTGGGAGATTCTAAGCAGCTACCACCAACATCTTTCTTTAATGCGGTTTTAGAAGATGAAGAGGAAGATGATGAGGAGGCTATTGATAACGAGTCAATTCTAGATATGGCCAAAGCAACATTCTCATCACATAGTCTGCGGTGGCATTATCGATCCAAGCATGATTCACTGATCTACTTCTCAAACCAACAATTCTACGATGGGCGTCTGATCGTTTGTCCGAGTTCTGAAGGCGAACACGAACTATTAGGAGTACATCTGTTTCGAGCTGATGGCCTATATAAAAATGGTGAAAATCTAGAAGAAGCATCCCTCGTTGCTGAGAAGGCCATTATGTGTATGAAAACAGCTCCACATCAAAGCATTGGAATAGTTGCTATGAACAGACAGCAAAAAGAATTAATTCAAACCTTGTTATATCAAGCTCGGTGTGCGAGTGAAGAGGTGAATTCCTATCTAGAAGACTGGGAGGAAAAAAATGAGCACTGTTTTGTAAAAAATCTCGAAAGCGTTCAAGGAGACGAACGCGATATAATTCTTATTTCTACAGTATATGGTCCAACTGAAAGGGGAGGAAAAGTTCTTCGTCGTTTTGGTCCTATTAATTCGATTCATGGACATAGGCGTCTAAATGTACTTTGTACGCGTGCGCGGTCATGTATGTATGTAATCACGAGTCTTCAACCATCGGATATACTGCCTCCAGGGGACTCACCAACTTCAAAGGGTATTGAAGCGTTTGCTAAATTTTTAGAATTTGCAGGTAGTGGTCAACGCTTAACTGAGGTGGTATCAAAAGAGCCTGATAGCCCTTTTGAAGAATTTGTCGGAAGCTTTCTTTCCGATTCCGGCTATGACGTCCATTATCAAATAGGGCAATCTGGCTTTCGTATAGATATTGGAATTCGTCATCCTATTCATCCTTATGGATTCATTGCAGGTATAGAATGTGACGGTGCGGCTTATCATTCTCATAAAACAGCCAGAGATCGAGATCGTCTTAGACAGGAAATCCTCGAAAATCACGGCTGGAAGATATATAGAATTTGGTCTACAGATTGGTTCTATCAACCGAAACAAGAAAAACAAAAGCTCTTGGACTGGCTTTCGAAGCGAGTTAGTGAGCTTAAGCAACAAAGATCAATCGAAGTATGTGGAGAGAATGAGTATTTTCCCAAGGAGATTGAGGAATAGTACTGATAAAATGCCATATTGTGCGTTGATTTGCTCATATGCTTTCTGAAAATGAATTCATGCCTGGTGCACTGGCGGTGCAACGGTGTGCCCATCGAGTCGGTAAGATTCGACAGAAACCGATAGACTGTTCCGGGTTTTCTCTATAGAATCGTGTACAATTATATTGGATGGCTTCCGTGCTTAAGGCGAGCACTGAGCCCATGGTAGCTCCTCACAAGAGACGGACTGGCTAATGATGGTTACTCCCTCTCTCATAAGAGAAAAGATAGCTCCCGTAGAGGTGCAGATGTGTGTGGTGAAGGAAATGATCGAGGCATGCCATTAGGTCTGATAGCATTAGTTTTGAGCAGTGGCCGGTTTTTTTAGTAATGCTTCTTTTAATTCAATAAAATGCTGCTCAAAGGCTTCTTGAAGGACTATTTCAAATGCTTGGTTTGATCCGGCAATTTTTTTGAAGTTCTCAAGTTGCTGTGGAGTCGTAAAGTGCTTCTCAAATTCTTTCAAAGCTTCTTCTTTTTTTCCGGCTTCCCATAGGGCAAAGGCTTTTCTTTTCATAGCCTTCTCTTTTGTCACTTTGAATTTGGCATTTTGAGAAAGTTCTGTATAAATTTCTAAAGCCTGATCAATCGCTCCTTTTTTCCAGGCAACATCAGCATTTTCTAGCATTGCCTTTTCATTTTTGAAGGCAGAGGACATTGGACCCGAGAAAATGAAAGCAGGTAGAAATAGGCAGAAAAATAGGATTAGCTGGTACATAATTTTGGCTCCTAAAATGATGTTTGTGAAGATTTGATTAATACATCTGGATATTATTTGCAACTATGAGGATTGAGTTTTTCCACTTCACCATAGAGAAAAAAATATCTACATTAATGTACACGAAATGCCGGAATATTGCCGGAGCTTAAGATTGATATGGCTGGATTTTGGTTGATCTGGATTGGCAAAGGCTTTGCTCGAAATGGGGGATTCTCTAAAGCTTCTGCAGAGCTGCAATGTTTTTGAGGAAAGGTAGGTCTCAGATGGATAAACATGTAGTTGTTGATTTGGTTGGACTTTTGTTGATTAAAGGTCAGCTGGGGCTCTTTATGGGAGAGTCTGTTGGTTGCTGGTTCGAAGCCGAGTTGCGAAAAATCTCGGTATCGTAATTTTCTAGAACCTGTATCAAAATACTTTTATATTGAATTTTGCCAATCGATTCCCTGAAAAAAGAGACGAAAAGGTCCCTTCTCAGGGAAAATAAAATCCGATCAGCCTATTTGTAAATTATCGGATTTATGATATAGTTGTTTAAATTTCTCAAAAAATTAATTTTAAAGAGGGGAAAATGGCAATAATTAATTCATTGGATTTAATAAATCCAAATACTCTAGAAGCGGAGACTAATCTTACAAAATTCCAAGAAGCTATGGATGCTCTTTACGAGGGAGACTTCCCAGCGTTTAAAGATATGTTACCGAGCATTAACCTGAACGGATACTTTGACTATGAAGGTCACCATCGAGAGCTTATCTCGGGACATATCCTTTCGATACTTCTCTATCCGGGAGTCCCAATGGATGAATTTACTCCCCTTATGGAAGCTGTGATGGAACAAAATCCAAATCTAGACCTCCCATTTTGGGAAGAGCAAGAGGAAACGTTCTATGGATTTCTTTTGTCTTATAGGTCGGAAATGGTTGCAGACGAGGATACAGCATCACAAGAAAAAGTTGATGCCATCATTCGACACATCGACGCGTAAAATCTTTCGAGCAAAGTAAGTCCTTCATTTGAAGGGTTTTTTCTTTCAGAAAAGATCCGCATTTTATTCCATCGGCTCCCCAATTTGATCACCGGACAAAAATTTTGAGCTGAATAGGGGTTTCCCTACTTTGTTTGGTACTGGGTTAAGTACGAGATTATTATTTAGGTTGTTGCCGTAGGCGTTACTGGTGCTTGTGGAATATATTCTATTGAGCAGAAACCGATAGACTTTTCTGAGTTTTCTTTATAAAATTGCGTGTAAGATTTTTTTACCAGTGGTAGGAGCTGGGTCATGGTTCGAGTTATTAGTGCTTTTATATCGTCTAAGCTTACTCAGGTTGTTTTTTCTTATTTTAAATGGATGTGTGGGGCATCTAGTCTGATTTTTCTTGCGATTGTTTCAGCTCACTATTGTCAATGGTATGCGCTTAACGCATCCACAATCGATAATCTTGGGCTTTTAGGCTTTTTATTTACAGGAACTGCTTTTGGCAAACGGGGGAGAGAAATCCAAACCTGGAGCGGTCAGTCCAGTGCTGAGAAGCTCAATGAGGGGATTTATCTTGCGCTTTCGTCAACAGGATTGTACCTGATGGTGTTCTCTTTTGTTCTCAAAAGGTAGGCCTTTTTTTGGGTTTTAGCTCATGGTTTTGGGAGATGATTTTCAGTAAGCAGTGAGCGCATTTCTGCTACGGATAGCTCTGGATCTGCTCGATAGATAGCTAGTAATTCGGATAGCATTGCTTCATAATATTCTTGATTAGTCAGTGTCATACATAGGGTATTAATCCGTTTTTTTGTTCTTTTTGTCATGGAATTTGTCTGACCACAAAATTCCTCGAGAACAGTGTAGAGAGCATAGGCATAACTAGTAAGGTATTCGATCTCTTCAAGGTCTCGAAGTTCGGGTGATTCCGCAAGTTCGGTTATCCAGTGGACTTGTTGGTCAATTAATTGAGCAAAAGCATCTTTTCTGTTTACTTGAAGCGCTGCAAAGGAAGCCTCAAGGTGTTTAGGAGCTGCGAAGATAAATGAGTTGAGCAATTCGAAAGGGTTGGTCTGATGGGTCCATGAGGGGAGGATTTGTTCACGTTGCAATTTTTGAAATGCGTGCATTACCTGGTAATAGGCGTCGTATACTTTTGATGCGGTTTCAGGATTTCTTTCAAAGCACAGTCCGGCAAAGAGGGATGGGTGGAAATGATCTGCTGAAATGCCTGCTTGAGCCATTCGGAGTAAGACCTCTCCAGCTTCTTTGTATTTTTCTTCAGCTTTTTCAGGGTATCGTTTTCCGATTATATCTGCTTCTTCAATGAGATCAATCCAGAGATTCCACTCTTCATATGTGTCAAAGGTAAATGTTTCGAATTGATTGGTTGAGATGTTTTGGCTAGGTGCTGTCATAAAGCCTCTTAATTGTAAAAAGGGGTAATTATATTAAATTTGTATGAATAAAACAAATAGTGTTAAATAGTTGAGGGTGTTTGTGTGATTTTTTACAGAATTGTTTATAACAATGTGTATAGAGTCTTTGCTTTATTCATAGATAAGAAGTTTTTATATTAATAATTATAAAATACCGGAGTTTTGGAGCGATAAAAGGAGAGCTCTCTTTGCGGGAGTAATTGGATTCTCGAAAGATGACCAGGCAGCTTGCTTGTGATTTTTTTTGGAATGCTGATTGAATACGGGTATTTTTCGCTCGATGATCTTAAGTAAACGTTAGAGTTGAAGATGAAGAGCCATAACGCAAATAATCTATATTTCACAAAAGGCTCAGATTTCGTAAGAAGGCTGGGCTATTGATTAGAGGTCCTAAAAGCTTCTGTAAATGAGCGCATTTTTAGAAATGCAATGATCGCTCATGAGTTTACATTCTGTTGAATTAACCAAGTTTCCAAGTGCGTCAAAAGCTCGGTCGGTAGAAGGGTTTTTTACCCATTCTAGACCAAGTACATCCCATTTTGTCCTCTTTTGCAGTAAATTCTTTTTAATTATATGAAAATAAACCAGGGAAGAAAAGGAAGAAGCGTATTTAAGAGTTTCCTTGCTATTTACCGTCTAATTTGATCACATATACGGATAAATTTACGAGATTGTATATGAGCGCACACATTCTTTCGATCGGTACAGCTGTTCCTCCATTTTCTCATTCCCAGGAAGCGATTGGAAAAGCTATGGATTCCCGGCTCCATTTGGAGGAGGGAAAGAGGAAAAAATTACAGAAAATTTATAAGTATTCGTCTATTCGTACACGGCATGTTGCTTTCGATAGGTTTTTGGATGAAGAAGGAGAGCGGTTTTTTTCACTGGAAGCGCGACCGAAAATTGGAGAGCGAAATGTGCTCTATAAAAAGTATGCGCTCCCTCTAGCGTTGCGAGCAGCGGAGCAAGCTCTAGATGTATCGGGAGTTGAGAGGGAAAAAATTACCCACGTTATTTCAGTTTCATGCACAGGTGTCTTTGCGCCGGGATTGGAGTTTTCATTGATCGAGCAGCTTGGTTTGAATCGGCATGTCGAGCGTTTCGGGATTAATTTTATGGGTTGTTTTGGAGCTTTTAGAGCGCTGGCTGCGGCATCGGCACTTGCTAAGGAGGATCCTTCTCATCTGATTTTGATTGTTTGCACAGAGCTATGCAGCCTTCATTTTCAACCTGACACTTCATGGGATGCGCTTATTGCAAATGCTCTTTTTTCAGACGGAGCAGCGGCTGCGATTATCGGAAATCAGTACGATAGGAGTGTTTTTGAAATCGTGCGAAAAAAAGCTTTTTCAATACCTAATTCTTTTGATGCGATGCAATGGGAAGCTAAGGATGAAGGGTTGTGCATGCGTCTTTCCGAAAAAGTTCCTAGCCATATTAAGGGGGAGATTCGGGGGTTTGTCAATGGGCTCCTTTCAGGGATTTCTTCAATAGAGGAGTGTGATTGGCCAATCCACCCAGGAGGCAAGGCAATACTCCTTCAGTTAGAGCAAGAGCTTATGTTAGAAAGAAAGCAGACGGCCCCATCTTGGGATGTGCTCTCAGCATACGGCAATATGTCGTCCGCTACTTTTCTTTTTGTTTTATCAGAACTTATGAAACGGCCCGCTAACGAAAGAGCACCCTTTGCTGTTGGATTGGGTTTTGGGCCAGGACTTTCTCTTGAGGGGATCGTTTTAAGAAATAGCGGAAGTGAATTATGCGAGTTGAGTGAATGAGAAAAAGAAGTAGAGAGAAGGAATTGATTGACCTGAAGCAATGTACTGAAGAGGAGTATTTCGATTGCCTTACAAAGCTTGGAAGAATCGGGAAATTTTTGGGTGCAGAAAAAGCTACAATTCGAGCGCTTGAGAAGGGAATGGATCTCCATGATGTGAAGACAATTCTCGATGTAGGGTCCGGAGGTGGCGATTTTGCCGCACGTCTGGCCCTCCGGTATCCGAATGCGAAGGTTTGTGGGCTTGATATCGAGGAGGATGCAATTGAGTATGCACAAGCAAAATGGGGAACTATCCCTAATCTTAGTTTTGTAAGAAAAGATTTGTATGAGCTTGAGAGTACTTCTTTTGATGTTGTTACGTCAACTTTGTGCTGTCACCATCTTACCGATGAGGAGCTTGTCCCTTTTTTACAGAAAATGCAACAAATTGCGACAAAGAAGGTTGTTATAAACGATCTGCAGCGCAGTAAGATAGCCTATTTTCTTTTTAAAATAATATCGCCGATCCTCTTTCCAAACCCACTTATTTTTCATGATGGGTTAGTTTCAATTACGAGGGGATTTGTTTACCGAGAATGGCAGGAGTTATTGTGTCATTTTCCTAGAAAAGAGATCCGGTGGCACTGGCCTTTTCGATGGATAGTGAGTATAGCTGTATGAAAAAATATCTGATTTTAGGAGCAGGGGTTGCAGGGCTGAGTGTTGGAAATTCACTCCTTGATTTGGGCGTTGGAGTTACTTTGCTTGAAGGTGGAACTGAGTTTTCAGTAAAAACCTGTGGTGAGTTTCTCTCTTATAAAGTGTTACCATTACTAGAAACATGGGGGATATCCCCGGACAGAAGGGTGAGCGAAGCATTTTTCCATCACAAGGAGAAGCAAATTGCAGTAGAATTTCCCGAATTATGCGGAAGTATGCCTCGTCTAGATCTAGAGCTGCAGCTAGCGGATCGATTTCAAAAAAAAGGAGGAACGATTCATTTTGGAAAAAGAATCGATGAAATCGTTCCAAAAACTCCATTTTTGGTTAGTTCCGAGGATGGGGATAGTTATGAGGCGGATGCCCTCATTATTTCTGCGGGGCGATGGCAAGGGAAAAAAGCAGGGGGTACTGTACGCTATCAAGGAATAAAAAATCATTTTTGTTCAAAGCACCTCCCCTCATCGCTCCATATGGTTTTATTGGATGATGGGTATTGCGGAGTCTCTTCGTTGAATGGAGAAAAGGCAGTTATTTCATGTTTGCAAAAATTCAGAGGTGGAACGAGTGAGCGTACTTCTTTGCTTTCGCATTTCTCCTCTGTCGATGCCCTCAGGCCTTTTGTTTCTGATGCCGCACCATTTTTTGAAAGTCATTTAGAAGCTCCTATTGGTGGATTCGGAATAAAAGAGTTGCCCAATTGGCCAAATGCTTATTTTGTAGGAGATGCTGCTGCTACGATTGCCCCTATTTTTGGGGAGGGGATGACTCTAGCTTTGAATGGAGGAAAGTTAGCTGCTGATTATATCGTTCAGGGTAAATGGGAAGAGTATCGTGCAGCCTGGAAAACCGCTTTTGAAAAAAGGGTTCGAAAAAGTATCGTCGCAAATACGGTAGCGCTTTCACCAACTCTTCAACCTCTTCTGTTTTCACTGTGGAAACAGTTCCCTTCATTCTTCCATAAGAGAATTTTTTCTACTGATTCTTGAAGAAGCTCAGAAGGCTTCGAGCAAAAGAAACCTGGAGTTTGTGCAATTGCTTGCTCTGCTTTTACGATAGCGCTCGAATCAGAAAGATGAGCATAAGCACGTTCATTTGTTGATAAGCGTCTATTTCAAAATTCGAAATCAATCAATCTTTCTCTATATATTCTTAAGACCGATAAGTGCGAATAGTGTTTTGACATTTTCATTCCTCTCTTGAATGGGATTAGAAATGTTCTTTACTTATCTCAACAATCTGCCTACCTCAAAAAGTATGGTGGAATGCTCTTTCAGAGAGCAGTTTGAGGTTGATTTGAAGTCAACTGGGGCTCTTTTTTAGAGTGAGCTCATCAATATTTTTCTATAAGATATTTTATCAAAATGTTATCTGGAAAGTAAATGTAAGAGATGAATATGACCCATTTGAATGTCGCAATCATCAGTGATGATCTGAAAGATCAAGAAATATTGCAATTTCCACCTTCTAAAGAAATTACCCTTTATTTTTTTGATGAAAAGAAAAAATTTTTGGATCATTTAGAAAGTAATGTAGTAGATTTAATTATTATAAATACATTAATAATCGAGGCAGAAACGAAAGAGCTATGCAATAATATAAGAAAAAAAAGTAATAATTGTTCGATTCCAATTGTATTACGCATTGATAAATTTAATGAACTTAAAGATGTGATATCATCTTTAAGTTTTGGGGTTGATTTTTTAATTACTGATACTATTAATGAAGGCTGGATTGAGCGTTTTTTTGAAGAACATTTTGAAAAAATTGTCGATAATCAGAATGCCAACTCAGTTAGATATCAATTCAATTACAATCAATATAACCTTACTATCGAACCAAAAAGAGCTCTGTCATTACTCCTTTCCACTATTGACGGATATATTCAAATGAAGGATTTGGTAAATACATATATCGGTATAGCTGCGCATGATATTCGCAACCCTCTTTCCGTAATATTGAATTCTACCCAGCTCTTTCTGGAAAGATTTGGGGATACCCTGTCTGAGGAAGGGAATCAGTTACTTAGTATGGTTAATAATTCATCAAAACATATTTTGCAGATTCTGGAAGAAATGCTTGATATTTCTAAGCTGGATTCAGCGAAAATACAGCTTAAAACAACAGAAGTAGACTTTGGAGAACTCATTGAGGAGTGTTATACCATCAATAAGGCCTTAGCTGAAAAAGAAGACATTCAAATGATATTAGAAGTAGAAGAAAATCTTCCTAAAATCACGTGTGATGGATTTAAGATTAAACAAGTTATAACAAATTTATTAACAAATGCCGTTAAATTTTCTAATTCAAATACAGTTATTAAAGTGATTGTGTCAACCGACAATGAAAAATTATATATGTCAGTCGAAGATCGCGGGTTAGGTATCTCAGCAGATGATTTTT
>Ga0070729_10002430_pt1 | contig 24098 bp, 19 predicted proteins | sample tdDd472_FD_66725 | JGI IMG/M metagenome (GOLD analysis project Ga0070729, IMG submission 66725) | Marine sediment microbial communities from the Atlantic coast under amendment with organic carbon and nitrate - tdDd47.2 | ecosystem: Environmental > Aquatic > Marine > Coastal > Sediment | place... | reverse complement strand
CTCGGCCTCGAGGGTCGGGTTGGCCGGCTCGGACGGTGAGCAGGCACCCAGCACGAGCACCGCGGCGGTAGCGGCGGGGCAGACGAGTCGAAGCAGCGGACGCATGGCAGGGCAGGGGCGCGAGGGCAGTGCGCCCGAGCGTGTAGACCCACCGCCGTCGCGTGGCAACCCCGCGTCGGGCCTTGCATCCGTGCAGCCGTGCGATACGGTGCCGGCCCCCCGACCCTGCGGAGGCGCCATGGGGATCTCGACGAAGCCGCCGAGCGGCACCCGGGACTTTCTGCCCGACGACATCGCGCGACGTGAATTCGTCGTGTCCACGATTCGGACCGCGTACGAGCGCCACGGGTTCGTGCCCCTCGAGACGCCGACGATGGAGCGCATCGAGGTGCTCACCGGCAAGTACGGCGACGAGGGCGAGCAGCTGATCTTCAAGGTGCTGAAGCGGGGGCAGAAGCTGCCCGAGCTCACCGCCGAGACCGATCCGTCGGACCTCGTCGACATGGCCCTGCGGTACGACCTGACCGTGCCCCTCGCTCGGGTCGTCGCGGCGTACGGCGACAAGCTGCCCCGGTTCTTCAAGCGCTTTCAGATCCAGCCCGTGTGGCGCGCGGATCGACCGCAGAAGGGCCGGTACCGCGAGTTCTACCAGTGCGACGTCGACTTCGTCGGCACGGACTCCCTGATCGCCGAGCTGACGGTCGTGCAGGCCGTCACCGACGCGCTCGCCGCCCTCGGCTTCGACCGGTTCGACGTGCGGGTGAACGACCGCCGCATCCTCACGGGGATGCTCGACGTGGCCGAGGTGCCCGAGGACCTGCGCGGCAGCGTGCTCACCGGCATCGACAAGCTCGACAAGATCGGCGCCGACGGCGTCCGCCGCGAGCTCGCGGAGCGCGGACTCTCGGGGTCGTCGATCGACCGCCTCGCGATCGCCATCGACGCGATCGCTCTCGCGGCGGACGCCGAGCCGTTCGCGGCGTCGCGCGAGCGCCTCGCCGAAGTGCGCCGGGAGTTCGGCGACGCGACGGAGGCCGGCACCGCCGGGCTCGACGCCCTCGAGCAGCTCTTCGGCTGGCTCGAAGTGACGCCCCCGGCCGCGGGCCGCGTGGTGTTCGACCCGTCGCTGGCTCGCGGGCTGTCGTACTACACCGGCCCGATCTTCGAGATCGCCGTCGAGGGGCTCTCGGGGTCCATGGGCGGCGGCGGGCGGTACGACGAGCTCGTCGGGATGTTCCGCGGCCGCCAGGTCCCGTCGGTCGGGTTCTCGCTCGGCCTCGAACGCATCCTTGTCGTGATGGAGGAGCGTGGCATGTTCCCCGCGCTGTCGAGCGGGCCGGACGTGTTCGTCGCGCGGCTCGACGAGGAGGCGCTGCCGGACGTCCTGCGCTTCGCGCGGCGCTGTCGCGAGGCCGGGCTGTGCACCGAGGTGTACCCGGAGCCGGCGCGCCTCAAGAAGCAGCTGCGTGTCGCCGAGAGCCTCGGCGTGAAGCACGTCGTGCTGATCGGGGTCCGCGAGGCCGAATCGGGCACCGTCGCGTTGAAGAACCTCGTGACCGGCGCGCAGGACGCGATGCCGATCGATGCCGCGATCGAGCAGCTCGTCGGCTCGGACTGACGAGAAGCCGAAACGATCCGCGCACATCCGCCCTTGAAAGCGACCGCCCGTTCGGTACGGTAGGCGCATCCCTGCTTCCACGGAATCCGGGGCGCTCGACTCCGGCTCGTATGCTCGAAGCCATCCTCGACGGCATTCAGACCTATCCGGGTCTGTTCTTCACGATCATCTCGGGACTGGTCCTGCCGGTCCCCGAGGACATCGTGTTGCTGTGGGCGGGGATGCGGACGGCGGCGGGCGAGCTCGACGCGCTGCCGGCGCTGGTCGCGGCGTGCGCTGGTGTGCTCGTGCGCGACATCATCGCGTGGGGCATCGGGCGCGTCGCCGGGGACTGGCTGCTGCAGCGCAAGGTGGTCGAGAACGTGCTCGGGCGCGACAAGCTCGACCGGGCCCGCGAGCTCTTTGTCGAGCGAGGATCCGTGGCCGTCATCCTCGGTCGGTTCCTCGTCGGGATGCGGGTCACGGTCTTCATCGTCGGCGGCTCGATGCGGGTGCCGTTTCGCACCTTCGTGTTCTGGGACGCGATCGGCGTGATCGTGTCGTGCCCGCTGCTGCTCTGGCTCGGCGCGCGCTTCGGCCAGCCGATGATCGACATCGCGTACCGCGTGCTGCAGGGCACGAGCGGCACGTGGCTCGCGTTCTTCGCGGTCGTCGGTGGCGTCGTGCTGTGGCTGCGTTGGCGCGCGAAGCGGCGGGCCGAGGCGGACGCCGCGCCATCGACCGAGGACGCGGCGCTGTCGAGCGAGGCCGGCGCGTCCTGATCCCGGTAGGTCCTGATTCCGGTGCGTCAGACGACGCCGAGGGGGATGTCGCCCACGGACAGGTCGATCTGGACCAGCCGCTTCATCGCGGCGAGGTCCGGCGCGAGGTAGCGGTCCTCGCTCAAGAACGAGACGTGCTGGCGGATGCGGGCGATGAGCCCGGCGCACAGGGCGCCCGGGCGCAGTGGCGCGCGCAGCTCGACCGCCTGGGCCGCGATGAGCAGCTCGATGCCGATGATCTGCTCGACGTGCTCGAGGATCGCGAGCGCCTGCCGCCCGGCGTGGTGCCCCATCGAGACGTGATCCTCCATGTTCGCCGACGTGGGGATGGAGTCGACGCTCGCCGGATGGGCGAGGACCTTGCACTCCGACACCAGCGCCGCGGCGACGTACTGGGGGATCATGTGCCCGCTGTTCAGGCCCGGGTTCGACACGAGAAAGGCCGGCAGGCCCTCGTTGAACGCCTTGTCGACGAGCTTCGCGCTGCGGCGCTCGGAGATGCTGCCGATCTCGCTGACGGCGACCTTGAGGTGGTCGAGCGAGAGCGCCACGGGCTGGCCGTGGAAGTTGCCGCCCGAGAGGATGTCGCCGTCGTCGGGGAACACCAGCGGGTTGTCGGTGACGGCGTTCGCTTCATCGAGCAACACCTCGAGCACGCGCTCGAGGGCGTCGCGGCTGGCGCCGTGCACCTGGGGCGCGCAGCGCAGGCAGTAGCTGTCCTGGATGTACTCGCGCTTGCCCTCGATCGAGCCGGGCTTCGCACCGACGAGCTCGCTGCCCTCGTACCAGCCGCGGATGCGGGCGGCGCTCTCGTTCTGGCCGCGCCGCCGGCGCAGGGCGTGGATGCGGGCGTCGAACGCCTCGACGCGGCCGGCGACCGCCTCGAGCGAGAGGGCACAGGCGGCGTCGGCGATGCGCAGCAGGCGGTCGAAGCGGTGGGCGACCACGAGCCCGAGCGCCGTCATCGCCTGAGTGCCGTTGAGCAGGGCGAGGCCTTCTTTGTAGGTCAGGCGGCGCGGCGTGCGGCCGATGCGGGCCAGCGCCTCGGTCGCCGGGATGCGCGTGCCGTCGACGTCGACCTCGCCGATGCCGAGCACCGGCAGGCACATGTGGGCGAGGGGACACAGGTCGCCGGACGCACCGACGCTGCCGTGCTCGGGGACGATCGGGTGCAGGCCCTCGTTGAGCAGGTCGATGAGGGTCTCGAGGGTCTCGACCTGGATGCCGCTGTGACCGAACGAGAGGGCGTTGATGCGCAGCAGCATCATGCCGCGGACGACGCTCGTCGGCATCGGCGCGCCGACGCCGCAGGCGTGGCTCACGATGAGCTTCTCTTGCAGCAGCTCGGCGGACGCCGGCGGGATCGTCGTGTCGCGGTTCGAGCCGAACCCGGTCGTCACGCCGTAGATCGCTTCGCCGGTGTGCGCCTGCTCGACGACGAAACGCGCGCAGTGGTCGACCCGCTGCCGGGCGGCGTCCGAGAGCTGGACGGGGTGGCGCGACCAGACGACGGCGACGAACGCGTCGAGGTCGAGGTCGGTGTCGCCGATGACGACAGGGGGGCGTTCGGTGTGCGGGGTCATCGTGCGTTCACCGTCATGCGATAGGCGCCGATATGCCCCTGGCCGTACGAGCCGACGGACATCCGGTACGATCCCGCGGCGAGCGGGACCTCGATGCGTGAGAGGAGGTTCATGCCGCCGTCGTCGTCGCAGCGCACGAGCGCGCCGTCCTCGTCCTGGAGCACGAGCACGGAGTCGATGGTGCTGGCGTCGATCACCTCGAAGACGACGGTCATCGGGGTCGCGACGATGAAGCAGTGCTGGGGGGATTCGGGCACGTAGCCGCTGCACCACGAGTCGTTGGGCACGTGGGCGTTCGCCTCGTGCAGTCCGTGCAGCTCGCCTTCGATGGTGCGGGACGTCGCGTGCGAGAGGTGCACGGTCGCGGCGGCGCCCTCGCACGACGACAGCGGCAGCTCGGGGTTGAGCGCGAGGGTGTCGGCGCCGTCGGCCCCGGTGGGCGCGGTCGCGGCGAGCACGGCGAAGAGCGTGGACATCCACATGGTGGGGATCCCGAGCACGGGGGACGGGGCGTGGGCTGGTGCCCGACGCGCCCCGCGGGCACTCTAGGAGCCGACGTGTTCGCAACGCAACGTTCCAGGCTGCGCACGATGTGGGATCGGAGTCTTCTGCAGGGGTGGCCGCGTGCCGTCCGAGAGGTGCTCGCGGCCGCGCTGTCGACGTGGGCGACGAGCGACGCCCGCCCGGTGGTGACGCTGGACTTCGACAACACCTGCATCCGCGGGGATCTCGGCGAGACGCTGCACCGCCATCTGTGCGAGCAGCTGGCCTACGCGCTCGACGACGCGGCGTTCTGGGCGACGCTCGATCCGGCGGACGGCCGGGACCGGTTGCGCGCCACCTGGGTCCGCCGCGCCACGTGGTCCGACGAGGCGCGCCACGCCTTCGTCGTCGATCTGATGGCGACGTACGACCGACGCCTCGCCCGGACGGGGACGGCGGGGGCCTACGCCTGGGCCGCGACGCTGCACGCGGGGCTCGCGCCAGACGCCCTCGAGCGGTTCGCCGGCGAGCGGGTGTTCGTGCCCGAGCTGCAGACGCCCATCGAGCGCACGACGGCCACCGCGCCGGACGGCGTCGAGGTGCGCGTCGCCCGCGGGCTTCGTGTGCGGCAGCCGGTCGTCGACCTCGTCACCGCGCTGCACGCGATCGGCGCCGAGGTGTGGATCGTATCGGCGACCTGCGAGTGGGGCGTGCGTGCGGGCGCGCCGGTCATCGGCGTGCCGCGGGATCGGGTGATCGGCAACCGGTGCCGGGTCGTCGACGGGCGCATCACGGCCGAGCGCGAGGGCGCGACGACGTGGCGGGCGGGCAAGGTCGACGCGATCCGGCAGCGGATCGCGCGGCGCCCGGTGCTGGCGATCGGTGACGCGTGGACGGACGCCGAGATGCTCGAGCACGCGTCCGAGATCGCGATCCTCGTCGACCGCGGCGACGTCGGGCTGCGCGAGCACGCCGAGCGCAGCGGCTGGCACATCGTCCCGGCCGATGTGCTCGACGAACCCGCTCCCTGAACCGCCGACGCCGAGACCCGGAGGCCTCGGCGTCATCGCGGGGGTGTGGGCCCGCGGGTCATCGTCGGCTCTGTCAGCTGACGGCGACGTAGTCGTGCTTGATGAGGTACACGAGGTCCTGCATCGTCTCGAGGTCCGACGCGAGAGACGCGTCGAGGATCTCGGCCACCACCTTGTGGTTGATGATCAGCTGCAGGCTGTCGAGCAGCTCGGGGGTGAGCGCGCGCAGCGGCGGGCCGAGGGGCTGATGGACCGACAGGGTGGCGTCTCGCGACGGCGCGCCCCGCAGGTTGTCCATCTCGTCCATCAGGCGCATGGCCTCCATCATGAGCGCTTCGGTGCTCATCTCGATGGGGTCTTCGAACTCGCGATCGCTCGGCGGCTCGAGGACGAACGTGCCCTTGTCCCAGGTGAGGACGCGGTACGCCGCCTTCTCGCCGGTGAGGTCGTCGGCGCCTTCGATCTCGCAGTGCACGATGCGCCCGTCCTTCAGATAGACGAGGGCTTCGCGGTCGCTCTGCAGGCGCAGCAGGCCGTTCTTGCGGCTCGCCGCGAAGAGCTGGAGCAGGTCGGGCAGGGCGACCTCTTCGAGGAGGCCGGCGATGCCGCCGGAGATCGTCGGGCGCGAGGCCCCACGGTCTTCGCGGGGGGCGGCCTGCTGGGGCTCGGGCGTCGGATCGGGGGCGCGACCGGGCGCCTCCTTCGGGCCCCCGGTGAGCTGCGACGGATCGACGGCGCTCATCGCGATGGTGCGCGACGGTGCCTGTGTCTTCGAGGCTTCGGCTTCTTCGGCTTCGGCCTCTTCGCCACCGAACTGCTGGGTGGGTGCGTCGTCGCTCTCGTCGACGCGGACGAGCTTGATGATCGACGTGCCGAAGAGGATGCGATCCCCCTCGGCGAGGTCGGCGTTGCGGACGCGTTCGCCGTTGACGAACGAGCCGTTCGTGCTGCCGAGGTCGGCCAGCTTCACCGCCCCGTCTTCGATGAAGATCCGCGCGTGATGCCGCGAGACCATGTCTTCGACGAGGACGAGGGACGATTCGGAGCTGCGTCCGATCGTGTATTCCTGCCCGGGCTCGAGCGGAAACTCACCGCCCTGGTACTTGCCCGAGATGAACTTGAGCACCCAGTTGGCCATCGCGCGCCGGCTCCCGCGCCTCGTGGGCGCCCGCCTTCGGTAGATGCGGCCCGATCAGTCGGTCGACCCGTCGCGTGAGCGTCGGCGCCCACGGGCCGCACCTTCCGATCTGCCACGCAACGGGCCGGCACGCAAGCAAGGTGCCTGCACGACGCATGGGGGGTGATTCGGGCGTCGAGATCGGCTATCGAGGACGGGTCTGACCCCGGGTCCGGAATCTGTCCATGCGGTTCTCTCACGCCTCTGTCGCCCTCGCCCTCACCGCCTTCGCCGCCGCCGCGTTCGTCGCGTCGTGCGCCGACGACGAGGAGTGCACCCTGAGCTGCCCGTCCGGGTTCGTCTGCGGGTTCCAGGCGGACGGCAGCGAGGGCTGCTTCGAGTCCTGCGGTGGCGTGGCCTGCGAGGTCGGCGAGTCCTGCCAGGACGGCGTCTGCACCGGCGGCGGCACGGTGACGTGCGGCAGTGGCGAACACGCCGTCGCCGGCCAGTGCGTGCCGAACTACACCGCCAGCAACGTGTGCGATCCGCTGCGAAGCTGCCGGCGGTCGTGCGGCACCTCGGTGTCGTGTCAGGACGCCTGCGAGGCCGACCAGTCGGACGCGTGCTCGACCTGCCTCGACGACCGCATCGCCTGTGAGACTGCGAACGACTGCTCGGCCGATGGCTACGGCGACTGCTGTGTCGACGAGTTCTGCGACTGCTTCCCGTCCCACCCGGCCTGCGGCAACGTGCCGCCGTGCGAAGAGTGCGCGACCGAGTGTGGCGACGACGCCGGCTGCTTCAGCGGCTGCGCCGAGGACGAGCCGGCCTGCGCCGAGTGCCTGCAGCCGTTCTTCGAGTGCCGCGAGGGCGGCGGCACCTGCGAGCAGGAGCTGATCAACTGCACCGGCGACCTGTAGGTCGGTCCGGGGCGAGGTCAGTCCGAGCCATCGCTCGGCGGCTTCGGGGTCGGCACCGCCGTGCCCCGTCGGACGCCGGCCGCGCCGAACTTTTCGCGGACCGCGTCCAATGCCCGTTCGACCGCCTCGGCTCGTTCGGCGCGCGGAGCGTCCTCGGGCGTGAGCAGTGACGCCTGCCGCGGCTGGTCGCCGGCGTCGAGGTCGTAGGCGGTCATCCCCACGAGGCGGATCGGCAGCTCGAGCTCGAAGCGGGGCAGCAGCAGATCCGCCGCCGCGAGCAGGCTCGCCGAGTCCGCCGCGGGGCGGTCGAGGTGGCGCTCGCGGGTGATCGTCCGAAACGTCGCGTACTTCACCTTCACGCGCACCCCGCCCGCGCGCACCCCCTTCGCGCGCAGGCCCCGGGCGACTTCGTCGGCCAGCGGCACGAGGCGCGCGCGGACGGCGTCGCGCCCGAGGATGTCGTCGGCGAGCGTCCGCTCGGACCCGAGGGACTGTCGCTGGCGTCCGGCGCGCACGCGGCGGGGGTCTTCGCCCCGAGCGAGGCGCTGCACCACAGCGCCGTACCGTCCGAGCGCGCGCCGCAGGGCGTCTGGAGGGCACCGGGCGATGTCGTCGATCGTGCGGATGCCGACGCGGGCGAGGGCGTCCTGCGCCTTCGGGCCCACGCCGGGGATGCGTCCTGCGGGCATCGGCGCGAGAAACTCCCGCTCTTCGCCCGGGTCGACGACGGTCAGCCCGTCGGGCTTGTCGAAGTCCGAGGCGATCTTGGCGACGAGCCGGCTCGAGCCGACGCCAACCGACGCGGTCAACCCGAGCGTGCCGTGGATCTCGTCGCGGATCCGCGCCGCGGCGCCGCGGGGGGACCCGAAAAGCCGCTCGGTGCCGGTCAGATCGAGGTACGCCTCGTCGAGGCTCAGCGGCTCGACGGTCGGCGAGTATCGATCGAGGATCGCCATCAGCTCGGCGGACACGGCGGCGTAGTGCCCGATGCGTGGCGGCACGAAGATCGCGTCGGGGCACCGGCGCTTCGCCTGGAAAGACGGCATGGCGCTGTGGATCCCGAACCGCCGCGCTTCGTAGCTCGCCGCAGCGACCACGCCCCGACGGCCGGATCCGCCCACGATGACGGGCCGCCCGCGCAGGGCCGGGTCGTCGCGCTGCTCGATCGACGCGTAGAAGGCGTCCATGTCGACGTGGGCGATGACAGGCACGAGACGGATCGGGAAGAGAATGTCGAGGATCTGCGGTTGCCTGACGGGCAGACCGTCTGATAGGTACCTCTGCCCCGGCCGACGGTCGAGCCCCGATCCCACCGCGGCGACCGACCGGCGCCGGCGACCCCGACCCGAGCTGATCCGATGCGCGTACCCGCCCTCACCGTTTCTGCCCTCGCGCTGGTCTTCGCAGCCTGCAACGCGCAGCCCGCGACCGACGCCGAGCTGGCCGAGCTGGAAGCCGCCGCGGCGGCGTCGACGGTCGACGACGGGCCCGAAGCCGACCAGGCGAGCGACGAGCCGGTGGCCGCCGCGTCCGAGGGCGACGATGAGCCGACGGACATCGATCGCAACGTGGTCGACCACGAGACCGGTGAGGACAAGCCCGACGACGAGATCGCCGTCGAAGACGTGCGGGATCCCTCGGCGACGCCGGAGCCCGAGTCGTTCACGCTCACCGCGAACGGGCGTGAGGGCGCCGCCCTGCGCCTCGGCACCTCGACGACGGTGACGGCGCCGCAGGTGCAGCTCCGCGTCGGGACGGCGCGCCCGATCGCGCCGCAGATCCGGCCGCAGATGCAGCCGGCGTCGAATCAGCTGCAGCTCGACCTCACCCCGACCGGCGCGGTCGACCGCTGACGCGGGGCGACGCGCCGGGCACACCGCGCGCCGCATCGACCTCGACAGACCGGATCGCGTCCGCCACCGTTCACGGGTACACGACCCGAACGGAGGCGAACGTGAAGGTGAAGATCCGGATGCGAACCATGGTTCTGGCCGCGGCGCTGGTCGCTGGCGCCGCCGGGTGCTCGCGCTGCGGTGCGGACGATGCGCCTGGCACCGACGAGGCTGAGGGCAGCGGCGTGCCGAGTGAGACCCCTGAGGCGCCAGAGGCCGAGGCGCCCTCGAACGGAGAAGCCGAGACCGGGGCAGCCGCCACGGACGGCACCGGGGATGGCGAGGCGGACGCGCCGAACGGGACGCCGACCGGTGGCGAAGAGGCGGCGGCGGCTGCGGACGATGAGATGCCCCCGCCGGCCGAGCCGCCCCGCGTCGACAACACGCGCAGCACCGAGTGCGCGTTCGAGGTGCACCGCCTCGTGATGGCGACCGCCGTCGAAAACCGCGAACCGGTGGCGGTGATGGGCGACGTGTCGGCGTCTTCGGAGCCGGTCTACGTCTACGCGCAGATCGGCAACCCGGACGGTCCCGAGACCACCGCCCGGTTCTTGTGGGAGCACGGCGGATCCGACCACACCCACGAGCAGACGATGGACGTCGGCGTGAGCCCGACGTGGCGGACGTGGGTGCGGCACCGTCTGCTGCCGACGCGGGCCGGCGAGTGGACGATTCGCGTGTTCGACGCTGACGGATGCGAGGCGGCGACGACCCGGTTCACCGCGGCCGCCGCCGCCGAGTAGGCCCGCTGCTCGCCCGCGGCCGCCGCGGGCACGAACGAACGACGCCCCCGCCGCGATGCGCGACGGGGGCGTCGAAGCTCAGGCCGGGATCACTCCGCGGCGAACGCCACCGGGTTGCCTTCGGGGCCGAGCGCCCAGATCTGCACGCCGCCAGCCTCGCCGAGGTTCACGACGACGAGGTTGTACGGCACGCCCGCCGGCGCGGCGGTCAGGTCGTAGACGAGGTCGATGCTGCCGTCCTGGTCGGCGTCGATGCCGATCTCGGCGTCGCCGATGTTGACCGCGTCGCCGAGGGTCGCCGAGGCGCCGAACTCGACCCCTTCGAGCAGCAGCGTCTCGCCGAGGTACAGGTCGACCGTGCCGACGCCGTTCGCAGCGTGCGTGGCGCTCACGACGATCTGGTCGCCGCCGGGCACACCGCCGACCACGCCGTTGTCCATGATGCGCAGACCGTTGATGCCGAGGCCGTCGTCGAACGCGAGCAGCGTGTACCGGAGCCCCGCCTCGTAGGCGAGCTCGGGGATCTCGAGCGCCGGGGTCAGCGTGAGCCCATTGGCGTAGACATCGAACGCGAGCGTGCCGGCGTCCGGGGTGAGGAAGCCCGTCGCCTCGGCGAAGAGCAGCTCTTCGAAGAGCGCCGCGTCCGTGGTGCCGGCGAGGTAGCCGTCCACGCCGCCGGGGGTCACACCGTTGGCGATCGTCGAGCCGTGCAGGACACGGATGTTTGTCGCCGAGGACGCGCCGATCGGCAGGACGAGGCCGGTCGACGTCAGGCCGGTGAGCGAGACACCGTCGGCGTCGATCGTGGCGAACGCGTCGATGATGGCGCCCGACGGGAGGGCCGGAGCGGCGAACGCGAAGTCCGCGAGGTCATCCTGGTTGGCATCAAGGGCGAACTGCACCGGGACGTCGCCGATCATGTCCAGCGGGCCAGCGACGTCGCCGTACATGAAGTTCGGGACCACGTCGCCGTACATGCCGTCCGTGCCGAGCGAGAGCACGTCGACCGTGGCGACGGACTCGCCCATCGCCGTGTGGATCACCCGCAGGCGGACCATGCCGTCCATCGGCGCGCTGAGGTCGTCGTCGAGGCGCAGGGCGGCAAACTCGGCGACGTTGCCGTAGGCGACGAGCGTGGCGATCTCACCCGAGGCGAGCTCGATGTTGTCGACCTCGGCGGCCGGCTCGCTCGTGGGCATCGCGTCCGTGGTGCGGACGTCGAAGCTGTACGTGCCCGGCGCGACCCACAGGTACTCGGTCGCCGTCTTGTACGGGAGGTCCGGGATCAGGGCCTCTTCGCTGCCGTCGAGGTAGATGTCCACCTCACCGGCTTCTTCGTTCATGTGGAACACGCGGACGCGGGGGTCCATGTCGAGCACGACGCTGTCGCCGTTCGGCAGCAGGGCCATGAGATCGACGCCGCCCTCGGCCATCGGGTCACCGATCGCGAAGACGTTGATGAGGCCTTCGACGGGCAGCGCGGCGGTGTACTGCACGAGCACGTCGTCGGCACCGGTCGCCGAGAGCGACAGGGTGTACGCGCCCAGGGGCAGGACGGCGGGCTCCGCGAGGCCCATGCCGAGGCCGAGGTTCTCGAACGTGCGCGTGCCGTCGACCCAGATGTCGACGGGGCCGACGTTCGAAGCCGCGTGCAGCGCGTTCACGCGGGCGCCGCCTTCGGTGTCCGACAGGTCGTCGACCGTGGCCATCACGCTGAGGGCCTGGTCGTCGTTCGACTCGTCCTCGTCGAGCAGGGCCGCCGCGGACCCGTGGGCCCAGACCGTGTAGTAGGTGCCCGCCTCGAGGTTGAGGCCGTCGACCGTCCACACGGTGGCGTCGGCCGGATCCTCACCGGCGACGACGACGTCGAAGTCGTACGCGCCGGCGTCGAGCTCGATGTACACGTCATCGGTGTCGGTGCCCGGCGCGTTCTCGCCAAACGCCAGACCGGCGAGCGGCGAGCCGTCCATCGGCGCCGTGTCGTTGACGTAGACGTCGACCGGCGGCGCGTCCCACGACGCGTGCACGACGCGGACCCACGCCTTGTCCATCGCCCCGGCGTCTTCGCCACCGGTGTCTTCCATGCCGGTGTCTTCGCCGCCGGTGTCTTCGGTGCCGGTATCGTCACCGGTGTCCGTCATGCCGGTGTCGTCGCCGGTGTCGGTCATGCCGGTATCGGTCATGCCGGTGTCGGTCATGCCGGCATCGGTCATGTCGTCGTCGTCGTTGTCGTCGTCGTCGCCACAGCCGACGAGCGCAGTGCTGCCGAGCGCGAGGGCGCCGACAACGAGAAACCGCGAAAGGGCAAAACGTGCCATCCAGAACCTCCCTGACTGGTTGTGTGTGCCCCGGGTGGAGCATCGTTCGGGGGACGGCGGCTTCGATGCGAGCCCGTTTCGACGAGGTGCGCACCCGGGTCCCGATTTTTTCCGATCGGGGCTCGAAGTGGACAGAACACGACATTCTTGTCGTGGTTGTGTCCAATCGCACTGACACGCGCGTCAGACGCGGCGCGGTGCCGCAGCGGGGCGACGGTCGCAAGCGCGCGCTACGCCGTGCTCGAGCCCCGCTGCGCCGCTGCGAGGGCGCCCCGTGAGCTCGAGCGCGGCCTGTGGGCCCGTTCAGTGCAGCGGCTGGTCGTGGTGCCGCATCCACCGCGCCGGGGTCTGCCCATCGCCGGGCTCGGCGAGCTCGTGCAGGGTCGTCTCGCTCTCGATCGCCGCCCGCAGTGGCGGCGGGGTGCCGGGATCCAGCAGCCCGAGCGCGGTCTCGTGCGCGGCGTGCAGATCGAAGGCGACGCGCTCGATGTCCGGGGTCATGTTCGTCACCGGCAGCGCCTCGATCTGTCGCGCGCGGCGGCGATCGAGCGGCTCGTCGTCTCGCTGTACGCGGCGGGTGAGCACCTCGATCGCGGCGTCGATCGCGACGTCGGACGGCGGGCGCAGGCGCAGCGAGCAGAGGTGGGCGACGCTGTCGCGGACCCAGCGCACCCGGTGCAGGGCGTCGCCGACCACGCCGGGATCGGCCCGCTGCAGCAGCGTACGGTGCCCGGGGTCGAGGTCGCCGCTCTGGTCGAGCAGGTCGGTGACGAGGGCGCGCACCCCGGTCTCGGCGTCGTCGTCCGGTCGGGGCAGGACGGTGGTCAGCGTCGCCATCGGGTGCAGCAGCACCTCGTCGGCGCCGAACGCTGCGAGGGTCTCGCCGGCCCCGGTCATCCCGGCGATGACCACGGTCAGCTCGCGGGCATACTCGCGCAGCAGGGCGACGAGTCGGGCGGCGACCGGTGAGGGAAGCCCATCACCGACGAGCATCAGATCGAGGCGGTCGAGGGGACGCTCGGGCCACTCGCGGACGTGCTCCCAGACGTACCGCAGGGTCTCGCCCATGCGGATCGGCGCGCCTCGACGCGACGCGATCACCAGCAGCGGGGCACCACGGCGCCCCTGCCATGCGGCGAAGCGTTGCATGCGGTCGGCTCGGTCGTCCGGGCTCACGAGGCATCCGGGGCGTGACGTGAAGGGACACTTCCGTCAGTATACGCCGCGATGCGCGTGATGCTCGTTTTGTCCCCCCCTGCCCCGAGTCGCTCATGAAGCGCTCCCTTCGATCGTCGACCCTGATTCTCTTCTTCGCCATCGCCGCGGTGGCGGTCGGTTGCGGCAGCGACGAGTCGTCCGTCGGCGATGACGCCGGCGGCGGCGGTGGCGGCGGCGGTGGTGGCGGCGGTGAAGACGCCGGCGGCGGCGAGGACACCGGCGGCGGCGGTGGTGAAGACACCGGCGGCGGCGGCGGCGGCGAGGACACCGGCGGTGGCGAAGACGTCGGCGGCGGTGAAGACACTGGCGGTGGCGCCGACGTGCCCGAGCCGCCGGAGTTCTACTCGTACGTCCGCCTGCTGAACCTGTCCGACAACGGGCCGACCCTCGAGCTGTGGATCGACGGCAACCCGCCTGACCCGTCGTCGTCGTTTGCGTCGCTCTCGTACCTCGAGACGGCGCCGCGGATCGGCGAAGAAGAGGCGTACCTCGAGTTCGGCAGCGGATCGTACCAGGCCGCGCTCGTGCCCGAGGGCGGCACGATCGAGGACGCGGTGTACGAGCAGCAGTGGAACCTCTCGCCGAATGGCCGGTACACGGTGTGGGCGTTCGGCGACTACGAGTCCGACGACCCGCAGCGGGCGTACTCGATCAACGTGACCGTCGACGACATCTCGGACATCGAGATGGCCACCCGCCTGCGCGTGCACCACGCGGTGATGGGCGCGGGCCCGGTCGACGTCTACATCGGCGGTGAGGTGCAGTTCGAGTCGCTGCAGTACGGCACGTACATCCTCGACTACCTCGTCGCCGAGCCCGGGTCGTACGCGATCGCGCTGGCGCCCGAGGGCGAGGTCGACTTCGTCGCGCGCCAGACCTCGGACTTCGACGAGCAGATGTTCAACATCTGGTTCTTCGGCGACGCCGAGACCGGCGACATCGCCATGCTGACGCTGACGCGCGACAACGTGCTGCAGCTCATCGAAGAGTAGGCCGCGCCGCGGCTTCGGCCGCACGCGAACCGCGTCGTCACGCCAGCTCGACGCGGTTTCGCCCCGCCTTCTTGGCCTTGTACAGGGCCCGGTCCGCGTCCTTGACCACCGCTTCGGGGGTGGCGCGGTCGTCCGTGCGCTCGGCGGCGCCGATGCTCACGGTGACCGAGACACGCCGTTCGGTCTTCGTCGGCTTCGCGCCGGCGCGGCGGGGCAGGGTGACTCGCGTCTCGCGGATCGCCTTGCGCAGCGTCTCGAGGTGCTCGCGGGTGTCGTCCGCCGACCGCCGGGGGAAGAGCACCGTGAACTCCTCGCCGCCATACCGGTAGGCCCGCCCGCCGCCGGTCACCCGATCGAGGCGCCGGGCGACCGCGCGCAGGACCCGATCGCCGGCGTCGTGCCCGTACCGGTCGTTGAACTTCTTGAAGTGGTCCACGTCGACCATGGCGACGGTGTACCGACGGCCCTGCTGCGCCAGCGCTTCGTCGAGGGCGCGGCGCCCGAGCAGTCCGGTGAGCCGGTCGCGAAAGGCGAGGTCGTACGAGCTCTCGATCGTCGCAATCAGCAGCCCGGCGACGACGAGCAACGCGAGGGTGGCGCGACCGCTCGGCGTGACGTGGCTCGACAGCCCGGCGAGGGCGACCGCCAGCGCGACCGTCACGGTGGCGTCGAGGGGGGCGCGGCGACGCACGATCGTGATCGCCGCGACCGCGAGGGCCAGGGCGCCGGCGACCGCGGGGCCGGTGGGCAGGGCGAGGGCGCTGTCGAGGGTCGCGAAACCCGTGGGCGCCGCGAGACGATCGAGCACCTCGATCGGCACCCGGTCCGCGCCGCGGACGACACCCCACGCGAGGCCGCCGAGGACGCCGGCGCGGACGAGCCCGCGGGTCGTGGCGGGTGACGCCGGCGCAGCGACGAGGAGCCCGGCGATGGCCAGCGGCGCAGCGGTCGCTGCGACGATCGCGACCGGCGCCGAGATCGGCAGGGCCAGCCAGGCGGCGCCGAAGACGAAGAGCGACCACGCGACCCGGGTGCGCCCGAAGCGCAGCGAGAGCGCGAGCGCCGCGCCGAAGGTGATCGGCAACGCCGGCTCGACGAGGGGCTGGGTCGCGGCGCGCACCTCGGCCGACACGGCGAACGCGATCGCCGCGATGGCCATCGCGAGCGCGGGCCAGGCCCGGCGCAGGGTCTCTTTGAGGTCGTCGAACACGGCACCTCCACGTGTAGGTGAAGGTGCCACATCCTGGGGTCGACGTCAGGTTCCGCGCGTCGAAGCCCGGGTCATTCGTCGGCGGTCGAGCGGGCGTGCGGGCCCAGCTCGCACCACGCTCCGTCACGGAGTCCGATGCGGGTGGCGCCGCTCACCGTTGCCGGTCCCGGGTGCTCCGGATCCCCGGGCAGGACGAGCTGCAGGGCGCCGCCGACCTGCGTGAACACGGGCTCGATGGGCACCGGCGTCTCGGCCACGGCCCACGCGCGGACGCCGTCCCGCTCGGCGGCGTCGGCGAGGTCGAGCAGGGTGCGCCACGTCGGTGGAGCGAGCTGCAGCTCGCCGCGGGCGTGGGCACGGATCGCGTCGGCCGGGCGCACCCACTGTTCGGCGACGGTCTCGTCGTGGTCCGCGATCGGCACCTGCCCATGCGGGGCCGGCGCGACGAAGAACCGGGTGTCGTACCGCTTCGGCTCGTTCGCCGGCGTGATCCAGTGCGCGAAGGGCAGGATCGCGTCGAGGTGCACGACGAGACCCTCCTCGCGGGCGACATCGAGCAGGCCGGCGTCGCGGCCGTTCAGGCGCTGGCGCCAGGTCGTGAGCCGCGCCCGATCGGCGTCGGTCGCGGCGAGGGGGCGACCGTCGCGGCGATGGGCGAGCAGCAGACCCGACTCCTCGAAGCACTCGCGGATCGCGGCGACGAAGAAGGCGCGGGCCTGCGCGGCGTCGAGGTCGATGAACGCGTCGTGCAGGGCGTCGAGCCCCTCGACGTGGTCGAGCCAGGCGTCGTCGGCGTCGCCGGGATCGACACGCCCACCCGGGTAGACCCACGCCCGAGCCATGAACGCCGCCTTCGCCGTGCGGCGCAGCAGCAGGACCTCGACGTCGGGTCCGTCGCCGCGCGCCACGACGACCGTCGCGGCGGGGCGGGGGACCGCGGGGGGCGGTGTCATCGCGCCTCGATCAGTTGCGGCGCGACTGGCCGAACCCTTCGGCGTAGCCTTCTTCGCGGTTGCGCTTGAAGAAGTACTCGTACCGCTGCTCGCCGGTCTCGTCGTCGCGGGTCTGCAGCACCGAGATCAGCTCCCAGCCGTGCTGGCCGATGATCTGCAGGCTGACGTCGCGATACAGCGTCTCGTCGTTGTGGTCGTAGAAGGTCACGAGCTCGGCGCGCCCGGGGGCGGCGTAGCCGTGGATGTAGTCCCAGATGGCCATGGTGTCCCGAGGTGTGGGTTCAGCCGCGAAGGGCAGCGCCGATGACGGCAGGCAGGCGACCCCAGCCGGGCTTCGCCTCGAAACGGACGAGTGCGCGTCCGAGCTTGTCCTGCGTCTTGTGGTCGCTGAACCACGCAGGCGTCGGATTGATGACGAAGGGGGCCTTCACGACGGACTTCTGCGGGTGCTCGAACATGTAGGTGTTGTGCACCACGCCGCGTCCGGACCGGATGTCTTCGAGGGGGTGGCCCGGGTGGGCGCCCCACGTGGTGACGACGAGTCCGTAGATCACACCGGCCCAGACGTTGATGCCGATCCCGCCGTAGCGGAGGTTCGCCACGCAGCGATCGAAGGCGTCGGCGTACTCCTTCTCGCTCTTCGGGTGGATGAGCATCATCGTCGACAGGGTGCCCCAGCATTCGTCGTTGGCGAACGTGGTGGCGGCGTCGAGGAATTCCCCGGCGGTCGTGGCGTCGAGCTCGACCTCGGCGAGGACGCCGCAGAACGCCTCGTTCGTCAGGGCGTACTCATCGCTGGTCGGGGCGACGTCCGGGATCACCGTCCACGGCACGACCTCTTCGCCCTGCACGCTGAGCGGCTTCGCGTTCGGGTAGTGCTCGAGGAACGCCTGGTACCGATTCTGCGCGCCCGGGTAGTACGCCTTGCGCGACGGCATCCCGGCGAGCACCGCGTGGACCTTCTCGATGAAGCGCTCGCGCAGCGGCCAGCCCTTCGCCGTGACGAGGACCTTGGCGGCGTTGCAGTTGAAGCTCGCGTTGTTCGTCACCATCGCGGCGACGTGGCGGGCCTGGTAGTCGAGCTGCTTCTCGGACCACGGGCCGGGCACGATGAGCACCGGCGTGACGCAGCCGAGCTCGGACGTGATCGGGCGGGTGTTGATCGGGGTGCCGGCGGCCTTGTTGGCGGCCTGCTCCTCGGGGGTCGAGCCCCAGATGATCATGTCGTGGGTGCGGTCCGATCCGGTGATGTGGATCGTCTCGACGAGCTCGTGGTTCGTCAGGTGCTTGCCGACCTCGGCGCCACCGTGGACGACGCCGAACACACCGGCCTCGATGAGCGGGCGCAGGCTCTGCTCGATGAACGGACCGAGGTACGCGTTGACGGGGTTCGTCTTGAGGATGACGACCTCGTCTTCGGCGAAGAGCTTGTACAGCGCGTCCATCGGGCCGATCGACGCGACGTTGCCGGCGCCGAGGACGAGGGCGAGCTTGCCCTCGACGGTCTCGCCGGCGGCCTTGCGGCGGTAGATCATGCCCTGCGTGGCCTCGTGGCCGGGCTCGATCCACACGTCGGCGGTGAAGCCGGTGAACATGAGCTTGTCGAAGAGGTCGCCGGGGAACACCCGCGCGACGAGCTGGCCGTCGGCGCGCCGCTCGACGTTCGCCGGCTTCGGCTGGCCCCCCTTCTCGAGGGTCTCGATGAGCAGCCGCATGTTGCGGATCGTGGTCACCGGGCCGCCGAGCCATTCCTCACCGGCGCGGCTCGAGCCGGCGTCGATGCCCTTGGCGCGACACGCGGCCTCGACCCAGCCCTCGGCGGCAGCGACGGACGCCTGCACGCACTCGTGCAGCAGCTGGATGCGGCGCGGGATGGGGGTCTGGACCCACGCGTCGCGCTGGCCGTGCAGCCGCTCGAGGAGCGCGTCGACCTCGGCGAGCGGGGTCGGCTCCATCGAAGGGGGCGGTTCGGGAAAGCGCGGCGATGCCATGACGACTCCGGGGATAGCGAACGGGGCCGCAGCCTAGCGCGCAGCGCGCGGCATCTCAACGACGGTGCGGCACCGATTCGCCTTTCGACCGATCGGTCGGCGTGCTACGACGAGGCGTCGATGCAGCGCGAACGACGAGCAGGACGATGATCCTCCCGGGGCGATTTCGAGCCGAGACCCTCATCGGGCGGGGCGGGATGGGCGAGGTCTGGCGAGGGACCCACCTCGGCCAGGACCTGCCGGTCGCGATCAAGGTCCTGACGAGCGACGAGACGCGGTCGGACCGGTGGCGCGAGGCGTTCCGCAACGAGGTGCGCAACGCGGCTCGGCTGTACCACCCCGGCGTCGCGCTCGTGTTCGACCACGGGCTGATCCCCGAGTCGGTCGCCCGGGACTCTGGCGGTCGGCTGCGCGCGGGCAGCCCGTGGCTCGTCATGGAGCTCGCGACCGGCGGGACCCTCGTGCAGGTCGAACGCCCGATGGCGTGGCGTCCGCTGCGCCGCATTCTGCTGCGCCTTCTCGACGCGCTCGCCCACGCCCACGCACGCGGCGTCGTGCACCGGGATCTCAAGCCGGCGAACGTGCTGCTGTGCACGCACCACGACGCGCGCCCGGGGCCGAAGGTCACCGACTTCGGCATCGCCCATCCCATCACCGGCCTGAGCCGCGGCGGCGTCATCGAAGACGAGATCGCCGGCAGCCCGCACTACATGGCGCCCGAGCAGCTGCTCGGGTACTGGCGCGACTACGGCCCGTGGACGGACCTCTATGCGCTCGGCTGCATCGCCTGCGAGCTGGCGACCGGCGCCGTGCCGTTCGCCGGACGCACCGTGCGTGAGATCATCGACGCGCACCTGCACACCGCCGTCCCGCGGATCGTAGCCCGGGGCGAGGGCATCCCGTCCGGGTTCGCGGCGTGGGTGACGCGCCTGCTGCACAAGGATCCCGCAGACCGGTTCGGATCCGCCGCCGAAGCCGCCGAGGCGCTGCTCGCGTGCAACCGCGGCCGCCGGGTCGGCGACACCTCGCCCGCCGGGTTCGACGCGGTCGTGGCCGGCTCGTCGGACATCGGCGCCCTTGCGACGACGATGCACGTCGGTCACGTGTCCGACCATGAGGGCACCCAGGCGTCGGCCCGGGTCACCGTGCGGGCGACGTCGTCGAGCGGCGTGCCGATCCCGCTCGCGATCCACGGGGTCGACCTCGATCCCGAGGCGTGGCAGCTCATCGAGGTGGACCCGCTGCCGGCGGCGCTGCGTGGCGCCGGGCTCGGGCTCTATGGACTGCGCCCGATCCCCTTCGTCGGTCGCCGCCGCGAGCGGTCCGTCCTGTGGGACGTGCTCGAGGGGGTCCGGTCGTCTGGGGAGACCCGGGTCGTCGTGCTTCATGGGCCCGCAGGCGTCGGCAAGAGCCGCATCGCCGAGTGGTTCGTCGAGCGAGCGGACGAGACTGGCGCGGCGTCGCACCTGCGGGCGGTGCATGGTGCGCCCCCGACGCCGGGGGATGGACTGGGCCCCATGTTCGAGCGCGCTTTCGGCTGTGCAGGACTCACGCGCGTCGAGGTCGCTGCCCGGGTGAAGCGGCGTCTCGAGGTCGAAGGCAACCCGGGGCTGCCCGAGGTCGCCGCGATCACCGAGCTCATCCGCCCGCTGTCGATCGCCGACGAGTCCGGCCCGTCGCTGCGGTTCTCGAACGCGCGCGAGCGGCACGTGGTCGCGTGGCGGGTGCTCACGCGGATGTCGCGCCGTCGCCCGGTGATCGTGTGGATCGACGACGTGCAGTGGGGGCTCGACGCGATCGAGTTCGTCCGATTCGCCATCGACCGAGCCCGCGAAGAGGCGGCGCCGGTGCTCTTCGTGCTCACGATGCGCGACGAGTCGCTCGCCAGTGAGCCGGTCGCCGCAGAGCGTCTGGAGGCGGTCTGTCAGGAGACGGTCACCCTCGACCTCGCCGTCGGGCCGCTCGACGACACGGAGCAGGTGCGCCTGGTGCGCGAGCTCGTCGGTGTGGATCCCGAGCTCGCGGGTCAGGTCGCCGCGCGGACTCGGGGCAACCCGCTCTTTGCCGTTCAGCTCGTCGGCGACTGGGTGCAGCGCGAGTGGCTCGAGGTGCACGACCAGGGGCTGCGGTTGCGCGAGGGCATCGAGCCGTCGCTGCCCGATGACGTGCACGAGGCCTGGCGCGGGCGGGTCGAGCGGATCACCGCCGCGTTCGGTCCGCAGGCGGGCCCCGCCCTGGAGCTCGCCGCCGCCCTCGGGCAGGAGGTCGTCGACGACGAGTGGCGCGACGCCTGCGCGTTCGCAGAGCTGCACGCGCCGAACGGCCTCGTCGACCAGCTCATCGAGACGCGCCTCGCGCTGCCGCGGCCCGATGGCTGGGCGTTCGCCCACGGCATGATCCGCGAGTCGCTGGAGCGCGTCGCCCGCGAGGCCGGCCGGTGGACACGGCACGCGGCGGCGTGTGCCGTGATGCTGGAGCGCCGGTACCCGCAGGGCACGCCGGGGCTCGCGGAGCGCCACGGCCGCGCCCTGCTCGAGGCCGGTCTGCCGCATCAGGCGCTGGCGTCTCTGCACGAGGGCGCCCGCGAACGCGAGGCGGCGAGCGACATCGTGGCGGCGGAAGTGTTGCTCGTGCTGCGCGAGAAGGCGCTCGAGGGGATCGGCAGCGCGCCGGACGACGCGCGGTGGGTCTCGAACGCGCTCGATCTGGCCGAGCTGGCGGGCACCCAGGGGCGGTTCGACGACGCCACGCGCAGAGCGGAACGGGCGCTGGGCATCGCTCGGCGCAACCAGTGGGCGCACCTCGAAGCGCGCGCCCTCGAGCGGCTGGGCTATGTGGCGCGCCAGCGCTCGGACCTGTCGACGGCGGGCGCGCGTTTCGAGCAGGCGCGGCAGATCTTCGTCGACCTGGGCGACGTCGCCGGCCAGGCCCGCGTGCTGCGTGGGCTCGGCTGGGTGGCCGTGCTCGCTGGCCGGTTGAGCGAGGCAGAGTCGTGCGTCGAGGCGGCGCGCCAGCGCTTCGAGAGCCTCAACGACGAGCGTGGGGTTGCCGGGTGCGAGCGCACGCTCGGCGACGTGGCCCGGAATCGCGGGGATTTCGAGCTCGCCGCGCGGTGGTTCCGTCGGGCCGGCGACCGGTTCGAGCGGCTGGGCAACATCGCCGGCGTGTCCGAGTGCGTGCACGGCGTCGCCGAGGTGCAGCGGTACCAGGGCGCCCTGCGCGAGGCCGCAGAGGGATACCGCCGGTCGATCGAGCTGGAGCGGATCTTCGGGACGCGCGCGCCGACGATCCCGCTGCTCAATCTGGGGCTCGTGGCGATCGCCCGCGAGCGCTGGGCCGAGGCGCGCGATTCGCTCGAGCACGTGGTCTCGGCGTTCCGTCGGCTTCGCCAGCCCGGGTACCTCGGGTGCGCCCACGCCTGCCTGCTGCCCGCCGTGGCCGGGCTCGGCGACTGGGACGCGTGGGACGAGCACTTCGCCCTCGCGCTCGAAGCGTTCGAGGAGGCCCCGCTCGTCGACGTCGACATCGCGACGGCGGCCGAGACGGCCGCGCGTCTCGCCGCAGCGGCGGGCAAGCACCGTCGCGCGCGTCGCGCGTGGGGGCTGGCGTTCGAGCAGTGGACGTCGCTGGGGCAGACGTCGCGCGCGGACGTCGTCGCCGGGGCGCTTGAGCAGCTGCACGCGCAGGACGGAGATTGAGCCCGAGGCCGGGTGCTGCGAGACTGGCGGTCCGAACCTCCACTCGGATCTGCCCATGCACCGCCTGCTTCGCGCTGTCGTTCTGCTGACCCTCGTCGTGTTCGCGGCGTCCTGTAGTGACGACGGCGGCGATGCCTCGTCGTCGGACGACGTCGGAACGGATGCTAGCGGCTCCGGTGATACCGGCGACGATGTGGCGATCGACACGGGAGGATCCGGCGACACGACCGCGGACGCCGACGCGATGAGCGACGTGGGCCTGCCGCCGGAGTGTGTCGGCGAGCCGGGCCCGGCGCCGGACTACGTGCCGGTGGCCTGCCCCGGGCAGCACGACGTCGAGGTGGTCGACACCCGGGTCATCGTGCCCGGCGACGGCATCCCCGCAGAAGCCGAGGCGCAGAACTCGAACAACAACCTCGACGTGATCCGGTTCGAAGGGAGGGTGTGGCTGGTGTGGCGCACGTCGCCGGACCACTTCGCCGGGCCGGAGACGCGGATCCACGTCGTCAGCTCGACGGACGAGCAGACGTGGCGCTACGAGGCGTCGTTCTCGCGGGCGACGGACCTGCGCGAGCCCCGGTTCCTGGTGCACGACGACCGGCTCTTTCTGTACCTCGCCGAGCTGGGGACGAACCGCCTCGACTTCGAGCCGCGGGCGACGCTGTATTCGGTGCGTGATGGGGACGGAGGCTGGTCCGAGCTCGCCGAGATGGGTCTGCCGAACTTCATCGCCTGGCGCGTCCGCACGGTCGACGGCGTCCCGATGATGATCGGCTACTCGGGCGGCGAGAACGTGTACGACTTCGACGGTGAACCGGTGTTCGTCGAGCTGCTCACGACGGACGACGGCATCACGTGGACGGCGTTCGATCCGGACCGCCGGGTGGTGAGCGAGGGCGGCGGGTCCGAAGCCGACTTCGCGTTTCGGCCCGACGGTTCGCTCGTGGCGGTGATCCGCAACGAGGCCGGCGACGAGATGGGTCTGGGCTCGAAGGTCTGCACGGCGCCTGCGGACGACGTCACGGAGTGGACGTGTGCGCCCGACCCCCGCAAGTACGACTCGCCGTTGCTCTTCGCGCGCGACGGTGAGGTGTACGTGGTCGGCCGGCGCAACGTGACGCCGACCGGGCACTACGAGCTCGATCGCCCGGACGTCCCGGTGCTCGGCCGCGCCGTGCTCGCCCAGGCCGAGTACACCGCCGCCCCGAAGCGGTGCAGCCTCTGGCGCGTCGAGCCCACCACCGGACAGGTCGTGTTCATCCTCGACCTGCCGTCCCGCGGCGACACCTGCTTCGCGTCCATCCTCGAAGGCGACGCCGACGACGAGCTGATTCTGTACAACTACACGTCCCCACTGGACGGCGACGAGGACCCGTCCTGGCGCGAGGGCCAGGATGGCCCCACGCAGGTGGTCCGACACGTGCTGCGGTTCTCGGCGCGGTAGTGGGGGCTGTCCGCCAGGTGCGCTGAAGCACCGGGGTCACCCCGTCCCTCCCTCGGGGAGGGACCGACCCGTGCGGTAGCGCGGGTCAGGGAGGGGGGTTCGAGCGACCGCCATGGGTGGCTCGGG
>Ga0070729_10002427_pt1 | contig 24125 bp, 21 predicted proteins | sample tdDd472_FD_66725 | JGI IMG/M metagenome (GOLD analysis project Ga0070729, IMG submission 66725) | Marine sediment microbial communities from the Atlantic coast under amendment with organic carbon and nitrate - tdDd47.2 | ecosystem: Environmental > Aquatic > Marine > Coastal > Sediment | place... | reverse complement strand
CGAACCTCCTGTCTGGAGCCTCGCCGTCCCGTGGTTGGGGCGGCTTTTTAGCAGTTGGTAACGCGGCTGCAATACGCACAAATCCCGCGGGTCCCCGGATAGATTGAACGGCCAGGGTACCGATGGCCGGCTCTCGGAACAACCCTTGATCGCCAGGTTGGTTCCGTCAATCTCTATTCTACTAGAAAATCTCCGATTGTGACAATAAGAATCGTGACGATTTCCATGTGGTTACTGAGCTTGCCCCCATCCTGGGTCCAGACCTAGAACAACTTCGCCAACTGCACCGCTACAAACCGCGCTGCCCAGACGTATCCAAAGCTTACTGGACCAGTACGACCTTGTGCACCAGCCGCAGACCTTCGCCCTCGAGACAGGCCAGATAGGTACCTGCAGGCAGGGCTCGTCCCTGGGCGTCTCGTCCGTTCCAGAAGACGGAGTGTTCCTGGGCCTCGAACCGACGATCGGCCAGGACCCGCAGCCTGTTTCCGGCCACATCGTAGATGACCAGCTGCAGGGAGCGAGGTTCTTCCACTGCAAAGCTGAGCGTGGCTCCCGGATTACTGGGATTCGGCCACGGCGCACTGAACTGGACACCGAGAGCCGCCGTGGGAATCGATGATTCCTCGGTCACGAAACGCAGATCGTCGATGAGCATCTCGTCGCCGACGCTCACACCGAAGTAGCTGCAGAAGGACCACTGGATGCTGACCATTTCGGTCAGGGTCTCCTCGTAGCCGTAGGCCTGCCAGCCTTCGGCGTCACGCCAGGACCAGGTCCCGTCGGCGATGTCGAAGCTGTTGTCGGTCCAGGATGTCTGAGACATGAAGTCCCAGTAGACATACTTCTCGGTCACGCCCTGGCTCGCTTCATTGGCGGTGGGCTGCATGTAGAGCCGGACCGAGAAGTTCCAGGACCAGGGGGCGATATGGCTGAAGTAGATCTGGCTGACGCTGGTCAGGGGGATCTGTTTCTCCAGGCCGAATTCGTTGCACCAGTAGGCCTGGATCGCGCGACAGCCGACGCTCCAGTCGCCCACACAACAATCGTCGGACACGGTGATGACCTGGGACAGGCCGCAGGTCCGGACCCAGCCGTCGGCTTCGGCAGCGGCCACCGTGGCATACTCGGTCCAGCTATCAGCTACTTCGGGAATGGTTCCGGCGGACGCTGACCCTGCTCCCAGCAACAGAGTGCCCAGCAAAAGGACTCGGCAGCAATTCATGGCAATCTCCCCTCATGATTCTGATCTCCCGTTCTCATTGCAGCACAATCGGCCGATCCTGGCGAGTTGGGGGAGGTTTCGCGTTACATGCCAAGTGGAATCAAGAGTGGCCGGCACACTCGCCTCTCGCTGACCTCGTATGACTGGGGTCCATGCCGTCAGGAGACTGTGGATTTTCACTGACTCCGTGATCGTCCGCAAATCTATAGCGACAGAAGGTGCATACCAAAACTGAGCGAAGAGACCCCGAGAAGCCCGTCCTCGAGATCAAGCGCAAGACCCACCGCAGGCCCAACCCCCCCCGGCCCTAGTTCTGCTCCGCCAGTTCCTTCTTCTTCCGCGCCGCATATTTCCCGGCATCCGCCCCATACTCCTCACAAGGCTGATCCTCGTGACAGATGAACGTCGCGTGCTCTCCGGCTATCCGCGAGAAGAATATCCGCACGTCCTCTCCGTCCAACGTCAGCCTCAACTCGCAGAGATTCGGTTCCTCTTCTGCTTTGAGCGTCTCACTGCATATGGGGCAGGAGAAATCCCAGGCCGTGCCGTCCTCGGTGGTCACCTTGGGTGGCAGGTGGACCTCGTACTTGCCCGGCTGGGGGTGCAGGCCGACCAGGCAATCCACGTCGTCGTGGCTCATTCTGAGGATGACCGACCGGTCAGGATTGAGTGCGGCACTACATTTGGGACAACTGTAATCCCAGCTCATATTCGCCCTCCTTCTTCATTGGTGTGGCCCGGGGCGAAATCCGCCGTTCCGCTCGGCCGGCTACCATTACCAATAATAAAAACACATTATCAACACTGCTTTGGTCCGTTTTCACCGGCCGCGCCCGTCGCTCACACCTCGCCGAGCGGCAACCTCTTATGTCACAGTCATTTTCTCCAGCAGAACCTTCGGCGCGAGCTTGTGTTTGTCCAGGCCCACCTCCGCCGGCTTTAGACCCTGGGCCAGCGCCAGCAACTGGAAGTAGTAAACCGGCGGCACTGCGAAACCCAGGTCGTACTTGCGCGCGATCAGCAGCTGGCCGGTGTCGAACGAGTCGAAGCACGACGGGCAGATCACGCCCATGGCGTCCACGTCCGCTGCGTGGATCGATTCGAGAATCGTGCGCGTCATGGTCTCGGGCAGGTCGCAATCCCGGCACGACTTGCCGCAGCAGATCACTCGTTCGTCGTGGTCCACCGGCTCGGCGCCGATCGCCCGCAACATGTCCTCGAAGATCGTCGGGTGGTCCGGGTCGTCCACCCGCATGATGTCGCGCGGCTTCAGCAGGTGGCACCCGTAGTGCACTGCGATTCGCACGCCATCCAGCGGCTGCGTCACCGACGCGCGGACACCGTCGTACCCCACTTCGTCCCGCATCACCGTGATCAGGTGGCGCGCGTCCACCGTGCCCCGGTACTCCAGTCCGATTCCGGCCAGCTGTGCGTTGACCCGCTCCAGCAGTTCGCCGCCCGGGTTCAGCAGATGCGCGGCCTCGGCCAGTGTCTCGGTGCACCCGCTGCAGATGGTCACGAAGTCGAGACCCGCCTGCTCGGCGATTGCCAGGTTCCGGGCGGCCAGGGTCAGCCAGTTCTCCTTGTGCAACGACTTGAAGAACACGGGGTCGGGGCAGCAACCCAACCCGTCCAGATCGACCAGCTCGATCCCGAGCGTGCCCACGGTCTTGCGAACCGCCGCCTCCATCTGGGGGTGGCGCACCTGGATCATACAGCCGGGGAAGAACGCGAATTCCACGTCAGTCCTCCTTCCCCGGCACGTCGTCTACCAGCAGCCGCTGTAGCTGCGACGCGTCCAGTTCCGGCAGCGGCGGCAGGCCGAGCTCCTGTCGCCGGCGGTGGGTGGCCGTCGTGACCACGGCGCTGCGACCGGTGTTCAGCAGGCCGTCGACCATGCGGTCCACGCCCTTGGGCACGACGCCCCGCTCGCCCATCAGGTTCTTGAGTGCGATGATCACCTCGATGGGCTTCACGTCCTGGGGGCAGCGGTCGAAGCAGGTGAAGCAGTTCGAGCACTGCCAGACCGGCGACTCGGGACCGACGACCGCCTCTTCCATGCCGTACAGCACCGTCAGCATGATGAGGCGCGGGTTGAACTCGTCGCTGAAGCGCGCCGAGGGGCAGTCGCCCACGCAGGCCCCGCACTGGTAGCAGTAGTTGACGCCGTCGCCCTCGAGGACGAGGCCCATTTGCTCGCGGAACCGGTGGTTGATCTTGACGGGATCATCGCCCACGGCCTACTCCTTCGCCTCCAGCGGCCTGACACTGTTGGACCGGCACTTGGGGCACGCTCGCTCGACAAGGGCTCCCTTGGGGTCGTAGTCCTCGACATAGCCGTGCCCGCAGCGCATGCACTTAAATTTCCACGGTTTTTTCACCCTCGGCGGCCTCCTCTCGCACGGCCTCTTGCTTCGTTGCGGTCTTGGCGAGCCTGGCCAGCTTCTTCTCGTGCTCGGCCTGCAGCGCCTCCATGGTGTGCCGGACCTCCTCGTCGGTGACCGTCCGGCGTAGATCCTCCATCTGCTCCATGGTCTTCTGGAACTTGTTACCCTCCGCCGCACTGATCCATTCCAGTTGCAGCCGCTCGGGCCGGATGTCCCGCTTCTCCAGGTACTTCCACAGCTTGTAGACCCTTTTGACGGTCTGGCGGTTGGCGTCGATGTAGTGACAGTCGCTGAAGTGGCAGCCCGACACGAGCACCACCGGCGCCCCCTTGCGGAAGGCGCGCAGCACGAAGGCCTCGTCCACCCGCGCCGAGCACATGGTGCGGATCAGGCGGTTGCTCGCCGGGTACTGCATGCGGCCGATGCCCGCCGTGTCGCCGCCGGCGTAGCTGCACCAGTTGCAGGCGAAGACGATGACCTTTTCCATGGGGTCGGCCGCCAGCAGCGTGTCCACCTGGCCCATGATCTGGCTGTCGGTGAAGTGGCGCATGCCGATGGCCCCGAAGACGCAGGTCGCGGCGCAGTTGCCGCAACCGGCGCAGGCCGCCTCGACCACCTGGGCCTTGGTCTTGGTCTTCTTGTCGGCGGTGATCGCCCCGTACGGGCAGACCGCCGCGCACAGACCGCAGGCGTTGCAGTCGTCGTGGTCCACCACCGCGGTGATCGACTCGACGGTGACCTTGCCCGCGTTCAGGAGGGCCCCGGCCCGGGACGCCGCTGCGCCCGCCTGGGTGACCGAGTCCTTGACGTCCTTGGGCGCCTCGGCGCAGCCCGCGATGTACACGCCCTTGGTGGGCGCGTCCACCGGCTTCAGCTTGGGGTGCGCTTCCATCAGGAAGCCGTCGGCGGTGGACGACAGGGTCAGCAGCCGGCGCACGTCCCTGTCCGCCGCTTGGGGCCGTGCCCCCACCGAGAGCACGATCATGTCGAACTCGTGCTCCTCGATCTCCTGGGTGGTCGTGTTCTCCACCATCATGCGCAGGGCGCCGGTCTCGGGGTCCTCCTCGACCTCGCCCGGGATGCCGCGGATGTACTGCACGCCCGCCTCGCGGCTCTTCGCGTACAGCTCCTCGAAACCCTTGCCGAAGGCGCGCATGTCGATGTAGAACACCGAGCACTCGCTGTCCGGGTAGTGGTCCCGGATCAGCAGCGTGTCCTTGACCGTGTTCATGCAGCAGAAGTTGCTGCAGTAGCCGGCGCCGTCCCGCAGCGAGCGCGAGCCGACGCACTGGATGAAGCCGATCCGTCGGGGTGTGGTGTGGTCGCCGGGGCGCACCAGGTGGCCCTCGGTGGGGCCGCCGGCGCAGATCAGCCGCTCGAACTCCATGCTGGTGACGACGTTCTCGAACCGGGTGTAGCCGTACTCGTCCAGGGCGGTGGGGTCATAGGGCTCGATGCCCGTGGCCACGACGACCGCGCCCACGTCCAGCACCACCGTTTCGTCCTGCATGTCGTAGTCGATCGCCTGCTTGTCGCACACCTCGGCGCACTTGCCGCAGGCGATGGGGTTGGTGCCGAGGCACGTCTCCATGTCGATGACGTAGGAAGAGGGCACGGCCTGGGGGAACGGCAGGTAGACCGCCCGCCGCGTCGACAGGCCCATCTGGTACTCGTCCGGATGGGTCGCCGGACAGACCGTTGCGCACTCGCCGCAACTGTTGCAGAGCGAGGTGTCGACGTAGCGTGCCTTCTTGCGAACCGTGACCTTGAAGTTCCCCACGTAACCGGAGACGTCTTCGACTTCGCTGAAGGCCATCAACTGTATGTTGGGATGCCGACCGGCATCCATCATCTTAGGACCGAGTATTCATATCGAACAGTCCATGGTCGGGAACGTCTTGTCCAACTGCGCCATGATGCCGCCGATGCTCGGGTCCTTTTCCACCAGGTAGACCGGGTGTCCCTGGTCCGCCAGTTCCATGGCCGCCTGGATGCCGGCGACACCGCCGCCGATCACCAGGGCCGCCTTCGTCACCGGGAAGGTCATCTCGTCCTGGGGCGCCAGCTTGGCGGCGCGGGCCACGCTGCTGGCGACCAGGTCCATGGCCTTGCGTGTTGCGGCCGCCGGATCGTTCCCGTGTACCCACGAGCAGTGCTCGCGGAGATTGGCCATCTCCATCAGGTACGGGTTCATGCCGACGTCCCAGACGCAGCCGCGGAACGTCGGCTCGTGCATGCGGGGCGTGCAGGAGGCGACGACCACCCGTTCGAGCTTGTCCTCGACGATGGCCTTCTTGATCTCCTCCTGGCCCGGCTCCGCGCACGTGTACTTGTTCCGCACGACGGTCACGACGCCGGGCAAAGTACGCGCGTACTCCTCCACGGCGGCCGTGTCCACGGTGCCGGCGATGTTCGTGCCGCAGTCGCAGACGAACACCCCGATGCGGGGAAGGGCTTCCTGAGTCATGATTCACCTCCTCTCGTGCTCTCGGCCCGAAGTCCGGCGGTCCGGAATCAGGCTCCTCCGTCGGTGAGCGCGCCCGCCACGACGTCGGCCAGGTCCCGGATCTCGAGATCGGGCACGGCCGGGTCGTCGCCGGACTGGGCGCATTTCAGGTGGATCATGCACTTGGGGCAGGCGGTCACCAGGGAGTCGCTCCCCGTGTCCGCCGCCGCCCTGAGCAGATCCGTCTGGATTCGTTTGGTGGCCTGGTTGCACGCCAGCCAGTTGCCGGCGCAGCAGGTCGCGCCGCCCCCGTGGCGCGGCATTTCCTTCAGCTCGAGACCGGGGACCGCACCGAGTGCGGCCCGCGGCGCGTCGTACTTGCCCTGGTGCCGGCCCAGCCGGCAGGGGTCCTCGAAGGTCACGACGGTTTCCACCGTGTCGAGGGCGAGCTCGCACCCGCGCTCGGCCACCAGCTCGGCCACGTGCACCACAGGGCAGGCGGGCTGGCCGAAACGGTTCTGGTACTCTTCCAGCAGTGTGAGCTGGCACTCGGGGCAGACGGTGACCACGAGCTCGGGCGCCGCCTCCTCGAACATCTTCACGTTGCGCGCAGCCAGCTGTTCGAAGACCTCGTCCTCGCCGGACCAGAGCTGGTCGTGTCCGCAGCACCGCTCGTCCCCCCGCACCGCCGGGGCGATGTTCAGGGCGTTGAGGATGCGGAGTGCGCCCTTGACGGAGTTCAGGGTGCGCACCCCGTTGTTGGCGAAGAAGGCGTCGAAGTAGGGGGTGCAGCCGGTCCAGAGCAGGACCTTTCCCTCCGGGTCGACGCGCAGTTCCTCGCCTTCCAGCCAGTCCAGCCGCCGCTGGGGAAGGTCCGACGCGGACTGCAGTGCGGCCACCTGGTCGATGGCGCTGCAGCGCGTGGCGGTCGGCTTGCCGCCGTTCTCCCGTGAGCGGCGGCGCAGCGGCGGCACCGACCGGGAGATGGGCACTTCCTGGGGGCAGCGCGTGTCGCACTGCATGCAGGTCAGGCAATCCCACACCGCCCCGCCGTTCACGACGTCTCCGCCCTCGGCCAGACGCCGCATGAGGCGCCGTGGCGACAGCGACTTGTTGTAGCGGGCCACGGGGCAGGCGCCCGTGCATTTGCCACAGTCCAGGCAGCGAAGCACCTCGGTGGTGACGGCCGTCATGACGATCCCACCTCCAGTTCCGCCTCCGCGGCTTCGGCCCCGGTCGCGCCGGTGGCGAACTCCTCGTCGCCGACACCGGCGCGCAGCGGACTCGGCCCCAGCTCGGTGATGCGGGCCACGAACTCGTCGATCAGTGCGGCCCACTGGGGCCCCTCCGCCGCCGACACCCACTCCAGCCGTACGCGTTCGGTTTCCAGTCCGAGCAGGCGCAGCAATTCTCTTGTGGTGTCGAATTGCTTGATGGCCCAGTGGTTGCCGAAGATGTAGTGGCAGTCGCCGAGGTGGCAGCCGCTCACCAGCACGCCGTCCGCGCCCAGGCGGAAGGCCTGCAGGACGTGCGTCGTGTTCACCCGGCCGGAGCACATGGTGCGGATAACGCGGAAGCCGGGGGAGTGGGCGATGCGGCTGCTGCCGGCCGTGTCGGCCCCGGCGTAGCTGCACCAGTTGCAGGCGAAGACGACGATGCGGGGCTCGAAGCTCACGACGCCCCCTCCCACTGCAGCATGGTGATCATCATTGTCTCGATCTGGGGGTCGGTGAAATGGCGCGCGGTGATGGCGCCGCTGGGACACCAGGCCACGCAGGTGCCGCAGCCCTTGCACGAGGCCTTGTTGATCTCGGCCACCGGCACGCCCAGGTCTCCGGTCACCAGGCCGGGCGCGTTGAACTCGCAGATTTCCAGGCAGGTGCCGCACCCCCGGCAGCGCGCGGCTTCGACCTCGGCCACGGTGGGCTCGAGGGCGAGCTGCTTGCGCGCCATGACCTGGCCCGCCTTGCCCGCAGCCGCGGCCGCCTCGTTCAGCGAGTCGCTGATGCCTTTGGCTCCCGCCGCGGAGCCGCACACGAACACGCCGTCGACCACCGTCTCCACCGGACCCAGTTCCGGGTGGCGCTCCATGAAGAACCCGTCGGGGCCCACCGGCACCTTCAGGATCTCGCGCAGGCGCGATACCATCTCCGTGTCCGGCACCAGACCCACCGCGAGCACGACCAGGTCGGCCGGGGCTTCGATGGCGCGGCCCAGCATGACGTCGTGCGCCACCACGCCCTTGGCCTTGGTCTTGGTGCCGACCACCTCGGGCGACTGGTCGTCGGGCACCCGGATGAAGAGAACCCCCGCACCGCGGGCCTCGCGGTACATCTCCTCGGCGCCGGGTGCGACGCAGCGCATGTCGCGGTACAGGACCGTGGTCTTCACGTCACGCCGCGCGAGCGTCAGCGCCTGCTCCACGGTGGCGGAGCAGCAGTAGCGGCTGCAGCCCGGGTTGCAGCCGGCGCCCTCCTGCCGCGAACCCACGCACTGGATGAAGACGGCGCTGGCGGGCGCTGCGCCGTCCTTGCCGAACAGCTTGTCCGCCGGATTGGCCAGCCGCTTCTCGAGCTGGATACTGGTCAGCACGTTGCGCTTGGTCCCGTGGCCGAAGGCCCCCGCCGGATCGTGGACCCTGGCCCCGGTGGCCAGGATGATCGTACCGACCTTGATCTCCCCCTGCCCCTTGCCGGTGAGCTCGACGCGGAAGTTGCCCTGGTAACCGTGCACCGCCGCGAGGTCGGTGGCGGTCCGCACCGCGACGCGGGACTTGCCGAGCGGCATTCGCAGTGCGTCCAGCTTCTCCCGGCCCGAGGCCTGGACCCCGTAGAGCGTTTCCAGGCCCGGGTCGCGCAGGATGCCGCCCAGTTCCTTCGCCTTCTCGACGAGGACCACCTCGTAGTCCTGGGCCTCGAGATCGAGGGCGGCGCGGATGCCGGCCACGCCCCCGCCGATGACCAGGGCGCGCCTCGTGACCGGCACCGAGACCGGTTGCAGCGGCTCCAGCGCCACGGCCCGGGCTACACCCATGCGGATCTGGTCCCGCGCCTTCAGGTACGCCTCCTCCGGCACATGCGAGTGCACCCAGGTGCACTGGTCGCGGATGTTGACCATCTCCACCAGGTACGGGTTCAGGCCGCTGCGGGACAGCACCTCGCGGAACACCGGTTCGTGGGTGCGGGGCGTGCAGGCGGCGACGACGACCCTGTTCAACCGGTGCTCCGCGATGGCCGCCTCGATCTCCCGCTGGGAGATGTCCGCGCAGGCGAAGCTGTCGTCCGTCGTATAGGCCACTCCGGGCAGCCGGCGGGCTTCGGCCGCCAGCCGGGCCGGATCCACCACGCCGGCGATGTTGGCCCCGCAGTGACAGACGAAGACGCCCACCCGCGGTTCGCTTCTCGGATCGATGGTCTCGGCGGGCGGTTCCCGGTCGGTCTCCTGCCGGTGGCCCAGCACGTGGACGGCGGCCTCGGCCGCGGCGGCTCCGCCCTGGGCGACGCACTCCGGGATGATGGCCGGCGTTCCGGCGGATCCGGCCACGTGGACGCCCGGCCGGGTCAGCTCCGACGGGGCGTGTTCGGGATCCCGCCGTCGGTAGAAGCCCTGCTCGTCGAGCTCGACACCCAGCACGCGGGCCAGCCCGGGGGCGCCGTGGGCCGGCGTGGCGGCCGTCGACAGGACCACCATGCCGGCCGTCAGCTGCTCCGGGCGTCCGGTGCGAAAATCCTCCACCCACAGGGTCAGATCGCCGGTGGCCTGGTCCTCCTGGATCTTCGCCGGCCGGCCGCGCACGTGGCGGATGTCGTCCCTGCCGAGGCCCCGGGCTACGAAGGCGTCGTAGCCGCGGCCGGTGGCGCGCATGTCCGTGTACAGCAGCACGCACTCGTCGAGGGACGGTTCGTGCTCATGGGCCAGCAGGGCCGACTTCACCGTGTTCATGCAGCAGTAGCGCGAGCAGTAGGGCCGTCCGCCCTCGCCCCGCGAGCCGACGCACTGGACGAACACGATGCGCCCGGGCACCTGGTGGTCGCTGGGCCGCAGCACCCGGCCCCGCGTGGGTCCGGTCGCGCCCAGCAGGCGCTCGAACTCGAGGCCGGTCAGGACATTAGGCGCCCGGCCGTACCCGAAAGGCAGCAGCTCGCGGGGATCGAGCTCGTCGAAGCCCGTGGCCACGATCACCGCGCCCACGTCCAGCTCGAACTCGCGCGGCTGCTCGTCGAAGTCGATGGCGTCGGGCTCGCAGGCCTTCACGCAGCGCTCGCAGAAGAGGATGTCGTCGTTGAGGCAGGTCTCGCGGTCGATGTGGTAGGCCGGCGGCATCGCCTGGGGGAAGGGCCGGTCGATGGCCTTGGCGGACTTCAGCCCCACGTCGTAGGGGTTGGGCCGGACCGCCGGACAGGCCTCGCTGCACAGTCCGCAACTCACGCAGAGCTCGGGGTCCACGTAGCGTGGGGCCTGGCGCACGCGGGCGGTGAACCGGCCGGCGGACCCGTCCAGGCCGACGACTTCGGCGAGCGTGTGCACCGCGATGCGGGGATGCCGACCGGCATCCATCATCAGGGGGCCGAGGATTCAGATCGAGCAGTCGACGGTCGGGAACACCTTGTCCAGCTGGCTCATGCGCCCGCCCAGCGACGGCGTGCGTTCCACCACGTGTACCTGGAACCCCGACCGGGCGAGATCAAGAGCGGACTGTATGCCCGCGATCCCGCCGCCGATCACCATGACTCCCCTGGCTTGCGAAGTACTCATAACCCCTCTCGAAGGCTTGCAGGTTAAGGTCGACGGTCGCCGGGGGAACCGACGACTCGACCGCTTGTTTGGCGGCCTCCTTGCCCACGATCCCGGTGACCGCGGTGGAGAAGCCCACCACGACGATATTCTGGATGATGCGCTTGCCCAGTTCCTCGGCGATGCGCACCGCCGGGACGCCGAACCGCTCGACACCCGGGGCCAGGTCCTCGTCCCGCGGCTGGACCAGGTCCTCGTCGTAGACGAGCGTGCCGCCCTCCTTCAGCTCACCGGCGTACTTCTCGTACCCCTCGCGGGAGAGGGCGATCAGGACGTCGGCGCCCCGCAGGTAGGGGTAGGCGACGAACTCGTCGTCCACGATCAGCGCCGCCGAGCAGGCGCTGCCCCGCGCCTCGGGCCCGAAGCTCTGGGTGAGCGTGGAGTGGACGTCGTCGTAGATGGCCGCCGCCTTGCCGAATATGTAGCCGGTCATGATGACGCCCTGGCCGCCGTAGCCGGTGATCCGGATCTCAGTTCTAGGCATGGCTCGCCTCTTCCTTGTCGGCCGGCGGCATCTGCGCGGCGTGGTAGTAGCGATCGCCCAGCGTGGCGTGGTGCTGCCGGTCGCTGAGCTCGTGCCAGGTGGGGCGCTCCACGTCCAGGAACGTGCCCACCTTGATGTTCTTCTGGTAATCGATGGCGATATCGGACGTGTCGGCGCCGTGCTCGATCTCGCTGGAGTCGTGGTAGTACTTCATGAGGTCCAGACCCGAGCCCAGCCGGTTGCGGCGGGCGTAGAGGGTCGAGCAGGGGGCTATGGCCTCCACGAACGAGAACCCCGGCTTCAGCAGGGCCTCGGTCAGCGACTTCGTCAGCCGGCGCACGTGCAGGCTGGTCCAGCGGGCGATGTACACCGCGCCGCAGGCCTCCAGCAGGTGGGGCAGGCTGAAGGGCGGCTCGAAGGCGCCGTGGGGCGTGGTGGAGGTGATGGCCGGCTGGGGCGTGGTCGGCGCCACCTGCCCGCCGGTCATGCCGTAGATGAAGTTGTTCACGCAGACGACCATGATGTCCATGTTTCGCCGCGCGGCGTGGATCAGGTGGTTGCCGCCGATGGCCGACAGGTCCCCGTCGCCGCTGAAGACCACCACCTTGAGGTCGCGGTTCGCCAGCTTGAGACCCGTGGCGAAGGGGATGGCCCGGCCGTGGGTCGTGTGGTAGCTGTCCAGCTTCATGTAACCGGCCACCCGGCCCGTGCAGCCGATGCCCGAGACGATGGCCATCCTGTCGTAATCCATCTCCGCGCGGTCGATGGCCTCGGCGAAGCACTTCACCACCGTGCCGATGCCGCAGGTCGGGCACCAGATGTGCGGGAAGCGCTCGGTCCGCAGCAGGTGCGCCAGCGGGTGTTCGAGTTGGGTCGTGGTGTCGGTCCGGATCGTCATCGCGCTGCCTCCTCGATGGCCGCCTGGATCACGGCGGGGTCGTGCACGCCGCCTCCCATGTGGGGCACGAGCGTCACCGGGGCCAGGCCCCCCGCGCAGCGCTCCACTTCCAGGCTGACCTGTCCGTAATTGATCTCCGGCACCACGAAGGCCTTCACGGCCGGGGCCAGTTCGCGGATCCGGGTCTCACAGAAGGGCCACAGCGTGAGCATTCGCAGGCAGCCCACCGCGACGCCCTCGCGGCGCGCTCCCTCGATGGCCGCCCGCGTCACGCGCGAGGTGATGCCGTAGCACACCACCAGGACCTCGCAGCCCTCGACCCCGTCCTCCTCGAGGCGGACGATGTCGTCGGCATTGTTGCGGATCTTGTCGCAGAGGCGGCGCACGAGCTGGTCATGGCAGTCGACGGACATCACCGGGTAACCCCGCTCGTCGTGAGTCAGCCCGGTGATGTGGTAGCGGTGCCCCTCGCCGGCGTGGGCCATGTCGGGGATTCCGTCCTCGCCCACGGCGTAGGGGAGGTACTCGCCCTTGGCGGCGTCGGTCCGGCGGCGCGGCACGAGTTCGATGGCGTCGGCCTCCGGGATCACCACCTTCTCGGTCATGTGGCCGATGCACTCGTCCAGCATGACCATCACCGGCGTGCGGTAGGTCTCGGCCAGGTTGAAGGCCTCGATGGTCAGGTAGTAGGCCTCCTGGGGCGACTGGGGGGCCAGGGCGATGATCTCGTAGTCGCCGTGGGAACCCCAGCGCGCCTGCATGACGTCGGCCTGCCCCACCATGGTCGGCAACCCCGTGGAGGGCCCGCCGCGCTGCACGTTCACGATGACGCACGGCGTCTCGAGCATGGCGCCGAGCCCGATGTTCTCCATCATCAGGCTGAACCCGGGCCCCGACGTCACGGTCATGGACTTGGCGCCGCCCCAGGTCGCGCCGAGCACCGCGGTGATCGAGGCGATCTCGTCTTCCATCTGGATGAACGTGCCGCCGATGGTGGGAATCCGGGCCGCGAAGCGTTCGACCACCTCGGTGGAAGGAGTGATGGGGTAGCCGGCCACGAAGTTGCAGCCGGCCGACAGTGCACCCTCCGTGCAGGCGTGGTCGCCGTCCAGGTACTGGCGGCCGGAGAGCACGCGGGTCGCTTCAGCCGTCGGCATGCTGCACCTCCTTCCGGGTTGGTTCGCCCTCATCTTCGGGGGCGGGCAGACAGAAGATCGCGAAATCGGGGCAGATCATCGCGCACAGGTCGCAATCCACACAGTTCTCCGGCGTCACCACCTCGGGATAGTGGTAGCCCTTGGCGTTGAATCCGGTGGACATGGCGAGGACGCCGCGGGGGCAGTATTCGACACAGAATTCGCAGCCCTTGCAGCGGTCGATGATGAGGTGGATTTCACCGCGGGGAATCTTGATCTGGTGGGCGTCGAGAGGAGTCCGCCAGTACCGCATGACCGCGCCCCTTCCGGGCTGAGCCGGCAGTTGCGGCCTTCGTTACCGCTCTGCCGGCGGCCAGAGACAAAACGGCGCGGAGGACTGGTAGGCGCGTGGTGCTAGGTAGCGGTCCCGGCTCCATCGGGTGTTTGTGTCACTCTAGTCCTGGTGTTACTCCCAGAATGTCAGGTGTCCGATTAGATCCTTCTTGCTTCTTGCCACTCGGCGCCAAATCCTACACGCCAGGCCAAAAGCTCAAAATTGACTATACAGGTTCAGGGGCTCCGGTTACAACGAAAATCGGATATAGGATATCAGATATCTTTATCAGGAAGGAACACACGACGGCCCCGGACCAAGCGTCGAAGGCCCTATCTCGTTGTCAGCGAACTCGTTGCCAGTCGGATTGTTCGAAGTAGAACTGCATCTCCTGCAGTAGAGTCTGCAGGTCGCACCGCATCAGGACCTGGTCCTGTTTGCGCCCCCTGCGATCCCGGACATGGTCCGTGAGCACCGTTTCCTCCACGAAGCCCAGGCGTTCGAGGATCCTGCGCGCGGTCGTCTGCGGCGCCATCATCCGCGCGACGATGACCTCGACCTTGTCCTTGACCGCCAGGTTGTAGAGCACCCGGGCCAGGTTCATGCCCAGGCCGGCTCGCTGGTAGTCGCGGGCCACGATCAGGCGCAATTCGCCCACATGCTCCTGCCAGCCGTGCCCTTCGTGTTCGAGCACGCCGTAGGCCACGATGTGTTGCCCGACCCGGGCCACCAGGCGGTGGGCCTTGCCCTCCATCGATTCCTGCAGTCGCTGGACCACCGCTGCGCGATCGGTGACGTCCATGCGCAGGAAGATCCGATCCGCCTCGGGCAGCGCCTTGAAGAAAGTGAGTAATTCGTCCAGGTCTTCGGACCGGAGCTCGGTTATGACGACCTTCCTGCCGTCCTTGATCTCGACCATCTCTCGCATAGCATCTCCTCCCGTCTCGCGAAACCGATGCCATACCAGGATGTCCACCCTACATGTCATGATATCCAAATCCAGCGCGGTCGACAGGCGGACGCCGGGCGGCCGCGGACGCCCGTTGCTCCAAGGCACAGGCGGGCAGGGAGATGGTCCCATGCGGGTCCGGCGCGGCTTTCCGCGGGTCAACGGGCACCGGTGCTTTCGGAAGGCGATCACCCCGACGGTGCCCGGTCGGAATGCGAACCATTAGCGGTAGCGAGGGAACGATTCTGTCGGTGCGTTGAAAACTGTGACAAGTATAGAAATCACCCGACTCTCGTCGCGTTGCCGGGCTCTGTTGCGCGCCCGGCGCTGAGCGGCACTCGACTGCCGGCCGCCCACCGAAAAACAATCCCCCCGCTCAAACCGAGCGGGGGGATCCAATCCAAACGGTACAGACTCAACGCACGAGGGTGACCCTCTCGACCGCGAGTCCCCGCGCAGTCTCGAGTCGGATTTCGTAGATACCGCTGGGGACCGATCGGCCGGCCTGGTCGACGCCGCTCCAGCTCAGCGTTTCGGCGCCGCCGGTGCGTGGACCATCCCACAGCGTGCGCACGAGGCGTCCCCGCAGATCGAAGACCTGTAGCGTGGCGCGGTCCGAGACCGGCAGCGAAATGCGCAGGTTCACCATTGGGTTGAAGGGGTTGGGGCTGGCGCTCAGCGCCAGGCCCGCAGCGGCGGGCAGATCCAGATCCACCTGGTCCAGCGTCTGAGTCCAGCCGTCCTCCTCCAGGACCAGTTCGTACACACGGGGCCAGCCGGCCGGATCGCGGTCGACCAGGCGGTACTGGTGTTCGCGGCTGCTCCCGCCGTCCGGGACCAGTTCGGAGGATGCCCAGCGCTGTTCGCTGACGCCCGCTCCGGCCCGCCGCACCACGGCCAGGCCCTGTTCGGCAGCCAGGTTGGTGCGAATCGTCAGTTCCGCGCCATCGGGCAGGGCACGGGCCAGAATGCTGCCAGTCGCCGCGGAGACCGGAGCCTCCTCGGCCAGGAGCCAGTGCACCTGGTGCTCGTCCCCGTTGGCCGGATCGCCGTCGCGGTCGTAGAAGACGCCCTCGTAGGCGGCCACGGCCTCGGCCGCGTTGGTGATCAGTCCGTCCAGGCCGGCGCCCAGCACCAGGGCCAGCTGGTAGCTGATCGACTCGCCCGGCGCCAGGCCGGCGAAGGGACCGCTGGAGATCACGAACCGGTAGTCGTCCTCGTGGCCCGGCTGCACGTCCGGATCCCAGTGTTCCGTGCCATAGCTCAGCAGTTCGTAGCGCTCGGCGTCGTTGGTCGGATCGCCGCCCTGCTCGAAAGGCAGCAGTCCGGAGAAGCGCTGGAACGTCCGGACGGTCGGCTCGACCGGGGCGTCGACGCCGGCCGGATCGGTCGTGTGCCCGCACAGGACCCAGCCGACGTAGCCGTCGACGGGATTGACCGCCGCGCCGTCGTACATGTATCCCATCTGCACGTTCACCCAGCGGCCGTCCGCGGTCTGGACGGGCCCGACCCAGCTGCCGGCCAAGTCGTCCGCTGCGACCGAGGCCACGCCCCGTGGGCCGATGTCGCAGTCGGAGAACATGCCCAGGTAGACCTGCTCGATGTCCGCCACGCCCACGTTCGTGATCGTGAAATCGTAGCCGACGAAATCGTCGGCCAGCGGGCTGCTCCACTGGATCGACTGCTGGACGACCTCGATGTGGAGGGGATTGTGGTCCGGATTGGTCTCCTGCAGGATCGGTTCGTAGTCGTTGTAGCGGCAAAAGAAGTGCTGGTTGGCGATGGCCGCGAAATCCTCGTCGATCGCGCCGTCCAGGTCGTCGTCCAGGCCGTTCAGGAGTTCCTCGTCCTCCTGGCCGTCATTGTCGTCGTCGGCGTCCGGCCAGGGGTAGCGCGTGCCGCCCGGAGCGCCGTGCGCGGTCGGGTAGATGGAGTCGCCGGGCGCCTCGGTGGGCCGGAACTCGCTGGCCCAGGCGCCGGTCGAGACCCGCTGTTCGCCGAGAACCACGCCGCCCACCCACAGGCCGGCGGCCCAGAGATACTCGTCGCCCGAGCCGGCGGGCCACATCGCCGAAGGCGCGTCGGAGAACGGGAGAGCGGTGCCGGGCATGCTGCCGAGCAGATTCCAGTTCGTCACGTGGCTCCACAGCTCGCCCACGTCGTGGACGTAGCGCCCGTCGATCACGACCTCCTTGTCGGGCGCGCCGGTTTCCTGCGCCGCGAACCCGGCGCTGCTGATCAGGATCAGGAGACAACTGAGATAGATACAAAAGGATATACGTCGGGGACTCATCGGATCCTCCCTACCATGCCTCTGAACATGCCCCGTGAGTGCCTCATCATACCGAAAAATGGGTCACGATACAAATGCGCCAGGGCGACGGGGCCCGGGCCGGCGTGCGGAAGCGGGCTGCCGCGCGCATCGGGGCGCCGGCCACCAGGTGCTTCGGATCGCCTATCTCGCGGCGCAGACGCAACTCCTCGTACAACCGAGGCCCATGCCGTCTATAGATATTGATTTATCATTTTCCCCATGATAGTCTCCTCGGGCCCGCATCAGAACCGCAATCGGGCTCCGCATCTGCTCCGCAATCTCACGGCACAATTCGTAGAGGACTACCCGATCCCCGGTCACTGAGGCGGCGACTGCCATGAACGAAAGTGCCAGGCCCATCCTGATCATTGGTGGCGGTATCGCCGGGATGACCGCGGCGGTGGAGGCCGCCGAGGTCGGCTACCGCGTCATCCTGGTCGAGAAGGAGGCCTTCCTGGGGGGGCGGGTGATGCGCACCCACCGCTATTTTCCCAAGATGTGCCCGCCCACCTGCGGCTTCGAGATCAACGTGCGCCGAATCCGCCAGAATCCGCGGATCACCGTGCACACCCTGGCCGCCGTCGAGGAGATCTCCGGCCACGTCGGCAACTTCAAGGCCCGGATCCGCCTCCAGCCCCGGTACGTGACCGGCCGGTGGCCGGTGGATGTCGCGGCTGCCGAGCAGATATCTTCTGATCGGGTCAACGACTTCAACCTGGGCATGGATCGCACCAAGGCCCTCTACCTGCCCCACGAGATGGCCTATCCGCCCCATCCGGTCCTGGACCGCGAGGCCCTGTCCGACGAGGACGCGGCCAAGCTGGCCGAGCTGTATCCCCTGGGCGCCATCGACCTGGAACTGGAGGAGACCGAGCTCGAGGTCAAGGTCGGGGCGGTCATCGTGGCCACCGGCTGGCGGCCCTACGATGCGGACCATCTGGAGCACCTCGGCTACGGCCGCTGTCCCAACGTGATCACCAACGTCATGATGGAAAGGCTGGCCGCCGGGGGCGGTCCTACCGGAGGCCGGATTCTGCGGCCCTCGGACGGAAAGCCGCCCCGCAACGTAGCCTTCGTCCAGTGCGCCGGATCCCGGGACGAGAATCACCTTCCTTACTGTTCGTCCGTCTGCTGCATGGGGTCGCTGAAGCAGATCCGCTACCTGCAGGAGCAGGACGAGGAGATCACGGCCACCGTTTTCTACATCGACATTCGCACCACCGGCCGGCTGGAAAAGTTCTACCACGACCTGGCCGGCGAAAAGAACGTGACCTTCGTCAAGGGCAAGGTGGCGGCCATCGAACAGGACGGCGACAGCCACGGCCTGGTGCTCGACGTGGAGGACACGCTGTCCGGCGAGACCCTGCATCCGCAGTTCGACCTCGTGGTCCTGGCCACCGGGGTGGTTCCCAACACCGCCGACCAGAAGATCTCCGGCGAGCTGCGGACCGACCCCTACGGCTTCGTCGAGGAATCCGCGGCAGCTCCGGGGTTCTTCGCCGCGGGCTGTGCCAAGGATCCCTGCGACGTCGCCCGCAGCACCAAGGAAGCGACGGCGGCGGCCCTCAGGGCCATTCAATGCCAGTATGGAGGTGACTGATCATGGCGGAGAAGGTCGGCGTCTTCATCTGCACCGGATACGGCATCGCCGAAGCCCTGGATGTCGAGGCCCTGGCCAAGGTGGCCACCGAGGAGTTTCAGGTGCCCTTCTGCAAGATGGTCCCCTCCTGCGAGGGACCGGACCTCGAGGCCATCATTCAGGACCTGAAGGCCGAGGCACTGGACGGGGCGGTCATCGCGGGCATCTCGGCCCGCCGCTACGAGGACCGCGTCTTTCCCGCCGATGTGGTGGTCGAGATGGTGGCCCTGCGCGAGCACGTGGTGTGGTGCCAGCCTCCCGGCGAGGAAGACACCCAGATGCTGGCCGAGGACTACCTCCGCATGTACATCGCCAAGGCGCAGATGGTCGAGATCTGCGAACCGTTCCAGGCCGAGGAGGACCTCGACAAGAAAATCCTGGTCGTCGGCGGCGGAGTGACCGGCCTGACCGCCGCCCTGGACACCGCCAGAACCGGTTACGGGGTTCGCCTGGTGGAGAAGACCGACCAGCTCGGCGGGTGGCTGGGCCGGCAGCACCGCTCGATCCCCACCCGGTCTCCCTACCGGGAACTGGAGGACACCGGCATCGCGGATCTCGTGGCCGAGGTCCAGCAGCACCCGCGGATCGAGGTGTTCACCGAGGCGGTCATCGGCGGCATCTCCGGCGGGCCCGGGCTCTTCGATGTGACCCTCCAGCAGTCCGGCGCAGGCGCGCCTCATCCCGGCAGCCCGGAGCCCTTCCGGGTCGGCGCGGTGATCCAGGCCACCGGCTGGCGGCCCGCCGACCCCCGGCCCGACCTGCCCTATGGCGACGTGCCCGACGTCATCCTCAACGTCGATCTCGAGGAGATGGTCAAGACCCAGGGCGCCATCACCCGCCCCTCCGACGGCAAGGAAGTCACGAGCATCGCCTTCATCCAGTGCGGGGGCACACCTGACCCCGAACACCATTCCTACTGTTCTTCCATCTGCTGTCTGACCTCACTCAAGCAGGCCCTCTATCTACGGGAGGGGAACCCCGAGGCCAAGGCGTTCATCTTCTACGAGTTCATCCGCACGCCGGGCCAGACCGAGGAGTTCTACCGCAGGGCGCAGGAAGACCCGGGGGTCTTCCTGACCCGGGGCCGGGTCACGGAGGTGGTCCGGGACCCGGACGGCGGGCTGCTGGTCTCGGTCCGTGATACCATGCCCGGCGAGCATGTTCAGGTGAAGGTCGATCTGGTCGTGCTGGCCGCCGGCATGGTCCCCAACTCGGCCGACGGCGAGGCCATCCGGGCCCTGGAGGACGCCAAGGTGGCCACCGTCGACGGCGAGTCCGACAGCCAGCGCGAGGCGGCCGCGGCCCTGGTGGAAGAACTTCAGATCCACGAGGGAACGGAGATCCTCAACCTGGACTACCGCCAGGGACCCGATCTGCCCGCCCTGGAGTACGGCTTCCCGGATTCCCACTTCATCTGTTTTCCCTACGAGAGCCGCCGCACCGGGATCTATCCCGCCGGCAGTGTGCGCCAGCCCATGGACGGACGCGCCAGTCGTGAGGATGCCGCCGGAGCGGCCCTGAAGGCCATCCAGTGCGTGGAGATGACCTCCCGCGGCGAGGCGGTCCATCCTCGCGCCGGCGACCGGTCCTATCCCGATTTCTTCATGCAGCGCTGCACCCAGTGCAAGCGCTGCACCGAGGAGTGCCCCTTTGGCGTTTTGAATGAAGACGAGAAGGGCAACCCCCTGCTTCACGAAACGCGCTGCCGCCGCTGCGGGGTGTGCATGGGCGCTTGCCCCGAACGCATCGTCAAGTTCAAGGACTACTCGGTGGGCATCGTCTCGGCGATGATCAAGGCCGTCGAGGTTCCCGACGAGTTCGAGGAGAAGCCGCGCATTCTGGCCCTGCTCTGCGAGAACGACGCCATGCCGGCTATGGATCTGGCGGGACAGCACCGTCTGCAGGTCAATCCCTTCGTGCGGGTCATTCCCGTCCGCTGCCTGGGATCCGTGAACACGGAATGGGTCAGCGAGGCCATGTCCTCCGGATTTGACGGCGTGCTGCTGATCGGTTGCAAGTACGGCGACGACTACCAGTGCCACTTCATCAAGGGCAGCGAGCTGGCCGATACCCGGGGCGAGAACATCCGCGAGAAGCTGGAGAAGATGGCCATGGACAAGGATTGCGTGGAGATCCATCAGCTCCAGATCTCGGAATACGCCCGGCTGCCGGAGATCTTCGAGCACCTGGCCGAGACCATCGAGAGGATCGGCATGAATCCCTTCAAGGGGATGTGACGGACCAGGGAGGGCGTACAGGCAGTCTGCAGAACAGGAGGCGACGGTGGAAACGACCGCAAAGACCTCCCTGCCGAAACCGGACACTCCCGGGGGTGCGCCCCTGCTGGTGAACCCGGATCTGGCCTTCATCCACACCCTGAGCCGCCGGATCGGCGAGAACTACAAGAAGTGCATGCAGTGCGGGACCTGTTCGGCCACCTGCGCGCTCTCGCCGGAGAGCGCCCCGTTCCCGCGCAAGGAGGTGATCTGGGCCGCCTGGGGCTGGAAGGACCGCCTCCTGGAGGACCCGGATGTCTGGCTGTGCTACCAGTGCAATGACTGCTCGACCCGTTGCCCCCGCAGCGCCCATCCCGGCGACCTGCTGGCGGCGGTGCGGCAGGAGAGCATCGCCCATTACGCCCGGCCCAGGTTCCTGGCCCGGTGGGTGAACGACCCCAGGTACAGCGCCCTCCTGCTGGCCGTTCCCGCGGTGCTGCTGGGCCTGGCGGTCCGTCTGCGCGAATCCATCGGCGGGGCGCTGGGCTTGGTTGCCGATGCCGGTGACCGGATCGTCTACTCCTACTCGAGCACCCTGCCGCACTGGCTGCTGAACGGGTTCTTCTTTCTGTTCGCGATCCTGGTCCTGGTCGCGGTGGTCACCGGGGTGGTGGGGTTCTGGCGCGACATGAAGGCCGCGGAACTGGCCCGGGGAGGCGTCCAGGTCCGGGCCCTCTGGCCGAGTCTGCGGACCACCCTCAAGAACGTTCTCGCCCACGAAAACTTCGGTGAGTGCACGACCGCCCGGATCCGGTACGTGTCCCATCCCTTCACCTTCTTCGGATTCCTGGCCCTGACCGTGGTGACGGTCTGGGTGATCACCGGCGGCATCAATCCCCTGGTCAAAGGGGATTTCATCTACCCCTTCAGCTTCTGGAGTCCCTGGAAGATACTGGCCAATCTGGGCGGGCTGGCCGTCGTCACCGGGTGTGTGCTCACCATCCGCGAACGACTGTTCGGCACCGCGTACAACACGGCCGGCAACTACTACGACTGGTCCTTCCTGGTGACCCTGATCCTGGTCGCATTGACCGGATTCGTGACCGAGTTGCTGCACTACTTCAGGCTGGAGCCCCACCGCCACGTCGCCTACTTCATCCACCTGGTGTGGGTCTTTGCCCTGATCGTCTACATGCCCTACTCGAAGTTCGCCCACATCCTCTACCGAACCTGCGCCCTGGTCCTGGCCGAGAGTTTCGGCCGCAAGCGGGGCGTGCCACCGGTGGAGACCTCCCGGCAACAGCGAGGGGAGGAGCAGCCATGAGCTCCCGCAGGATACTCGGGGTCGGCCGGAATGCCGCCGTGGCGGTGATCCCCCTGCTGATCATTCTGGCGCCTCTGGGCCACGCCATCTACGTGGAGGTCCTGGCCGACGACGTCGATGATGCGCAGGCCTTCCTGGAGCTGCCGGCCGAACCCAACGACGGCTGCGTCCGGGAGACCACGTACATGCGCTTCCACCACTGGGAGCTGCTGCGCGAGGTACGGGACGAGGTCGTCCGCGGCGGAGTCCGGAAGGAGATATCCCTGACCCGCTGCCGCGAGTGCCATCCCAGCCGAGAGAAGTTCTGCAATCGGTGCCATCAGGCGGTGAGCCTCGAGCCCGACTGCTTCGGTTGCCACTACTATCCGGCCGCGGCCGCCGGGCAACGGGAGGTGACGAGCAGATGAAGCGCAGGGAATTCCTGAGGAAGGGCGGCTGGTTCCTGGTCGGAACCGGGTGTGGTCGCGGACTGCTGATGGTCGCCGCGGCATCCGCAGCCGGGGCGGACACCCGCTGGGGAATGGTCATCGATCTGACCCGGTGTCCGGCCGATTGTCGGGCCTGCGTCCAGGCCTGCCGACAGGAGAACAACGTCGCCCTGCACGGCGACACCCGCCACGACATCCACTGGATCCGCAAGGTGACCATCCGCAAGAAGCACCAGCCCGATGGCAGGGAGGTCTCGCTGCCGGTGCTCTGCAACCACTGCGATCACCCGCCCTGCGCCCAGGTCTGTCCGGTCAAGGCCACGACCCAGCGGCCCGACGGGATCGTCATCGTCGACCATCACCGCTGCATCGGCTGCCGGTACTGTCTGATTGCGTGCCCTTACAACGCCCGGTTCTTCAACTACCGGGAGAACGAGGACTGGCCGAATCCGGAATACCCCAAGCGGTCGCACGGGGTGGCCGAGTCCTGCCACCTCTGTGCGCACCGGCTGGACCAGGGGCTGCAGCCGGCCTGCGTGGATGCCTGCCGGCAGGCGGGCGCCGGAGCCCTGGTCGTCGGCAACCTGAACGACCCCGAGAGCGAGATCTCCCGCCTGATCGCCGGCAACCCGGTCCAGCGGATCAGACCGGACCTGGGCACCGAGCCCAAGGTCCATTACATCGGCCTTTGAGGTAGGTACGACCATGGACATCCACTACCAGCCGCTGGAGGGCAGATCCCCCGGTTACCGCCTGCTGCTGGCGGTGCTGCTGTCGCTGGTCGCGGCGGGCTTCTTCGCCACCTTCCAGATGATCGAACACGGCATCCACCTCTCGGGAATGACCAACCGCGTGCCCTGGGGACTGCAGATCGTGATGGCCATCTTCTACATCGGACTGTCCGCGGGATCTCTCGTGGTTTCAGGGCTTTATGGGATATTCGGCAAGCTCGAATACAAGCCCTTCGCGCGGATCGCGGCCTTCATGGCCATGCTCTTCCTGGTTGCGGGTCTGCTGTCCATCGTCACCGACCAGGGACGCATCGACCGGGTATTCGTCGAGCCGTTCGCCCACCTGAACCCCACGTCGATGTTCTCGATCAACCCGGCTCTCTACATCGGCCACATCATGATCTGTATCTTCTATCTGTGGGCCCTGTTCAAGGAGAAGGGAAATCTGACCAAGTTCTCCTCGGTGCTGGTCGTGCTGTGGGCCCTGTGCGTGCACACCGGGACCGGCGCGATCTTCGCCTTCGTGCCCAGGGAACTCTACAACACGGCGCTCCTGCCGCCGAGCTTCGTGGCGGCCGCCCTGTCCTCGGGGGCGGCGCTGATGATCCTGGTGCTGGTCTCGCTCTTCAGGATCACCGGCAGGGTCCTCGACCGGGTCCTGGTGATCTGGCTGGGACGCCTGCTGGCGGTCTTCATCATCGTGGCGATGTATGTGATCCTGATCGAGAACGTCCACCGCCTCTACCTGATCGAATCCCGGGAGGCGACCGGCGCGCTCCTGTTCCACGGCTACAGCGCCTGGCTGTTCTGGGGCGGGCTG
>Ga0070729_10002424_pt1 | contig 24142 bp, 20 predicted proteins | sample tdDd472_FD_66725 | JGI IMG/M metagenome (GOLD analysis project Ga0070729, IMG submission 66725) | Marine sediment microbial communities from the Atlantic coast under amendment with organic carbon and nitrate - tdDd47.2 | ecosystem: Environmental > Aquatic > Marine > Coastal > Sediment | place... | reverse complement strand
CGGTGCCTTCGCCCGAACCGTCGGTGGCTGCTTCGCCGGGGGGGTCGCCCGAACCATCGCCGGCACCGGCTGGCCCGGCGATGGACGGCAGGAGCGCGAGGGAGCTGCGGCCCGTGAACCGCGTCGGATCGACGGCGAGTGCGCCATCGCCGGGGGTGGGCTCGGTCGTCTCGACGAGGATCCGCGACGGCGCGTTCGGGCCGGGCCGGGCGTCCGCCTCGTCGTCCGCCGTCTCGTTGCCGGCCGTGGTCTCGTCCACCGCAGTCGCTTCGGACGCCTCGGCACCGCTCGCCTCTCGGGGAGCGGGGGATCCACCCGGCCCGACGAGGGCCTCGGGCTCGTCGATGTCGGCGTGATACACGACGAACACCCGGTTGAAGCGCCGCACATCGACCGGCATCTCGGCCACGGCGATCGCCGGGACGTCGCCGAACGCGTCGAGCTCGAAGTGCCACCGGTGCGGGTACACGACGACGAGGTCACCGGGCCGCGCGTGCTCGACGACCAGCGCGGCGGGGGCCGCGAGCGCCGAAGGCCCCGGTGCGTGCCGCACGGCCACCGTCACGCACAGCGCGACGCTGAGCACAGCGAGCACCGAGAGGACGTTCGGGCGGGTCATGGCGAGCAGGGACGGCGAGGGGCTCGCGCCCCCGCGTGACGCGTGGGCGATGAGCGCCAACGGGCGTAGCGTGCCCCTCGAATCGGGTCAACGAGGCGACGCTCGCGGTTGCCGTCTCGGCGCACCGTGTGCTACCCGTCCGCTCGGTCCGGACGGCAGCGCTCGCGCTCGCACCTGCGGACGCGCGCGACCCCACGACGCGGGGCGCCCGCGCGGCCCGACCGGATCCCTGGAAACTGCACCGCACCGCACCCGACGGGAGTCCGCATGTACGACGCACTGAAGGCCAACGATCCTGAAGTCTACGGGCTGCTCGGCCAGGAGATCACTCGCCAGGCGGACACCCTGCGTCTCATCGCCAGCGAGAACTACGCCTCGGCGGCGGTGCAGGAAGCGGTCGGCTCGCCGTTCGCGAACAAGTACAGCGAAGGCTACGCGGGTCGGCGGTACTACGAGGGCCAGGCGCACATCGACGACCTCGAGCGCCTCGCCATCGATCGGCTCAAGCAGCTCTACGGCGCCGACCACGTGAACGTGCAGCCGTACTCGGGCTCGCCGGCCAACCTCGCGGTGTACTTTGCGTTCGCCAACCCCGGCGACCCGATCATGGGCCTCGGTCTGCCCCACGGCGGCCACCTCACCCACGGGTGGAAGGTCAGCGTCTCGGGCAAGTGGTTCGACGCGGTCCAGTACCCGGTCGACCGCGAGACCGAGCGCATCGACTACGCCGAGATGCAGCGGCTCGCTCGCGAGCACAAGCCGAAGGTCCTCTTCGCTGGCATCACCGCGTACCCGCGCCAGGTCGACTGGGCGCCGTTCCGCGAGGTGGCCGACGAGATCGGCGCGGTCCTCGTGGCCGACATTGCCCACATCTCGGGCCTCGTCGCTGCAGGCGAGCACCCGTCGCCCGTTCCGTTCGCCGACGTCGTGACGTCGACGACGCACAAGACCCTGCGCGGCCCCCGCGGCGGCATGATTCTGTGCCGTGAGGAGCACGCGAAGGCGATCGACCGCGCGGTGTTCCCCGGGCTGCAGGGGGGGCCGCACAACAACACGACCGCTGGCATCGCCGTCGCCGCGGGCGAGGCGCTCACCGACGACTTCAAGACCTACGCCGGCCGCATCATCAGCAGCGCGAAGGCGCTCGGTGAGGCGCTCCAGTCTGCCGGGTTCCGCCTCGTGACCGGCGGCACCGACAACCACATGCTCGTGGTCGACCTGACCCCGCGCGGCGTGGCCGGCAAGCCCGTCGCGAAGGCGCTCGACCGCGCCGGCATCGTCTGCAACTTCAACTCGATCCCGTACGACCCGCGCAAGCCGATGGACCCGAGCGGCATCCGCATCGGCACGGCCGCGCTGTCGAGCCGCGGCATCGGCGCCGACGAGATGGGCCGCCTCGCGGGCTGGATCGACACGGTCGCCGCCAACCTCGACGACGACGCCGTGCTCGAGCGCGTGCGCCTCGATGTGAAGGAGTTCGCGGCAGACTACCCCGCGCCGGGCCTCCTCTTCGGGGACGCGAAGTGATCCACGCGACCCGCATGCCCGCGGGCGTCGACGCCGGTGCGCTGGGCGAAGACCTTGAGCGTGACGCCGTCGTCGTCGCGATCGAGGCCGTGCCGCGTCACGTCTTCGTGCCGCCGGACCGTCGCATGCGCGCCGCGCTCGACGAGGCGCTGCCGCTCTCGTTGCAGCGTCGGTGCCCGCGCCCGTCCGCCGTCGCGCGCCTGCTGCAGGCCGCGAACGAGCGGCTCGCCGGGCGCGTGCTCGTGATCGGCGTCGGCAGCGGGTACCCGGCCGCGGTCGCCGCGCAGGTGGCCGAGGATCTCACCGCCGTCGAGCCCGACGCGGGCCTCCGCGACGCGGCTGCGCAGGCCTTCGAAGCCCTAGGCGCGGCGCCGATCGCGATCACCGACGCTGTGCCCACCCGCGGGCATGCCTGGGACGCGATCGTCCTGTGCGGCGCCGTGATGCGTGCTCCGCGCGCGCTCGTGTCGAAGGTCGTCGAGGGCGGCCGGGTGGTCGCTCCCGTCGGCGCCCGAGGCCACGCCAGTCTGCAGGTGTTCACGCGCACCCCGCGTGGATTCACCCGCGACGACCTCGGGGCGATCGACATCGAGGCGCTCCCGCACCTGTCTCTGGACTGACTTCATCATGCTCCACCCCCTCATCAGCGTCGGCGTCGGCGCCCTCGTGGCCATCCTCGTCGGCGCGATCTTCGGCAAGGTCGTGTACGGCATCATCCCCGGCGTCCTCGTGGCGATCGGCGTGATGGTCTGGCTCAGCCGCAAGGTCATGCACGACCTGCAGCGCCGGATGAATCGCGTGCAGGAGATGCTGACCCCGAAGAGCGCGCGCCCCGGGCAGAAGCCGCCGTTCGACGAGGCCGTGAAGGTGCTCGAGGGCGGGATGAAGTGGATCCGCTGGCAGCCGCTCGTCGAAGGTCAGCTCGCCGGGCACATCGGCTCGCTCTACTACCTCGACAAGCGGTTCAAGGAGGCCACGCCCTGGCTCGAGAAGTCGACGCCCCGCAACTGGGTCGCGATGGCGATGCTCGGCGCGAACCTCTACCGCCGAAAGAAGCCCGACGAGATGAAGGCCGCCTTCGAGAAGGCCGTGAAGTACAGCCAGCGCGAGTCTCTGCTCTGGAACATGTACGCGTGGTGCCTGTGGAAGCGCGACGACATCGACGGCGCCATCGCGGTGCTGAACCGCTCGAAGGAGCACGTGAAGAACGACGAGCGCACCGATCGGAATCTGGATGCGCTGCAGAACAAGCGTGGGATGAAGATGGGGGGCTGGGACATGATGTGGTACCAGTTCCACCTCGAAACGCCCCCGCAGGCGATGATGCCTCAGGCGCGGTTCTCGCGCCGTCACACCCGCTGAACCCCGAGTTCGACGTGAGCAGGAAGCGACGCCGTCGCGCGCCTCGGCGCCCCGATCACATCCCCGTCCAGGAAACCCCGGCCGCCGCGCCGGCTCCGGTGGCGGAGGATCCGGCCCCTCAGGCGGGCCCGAAGAGCCAGTTCAAGAAGGTCTCGAAGCTCATCGAGCCGGACATGATCGCGTATCTGTTCTGGCGAGAGTGGCGTCGGGCCCTCGAGCGTCAGGACTGGCCGTTCGTGTACGACCTGTCCGCCGTGGACTCGCCGCTGCGCGAGGCGTTCGGCGACCGGGACGAGTTCCCCGAGGTCTGCCGCCGCAAGCTGCGGCCGATCCCCGGCATCCGCGATGCCGAGCTGCGCCGCATTCGCCTCAACGGGGCGGACGAAGCCCACATCGTGTGCGTCTATGACCACCGCGACCGCAGCCAGCGGACGTTCAGCGCCGAGCGCTGGGTCATGGTGCGCCACGAGGACATCGGCTGGCGTGTCCACCGCATCGACGAGGTCACGTTCACGAAGGCCGACCGCACGTTCGAGTCCGTCGGTCTGGACGACTTCCCGGCCTGGGACGCCGCCGCCTGACGGTGCGGCGGCAGAGAGCAGACGCCGCCGCCTGACGGTGCGGCGGCCCACGAACGAACAAGGCCGCGCCCTACCAGGCGCGGCCTTTGTCGTATGCGGGGGACAGCGCCCGCGCGACGCGGTCAGCGCGAGGCCACCGTCGTGGAGCCGGGCTGCCAGTCGTCGATGACCATCACCTCGGTGCGGTTGCCGAGCAGGCTGCCGAACCCGGCGAAGAGCTCGCCGGCGAGGTACTGCGTCCACTCCGGGTCGCCGGACGTCCGGGCGCGCAGCCGCGTGTTCAGCTCGCCGCCGTCGCGGGTGTCGGTCTCGGGGTGGTCGAGGTTCATCCACACCCGCACGACGCGCCCGTCCACGTACCCGAGCACGCCGATGGTGCCGGCCTCGTCGACGGACTCGACCAGGCCCACGTGGGTGTACCAGTCGTTGTTGCGCCCGTCGTCGTTGCGGTCCCACGTGTTGTGAAAGAACACGAGGTCGCCGACCGCCGGCCGCGTCGAGTGGTACACCGTCCCCTCGGACTGGCAGTGCCGGTAGATGTCGACGATCGAGCCGTCGTTCGGGCCCACGTCGGTCTCGTTCAGCGCGTACACGGCGCGGACGTACTCGGCGGCGAGCTCCGGCTGCCACGTGCCGTCGGGCGACGCTTCGGGCAGGGCGGGCGGCGCCGAACGCGTCGGGGCCGCAGCGGGCACGGGCGTCGGCTCTTCGGTCACCGTCGCCGGGGCCCGCGGGGGCTCGGCCGCAGCGACGACAGCTTCGTCCTCACGATCCGGGCGCACGCGCTCGGGGCGGGGCTCGGCCGGGCTCGACGCGAACGGGCGGTGATAGGCGCCGTACCACGTCGCATCGAGCATCCCCTGCTCGAAGACCGCGGCATTCGTGCCGGTGAGTCCGGCGCAGCCGACGGCGCCGGTGGCGAGAAGCGAGATCGTCAGAATGCGGAGTGCGCGCATGGCCCATCTCGTGGCAGCGGGTTCGGTGGGCAAGTGTAGGTGTGACGCCGCCCGGGGCGCAAAAACACCGCGCCGAGATCCGGGGCCGATGAATAGACGCACGTCACGAGCGTCGCATTCTTGACCGGCGCGATCCGGCTCTTATGCTCCAATGTGTGAATTGTCCTACATCGGACCACCTGCCGCGGAGGCCCCGATGATGCCCTGGAAGAAGCTCTCTGTTCTCGCGTTCTGTGCCGTGCCCCTCGTGGCGTGCGGTGGGGACGAGCCGATCGAAACCGGCGAGGTCGCCCTGCAGTGGCAGGTCGGGCCGCACGGCTGTGCCGAAGCCGGCGCCGCCACGATGGTGGTCACCGAGGTGGACGCCGAGTCCGGCTCGACGGCGTGGCAGTTCCGCTGCGAAGATCGCGAGGCGACCCTCTCGGATCTCAAGCCGGGGACGTGGTCCTTCGTGCTCGAGGCGCAGAACGCCGCCGGCGAGACCGTGTACCGCGGTGAGACCGGCATCGTGCAGGTCCGCCCCGGCGGCATGACGCTCGCGCCGCCGGTCGCATTGCAGGCCGCCCCGGCCGAGCTCTTCGTGCAGTGGAACTTCGGCGGCCCGCTCTGCGGTCAGGTCGGCGTCTCGGACGTCGACGTCTTCGCCTACGACGGCTACGGCACGGTCGAGCAGGGCGTGCGCACCGGCTGCGAGATCGGCACCGCCGAGCTCGAGGTGCGCCCCGGCCCCTACGACGTGGTCGTGCAGGGCATCGATGTCGACGAGCGCGTGCTCTACGAGTCGGTGTTCGAGGCCGAGCTGACCCGCGGTACGCAGCACGTCGAGACGATCGTTCTCGAGCCCGTCGAGCGCTGAACCGCGCAGCAGACCGCGGATCGCGCAGGCGATCCCGCACCACGAGCCGGCCCGCGCCGGCTCGTGTTCGTTCGTGGGCGAGGGCGCCGGACCGAGCAGGGCGCGGCCCATCGCGCGACCGCCGGGGCGTCGCCGGGCGGCGCCCGTGTTGCCGCCTCGTCACCCGGCGGCGCGCGCGTTGACCGCCCCCGGTCGAGGGCTATACTCCGCGCACCTTCGTCCCCCTCGGCCGAGAGTCCCCCATGACCGTGCGCGAGATCCCCGAGTATCTGACGTTCGACGACGTCCTCCTCAAGCCGCGGTACAGCGACTTTCTGCCCCGAGACGCCGACACGTCGACGCGCCTGACGCGCAACGTGCGGCTGAACATCCCGCTGCTCTCGGCGGCGATGGACACGGTCACCGAGGCCGAGGCCGCGATCTGCATGGCCCGCCACGGCGGCATCGGCGTCGTGCACAAGAACCTCTCGCCCGACCAGCAGGCCGACGAGGTCCGCAAGGTGAAGAAGAGCGAGTCCGGCATGGTGGTCAACCCGATCACCGTGTCCCCCTCGCAGACCCTCGCCGACGTCGTCGCCCTCATGCGGCAGCACAACATCAGCGGCGTGCCGGTCGTCGAGGGGCGCCGGGCGGTCGGCATCCTCACGAATCGCGACCTGCGCTTCGAGACGGATCTCTCGCGCCAGGTGTCCGACGTCATGACCCGCGAGCTGGTGACCGCGCAGGTCGGCATCTCGATGGAGGACGCCACCGCGCTGCTCGGAAAGCACCGCATCGAGAAGCTCTTGCTGGTCAATGCCTCGGGTGATCTCGAGGGCCTGATCACGGTCAAGGACATCGAGAAGCGCGAGAATTTCCCGAACGCCGCGAAGGATGCCACCGGGCGCCTGCTCGTCGCCGCCGCCGTCAGTGTTGGCGCCGACCGCGAAGAGCGGATCACCGCGCTGGTGAACGCCGGCGTCGACGTGCTCGTGGTCGACACGGCCCACGGGCACTCGAAGGGCGTGCTCGACACCGTCTCGTGGATCAAGAAGACCTTCGGGACCGAGATCATCGCCGGCAACGTCGCCACCGGGGACGCTGTCCGCGCGCTGGCCGAGGCCGGCGCTGACGCGGTCAAGGTGGGCATCGGCCCCGGCTCGATCTGCACGACCCGCGTGGTCGCCGGTGTCGGCGTGCCCCAGGTCGGCGCGATCATGGACTGCGCCCGCGCGGGCGACGAGGTCGGCGTGCCGATCGTCGCCGACGGCGGCATCAAGTACTCCGGCGACATCGTGAAGGCGATCGCCGCCGGCGCGAGCACCGTCATGATCGGCTCGCTTTTCGCGGGCACCACCGAGAGCCCCGGTGAGGTCGTCCTCTACCAGGGCCGCTCGTACAAGACGTACCGCGGCATGGGCTCCCTCGGCGCGATGTCGAAGGGCTCCGGCGACCGGTACGGCCAGGACGGCATCCGCGAAGAGCGCAAGCTCGTGCCCGAAGGCATCGAGGGCATGGTCCCGCACCGCGGCACCCTCGGCGACAACATCTTCCAGCTCATCGGCGGCCTGCAGGCCGGCATGGGCTACTGCGGCGCCCGCACGGTCGACGTGCTGCGCGCCGAAGCGGAGTTCGTGCGCATCACCGGCGCCGGCCTGCGCGAGAGCCACGTGCACGACGTGTACGTCACGAAGGAAGCCCCGAACTACAAGGCTGTCAGCAGCTACGAGCGCCTCGGATGACCATGCACGATCGTCTCAAGACCGGCGTCCTGATCCTCGACTACGGCAGCCAGTACACGCTGCTCATCGCCCGCCGCATCCGCGAGCAGGGCGTGTACTGCGAGATCTGGCCCTGCAACGACCCCCGCATCGTCGACGCCGTTGCTGCGGGCGAGTGCCCCGGCCGCGCGCTCATCCTCAGCGGCGGGCCCGCGTCCGTCGGCGTCGAGGGCGCCCCGGCCGTCGAAGGCGGGCTGCTCGACTTTGACGTCCCGATCCTCGGCATCTGCTACGGCATGCAGCTGATCGGCGAGGCGTACGGCGCCGAGGTCAGCGCCGGGCACGTCGGTGAGTACGGACGCACGGTCGTGAACATCGAGCGCCCTGGCACGCTCTTCAGCAACCTCGGCCGCGACTCGCTGTCGATGTGGATGTCCCACGGCGACGCGGTGCACCATGCCCCCGAGGGCTTCGAAACCCTCGCGGTGAGCGAGAACGGCGTGCTCGCGGCGATGCAGCACGAGACGCGCCCGCTCTTCGGCGTGCAGTTTCACCCCGAGGTCGTGCACTCCGAGCACGGTACCGACGTCCTGCGCAACTTCGTGTTCGGCGCCGCGGACTGCCCCGCGGACTGGAACATGGGCGACTTCATCGAAGAAGCCTGCGCCGACATTCGCGAGACCGTCGGTGACGGGCGCGTGATCTGCGGGCTCAGCGGCGGCGTCGACTCGTCCGTCGTCGCCGCGCTGCTCGCGAAGGCCATCGGCCGCCAGGTGACCTGCATCTTCGTCGACACCGGTCTGCTGCGCCTCAACGAGCGCGAGATCGTCGAGGACACGTTCCGCGACCACTTCGACGTCGAGCTGCGCGTCGTCGACGCCGCCGACCAGTTCCTCGCCGCGCTCGAGGGCGTCACCGATCCCGAGCAGAAGCGAAAGGTCATCGGCGAGCTCTTCATCCGCATCTTCGAGGCCGAGAAGGCCCACGTCGAGAACGCGCACTGGCTCGCCCAGGGCACACTGTACCCCGACGTCATCGAGTCGATCAGCGTCCGCGGCCCGTCGGCGACCATCAAGTCGCACCACAACGTCGGCGGTCTGCCCGACGACATGCAGTTCGAGCTCATTGAGCCGCTGCGTGAGCTCTTCAAGGACGAGGTCCGCGAGCTCGGCCGCAAGCTCGGCCTGCCCGAGGACATCGTCGGCCGCCACCCGTTCCCCGGCCCGGGCCTCGCCGTCCGCATCATCGGCGAGATCACGAAGGAGCGGTGCGACGTCCTGCGTCAGGCCGACCACATCTTCATCCAGGGGCTCAAGGACGACGGCCTCTACGACGAGGTCTGGCAGGCGTTTGCCGTGCTGATCCCCGTGAAGACGGTCGGCGTCATGGGCGACAACCGCACCTACGAGTGGCTCTGCGCCCTGCGTGCGGTGACCAGCACCGACGGCATGACCGCCGACCGGTCCGACCTGCCGATGGAGTTCCTCGGACGGATGAGCGACCGCATCATCAACAGCGTCCGACGGATCAACCGCGTCTGCTACGACGTGAGCTCCAAGCCGCCGGCGACGATCGAGTGGGAGTAGGTCGAACGGCGCCGGGGCCCGTCGCGAAAAATCGCGAAATCGGGAACAAATCCCGGCGCTGCTTCGTCTTTTGCATCGTGTCATGACCCTGTGTCATGGTAGGCCCCGCTCCTCGACCCGTCGCGGCGCCACGACCACGGACTCTACGATGCGCTCGCTTGCTCTCGTTTGCCTGCTGACCGTTCTCGGTTCAGCCTCCGCGGCGTACGCCGACGAAGGCTGGCTGCACCTGCGCACGTTCCCCGACGTCACCGAACGTGAGGGCCACGGCGCGCGGCACGCTCAGCTGTACATCTACGACGCGCAGGGCGAGGTGGTGCACTCGGGCTCCGGCGCCGGTGCGTGGGACGCGGGCGTCGACGTGCCGCTCGACGAGGGCTGGTACTACACGTCCGTCGGCACCCAGCAGTCGACGTGGAACCTGCAGAAGCTCTACGTGGCCGCAGACCACGTCACGATCGTGCCGTCGGGCATGGTCTCGGCGCTGACGCTGCCCCTCGACGAGCAGCCCCGGTCCGGCTGCAACGAGTGGAACGCCGAGCTCACCGTCTTCATCCGCGACGACGAGGGGCGTGAGCACCTCATCGCGACGAACCGCGGCAGCGGCGTGCGCGACTTCGGCATGATCCAGGTCCCCGCCGGCGAGGTCGTCGTCCACTTCAACGGGCTGCCAACCACCGTCGATGTGCTCGCCGACCACGACAACCGGATGCCCCTCGGCTACCAGGACCCGCTGATGGGCGACCTGCCCCAGCTGGCGATCGCCCCCGAGGATGCCGAGTCGAACATCCGCGTTTCGCTCTGCAACGACGGCGCCATGCACGTGCCCGCGGGGACGTACTACGCCTCGTCGATCGTCGAGATCCCGACGTATCCCTTCCAGCAGCGGCAGTGGGTGACCGTCGAGGTTGCGCCCACCGATGACCACGGCCCGTCCGAGCTGCGGACGAACCGCGTCAGCCACCGCGTCTGGACGGGCGAGGGCAGCACCCCCGCCGAGCTCGGTGCGGCGGACGCCGAGGTGCTCGAGCGCCTGCGGTCCGGCGGCGGTGGCGAAGGGGGCGGCGGCGGCCCCAGCCTTGGCGGCTTCGGGCGCTGACCGGTGTTCGGCCCCTGGTATGCAAAGAGCGGGCTGCGCTTTCGCTGCACCCGGTGCGGCGCGTGTTGCCGTCGACCGGGCACCGTCTCGCTGACGGCGGCCGAAGCCGACCGCATCGCGGCGCGCATCGTCGGCGAGGGCGCCACGGCGTCGAGCCTCGCCGGTGAGCTGTGGCTCGAGAACGTCGACGGCAGCTGGCTGATCGACGTGCCCGACGACGCGGCCTGCCCGCTGCTCGGGCCGACCGGCTGTACGGTGCACGACATCAAGCCGATGCAGTGCGCGACGTACCCGTTCTGGCCCGAGATCGTGAAGTCCCGCCGCACGTGGCGCGAAGAGGCGCCGTGGTGCGAGGGCATCCGCGACGACGGCGACGTCTATGACGCGCCCGCCATCGCGGACCTGCTCGCCGAGAGCGCACGGACCCGCGAAGGGGACGGCGAGGGCGGCGACGGAGCCTCGTAGGTCGACGCGACGTGACTCGGCGCACGACGCACGGCACCAGGCTTCACGCTCGGCGCCGGAGTGCACCGCGCCAGTCGACCCGGTCCTTCGAGCCGTGCGTGAGACGGGCCGGCCCGCGGTGCAGGCCAGCGACCCCGGTCAGAGCGGGATGTTGCCGTGCTTCTTCGGCGGGTTCTCGTCGCGCTTGCCGGCGAGGATGGCGAGCGACTCGCACAGCACCTTGCGGGTCTCGCGGGGCTCGATGATCCCGTCGACGTAGCCGAGCTCCGCCGCCTTGAACGGGTTCGCGAAGAGGCGACGGTACTCGTCGACGAGCGGCTTGCGCGCCTCGGCGAGGGCGGCGTCGATCGCCTCCTGCCCCTCGACGCCCTCGATCGCCTTCGCGAGCTCGCGGCGATAGATGATGTTCACCGCGCCGTCGGGCCCCATCACGGCAATCTCGCCGGTCGGGTAGACGAAGTTCAGGTCGCCGCGCAGGTGCTTCGACGACATGACGTCGTACGCGCCGCCGTACGCCTTGCGCGTGATCACCGTGACCTTCGGGACGGTCGCTTCGGCGTACGCGTAGAGCAGCTTCGCGCCGTGGCGGATGATGCCGCCGTACTCCTGCTTCACGCCGGGCAGGAACCCGGGCACGTCGACGAGCGTCACGATCGGGATGTTGAACGCGTCGCAGAACCGGACGAAGCGTGCGGCCTTCACCGACGCGTCGATGTCGAGGCAGCCGGCGAGGTGCACCGGGTTGTTCGCGACGATGCCCGCCGGGCGCCCGCCGAACCGGCCGAAGCCCACCGTCATGTTGCGCGCGAAGCCCTCGGCGACCTCGAAGAAGAGCCCGTCGTCGGCGACCTTCGCGATGAGATCGCGCATGTCGTACGGCTTCATCGGGTCTTCGGGGACCAGCGTGTCGAGCGCCTCGTCGGCGCGGTCCACCGGGTCCTCGGTCGGCACGATCGGCGGATCGTCGACGTTGTTCGACGGCACGAACGAGAGCAGCTGGCGGATGCGCGCGATGCACGCCTCCTCGGACTCGTCGTTGAAGTGCGCGACGCCGCTCACCTCGTTGTGCGCGCTCGCGCCACCGAGCTCGTCCTTCGTCACCTCTTCGCCGGTGACCGTCTTGATGACGTCCGGGCCGGTGATGAACATGTAGCTCGAGTGCTCCACCATGAAGATGAAGTCGGTGATCGCGGGCGAGTACACCGCGCCGCCGGCGCACGGGCCGAGGATCGCGCTGATCTGCGGCACCACGCCGCTCGCCATCGTGTTGCGCAGGAAGATGTCTGCGTAGCCGGCGAGGCTGACGACACCTTCCTGGATGCGAGCACCCCCGGAGTCGTTGAGCCCGATCACCGGAGCGCCCGTCTTGATCGCGAGGTCCATGACCTTGCAGATCTTCTCGGCGTACGCGCCGGACAGCGAGCCGCCGAACACGGTGAAGTCCTGCGCGAACACGTACACGACGCGCCCGTCGACCCGGCCGTAGCCGGTCACGACGCCGTCGCCGGGGATGCGCGCGTCCTGCATGCCGAAGTCGGTGCAGCGGTGCGTCTTCAGCTTGTCGAGCTCGACGAAGGTGCCGGGGTCGAGCAGCAGGTCGATGCGCTCGCGGGCCGTGCGCTTGCCGGCGTCGTGCTGGCGCTGGATGCGGGCTTCGCCGCCCCCGAGCTCAGCGGCCTGATTCAGGGCTTCGAGACGTTCACGGTTCGAGGTCACGGTCGGGTTCTCCCATCCATCAGCTGCCGATACAGCGCGAGTGTGTCGCGCGCCGGCTCGGTCCACGAAAAGTCCTGTCGCATGCCGCGGCGTACGAGACGCAGCCACGCGTCGCGGTCGTGCCACCGTCGAAACGCGCGTCGCAGCGCTGCGTCAAGGGCGGTGGCCGTCCAGCCGTCGAAAACGAAGCCGGTGCCGGCGTCCGGATGGTCGTCGACATCGACGACCGTGTCCTTCAGCCCGCCCACCGCGTGCACCACCGGCGGCGTGCCGTAGCGCATCGAGTACATCTGGTTCATGCCGCACGGCTCGAAGCGCGACGGCATGAGAAAGAGGTCCGAGCCGGCCTCGATCAGGTGCGCGAGCTCTTCGTCGTACCCGACGACCGCGGCCGCTCGGCCGGGGAACTCGCGGCACAGAGCGCGCACGGCGTCCTCGTAGTGCGGGCTACCGCTGCCGAGCAGAGCCACCCGACACGCGCCGGCGCGCAGCGCGTCGCGCAGCACCGGCAGCAGCAGGTCGAACCCCTTCTGCTCGGTCATCCGGCTGACCATGCCGCAGAGGGGCAGCGAGACGTCGTCGAGCCCGAACCGCCGGATGAGCGCGGTGTTGCACCGGGCCTTGCCGGACAGATCGTCCACCGAGTACGTCGCGGGCAGCAGCACGTCCGTCGACGGGTTCCACTCCGGCCCGATGCCATTGCGGATCCCGACGAGCAGCGGGACGTCGTCGCGCAGCACGCCATCGAGCCCGAACCCGAGCTCCGGCCGCGTGATCTCGCGGGCGTACGTCGGGCTCACCGTCGTCACCGCGTCCGCGGCGACGAGGCCGGCCTTCAGCAGCGACACCATCCCGTGAAACTCGTACCCGCCCGGGTGAAACCCGTCGGCGGGCAGGCTGGCGAGGCGGATCCACTCCGGCGCGCACAGGCCCTGGAACGCGAGGTTGTGGATCGTCTGCACGCCCACCGGCCCGCCCGGCGTCGCCGCCAGCAGGGCGAGCGTGGCCGCGGACTGCCAGTCGTGCGTGTGCACGACGTTGAAGCCCTCGCGCAGGGCGATCCCGGCGGCGACGTGGCACAGCAGCCCGAACCGAAACGGGTTGTCGAAGAAGTCGGCGCCGTCGAGCCCGTAGGGCGCGGCACGATCGAACACCGCCGGCGCGTCGACGAAAAGGTACCGCACGCCGCCGAGGAGCTGCTCGCCGAGGGTGACCGCCACCTGCCGGTCGCCGATGGGCACCATGTACTCGGTGGCCCGGGTGACCGCCGGACGCTGCTGCATCGCGGTGCGGTAGTTCGGCGTGATCACCGTGACGTCCGCACCCGCAGCGGCGAGGGCCGCGGGCAGGGCGCCGAGCACGTCGGCGAGCCCCCCGGTCTTGCTGAACGGGACGGCCTCGGACGTGACATGCAGGACGCGTGGCTTCACGAGACCCCCCGCAGAAACTCGGCCGCGTCTTCGGGCGGCGTCGCGTTGATCGCATCCCCCGTGGCCCACTCGAACCCGGCGATGCGACCGCCGCGCGGCTGCAGGCGGACGTGCCACCGCCAGGGCGAGACGTCGGCCACGCGCAACGGTGCGTTCTGGACGAGCAGGTTGTACCCGGCCCCCGATGTGGCCCGCAGCACGCGGCGGATCGCGTCTCGGGTGGCGTCGGCGACGGCATCCCGCGACGTGCTCGAGGCCTGCTCGAAGCGCGGCGCGCGCTCGCGGGGGACAATCCACGTCTCGAAGGCAAAGCGCGACGCCCACGGGCAGAACACCACGACGTTCGCGTCGGCGAAGAGCACCCGAGCGCCGTCCTCGACCTCGTAGTCGACGATGTCGTCGAGCAGCGCGCGCCCCCGGGTCTGCTGCCAGGCGCGCGCGCGGTCGAACTCGGCCTGCACGCCGCCGGGCACGACCGGCGTGGCGATGAGCTGGGAGTGTGGATGCTCGAGGGTCGCGCCGGCGAGCGCGCCCCGATTGCGAAAGACCTGCACGTGCGCGAGTCGCTGGTCTCCGGCGAGGTCGGCGGTGCGCGCCTGCCACGCGGCGAACACCTGCCGCCACGCGCCGACGCTCATGTCCGGCGCGTCGGCGTCGTGCAGCGGCGACTCGATGATCACCTCGTGCGCGCCGACACCGGCGATGCGGTCGTACGGGCCCGCCGCGTGGTCCACGCCCTCGGCCTCGACCTGCAGGGCGGGGTAGCGGTTCGGGATCACCCGCAGCGTCCACGCGTTCGTCTCGCGGTCGACGCAGGTCACGATCGCCGGCGGGGTGGCCGACTCGTTCCCGGCGCAGAACGGGCACGTGCCGCCGGGCACGGTCTGATCGAGCAGCCGCACCCGGGCGGGGCGCTTCGAACGCTCCGGCGCGACCACCACGTGGACGCCGGTCAGCGGGTTCCTGCGTATCTCTGGCATCGATGATCCGAGGTGCACCTGCCCGTCATGGCCGAGGCTATACCGCGCACGGCCGCGTGGGGGAACCTTCGCAGTCACCTCCACCGCACGGTCCGGGCGTCCGCCGGGCACGGTCCACGCGCACGTCGTGGCATCCCGAGCCAGCGCTCAGTCCCGCCGCGCGGAACCGAGCGCGGAACCGAGCGCGGAACCGAGCGCCTGCCTTGCATGGCCGCGGCGGGCTGCGTATCCCTTCGGCGCCCGCACCCCGGACCCGCCCGTGTCTGCAGAGTTTCGCCGCCTCGTCCGCGCCGACCGTGTCACCGAAGGCGCCGTCGCCGTCGCCCGATACGGCGTCGTCCAGGTTGGCGTCACCCGACTGCGAGACGGCCGGATCGTCGCGTTCAAGAACGCGTGCCCCCACGCCGGCAGCCCGCTCAGCGGCGGTCGGCTGTCGGGCGCGACGATCACCTGCTCGCGCCACGGCTGGGACTTCGACCTGCGCAGCGGCGCATGCCCGATGCACCCGGACTGGGAGCTGAAGCTCTACGACACCCGTGAGGTGGACGGCTGGATCGAGGTCGCGCCCCGCGAGGTCGAGATCTGGTAGGCGACGCCTACTTGATCTTCTGCTCGGCGAGAAACGCGTCCACCGCCCGCACGATGCGATCGCGACACACCCGGAAGGCGTCCTCGGGCTGGTGCACCGGGTCGTCGATCTCGTCGCCTCCGCCGCCGGTGTCGTAGCGGCCCATCAGGATCGCCTTCGCCGCCACCGACGAGTCGTGCAGCTTCAGGGTCCGGACGTGCTCGTGCTCCATCACGAACACGTGCGACGCCATCCGCAGCATGCCGACCTTGATGCCCTGCGACCGGTGACGCGACAGGTCGACCCCGATCTCTTTCGTCACCGTCACCGCGTTGCGGGCCGCCGGCTGCCCCTCGATGTCGAGGGTGCCCATCGACAGCGCAAACGCCGGCACACCCGCGGCTTTCGCGCGGTCCGCGAAGATCCGCTCGGCCATCGGGGACCGGCAGATGTTGCCCGAACAGACGAAGATCACCTTGAGCACGGCAGCCTCGGGGCGCGTCAGAGCCAGTCGTCGTAGCCCGCGGGCAGGGCGCTCGTGTCCAGATCGGGATCGGTGAGCGCGTCCACCGGTCGGGCGTTCAACGTGTGCCAGTACACCACGTCTCGGCCGTCGTGGGCACCGTTGCGACCGTCGGCGAGCAGGGCGGCAAACGTCTTGGCGGTGTACGTCGGCTCCAGATAGAGGCCAGCGTCCGCGTCGGCGCGCTCGATCGCATCGGCCCCGGCGGCCGTCGGCACCCCATACGCTTCGCCGAGGTGATCCCAGCCCAGGGACCACGGCGCGACCCGCCACGGGCCGCGGTAGCCATGTCGCCGCAGCGCGACGCGCATGCCGGCGATGAGCGCGTGCACCGTCGCGTGATTGCAGACGAACGCCTCGGTGACGCCGACGCCGACGACGCGGCAGTTCACCCCGGCGAGGCCGAGGCCGACCGCCAGACCGGCGAGGGTGCCACCGGTGCCTGCGGCGACGTAGACGAGGTCGGGTGCACGCGCTTCGCCCGCCGCGACCTGGCGGCCGAACTCGAGCCCCGCGTTCACGTACCCGAGGGCGCCGATCGACGAGCTGCCGCCGCCGGGGATCGTGTAGTCCCGCTGCGGACCCAGCGACGCCTGCAGCCACGCACCGGCGATCGCCGCCGGCAGCCCGACGCGGGACACGAGCGTGAGCTGCGTCCCCTGGCTGGCCACCGCCCGAAGGTTCGCGGTGACGTGATCGGTGGGCGGCTGGCCGAAGTGCAGGGCCCGGCACCGCAGGCCGAGCTCGCGCGCGTAGACAGAGGTCGCGAGGACGTGGTTCGAGCCGACGGCGCCGATCGTCCACACCCCCTCGAAGCCGCGGGCGAGGGCGTCGCCGAAGAGGAACTCGAGCTTGCGAACCTTGTTGCCGCCGTACAGGCGCCCGCTCGCGCCGTCGTTCTTGATCTGGATCCGCCGGCCGTCGACCCGTACGTCGAGCACCGGCGTCGGCAGCTCGGCGAGCCCGACGATGGGCGCGCGCGGGGCGAGTTCGAGCAGCGGATGCGTCGTCGTGTCGGGCGTCGTCGTGGCCATGGTCCCTTGAGCGGCAGGCGGGGGTGCCGACCCTACCCATGCACGACACCCCCGGCAACGAGAGGGACCGATGACGATCGACGAAGACCGCCTCACCTGGACCGAGGCCGAGGGCCTGCTGACCTACGCCGCCGACGAGACCGGCGCGACGACCTTCGACATGAAGGTCGCGAAGGCCCTGCGCTCGCTGGCCCGCACCCGCACGCCGAAGGTCCGCCGCGTTCAGGTCCGGTTCGCCGACAAGGCCGCCGCCACCCACAACGCCGACGCGCTCGCCTTCCTGAAGATCGAGTCCGGCTACCCCGGCGGCGTGGTCGCATCCGACGCGACCTTCACCACCCGCGAAGACATCGACATGGGGTAGGGCGCACCATCACCGCCCTCCCGATCCGCCCCCATGAACTCCGGCATCAACGATGCCGGTCGGCGGCCGCAGGCCGCCGATGCCCGAACCACCCACGGCGGTCGTCCCCACCGAACCGCCACCGGTGCCCCGATCCGCCCCCATGAACCCCGGCATCAACGATGCCGGTCGGCGGCCGCAGGCCGCCGACGCACGAACCACCCACGGCGGCGGCTCGCACACCGAACCACCCACGGCGGCGATTCGTCGCCGAGAACCCAAAAACCATCGAAGCGCGCCGCTGTTACACGACGCGCTCCGAATCCAGTGGTCAGGGAGGGAATCGAACCCCCGACACGCGGATTTTCAATCCGCTGCTCTACCAACTGAGCTACCTGACCGTCAGCTGGGACGGCGGGTTCTAATCGGACGATGGCGGGGCTGTCAACTGCAAAATGCGACACTGTTCGGCGCCTCTCTCCTGCGCGATGAATGGGACCATCCGAGGCCCTGACGGTCCCGTTTCGGGACGGTTGCAAACGCGGGGCGCATTGGATAGAACGCGGTGCCTGTCGCGCGCCGTCCGAACGAGTAGACCCGCAGAATGCGGGCTTGTTTCGGGCGATCCGTAGGCAGCACAGACCGGACCCGAGGAACCCTCACATGCGATCGTTGCGAGAGACCCCGGCAGGCGTGGACGGAGCCATGACGTGGCGCGTCCTCGTGGGCGTGAGCGTTTTGATGCTCACGGCTGCGGCCTGCGACACCACGGCGTTCGTGTCGCCGCAGATCCGCGAGCTGTCGAACGTACAGTCGACGGGCGTGCTCGTGTCGGACGATGGTCCGACCGCGTGCAACCTCGACGTGACGCAGCCCAACTATCGTCTGCGCTTCACGGCACGAGACACCGACAGTGCCGTCATCGAGCCCGGCTCGAGTCTGGCCGGCTTCGAGGTCATCCTCGGTGACACCTTCTCGACGCAGGACGTCGAGATCGTGAACAACACCGGCGTTCTCTATCCGGCGCCGGACGTCACGTGCGCGAGCGACGCCCAGTGTCAGGAGCAGGGCCTGCCTGCCAGCTTCACCTGCCAGCGCCTCGACGAGCGCGACGGCGAGTGCGGCGCGGACGGCATCCCCTGCGTCTGCGGGCAGTCGATCAACGTCTCGCTCACCGAGCAGGACGGGCTGACCTACATCCCCGTCGAGGACCCCCGGGACGACGACGCCGACCGCTCGGTCGTCGCGCTGATGTTCACCGGCTCCACGGTGCTCGGTCAGTCGTACGAGAACCCGGGCGGCGTCAATCAGGTGTTCCGCACCGACCCGCAGGACCAGCGCCTGCGCGGGTTCGAGACGATGCTGCGCCGGCTCGCCATCCCGACGAGCCCCTACTACAAGCGCATCAACTTCTGCCTCGCGACGTACCGCAACACGGGCGCCAGCGTGTCGCCGGTGTTCCCCGAGACCGGGGCCGAGTCCTGCTTCACGCAGCTCGACGCCGACGACGGGGGCTTCTCGACGCTGCTTCGCCTCTACCGCGAGCGCGCCGACTTCGGTGAGCCCGGCGCCCTCAACTGGGTGGCGGCGCTCAACGAGGTGATCGACCTCTTCGAGGGTGACGACAGCCTCGGCGACGACGACGAGCGGCACGTGGTGCTCTTCGTCGATGGCGACCTGACGAACGACAACGTGATCGCCGAGAACGCCGCGCAGGGCCTCGGCGCCGACCAGGTCGCGCAGCGCATCGCCGACGCCGGCATCCACCTGCACGTCATCCAGCTCGACAACCCGCCCGCCCGGGACATCGACGCGGCCAACCAGCCGACGTCGTTCTGGGAGCCGTGGGGCCCGATCACCGAGCTCGCGCAGATGGCCTGCGAGACCGGCGGCACGTTCACCTACGTCGAGACGCCCGAGGCCCTCGCCGAGGCGTTCGAGAACGTCGGCATCGGCCTGCCCGCGTCGTACGAGGCGTCGATCAACATCTCCGACTTCGGCAGCGTGCCGTCCGGCCACTACAACGTGTCGTTCGTCATGCAGGTCCGCCTCGACGCGAAGACCGTGTCGTACCGCTTCGGCGGCGCCGAGGGCGCCGGCAACCAGCGGTCGGACCGTCGCGTGACGGTCAGCCTGCAGCAGCCGTGCACCGACTCCGTCGTCTGCCTCGGTCACACCGAGTGTGTCGAAGGGTCGTGCGTCAGCCTCAATCGCCTCGTCGAGGACGAGGAAGAAGAGGGCGGTGACGCAGGCGACGCGGAGGGCACCTGATGCACCTCAGCAACGATTCCATTCAGAAGCACTTCGATCGGACGCGTTCCGAACATCCTGGAAGAGAGGCCACGATGAAGCTGTTCCCCCGGATCGCCGCCCTGCTCGCCGTGCTCGGCATCGCAGCAGTGAGCGTGCCTGCCGTTGCGCAGGACGCCGAGTCGGCTGTCGAAGACGCGCGCCCGACGACCGAATCCGAGCTGGACGCCTACTGGGCCGACCGCCGTCGTCCCCGCGTCCTGCAGCGTCGCCTCTACCCGACGGACGGTGAAGTCCAGCTGACCCTCTTCTTCGGGGCGATCCCGAACGAGCCGGCGATGCGCTACTTCCCGGTCGGTCTGCGCGCGGGCTACTGGCTCAGCGAGAACATCGGCCTCGAGCTCTCCGGTGAGTACATCGGCGAGACGTTCCGGTCGGAGTCGGACCTCGGCACGTTCCTTCAGGACAACTACAACGCGGACTTCTTCCTCCGCGATGAGCAGCTCTGGCGGGCCAACCTGACGTTCCTGTACTCGCCGATCTACGGCAAGTTCTCGTTCAGCGGCACCAAGCTCGCCCACTTCGACTGGTACTTCGGTGCCGGCATGGGCGTCGCGGGCATCCGCAATCCGCTCGAGAACAACCTCGCCGTCACCGAGACGGAGATCAAGCCGGAGGCCGTGCTGCGTACCGGGTGGAACCTCCACCTGCACCAGAACTGGGCCCTGCGGATCGACTACAACCAGTACATCTTCGAGAAGGCGTCCGGTGGCGTGACCCTGCCGTCGGAGATCAGCCTCGGCGCGAGCTACTTCTTCTGATGCGTGGTCGCGCGCGGTGACCCCGCGCCGTCGACCCCTGGCACAGACCCCTCTGCTACGCCGGACCTTTTGCGATGACGACGAAGAAGCGAACGAGCTGGACGCGACGCCTGGTGGCGGTGGGCCTCTTTGCGGGCCTGCTCACCGCCAGCGCGGCCGCCGTCGCGCTCGACAAGAATGACATCCTGACCCTGCAGGCATCCGGGCTCGCGCCCGATGTCATCGTGCAGGTCATCCGCTCCACGCCGGACGCGATCACGATCACGCCGGCCGAGGTCGAAGAACTGCGCATCGCGGGCGTCGCCCAGCCGGTTCTCGACGAGATCTGCCTCCGCGTGGGTTGCACCCCCGGCGGCACCGGCCCGGGTCCCGTGGGCCCCGGTGGCGGTGGTCTCGAAGAAGAAATGCGCCGCCAGCAGGAGCTGGAAGCCGAGCGCATGCGCCTCGAGCAGGAGCGCATGGAGCGCGAGCGTCAGCAGATGCTCGAACGCATCCAGCAGGAACAGGCCGCGCAGGCCGACGTCCAGCAGGCCTTCGCCGGCCTCACCAGCGCCGAGCGGGCCTACCGCGCCGGCCGCTACATCGAGTCGGCGGCCCAGTGTGACGCGTTCATGCGCGAGAACCCGCTCGATCCGGCCAGCACCGAGTACTACACGGCGCTGACCTGCTTCGTTCGGGCGATGGACGCCGCCGGGTACCGACACGTCATGCGCGCCCGCGCCCTCGAGTCGGTCCTCTACGGCCCGACGAGCGAGCACTTCGAGGAGATGTTCGGCATCCTCTCGACGATCGCGACCGAGGTCGGCTACCTCGACCCCCAGTTCGAGACCCTCACCGGGTACACGATCGGCGGGTTCGACCAGGACTTCCAGGACGAGTTCAACTTCTTCCTCGGACGGTTCTTCTGGATCTACGGCGAGTACAACCGCGCGGTGGAGTACTTCGCCCGCGTCTCGGACAACTCCGAGCTGAAGGCGAAGGGGCACTACCTGTCCGCCGTCATGCTGCTCGAGCAGAACGAGAACTCGCGCGCCTACGGCCAGCTGCAGAACGCGGTCATCGCGTCCGAGCGGGGCGCCGGTGACGCGGACGTGGGCGAGCTCGCCTACCTCGCGCTCGCTCGTATCGCGTACGAGGTCGGTCAGTTCGACGCGGCGCTCTACTACTACTTCAAGGTCGACGAGGACTCGTACCGCCACCCGCGGGCGATGTTCGAGATCGCGTGGACCTACTTCATGAAGCAGGACTTCGACCGCGCTGTCGGCACGCTGCACTCGCTGCACAGCCCGTACTACTCGCAGTGGTACTGGCCCGAGCTGTACGTCATCGAAGCCGCTTCGTACCTGCAGGTCTGCAACCTGGATTCGGCCGACGACGCGCTCGCCGCGTTCTACGACATGACCGGCCCGATCCAGGAAGAGGTGCAGTCGTTCATCGCGAACACGACCTCGCCGCAGGAATACTGGAGCGCGATCACCACGTACTACGACCGTGAGGGCACCGGCGATCCGGTGGCCCTGCCCATCGAAGCGGTACGCTACGTGTTGTCGGACGTGGAATTCGTGAACCAGATCGAGCTGCTCGACCAGCTCTACGCCGAGCAGGCTCGCCTGCAGGACGACGGGGCCCAGCTGGGCACCTTCGCCCAGACGGCGCTGGCCGGCATCAACGCCGACATCCAGACCCGCGAGATCGAGTCCGGTCTCAAGGTCTCGGCGATGGTGCGCGACTTCGAAGCCGAGCTCGTCGACTGGACGGTCAAGGCGCAGGAGGTCGGCATCGAGGTGCGGACCTCTCGCATCCAGGTGACGCGCACGACGCTCGCTGGTGCAGAGCAGGGCGAAGTTGGCGGTACCACCGCGTTCGTCCTCGCCGCGGACTGGCAGTTCTGGCCCTGGGAGGGCGAGTACTGGCTGGACGAGGTGGACAACTACCGTGCGAACCTCGAGGTCCTGCGGACCGACGCCGGGCAGTGCTTCCTGCCGGTCGAGTTCGAGGGCGAAGGCGACGAGATCTGACGAGCCCGGGCGGCACGCGCCTGTGGAGGCGCGGCTCGACCTGACGCAGAGGCAAGGACGATGAAGAAGATGACCCTACACCGCCTCGGAGCTCCTGCGCTCCTCCTCGCGGCCGCGGCGATCGCCGTGCCGTCCGCGGCACAGGCGCAGAACGACCTGCAGGTCCGGTACTTTGCAGCGCCAGGCTACGCCGGCGAAGGCATGCCGTACCGCGACTGCGGGATGGAGTTCCAGGAAGAGGACGACGGCTTCGCGACCGCTCCGGTCGACGTGACCCGTCTGGACTCCGGACTGACGCCGCAGCAGGCCGAGCAGCAGCGACAGCAGCTGCGCACGGAGCTGCTCGCGCTCGTCGACGAGTTCGAGTCGATGCTGGCCACCATGCCGCCCGACTACCCGAACCGTCCGACGATCCTCTTCCGGCAGGCCGAGGCCTACCGTGAGCTGGCGGACGCCGACCATCTCGTCGCCTATGCGCAGTTCTCCGAGTGCGTCGACAACTGGTACCAGTGTGTCAGCGACGCCGAGTGCTACGAGCCGATGCCCGACTACACGGACGCCACGGCGGCGTACGCGGCCATCGCCCGGAACCACCCGAACTACGAGCGACTCGACGAGGTCGTGTTCCGTCTGGGCGAGACCCTGATGGAGAACGACGACGCCGCGCAGGGCATCCAGTACCTGACGCGTCTCGTGAACACGTACCCCGACTCGCAGTTCATCCCGGACGCTCGCTTCATGATGGGCGAGCACTACTTCGACTCCGACATCCTGTCGGCGGCGCGGCAGAACTACGAGGACGTGCTCAACTACCAGAGCTCGTCCCTGTACAACGTCGCGATGTGGAAGATCGGCTGGGTCGACATCAACGAGGCCCAGTACGAAGACGCGCTGACCCGGTTCCAGCAGGTCGTCCAGAACCTGTCGATGGTCCAGAACGACGCGCTCGACTTCCGCACGCAGGCGCTCAACGACATGCTCCTCGCCTACGTCGAGCTCGACAACGGCTGGCAGCGTGCCCGCGACTACTACCTGCAGGCCGAGGACGAGGACTTCATGCGCCGCAAGCTGGCGCAGCTGGCCAACCTCTACGACGAGCAGGGCAAGGACGAGTCCCGCATCGAAGTGCTCGCGTACTTCATGGACAACTGGCCGAGCGACTCGCGCGTCCCGCAGTGGATGGAGCAGACGCTCGACTCGCTGGGCAAGATCGGCAACTGGGACCGCACCGAGGCGCAGGCCCGCGAGTTCATCGCGGCGCTCGAGCCGACCGGCCCGTGGGCCCTGCAGAACCAGAGCAACTCGCGAGAGCTGACCAACGCTCGGATCAACACCGAGAACTGGCTGCTCATGATCATCTCGCGCAACGACAGCGAAGCGCGCCGGATCAACAACGACCTCGACCAGAAGCGCGACCTCTTCGTCGAGGTCGAGGAAGACTACCGCCAGTTCTTCCAGCGGTTCCCGGACTCCGAGGACATCTACGAGCACTCGTTCTACTACGCCGAGCTCCTGTACTATCAGCTCGGCAACGAGGGCGAATGCGACGACCACGAGTTCCTGACGGTCGAGCCGTGCGAGGGCTACCTGCAGAACGCGGGTGACCAGTACCGCCAGGTCGTCGAGATGAACCCGGACCCGGAAGCGCCGCACGCCCACGACTCCGCCATCGGCGCGCTGTCGGTGTACGACTTCTTCATGTCGCGGG